>Ga0078972_1004256_pt1 | contig 39963 bp, 32 predicted proteins | sample YelNatPaOPGAMG01_FD_67568 | JGI IMG/M metagenome (GOLD analysis project Ga0078972, IMG submission 67568) | Hot spring thermophilic microbial communities from Obsidian Pool, Yellowstone National Park, USA - OP-RAMG-01 (SPADES assembly) (version 2) | ecosystem: Environmental > Aquatic > Thermal...
CCCGCAAGTCCAGGGGTCAGCGAGAAAATTACAACAAGGGCAGGAAAAAGATCGAGCCGCTACATACGAAAAGAATACATGCAAGAAGCCCAAAAGCCATGGATCTCGTTTCGTGACCTCTTCATAGTTCGATTTCATAGGAATAGAACAGGGCTACCGATTTTTCCTGCGCGTAGGATTCCACTTCGGGACGGATAGAGTAGGAGACCATGAAGGGGAACACCTCCCCCTGAATCGCACCGAGGGCCTTAAGACGTTCGATCTGTTTCAGGAATCGATCGATATGTTTGATCGAAAGGTGGGCCTTCGCCTCTCCCACCAAGATTACAGGATTGCCTTCCCGTTCCGCCTCTCCGTAGATGTTCACTTCTTCGCTACCCCCCTGATAGGGAAGGTACTTGCGGCACAGCTTTCCCTTTACCTGTAACCCGTACCGTTCTTTCAGAAGGGGGGACAGGCTCCGAATCGCCCGATCCTCCAGCCCGTATCCTACGGAATCTGACAATCCGGCCACCATTTTGCGGGTTTCTGTGAGGGATGCATCCAAAAAATCAACCTTCGTCAACAATCGTTCCTGGACTTCCACCAATCGATTGATCTGCTCCTGAGTCTGCTTCTGCGCTATAGCCAGTTCTTCCACACGCAAGGTAAGGGAATCGAGGCGCTGTTCAGTGCGTTTCTGAGCCTCCGCCAGCTCTTCCACCCGTGCCTCCGTTCTTTTTTGGGCCTCGGCAAGTTCTTCCACACGGGATTCGGTACGCTTTTGGGCCTCGGCCAGTTCCTGCACCGTCGCCTTTAGCTGATTGAAGTCTTCCCTCCGCACAGCATCGGCAAGCTCTTCCCTTAGAGCAGTGAAGGCCTTGATGAGAGGAAGCTGGAAATCCTTGGGTAGTTCGCTGAGTATTTCTATTACCATCGACATCTCCTTCTATAATACACTATTAATGACGATACAACAATACAGTTCGCTTCAATTGCGGCGGCGAAACATGCAGTTTTTTTCGTGAACACAGCGGCAAATTCTTGACTCCAGAAAAAATACATCCTACATTCAACCCATGCGTAGAACACAGAGATACCTGCCCCACATTGTGGTGTTCCTTTCCAGCATGGGAGTGATGATCATCGAACTGGCGGCTAGCCGCATCATCTCCAAGTACTTCGGAAACTCCCTCTTTACCTGGACAGGGGTCATCGGAGTAGTGCTGGCCGGAATCAGCGCGGGGAACTGGATAGGCGGAAAGTGGGCGGACACATACGCCCCGGAACGGATCATGGCTCCCCAGTTGTTCGCCGCATCCCTCTTAGTATTCGGTATCCTCGCTCTGGATTTGTTGATCGGCTGGTTCATGGGCAGAAGCGGCGGATCGGGGGTCTCCTTCTGGCTTGTCCTGCAATCCCTTTTGGTAACGGGAGTTCTCTTTTTCCTCCCCGCGGCTTCGTTAGGAACCATTTCCCCCGTCATGGTCAAGTACGCCCTTTCCCAGAGCGACCGGATGGGGGGCACGGTTGGAACCATCTACGCCCTTTCCTCGGTGGGGAGCATCCTGGGCACCTTCCTATCGGGATACGTACTGATTCCCCTGTTAGGAGTGCGGGCCATTGTGTTCGTGGTAGCCCTGGTGATAGCCCTGTTGGGAGTGTGGGTGTCACGGACCACTTCCTTTTTAAAGGGCACTTCTTTGGGAGTGGGCTGGACCGCGGCGATCCTGCTAGGATTCTTTCTCTGGGGAATCGCACCCGCGGAAGGAAAAGGGAAAAACCCAGAAAGCCGGGAAGAAGGGGTACTGTACATGCGGGACTCCCCCTACAGTCACATCACGGTGAAAAACACCGAAAAAGGAACGAAGCGGATCCTCATCATGGACGGGCTTATCCACAACATGCACGATCTCACAAACCCCGACAACCTCCTGTACGAGTACGAACGGATCTTTTTGGCCCTTACCGAAACCTTCCTGAGGGATCCGAACCGATCCACTAAAACCCTCACTTTGGGCGGGGGAGCCATGACCTTCCCGAGCTACCTGGCCCGCAACTTCAGACAGGCTCGACATACGGTTGTGGAAATCGATCCAAAGGTGGTGGAGGTAGCCTACCGGTATTTCGAGGTTCCGAGAACGGAGATCCTGCATATCCACACCGTGGATGCCCGCCTCTTTGTTCAGGGCAAGCAACGGATCGAGACTCCCTGGGAGGTGATCTACCTGGATGCCTTCAATAGCTTCAGCATCCCCTACCATCTAACTACCCGGGAGTTCACTCAGGGGATGGAAAAACTCCTTCACCCGGAGGGAATCTTACTCGCCAACGCTATCGATATTCCTCGGTATGGCAGGTTTTTGGGCGCCTACTACGCAACCCTCTCCAGTGTTTTCCCTCATGTAGCGATCTACGGAAGCCCCTTGGTGGACCGGGACCGGCGAAGCACCTTCGTTCTAGCCGCGGCCCGTTTTCCCATCCCCTACGAAGAACTCCGCGACTCCCAGGGAAACCTAGTTGCCAAAAGGCTAGACCCCGTCATCCAGGAGGACATTCTACGGAGGAACGGGAACCGTCCCCTTACGGATGACTACGCGCCAGTGGAAAACCTCATGATCCCTGTGTTCCTCGATATGATTCGCTAGTATCTTATTCCCATGGAACAAAGAACATTCACTGCGCCTCTCTTCGCACCCTTATCCGCGGTCGGACGGTTTGGGGTCATGCTGTGGGCCGGCTTTTTTCTGTTCCTGATCGGTTTTTCCTCGCCCCTGTACAGTTGGGGGATCCGGGAAGTGCGGGAACCGGAGATCGAGGGGGTATCTCCTCTATCCGACACACCCCTGCCGGAGGATCCTCTCCTTCTCCAGGGAAAGCTTCCCAACGGCCTCTCCTACTATATCCGCCGAAATGCAAGGCCAGAGAACCGCGCGGAACTTCGCCTGGCGGTGAAGGCCGGCTCTGTACTGGAAGAGGAAGACCAGCAGGGGTTGGCTCATTTCGTGGAACACATGGCCTTCAATGGTACCGCCCGGTTCCCCAAGAACTCCCTGGTGAACTGGCTGGAATCCATCGGAATGCGCTTCGGACCGGAAACCAATGCGTACACAAGCTTCGATGAAACGGTGTACCAGCTGGAAGTTCCCCTGGATAAGCCGGAAATCCTCGACACCGCCCTAGACATTCTGGTGGACTGGGCAAGGGCGATTACCTTCGCCCCGGAAGAGATCGAGAAGGAGCGGGGCGTGATCCTCGAAGAGTGGCGATTAGGCCGGGAGGCTTCTTCCCGGGTGCGGGACACGCAGTACCCGTTATTGTGGAAAGGATCCCGGTACGCGGAAAGACTTCCCATCGGGAAACCCGAGGTGATCCGGAACGCTCCTCCCGAACGGCTACAACGCTTCTACACAGATTGGTACCGCCCTGAATGGATGGCCATCGTGGCAGTGGGGGATTTCCATCCCGCTGAGGTGGAACGGCGGATTCGGGAAAAGTTCTCCTGGGAAAGTTCATCCCAGCCGAAGTCCCTGCCGGTGTTCCCTGTCCCCGATCATGGGGCGACCCTGATCTCCATCGCCACAGACCCGGAACTTCCCTACTCTTCGGTGGGAATCTACCTGAAGCAGGACCCCCGTGTCCCTGAAACCTTTGCCCAGTACCGGAACGAACTCGTGGGGGAACTATTCTTCTCCATCCTGAATACGCGGTTTTCCGATATCTCCCGAAAACAGGGTTCTCCCTTCCTCTTTGCCGGAGCGGGTAAAGCCCATCCGATTCGGCCCAAGCAACTCCTCTACGTGTCCGCCTCTGCCGAGGAGGGAGGCATAAAACGGGCCCTGGAAGGGATTCTCGCCGAACTACGGCGGATACAACTGTACGGCGTCAGCACCCAGGAGGTGGAACGGGCAAAAGCGGACATCCAGAGACAGGCGGAGCAGAGAGCGAAGGAACAACACACCCTTTCTTCCGCCTCCTTCGTCCGATCCTACGTGGAGGCCTACTTGAAAGGCACCCCCACCATGGGGCCTGAGTATGCCTTTCGGGTGATCCGTCATTTGTTGAAAGATATACAGCCGACCGAGGTGGCTCAATGGGCCAAACCTTTCCTCGAACCGGCAAACCGGGTGCTCCTGGTAAGCGCCCCCGAAAAGGAAGCACCCCACCTTCCTGCGGAGGAAGAACTGCGGGCTCTGCTGGCGGAAGCTGCCCGGGCTACGCCTGCCTCCTACCAGGAAGAGCCTGCCATTACGAGTCTCATCGAAGCGGGTACCCTGAAGGGGGAAGGAAAGCTGGAACGAACCGGAGGGAACGTGGCGGATCGGTACGGAGCGATCGAATGGAAGCTCGAAAATGGAGCACGGGTAGTACTAAAACCCACCGAGTTCAAGGCAGATGAAATCCTCTTTTCCGCCTTTTCCCTGGGAGGGACATCCCTGGCGGAGGATGAGGATTTTCTTTCCGCTACCTTTGCCCCGGATATCGTCGAGCAGTCCGGGTTGCTCAACTACTCGAGCACCCAGATCGAAAAGTACTTGAGCGGTAAGCTCATTTCCCTATCTCCCAGTATCGACGAGGTGGCTCTCCGGTTCAACGGATCTGCCTCCAGAAAAGACCTGGACACTTTTTTCCAGCTCCTGTACCTGTATTTGACCTCTCCCCGCTACGACGAGGAGGCTGTACAGCGGTACCTAGATCAGGTGCGGACATCCCTCCGCAAACAGGAGAACTCTCCTGAGGAACGGTACGCCTGGATGATCCAGGAAACCTTGAAGGGTGGCCACCCCCGTTCCCTTCCCCTCAACTCCGAAAGACTTTCCCGGGTGGATCCGAAGAAAGCCTACGCTTTCTACAGGGCGCATGTGTCTCGGCCCGACACCTTCACCTTCGTGTTCGTGGGTAGCGTAAAACCCGAAGAACTGGAGCCCTACCTGAGGCGCTACCTGGCCGCCATCCCCGTATTACAGGCTCCGGAAAAAACCGCGGATGATAGGATATCCCTTAAGCCCCCGTCGAGTACAAGGGCCCCGAAAGCTCCGGAAAAACCAGCGGCTGACAGGGAGAAAGATACCGGCCCGGCCGCCCAAACTCCCTATCGAACAGTCGCAGAACGAGTCGGTGCCCCCATCGATCGAGGTGTACGGTTTAGAACAGAACCCATCCAGAAAACCCTCAAAGCGGGAAAAGAACCAAAAAGCCTCGTGACCCTGTACTTCACGGGAAGCTGGGATTGGTCCCTCAAGGAGATGTCCTACCTTAACCTCCTGGAAGACTACCTCGACATTCGGCTCCGAGAAGTGATCCGGGAAGAAAAAGGGGGCACGTACGGGGTGAATGTTTCCATAACTCCGCGGAGAGCCCCGGTACCCGAGTACAGTATCGAAATCTCCTTTGGCACGGATCCTACCCGGGTTGGAGAACTCCTGGGTATCCTGCAGGAAGAGTTGGCGAGGCTCAAACGCACCCCACCCCTGGAGACGGAGGTAGCCAAGGTAAGGGAACAACGGCTCCGACTGGTTGAACGGGGGCGGAAGGAAAACGGCTTCTACAGGTACTTTCTCACCCAGGAATTGTACTACCAGGAGGTAGACCGGGTACTGGGACGAACCAGCAAAAGGGAAGGAGGGAATGGTCAGAGCTCTGGGCACTCCCCTCTGCCTGGTACCCTGTTCGATCTGTGGGAAGAGACAGCCCGCTCAGTTACTCCCCAGATCCTGCAGGAGCGGATCCGAAGATACTTCGATGAATCGCGGATGCTGCAATTCACGCTGGAACCAGAAATTCCTGCAAAGAGGCAAGAAGTGCGCCCCATTCGGCCATGATTTTAGAGGGATTCATCACGCAGCCACTGCAATTTCCTTGTAGAGGGCGCACCCCTATCTGCCATGATTTGAGGGCTTTCGATTTTAGGGGCTGTCAATTTAGGGGCTTTCAATCCCCGTGAACTGGAACGAAGGCCCCCAGGAGGAGGTAGAACCCGCCGAAGGAAGTGTCCTTGTCTTTGAGGATAAGGCTGATGGTGCGGGTGTATCGGACTTCGAATTGAACCGAAAAGGCGGGAAGGGGGAATGCGTATCCCCCTCCCACTAGAGCCCCCACCACTACCCCATAGTAGGGAGTGTTGGAACCTTTCTCCAGACCGCTGGGCGATTCCTTTTCCCAATCGATTTCCGTAAGGAAAAGGTTAAGGGAAGGCCCCGCAAATCCGTACACAGCCCCGAACCGCAGGGGATACCACACTTCGAAGGATAGGGGGAAGTGGAGAACTTTCGAAGAAACATCCAGTTCGGCTGTGGAGGAAGAGCCGGCCCCCCGGGGAGTCATCAACTGCACCTCGGGCTGCAGCTGAAAGGCGGCAGAACCCCACTTGAACAGGGGGACCCGAAGGAACAGCCCATAGAGAAAATCTGTAGAGTGACCGTCCGACATTCCCGAATTGGAAAGGTCCTTTTTCCAATCGTTGCCCCCCACCCATTCCACCCCCGGGCCGAATACAGAACCTACCTCCAGCCCCTGGGAAGCTAGGGGAACGAACAGGGCAAGAAATATCCCGCTCAGAAAAAGTACACCCAGCCGGAACATCCTTCCCTGCCGTCGCCGATTCCAAGTTCTCACCCTGTGTCTCCCTTTCCCTTCAATGTGTCTTCTATGAGAAGCGGCAGCCCTCGTTAAACTTCCTTAGTGATACCCTCTATAGTAATACCCTCTATTCTAATACCCATCCTTCACCAGTGCAATGGGAACAGTTATCCATCTTTGTCACGGCCTCTTCCGATGGACCCGCCCCTGGACCCCTACCGAGAGACCGTACAGGTTGAGGAAGCCGGTAGCGTCCTTGTGATCGTAGGTGCTTTCCCCAAAGGAAGCGAGGTCCACACTATAGAGAGAATACTCCGACTTTCGGCCGGCCACGATGATGTTCCCTTTGTAGAGTACCAGGCGAACCGTTCCGCTCACGTACTGGGAGGCCTTTTCCATGAAGGCTTCGAGGGATTCCCGGTATTGGGTGAACCATTTCCCCGCATACACCGCCTTCGCGTACAGTTGGGCCAGGTGCTGCTTCAGAGCCAAGGTGTCCGCGTCGAGGGTAATCATCTCCAGTTCACGGAGGGCATTGTACAGGATCGTTCCGCCCGGCGTTTCATACACCCCGCGGCTCTTCATCCCTACCACACGGTTTTCCACCAGATCCACCCGACCAATCCCGTTCTCCGCGCCCAGCTTGTTCAGTTCCTGGAGGAGTTCCACCGGCTGGGGCTTTCTACCGTTAAACCCCACGGGGAATCCCTTTTCGAACTCGAGGGTGATTTCCGTCTCCCTGTCGGGAGCCTCCTGGGGACTTTTTGTAAGAAGGAACACCTCATCCCGCGGCCGGTTCCAGGGATCCTCCAGCTCTCCCCCCTCGTGGCTCATGTGCCAGATGTTCCAGTCCCGGGAATAGATGTTCTTCTTCGAAATATTGCCCAGGGGAATCCCGTGCTTTTCCGCATATTCGATGGCCTGTTCCCGGCTACGGATGTTCCATTCCCGCCAGGGAGCGATCACCTTCAACTGGGGAGCGAGGGCCCGGTAAGTCAGTTCGAACCGTACCTGATCGTTCCCCTTCCCCGTACACCCATGGGCCACCGCATCACAGCCTTCCTCCAGGGCGATCCGCACCTGGTGGGAAGCCTGTAGAGGTCGGGCGATGGAGGTACCCAAAAGGTACTTGCCCTCGTAGAGGGCGCCCGATCGCAGGAGGGGCCAGAGGTACTTAGTCACGAACTCTTCCCGCACGTCCAGGATGTAGATCTTGGAAGCCCCGGAAGCGATGGCTTTCTTTTCGATGGCCTTCCAATCTTCCTCCTGTCCCACATCGCAGGAGACGCATACCACCTCTGCGCCGGGGTAGTTCTCCTTCAACCAGGGAATGATGATGGAGGTGTCCAGCCCTCCCGAGTAGGCCAGGGCGATCTTCTTTACCTGTTTCTTCTTTCCTTCCTCTGCCATAGTGTTTCTCCAATTATTGTGGTTTTATCATTGTGGTTTTCTTTATGGTTTTGGGCACCTCGTCTCTTCGACACCTTCGTTACATCTGCGAAGCAACGGACTGCAGTGCCCGACGGAGTTTCTCGATCCCTTCCCGTATCTCCTCCCGGCTGATCACAAGGGGCGGGGCAATCCGGATCACATTCTTTCCGGACCGGAGTACCAGAACCCCTTCCTTCCGGGCAGCCTGCAGAATCTTTTTCATCCATTCCCCCATATCACCCTTTTCGACCTCCACCTCTAGCCCCCGCAGAAGCCCCAGCCCCCGTACCCGACTTAAGAGGAGGGCTCCGGAGGACCACTCTTTCCGCAGGGATTCCAATTCGGCTTCCAGGAACTCTCCCTTTTCCCGCACTTCTTTATGGAAGTCGGGGTTACTCACCGTATCCCAGAGGTAGGAAGCGACAGCGGTGGTGACAGGTCCTCCCCCGAAGGTGGTTCCATGGTCGCCCACCTTTAGTAGGGAGTTGATCTTTTCCGGGATTAGGGTGGCGGAAAGGGGAAGCCCCCCTGCCAAAGGTTTGGCCAGGGTAATGATGTCGGGCAGTAGGCCCACCGCCTCGGATGCGTACAGGTAGCCCGTTCTTCCCAGCCCGGTCTGCACTTCATCGGCAATGAGGACCAGATCGAAGGTGTCCCGCAGTTCGTTCAGGGCTTGGGCAAATTCCCTACTCATCACTTCCAGCCCCCCCTCACCCTGCACCACCTCCACGATGATGCCGGCGAACCGGTCATTCACGGTCTTTTTCAGCGCCTCCACATCGTTGTAGGGGCAGACCTCCACTCCGGGGAGGAGGGGTTCGAAGGGTTCCCGGTAGGCCTCTGTAGGGGTCACCGACAATGCCCCCAGAGTACGGCCGTGGAAGGCATGGGAAAAGGTGAGTAAGGCATGGTGCCCCTCCCCCCGTTTTCGCCTCGCATATAGACGTGCGTACTTCAACGCCGTTTCGTTTGCCTCTGTTCCACTGTTCCCGAAGTGTACCGCCTGGAAGGGACCGGAGGCGATGAGTTTAGAGGCCAGGGTGAGGGTCGGCTCGGTGGTATACAGATTGGAAGTGTGCACGATCCTGCGCATCTGATCTGAGGCAATACGGGCGATGTCCTCCCGCCCATACCCCAGAGCGTTTACGGCAATTCCCGAACCGAAATCGAGGTACTTGTTCCCCTGCACATCCCAGAGGTACACCCCTTTCCCCTCCTTGAGAACGAGGAGTTCCGTACCGTACTGCCTAGGCAGGGGAGGTTCATGGACAATTCCCTCCCTATCCAGATTCCATGTTTTCATACGATTTTCGTCCCCTTCTTTCCCGAGATTAGAGCCTCTAGATCCCCTTTGGAGCGATACTCTCCGATTCCGACAAATCCCACTCCCCGTTTCACCGCCTCCAGGGAGGAGGTTACCTTGGGGATCATCCCCCCTGTAATTCCCCCCCCCTCGATCTCTCGTGCGGCCGTTTCCGCATCGATCCGTTCCATCACGGTACCGGCTTTCAGCACGCCGGGGATATCGGAAAGGTACAGCAACCCTCTGGCCTTCATAGCTTTGGCAAGTTCCAGGGCCACCTCGTCGGCATTGATGTTGATCCCTCCCCCATCCCTGTCCCGGGATACGGAAGCCACGATGGGGAGGTACCCATGATCCAGAAGCAGGGCAAGGACCCCTGGGTTCACGTCCACGACCCTTCCCGTTCGGCTTCCCTCCTCAATCGGTTGGGCCAGAAAAAGATCCCCGTCCACACCAGTAAGTCCGACGGCCGGGATGCCCCGGGCGGCAAATAACCGCACGAGAGCTTTGTTCATCTTGCCGGCTAGTACCATGTCCACGATGTCCATCTCCGCTTCACTGGTGAGACGGATCCCGTTCCGGAACACGGGCTTAAGGCCGAAGACCTCGGAAACCTTCGTTACTTCCGCACCCCCGCCATGCACGAAGACAAATCGGGAACTCTTCCGTAATTCCCCCAGCTCTTCGATCAACTCGGCAAGGGTTTCCTTCGAGGAAGCTGCCCTGCCTCCCATTTTCAGTACATAGAGTGTATCCACCGATCTATCCTTTCCCCTTAGAACTCCCCATGCAGGGGAAGCCCCGCGGTTTCCGGCAATCCGAACCGGATGTTCATGTTCTGCACCGCCTGCCCCGAAGCCCCTTTCACCAGATTGTCCAGCACGGAGAAGAGGATGAGTCGCCTTCCCTCCCGATGCCAGGCGATATCGCACCGGTTGGAGTTGCGGACTTCCTTGGTTTCGGGAATGCGGGTTCCGCGGATTCGGACAAAGGGCCTGCCTCCGTAGGCTTCTTCGTATAGGGAGGCCAACTCCTCATCGGTAAGTTCCCGCTCCAGTTCCACCACGGTGGTCACCGCCATGCCCTGTTTCAAGGGGACCAGGTGGGGAGTGAAGAATAGATCCCCCGATCCGCCCACCCTCTCCAGGATCTGGCGGATTTCTGCCGCATGTCGATGGGTCGTACCGGGAGAGTAGGCATTGGTATTCTCCGACCGCTCGCAGAAGAGGTTGTTGAGCTTAGCGCTGCGGCCTGCCCCCGAGATCCCCGAAAGGGCATTCACTACGATGAACCCCCGAACCAGGTTTCCTTTGACCAGCGGAACGAGGGGAAGGAGGGTGGCCGTAGGGTAACAGCCTGGATTTGCGATCAGATCGGAGCTACGAATTTCTTCCGTAAATACTTCGGCCAACCCGTACACTGCCTTCGCCAGCAGGTCCGGCCTGGGGTGAGTTTCTTTGTACACCCTCTGGAACAGTTCCGGATCCCGGAACCGAAAATCGGCCGAAAGATCGATGATCACCGAATTACCGAAAAAAGGTTCCAGCACCTGGGCGGAGGTAAGGTGGGGAAGGGCGGCAAACACCACATCGGGCTTCTCCGCCCCCACTTCCTCCACCGTAAGGAGTTTCCCCCCGTTCCCCAGTTTTTCCATAATCGTGGGACTGAGAGCTCCATCCATATCCAGGATCGGGGTTCCCGCCTGGGAAGAGGAGCCCGGTAAGATTCGGCTCACCGCTTTGTGCTGCGAGAGAAGCCTTATCAACAGCATTCCCGTGTATCCCGTGGTGCCCAGTACCGCAACTTTCACTCTACTCCTCCAAATCCGGGATCTTTTCCCTCAATTTCGTCAGGAACTCTTCCCCCGTTACTCCTTCACGGAGAACGAGCATTACCGTATCGTCCCCGGCAATGGTTCCTAGGATTTCTTCCATGTTCATATTATCCAGTGCCAGGGCCACACTGTCCGCATGTCCCGAGAGGGTTCTTACCACACCCACGTTCCCGCTGAACTCGATGGACACATAGCCCCGCTGGAAATCCTGGATATACCCCCGTTCCGATTCCTTCCGTTCCTCCTCACCGGGCAGGGTGTAGTAGTATCCGTTCTCACCCTGAGAGACTTTTCCCACCTTCAGCAACTTCAGATCCCGGGAAAGGGTGGCCTGGGTAACGTTGAACCCCTCTTCCTGTAGGTACCCGAGAAGGGCTTCCTGGCTGGAAATTCGATTGTTGCGGATGATCCGCTTGATCGCTTTCAATCGAATGTGTCGTTCCTTCATACGAGACCTACCTGAATAAATATGCCGATAATGTGTATAAACTTACACTAAACTTCACACTTTTGCAAGTTGTCCCAGATACCGATACACAATAGAGGAGCCCATGAAACGAGACGGATACGCAGAACTCCATCCATCAGAAGATGGCCTTTACCTCCGCTGTACCTTCTATCCTCCGATGGAGGGGGGGCAACTCCTTACGGTGGAATACATAGAGATCCTCCTCCAGCAGGCGGGAATCACCAGCGGGATCCTCTGGGACGTGATCTCCGAAACGGTTTTAACCTGTAACACAGAGGGGCGAATCCAGAAAGAGGTTCTCATCGCGCAGGGAGAGCCTCCCATAGAAGCAGTGCCCGAACATATCGCACTGAAGAGCAGGCTCCTCCATAGAAAGACAGCGGATGATCTGGACAAGGGGGGAAGGGCAGACTACAAGGAACTCCGGTCCTACATTACAGTCCAGAAGGACGAACCCCTGGGGAAAGTGATCCCTGAAAAAGAGGGAAAGGCCGGAATCACCATCTATGGGAAACCCCTCCCGCCGGCGAAAAAACAGATCAAGGTTCTGAAGCCTGGAAAGAACATCGCCATACGGGACGGGATCGTGTATGCCGAACACGACGGACTCTTTGTCCTGGAAGGGGACACCTTCCGGGTGGAAGAGGTACTGGAAATAAAGGGGGATGTGGATTACTCGGTAGGACACATCGAGTTCCCGGGTGATGTGCTGATCCACGGGGAAATCCACGACGGGTTCAACATATCCGCCACCGGTACGATCACCTGCATGAGCACCGTGGATGCCTCGGAAATCTTCACCAAGAAGGATTTCATCGCCAAACAGGGAATCATCGGAAGGGGAAAAGGGATCGTACGAGCGGCAGGGTCCATCACGGCAAAGTTCATCGAGAACTGCACAGTCGAATCCCTGGGAAACATCACCCTGCAGGGAGGCCTATTCCACTGCCAGACGGCAGCTCTGGGGGACATCGATCTGGGGGACAAGGGCCGGGTGGTGGGAGGTTCGATGCGGGCGTACCGGAACATCCGATGCGGCAGCGCGGGGAACCAGGCTCAAGCCCCTACCTCACTATACGGCGGTATCAACTTCGTGGTGGAACGCCGGCTTCGGTTCGTGGAAGAAAAACAACTGTCCGCCACGAAATCTCTCCAGGAGGTGGAGAAAAACCTCCGTCACAAGGCTACGGAAAAGCTCTTTCAATTGAGGGAAGAGCTGAAACAATCGGTCGAGAAACTCCAGAAGCTCACCTCGGAACTCCTCGCATCCCTCTACAATCCCGAAGAGGTCACCATCACCGTGTACGGGAAAGTGTACCCGGGAGTGATGGTCTTCATGGGCGGGGCCTCCTTCCTGGTAGAACAGGAAGCTACGGGAGTGGTGTTTCGATTCGACAGGGCAGCCTCGAAGGTACGGATGGAGCCTCTGCAACCCAAGACCCCGCCCAAACAGCCTCCGAAGTGACGGAGGCACCTACAGCCCCTCCAGCACCCGCCGGTACAGGGGATCGGCAATGGGAATGTCCACCTGTTCCAGCAGGATTGCCCCATCGGAAGGAAACTTCAGGGGTCTTGCCAGCACTTCCTCCGTTCCGAAAAAAGCCCTCCCCATCCCCTCGGAATCGACTCTCCACACAAGGGGATCGGAAGTATCCCGGAAACGAAACACCACCTGTACCGTGTCGGCCTGTCTCGAAACTACCTCAAGCTTTCTCCCCTCCTCTTCCAATACGCACCGTACCCAAGTGGAATAGTAGAAACGGGAAAGAGGAGAGGGTCCGGATACCTCGAGGGAAGTGACATAGGGCAGAAGATCCATGAGAGCCTTCTGATCGAAAACTTGAGCGGTAAAGATGCGAAGGGGCCGGATCCGTTCCCAGGTAAAATCGCTGACCTGCACGCCCGCATCGATCAACTGCTTCCTGACCCTCTGTATATAATCCTTCAGAGGTAAGTCTTTCTGCAGGAAATACTCCCCATCCAGTAGGAACTTGTCTGCCTGTTCGCGGGCAAAGGAAAGGGGGCCTATTGAATCCGCTTCGGGTAGGGGAGTATGCCAGAGCACGTACACCGGCAAATCCCGAATGAGGAAGGCAGACCAGGAGCCCGGCGCCACCCCCGCATCGTCCGAACCGTTCTCGATGAGGATCTCCTGGAAGCATACTCCCTTTTCCTCCCGGTCCGGCGCACACCGGGCGGATACGGAAACGGATGTTTCTCCCGAATGCCCTAAGGAGATTCGGATGATCCGGGCTGCCCGCTTTCCGAGAAGGGGGATTAGGAGGTTTTCTTCGATAGGAGCCAACTCCTCCCGGTTTGCAAAAATCACCAGGTTGAACAGGACTGTCCGTGTCTCGGTAAGGGAATATTCCCGTTCCAGGATCCGGAGATCCCGTTCGATTTTTTCCGGGTCGAAGAGAGCCTTCATAACTTCCTCCATCGGGTGCTGGGTTCCAGCAGGTTCTTCGCTTCCTCGGGGCCGGAACCCCCTGGGACATACTGAGGAATGGGGGAAGGGTCCTCCTCCCATCCTTTCAGGATCCGGGTAATGAAGGTCCACGAAGCTTCGATTTCGTCCCGCCGGGTGTAGAGGGTGGAATCCCCTATAAGGGAATCCAGCAGTAACCGTTCGTAAGCTTCCGGCGGGCTTTCGCCAAAAGCGGAGCCGTAGGAAAAGTCCATGTTCACTGGCCGCATGTTGAGAGTGTAGCCCGGGATCTTCGCATTCATGATGAGGGATATTCCTTCGTTCGGTTGTATGCGGATGATGAGAGCGTTACGGCCGCTGTACGCCCAGGCCCGGGGAAACAGCTCGAGGGGAGGAGCCTTGAATCGTACAGCGATTTCACTCATCCGCCGGGCCAGGCGTTTCCCCGTTCGCAGATAGATGGGAACCCCGGACCACCTCCAGGTGTCCAAAAACAACTTCAAGGCCACGAAGGTTTCAGTCCGTGAGTCGGGAGCTACCCCCGGTTCTTCCCGATACGCAGGAACCGGCTTTCCATCCATGTATCCCGCCCCATACTGCCCCCGTACCGTATAGAGGGAGGTTTCCCGAAAGGAGATGGGACGGAGGGACTTCAATATTTTCACCTTCTCCGTTCGGATCGTATCCGGGTTCAAATCGTTGGGGGGTTCCATCGTGGTGAGGCAGAGAAGCTGGAACATGTGGTTCTGCACCATGTCCCGCAGGGCTCCGGCCGTTTCATAATAGTTCCCCCGCCCTTCCACTCCGATCTTTTCCGCCACGGTGATCTGAATGTGATGGATGTACCGATGGTTCCATACCGGTTCGAAGATCCCGTTCCCGAACCGGAGGAGGATCAGGTTCTGTACCGTTTCTTTTCCCAGGTAATGATCGATCCGGTAGATCTGGTCTTCCCGAAAGTACCGGGAAAGCTGATCGTTCAGCTTTCTAGCTGTAGAGAGGTCCCGACCGAAGGGCTTTTCCACCACGATCCGGATGTGCCCCCCCTTCTCCTTTGCCAGACCCTGCACTCCCAGCTGCTCGATGATGGTTCCATAAGCATCCGGCGGGGTGGAAAGGTAGTAGATTCGATTTTGGAATCCCTCGCATACCGAATCGATTTTCTTGTACCCTGCAGGGTCTTCGAAGGGAGATTGTATGTACTCCAGGGTCTTTAGAAAGGCTTCCAGGGTTTCCTTCCCGTAGGAGAGAAGCTCCGGTTTCTGAAGCATACCCTGGACCTCGTTCCGGAAGAACTCCTGTGTCCAGGGCCTTCGGGCAAAGCCTACTATCTTGAACCGGTTTAGGTGTCCTTTCGCGTAGAGGGAGAACAGGGCAGGCATCAGCTTTTTCCGGGTCAAGTCGCCCGTCACCCCAAAGATGAAGAACACGAAGGATTGGGCTTCCCGGCTAACGGATAATCCTGAGCGAAATGGGTTGAAATCCATGGTTACAATATGAAGCCCTCCAGTTGAAAAATCAAGGGTAACTGGATAGTATCCCTCCCATGCTGGAACTAAAGATCCCTACACCATTCAACAATGCGCCGATTTTCTATAAACCAGAGACAGAATCCACCATGATCGACGCCCGGAATCTAGCTTCCCAGGGGTTCCCCACAGGTACCCTGATCGTCACCTCCTACCAGGTTGCGGGCCGTGGGAGGTTCCCCGATCGAAAATGGGAATCTCCCCCAGGGGAAAGCCTCCTCTGCACCCTGATCCTCCGAGCTTCCGATGTTCCGAATCCACCCGCATCCCTTTCCCTGAAAACCGCACTCGCCATTGCCACCCTGCTGGAAGAAGAGTTCCGGCTGCAGCCTGCAATCAAATGGCCCAACGACGTGCTTCTAAAAGAGCGGAAAGTTGCAGGCATCCTGGCTGAAACGAAGGATCAGGTGATCCTCATCGGAATGGGGATCAACTGTATGCAGAAGTCCTTTCCCAAAGAACTGCGTAATACAGCCACTTCCATCCGCAAGGTATCGGGAAAAAAATTCGAAGTCCAGGAGTTGATATCTCCCTTGCTTACCCATCTGCACCGATGGCTTTTCGCCGTCAGCTCCGTAGTATCCACGGCCATGAGTGCCGCGGAATCTTCCGGCTTTTCCCTCACCCCCTCCTGGAAAACCGAGCTGGAAAACCGACTCTACCGAAGGAACGAGTCCGTTTGGTTTCTGCCAGGGATTCCCGGCCAGGAAGAACCCCTCGCGGGAACAATCCTAGGAATCACCGAAGAGGGCCTATTGTTGATAAAACCCGAAGGATCCGCGGAAATACGGGAGTTTGCCGCTGGAGAAATCCTCTTTCACACAAAAAAATAAAAATTTTACTTGGCGATTTAGAAAAAGATTTGTATCTTTTTTTACAGATCAAGAATCAACCCTATATCACATCACAAACTGTCAAAGTGAGGGAGTAGAATATGGCTAAGCAGTTGAAATTCGAAGAAGAAGCACGCCGCGCACTTCTCCGGGGTGTGGAGAAAATGTCCAAGGCGGTCACGGTAACCCTGGGTCCAAAGGGAAGGAATGTCCTTCTGGACAAGAAGTTCGGAGCGCCCACGGTTACGAAAGACGGAGTATCCGTCGCAAAGGAAATCGAACTGGAAGATCCCTATGAGAACATGGGAGCCCAACTCCTGAAAGAGGTAGCCACAAAGACGAACGATGTGGCGGGAGACGGAACCACTACGGCGACCGTTCTGGCCTACAGCATCATCAAGGAAGGGCTGAAGTCCGTAGCAGCGGGAATCAACCCCATGGGAATCAAGCGGGGGATCGACAAGGCGGTAGAGATTGCCGTTGGGGAGATCAAGAAGGCTGCTAAAGAAATCAAAGAAAAAGAAGAAATCGCTCAGGTAGCCGCCATCTCTGCCAACAACGACATGGAAATCGGTAAAGAAATCGCCGATGCCATGGAAAAGGTAGGGAAGGACGGGGTAATCACCGTAGAGGAATCCAAGACCATCGAGACCACCACCGAGTACGTGGAAGGGATGCAGTTCGATCGCGGGTACATTTCTCCCTACTTCGCCACCAACCGCGATACCATGACCACCGTGCTGGAAAACCCCTACATTCTGATCCACGACAAGAAGATCTCCAACATGAAGGAACTTCTTCCCGTACTGGAGAAGGTCGCTCAGGCAGGCAAACCTCTCCTGATCATAGCGGAAGATGTGGAAGGGGAAGCTTTAGCGACCCTTGTGGTGAACAACCTTCGAGGAACACTCAATGCCTGCGCCGTAAAGGCTCCGGGCTTTGGTGATCGGCGGAAAGCCATGCTGGAAGACATTGCCATCCTCACCGGAGGGCAGGTTATTTCCGAAGAACTCGGCCTCAAGCTGGAGAACACTGAACTGAGCCAGATGGGGCGGGCCAAGATGGTGAAAGTAGACAAGGAGAATACCACCATCGTGAGCGGCGAAGGGAAACCTCAGGACATAAAGGACCGAATTGCCCAGATCAAGGCTCAGATCGAGGAAACCACTTCCGACTACGACCGGGAAAAACTCCAGGAACGGCTGGCGAAACTGGCCGGCGGAGTGGCGGTGATCAACGTGGGTGCCGCTACCGAGACGGAACTGAAAGAAAAGAAACATCGGGTAGAGGACGCTCTTTCCGCCACGCGAGCGGCCATCGAGGAAGGCATTATCCCGGGTGGTGGAGTAACCCTGGCCCAGATCGTTCCGGTTCTGGAAAAGTACGATCTTTCTTCCTTCACTGAAGAGGAAAAGGTGGGCTTCCGGATCGTGATGCGGGCACTGGAGGAACCGATTCGCCAGATCGCCGAAAACGCGGGTGTAGATGGTTCCATCATCGCCGAGAAAGCCAAGAACGAGAAGAAGGGTGTCGGGTTCGATGCCCAGAAGATGGAATGGACCAACATGATGAAGGCGGGAATCATCGATCCTGCAAAGGTTGCCCGAAGCGCCCTGCAGAACGCTGCCTCCATCGCGGGTCTCCTGTTGACAACCGAGTGCGCCATTACGGAGATCCCGGAGAAGGAGAAAGCTCCTGCGGGTGGTCACACTCCGCCGATGGATTACTAATCGATCATCGCGATCTCAAAAAAAATACGATCAAACCAGAAAGAGGGGCGGCCTGTGGGCTGCCCTTTTTTTGTGTGTGTCGAAGTAACACCTCGCCGCCGAGTCCACCGATCCAGGCTTTCCACCCTTGATCCTTCTCCTTTCAACCCTTACAATACACCCCATAGGAGAGAGGTGGAATGAAACGGGAAGAGTTCATCTTCATCATCGGATACCAGGGGAACGTCGCCATCATAGACGGGAAAGCCAAAAAGAAATACGGTTCCTACACAACCCGCCAGCTGGCCGAAGCAGGCCTATTCAAGCCCGCCTTCTGTTCTGCCCTCTATTCGGGAGATCCCAACGAAATGGACGATTTCCTCCGCATCTTCAATTCAGCCCACCCCGGCCCGCCCTACACGCAGGAACAGCTGAGCCGACTCTTCGGGGTATTCGAAGTACCCAAAGAACCCATCCGTTTCAAGATCCTGTAGTAAAAAATCGTTGACGAGTGAAGAATTCTCGGATACAATGTCGTTGAATATTGCAAATTGAGCAATCTGGCTATGCATAATTCACAACATAAACGAGGTCCTGTATGGAACTGATTCACAACGAAATCCCCCTGGAGTTCCTGCACGCTCTGCCTGAGGGGATCAAATACGTAGTCCGCCACGGGAAAGACTTCCTAGTGGTGGAAGAAGTGACATGCCCCAACGGCCACTCCCTCATGAGCGAAAATGTGCGCATTCACGGCGAGCCCTCCCTCAAGATCGGGGTGGAAATCGGTAACGAAAAGGGGCATTTCTTCATAGACGCTTTCTGGGGAAGCCACAAGAAGCTGTTCGACTTCATCCCTCCTTTGGGCCCGGCTCCCGTGATCGTCAAGTCCTTCTGCCCCACCTGCGGTACCAGCCTTATTGTGGAAGACCTCTGCAGTATTCCCGATTGCAAGACGAAGGAACACATCCTCCTGCTTCTGCCGGGAAAGAAGAATCGGATTTTGGTCTGTGCTCGATTGGGGTGTCCGGGGCATCGGCTGGAAGTGCAGGAACTTCCCCACGAGGTTACGGAAAAGATCAGCGGAATCAACTTCTTCGGCACAGGAATCGACGATTACTTCGGAGGAATCTAAGGAGGAATCGAATGCAGGAAAACTACATTGAAATAGAAATCGAGCAGTGCAAGGGATGCCGTCTCTGTGTGGAGACCTGTCCCCATCACTGTATCATCCAGGGATCGGATATCAACAAGATGGGATACCAGTATATCCGATTCGTACAGAATGGCTGTACTGCCTGCGGATTTTGCTACTATATCTGCCCGGAACCGGGAGCTATCACGGTAATCAAAGCAGAGAAACGGGAGGCTGTGCATGGCTAAGCAGTTGATCAAGGGAAATGAAGCGGTTGTGTACGGAGCCCTCCTGGGAGGAGCCACCCACTTCTTCGGATATCCTATCACTCCTGCCAGTGAAATTGCCCATGCCGCTGCGGAATACTTCGTTTCCACCGGCAGGGTTTTCCTGCAGGCAGAGGATGAGGTGAACGCGGTGAACATGCTCTATGGGGCCGCTTCGGCAGGAGCAAGGGTGATGACAGCTTCCTCCGGGCCTGGAATCGCCCTGATGTCCGAAGGGCTATCCTACCTGGCAGGGGCGGAGCTGCCCGCCGTTGTGGTCGATGTGCAGCGGGCAGGCCCGGGACTGGGGAACATCTGGCCCGAGCAGGGAGATTACAATATGGTAGTGAAAGGGGGAGGGCACGGAAACTACCGAAATATCGTGCTCGCTCCTTTCTCTGCCCAGGAAATGTGTGACTTTGCCTACAGAGCTTTCGAACTGGCAGACCGGTACCGCATGACAGTGTTCATTCTGGCAGATGCCTATATCGGCCAGATCATGGAGGCAGTGGAAGTTCCCAGTAAGGTTCTCCATGCGCCGCGAAAGGATTGGGCCCTGTACGCCGATCGGGAGAGTCGGCACAACCTCATCACCTCCATCCTGATGAACACCGAACTTCTCTACCACCACAATTTAAAACTGCAGGAAAAGTATGCCAGGGTGGAACGGGAACTGGTGGAGTGGGAAGAGTACGATACGGCAGACGCCGAATTCCTCTTTGTGGCCTATGGAATCAGCGCCCGGATCAGCCTGTCGGTGGTAAGGGAACTTCGAAGGTTGAACCTTAAGGCGGGTCTACTGCGGCCCAAAACTCTCTACCCCTTCCCCAGCACTAGGATCACAGAGCTAGCACAGCAGGTGAATCAGATTGCAGTGGTGGAGTTGAGCAATGGGCAGATGGCTGCAGATGTGGAATTGGCCGCTAAAAAGCCAGTCCTTAAATACAACTGGATGGGAGGCAAGGTTCCTTCCATCCAGGAAGTGCTGGATCTGGCCAAGCAAGATTTCAAACAACCCGTTACGGTAAGAGGATAGCCCTATGGTGAAACACGCGAAACCAAAAACCTTCTACGATACCTTCGAGCGCAGGGGCCCTGGCGAAAAGAACACCACCTACTGTCCCGGTTGTGGGCATGGGAATGCCCACAAGCTGATCGCAGAGGTAATCGAAGAACTGGGGATCCAGGATCGGGTGATCTTCCATTCCCCCGTGGGCTGCAGCGTTTTTGCCTACTACTACTTCGACACGGGAAACATTCAATGTTCCCACGGACGGGCCCCGGCTGTAGCCACAGGGGTTTCCCGGGCCCGGGACAACGCCATCGTTATCTCGTACCAGGGAGACGGGGACCTGGCGGGCATCGGCATGGGTGCCATCATGCACGCAGCGAACCGGGGGGAACACATGGCTGTGTTCTTCATCAATAACGCCATCTACGGCATGACGGGAGGCCAGATGGCTCCTACCACCCTGATAGGCCAGAAGACGACCACCACTCCCTTTGGCCGGACCCCGGGAAGGGAAGGATATCCCATCCGGATGTGCGAGCTGTTGAATGAGTTACAGGCCCCTGTATATATCGAACGGGTATCCCTGGGGGATGCAGCCCGTATCATGCGAGCCAAACGAGCGGTGAAGCAGGCTCTTCTCAACCAGGTGCACAAAAAGGGATTCTCCTTCGTCGAGATTCTCTCCCCCTGTCCGGTCAACTGGAAAATGGCCCCTATCGAAGCCCGGAAATGGCTGATCGAGACGATGGAACCCCTGTTCCCGGTAAAGGTATTCCGCAACATCGAAGAACCTCCGGCGAAGTACGAACCGCCTAAGGTCCTTTCCGATGAAGAACTGGCGGCCCTTTTCTCGGCTACAAAGGAAATCGAGATTCCCGCAACTCCCCGAGAGGTAGAAGATCAGTACATCAAAATCGCCGGTTTCGGAGGGCAGGGGGTTATGTCGGCGGGGGTATTCCTTGCCAACTGTGCCATCAAGGAAGGGTTCAACGCTACCTGGCTTCCCTCGTACGGCCCTGAAATGCGGGGCGGTACCGCCAACGCCAGCGTCATCATTTCCAACGACCAGATCGGTACACCCCTGGTCAGCAGCCCCAACGTTCTGATCTCCATGAACGCACCCTCTTTAGACACCTTCGAAGAAACGGTGGTTCCCGGAGGGCTAGTGATCGTGAACTCCTCGTTGGTGCCCCGTAAACTCAAGAGGGAAGACGTACAGGCCGTCTATGCCCCCGTTACAGAAATCGCCAAGGATGTTGGGTTGATCGCTGCCGCTTCTGTGGTGGCCCTGACCCTGTACGCCTGTATCTCCGGGGCTGTGCAGATCGAAACGATCAAGAAGGTGATCCCCCTATCCCTGAAGAAGAAATCTCTGGTGGATGTAAACCTGAAAGCGGTGGAAGCGGCCGTGGAGTATTACCAGAAGAACCTGAAGGAGGAGTTTTCCTACAGTACCCATAGATAAGGGGATTCCCTTGTCTATTTATATAGATAGGCGGGTTGCATCGGTAACTTAGTACCCTACCTGTAGCACCCCTCCATTTTTTGCGCGGCCTGGAGTTTACTCCAGGCCGTATTTTTTTAGCTTGTACTGGAGGGTTCTCCGGCTGATCCCCAGGGCTTCAGCCGCTTTGGTCCGGTTCCCTCCCTTCTTCCGAAGCATCGCTTCTATCGCAACCATCTCGAGATCCTCCAGGCGGGCTGGAGCAGACAAAACCTCCCCTTCTGAGTTTTTCCCCGTTACAGTTTCCTGCAACTCTAGATGATAAGGAAGAATTTCAGGTCCCTCGCTAAGGATCGCCGCTCGTTCCAGGATGTTCTCCAGCTCCCGCACATTCCCCGGATACGCATAGGAAAGGAGCTTTGCCAGGCTCTGGGGACCCAACCTTCTGGATCCAAGGTTCAACCGACGACATACCTGGTCCAAAAGGTACTCTGCAATCAGGGGAATATCCGATTTCCGTTCCCGCAGGGGGGGAATATCGATCCGTATCACGTTCAGCCGATAGAATAGGTCTTCCCGGAACTCGCCGCGACGAACACGATCCTCCAGATTCCGATTCGTGGCCGAGAGAATCCTTGCCCTGATAGGGATATCCCTGCTTCCGCCGATACGGCGAATTCTCCGATCCTGGAGAACCCGAAGGAGTTTTACCTGAAGGGAGGGAGGCATTTCGGCTATCTCGTCCAGAAACAGGGTTCCGGCCCCTGCCAGTTCGAAAAGACCGATCATCCGGCTGTCTGCCCCGGTAAAGGCCCCCTTCTCATGCCCGAACAACTCGCTCTCTATGAGGGTTGCGGGCAAGGCTCCCACGTTTACGGCGATGAAAGGCTCCTCCCTCCGTGGGGAAGCTGCATGGATCTGCCGAGCCACGACCTCCTTCCCCGTTCCTGTTTCACCGGTAATGAGAATCGTCGAATCGGTACCAGCCACTTTGAGAATGAGGCCTCTGATCTCCTCGATTTTCGGATGTTTCCCGATCAAAGGATGCTCTTTGGGTTCTGTCCTGCGGTTTGCCTCCCATGCCTGCTTCCGTCGTTCCTCTTCTACCAGACTTCGAATCTTCTGCAACAGCAAATCCGTATCGAGAGGTTTTTCCAGGAAATCCCGGGCCCCGCTTTTCAAGGCCTGGACTGCATCAGGGATCTCTCCGTGTGCAGAGATCATCACCACTGGGACCAGCACCCCTTCCCTCAAAGTCCACTCCAGCACCTCCTGGCCGGACATCCCAGGCATTTTCAGATCTAGAATCGCTACATCGAACCGCTCTTCTGCCAGTAGATCCCTCGCCGTTATACCGTCGGGGGCGGTTACCGCTTCGATTCCCTCCAGTAGAAAAATTCGCTTGAGAGTTTCTCGAATATTTTTTTCATCGTCAGCGATCAGAACCCGCATCTTCTGCCTCCGGCAAGGTTATCCGTGCGATCGTCCCACCCCCATCCCTCGGTTCTATCTCCAGGGTACCTCCCACCGCCTCTGTAAATCGCTTCGAAAGGAATAGACCAATTCCGAATCCCTTCGTTTTCGTCGTATAGAAGGGATCGAACAACCGATCCAGTTCTTTTCCCGAGAGTCCTTCTCCCCGGTCACGCACCTCGATCACGATCCGTTTGCCTGCTGAAGTTACCTGTACTTCTACGGGTTCCGCCGGGTTGGAGTCGCTTTCGCAGGCATTCTGCAAAAGGTTTTCCAGAGCGGAACGGAAACGATCTGGATCCATCCGCACCTTTTTCCCCCAAACCGCTTTCTCTATTTTCATTTCCACCTGGGGGAATCGCTTCTTCACCAACCCTTCTATCGTTTCCTGCACATTCCAGACCTCGGGTCGACCCAGAGGTTCCCGGATCAGGTCGCCAATCCGGTCCACCATCCGCCGCATCCGGTTCACTTCTTCACGAATCACCGCCACTTCATCATAGACCCTGTCCGGACACACCCGCAGTAGCAGATCCGCCTGCAGGGCAATGGCGCTCAGAGGGTTCTTGAACTCATGGGCCAGTGCACGGGAAGCGGACCCCAACAGGACCAATTCCTCCTGTTCTCGAAGTTTCATCCGGTACTCCCAGTTTCGGAGAACCAGTTTCCTCCCCACCCACAACCCCAGGAGGAGAAGCCCTTCCAGTACAAAAAACAGTAGATAAAACGCAGTCCTGCGAACCCAGTACTTCGAATTGTACAACTCCAGATAGAGGAATTGGTTGGGAAATTCATGGCTTGGAAACCGAACTCTTCGGAAATCTACTAGCGGCTGGAGGATAACGAGACTTCGGTTCTTTGGGTTGAACAGGTAGTGTCGGAAGGGAAAGTCCATCGGAGGGTTTTCGAAGGAGGGTAGGGTAAAATCGGGGGGCGCACTCCCGAATCTCACTATAGACTTTCCGCTCACCGAATAGAGCCCCATTCCCGCCACACGATTCTGTAGCCGTTCATTGTTCTTGACGATTCCCTCCAGGATCCTCACATCTCCCTCGAAGTCCGGGACAGGCTCTTTTTCCTTTTCCATCTTTTCCATAGGCGGTGGCTTTCCCTTCCAACCCTCGGCTTCCCGGACGGCTCGCAGGGATACTACGAGGTAGTTCAGGAAACGCTCTCCTTCGTTTCGAGCGGTCAGCTCCAATGCAAACACCTGTCCCCGGAGGATTACCCATCCGACTGCCACACTCACCACCAGTAGACTTCCGGTGACGATCCAGGACAGAAGAACAGTGCGCGAAGAAAGGCGGTTAGAGAAAGCGTTTCTACCTTGTTTGTTGGAGAAAGGCCACAAAGGAATCATCCTCCTCGAATCCCAACAGATACTTCAACTGTAACCAATACCTGTAGAGAGCATAGCGGGCGGAAAGCAACTGTGCCCTTGCATCGGAAAGTATGCTTTCCGCATCGGAAACTTCCATCAAGGTTGCCTTCGAGAGGGAATACTTCTCATACACCTGAGTGTAGTTTTCCTCCCCAAACTCCACAGATGCTTGTGCAGCCTCTATTCGTTGCAAGGCTACCACGATTCCCTGTGCATACTCCACCACACTGGCTTCCACCGTACGGATCTGTTCCTGGAGTTGAGAAGCGAGGGTTACCCTTGTATTCTCCGCCTTCCCCATCGCCGCTTTCTTATCCTGATAGGGAAGGATCGGTACCGTAGCCGATACGGTCACTTTCCCTGTATCGGAGAATGAACGAGTATCCTTCAAAAGGCCCGAAAAGGTGTGTGACCATCCCACAGAGAGAGTCGGATAGAAAGCTGCCTCTTTGATGTCCACACTCAAGCCCTGGATCTGTATGGCCATTTCCAGTGCCCTCAGATCGGGGTTGTGCTCTCGAGCATAGGCGGTGAGCTTTTCGATACGAGGGTCGAGGGAATCGAGAAGGGTAGCCTGTTTCGCATCGAATACAAAATGCAACTCTCCTATACGGGACAACCCTAAGGCCGCCTGAAGTTTGCTTTTACTGGTCCTCGCCGCATAGTCTGCCTGGTAGAAGGCTGCCTGTTTCGTTTTGTACTTCGATTGTGCCTGCAGATACACAACCTTGTCTACCGCACCCACCTCATACTTGCCCCTCGTTACTTCCAACGCCCTTTCCGCCGCCAGTAGTTCCTTCGAAGCTACCTCGCGTGCATCCTGTTTTTCCAATAGATCGAAGAAAAGGGTTTCGGCTGTCTGCAGCACGGTGGCGCGAACCGATGCCTCATTGATCTTCGCTCTGGTAATCGATAAGGCGGTCTGTCGGAGAGATGCCAGTCGGGATCCTCCTGTGTAGAGTTGCTGGGTAAGGGTGATACCGTAGCTACCACTCGGATCGGTGGAAGCGGAGCCGTCCTTGAGGGGCGGGTAAGGGATTCCCAACGAACCCTGTAACGAAAGATTCGGGAAGAAGGCAGCGATGGCAGACTCTCGATCCAGCTTGCTGTTCTCAACATCCTGCATAGCCCCGATGACCTTAGAAGAGTTCTCCAGGGCTAGCTTTCGCACCCTCTCTAGGGTGAGAGGCTCCTCCCCTTCCCCCCAGATTCCTGCAATTACCATTACCAGAAGAAACATCATGAAGATCTTCCGAGTATGCATGTTCATTCCCCCTCATTCGGTGCGTAGCGCTTCGATCGGATTGAGGCCGGAAGCCTTTCGGGCCGGATAGTACCCGAAAAATACCCCCACGGAGCCTGCAAACCCTGCCGAGATAAGGATGAACAGAGGGTTCACAATGGCTCGGATAGGGCTGAACTTTCCCAACCCCGCGACAACCCCTAAGGAAAATAGGATCCCTATTACCCCGCCCAATAGACTCAACACGATGGATTCCGTCAGGAACTGCAGCATAATATCCTTTCTCCGAGCCCCAACCGCCAGACGCACCCCGATCTCCCGCGTTCGCTCGGTTACCGAAACCAGCATGATGTTCATGATTCCGATCCCCCCTACCACGAGGGAAACCGCCGCGATACAGGCCAGGAGGATCGTGAGAATTTTGGCAGTTGAGGATGCCACCTCGATGATCTGGGATTGATTGAGGATCTCGAAGTCGTTCTCCCGATCATCCGGAAGCCTGTGGGACTCCCGAAGGATCCCTTCTACCTCTGCCTGGGCTTCTGTCATCTTGTCTTCGGAAACAGCGCTGATTTCGATGGTACTCAGGTAGTTGTTCCGGCTCAGTCGGATCAAGGCTGTGGTCAACGGCACCAGGACCACATCGTCCTGATCCTGCCCCATGGAGTTGGTTCCCCTGCTCTTCAACAGTCCGATCACCTGGAAAGGGGCATTCCCGATGCGTATAGTCTCTCCCACCCCGGTCTCACTTCCAAACAGGTTCTTTGCCACGGTAGTACCGATCACCGCGATCTTCCGTCGAGCCTTCACATCCTGCTCGGAAATGAACTCTCCCTCCTGCAACTGCCATTCTTTGATCGCCTGGTAATCGGGTTCTACCCCATACACGGTAGTAGACCAGTTTCCTGTGCCGCCCACCACCGTTACCGATCGCCGTAATGTCCCTGACACCGCCGATACGAGGGTCGCTTCCGCACGTATTCGTTCTGCATCCTTCTGGGTGAGCCGGTTGGCATCGAATCGACCCCGGGGAGGCATTACGATCAGCAGGTTGGAACCCATGGAATTGATAGTATCCCGGATCTGTGCCTGAGAACCTTCCCCAATGGCAACCATAATGATCACGGAACTCACGCCAATGATGATGCCCAGAGTGGTCAACAGGCTCCGCATCCGGTTACGAAAGATGCTCCTGAAGGAGAGCTTTACCAACACAGTGGGTTTCATAGGGTGTGTTCCTCCCGAAAACGTTTCAGTACCTCTTCTGCCCGGGAAGGCTCCGGAATGGGCCCATCCTGCAGGATCATCCCGTCCCTCACCACTACCCTCCGTCGAGCGAATCGTGCGATATCCGGTTCATGGGTAACCATCACGATGGTGATCCCGCTCCCATGCAGCTCCTGGAACAAGCTCATGATCTCGAGGGACATTTCTGTATCCAGGTTCCCCGTGGGTTCATCCGCCAGAATCAGGGAAGGCCGATTCACCAGTGCCCGCGCAATGGCAACCCGCTGCTGCTGCCCGCCGGAAAGCTGGGAAGGGACATGGTCCATCCTGTCTTGCAGCCCCACACGGGACAAAGCCTCCATAGCCTGCTCCCGGATGGCTCGGGAAGACTGTGTCCCCCTGCGATACAGTAGGGGAAGCTCTACGTTTTCCAATGCCGTAGTCCTGGGTAGGAGGTTGAAACTCTGGAACACGAACCCGATCTTTGCGTTTCGGATCTCTGCGATTCTATCCGGGTCGAGGGTGGTTACATCGATTCCTTCCAGATAGTACTTCCCCTCGGTAGGAAGATCCAGGCATCCCATGATATTCATGAGAGTAGTCTTTCCCGATCCAGAGGCCCCCATGATGGCTACGAATTCCCCGGGCTGGATCTCCAGATCGATTCCATCCAGAGCCTTCACCGTTACGCCTCCGTTCCCCGTACCGTAGTAGCGGCGAAGGCCCTCCATCACCAAAAGGCTCATTGTTTCGTCCTCACGATCACCTGTAGCCCTTGAAGGGATTCCCCATCCATCACTTCCGTGAACTTTCCATCGGTGATCCCCGTTCGTACGTACCGGAGGGCCACATTCCCATCCTCCTGGAGAATCCAGATCGGCTTCCCCTCGAAACGTGCCTCTGTCTGACTAGCCCCCGGAGTTCCAGAACCTGGATTGTTTCTGTTAGCCAAAGCCCCGCCTCCACCCGATCCACCGCTAGAGGATCTAGCGGGAGGTCGGCCAGCTCCTGGGATGAAAGGCATTCCCCCCAGTACCCCAACTTGTGTATTGGGTCTCCCGGTTGTACCTTTTTTCACGGCTTCGTCGTACTCCTTCAGTAATTTTTCCTTCTCCTCCGGAGGCAGATGGGCGATCCGTTCTTCGAACTGTTTCCTTCGAACTGCGGCAGCCACATCGGAAGGCGGAGTAAACTTTAGTGCAGAATTAGGAACCACCACGACGTTTTCCTTGCGATTCACCAGGAACTCCACAGTAGCGGTGAGCCCCGGCAGGAGAAGGTTGTTGGGGTTCTTCGAATCGATCACCACCGTATAGTTCACGATGTTGTTCGAGGTGGTAGGCATTTTACGGATCTGACGCACCTTTCCCGTGAACTTGCGATCGGGAAAAGCCTCCACGGTGAATCGTACCTCTTGCCCTTCCCTAATCTTCCCGATGTCGATTTCATCCACCAATGCATATATTTCCAGGTTTTCCAGGTTTTCCGCCAGCGTGAACAAGCGGGTCACCGATCCGGAGTTGGCTACCACCGTCTGTCCTTTGTCGATGTTCCTCTCCAGCACGATTCCATTGATGGGAGAGAGAATCTTTGCATACTGTTCCAGGTTCAACCGAGCCTTCTCGTAGGCAACCTGGGTACTCTCCAGGTCTGCCTTTGCCGATTCGAGATTCGTCTTGCTGGTCAAAAGGTCCGACTCTGAAATGAGGTTCCTTTTCTGGAGCTGGAGATTCCTATCGTAGGTGGCTTGAGCCTCCTCTACCTTTGCCTTCGCTTTCCTTAGAGCCGCTTCCTGTTCCCGCAGACTGAGGAGTAGCATACTCTTATCCAATTCTGCCAGGAGCTGTCCCTGCCGCACTCGATCGTTGAAGTCCACATACACCGCCTCGATAGTTCCCGTAAGCTGGGTGAGCACTTCTACGCTCCCCTTGGCCTGGATCGTTCCCGTGCTGCTCACCGTCTCTTCTATCGTTCCCCGGCGAATCACCTGAGTCTCATAGCCGACTTTCTTCGTCTCTTTCGAGTTGAGAAATGTGTAGGCACCGGCACCCCCAGCCAATATCAGGAGGAGGAAGATCAGTACCTTGATTCCTGTTTTTCCTTTCATACAAATGTATGATGCAAAGAATATGCCAGGATGCTGCATTTGCTAGGATGCCGGATTTCGTGAAAGTGAATAGCAGTATCTTATTGCTATATAATTAGTAAATAAGGATTATTCAGGATTCTTTGATGTATCCTGTTCTAATTTTTTCCCCGGGTAGATCGAGCGTTACTTGAATTAGCGCAAATATTGCGCGCTTACTGCGAAGAGATTGCGCACCAGGGTCGATCCTACCTATATTCCCGGGGGCTCACCTTACCCTGGAGAACCCGTAACCCGTTGTAGGCCAGGGCACGCAACTCATCCTCCCCCGGGTAGATGAACACAGGCCCCAGGTGCTTGATCCGTTCGATCAGGTCGCGGGTGAAGGTTTCACTGTAGGCGATGCCTCCGGTGATCAGGATCCCATCCACCTGTCCTTTCAGCACGGTAGACAGAGCGCCGATTTCTTTCGCCACCTGGTACACCATCGCATCCCGGATGAGTTTCGCTTTCGCATCCCCGGAAGCGACGCGCTGTTCAACCTCCTGGGCATTGTTCGTACCCAGATAGGCCACATACCCACCCTTTCCGGTAATCATCTTTTTTACCTCTTCCAGGGTGTACTTTCCGCTGAAACAGAGCTTTACCAGATCCCCCACCGGAAGGGTACCGCTCCGCTCTGGGGAAAAGGGCCCTTCCCCATCAAGGGCCTGGTTCACATCGATCACCCGTCCCTTGTAGTGGGCTCCCACACTGATTCCCCCTCCCAGATGAGCCACGATGAGGGACAACTCTTCGTAGGATTTGCCGATCTTTTCCGCATGGAGACGGGCGATGGCCTTCTGGTTCAACGCATGGAAGATGGATTTTCGCTCGAACAGAGGGTGCCCCGAGATTCGGGCGACATCCTCGAGTTCATCCACCACCACAGGATCCGCAATGTACGCCCGGGCTCCCGGAATCGAGCGAGCAATATCCCGTGCGATCAGCCCTCCGAGGTTACTCGCATGTTCCCCCAACAAACCTGCCCGCAGATCTTCCTCCATCTGGTCGTTCACCTCGTATACCCCGGAGGGTAACGGCTTGATCAGTCCCCCCCGCCCCATCACCACCTGGATGGCCGAAACATCGATGCCCGCATTTGCCAGTTCCCTGAGAATCGTTTCCTTGCGAAAATCGTACTGATCGGTAATTCTCTTGAAGGGAGAAAGTTCTTCCGAGGAATGCCGAATCGTTTTTTCCAGGAGCAGTTCCTGACCCTGAAACACCCCAATCTTGGTAGAGGTGGAACCGGGATTGATCGCCAGGATAAGTGCCTGTTTCATGGGTGAGGCCTCCTTTGGGGTAAAAGATATCAGGATGGTGTCCGGCTAAGGGCAACCGCCAGGGCGATGGAATAATGCTTACTCTGTTCCGAGTCGGCCCGGCTGGTAAGCACGATCGGGGCAGACGCTCCGAGAATTACTCCCGCCGCTACCGCGCCGCCCAAAAAGTTCAGGGCTTTGTAGATCAGGTTTCCGCTTTCGATATCCGGTACCAGAAGGATATCCGCATCCCCGGCTACCTCACTCTCGATTCCCTTGTGTTTGGCCGCTTCCTTGGATACCGCATTGTCCAGCGCCAGGGGGCCATCGATGACGCACCCCTTGATCTGGCCACGCCGGTTCATCTGAGTAAGGAGGGCTGCATGGACCGTAGCGTCCATCTTCGGGTTCACCGTTTCCACTGCGGCCACCACCGCCACTTTGGGCATTGCGATCCCTATTTTATGAAACATTTCCACCGCATTGGTGAGGATCGAGACCTTCTCCTCGAAGGAAGGGGCCACGTTCATTCCCGCATCGGTGACCCCGAACAGTTTGTGGTAGTAAGGGGATTGAAACAACCCGAGGTGGCTTAAAAGTGCACCGGACCTGAGCCCTTTTTCCTTGTCCAGTACGGCCTTGAGAAGGGCTGCCGTCTGCACCAATCCTTTCATCAACACATCGGCCTGTTTGTCCCGGATAAGGCCTACGGCCTTGGCGGCCGCCTCCACCGGATCGGATGCGGGGAGCAGTTCCGCCCACGATCGGTCAAACCCGATCTCGTCCATTAGACGCTCGGTTTCGGGCTTCGATCCTACAAGGATAGCGTCCACGATCCCCTCTTTGATGGCATCCCGGATAGCTTCCAGTACATGTTTATCCTCCGAGGCAGCCACAGCTACCCGCTTTTTTTTGCCCTGCTTGGCCTCTTCCACGAATTCTGCCAGATTTTTCCGCATAGGGTACCTCTCAGAACACTGTAAGATGTAAGGAATTATAAAGGGAGGTAGGGAATTCCGTCAAGAAAAATGTTTTCTATGCAACACAATATTGCGATTTCAACAATAATTCCGTGTCCAGAAGTCCCCGACAGGCGCCTGCATCACCTTTTTCTGGCAATCATGCCCATGGAGGGAATCGTGCCGCGGTACTCCTACTGCTTGAGCACTGTTTCCCGTGTCCGTCGGAGAGTGAGGTTCTTTCCAGGCAGGGAAAACACAAACTTTTCTGTAAAGAGGTGTTCCTCCCTTATTCCATCGGTCACGATCACCTTCTCGAACCGATCGTACACCACGAAACTGAGGCGGCAGGGTTTGAAATGAAAGGATTTTCCCTCTAACCGTACCCGGAGGGTATCGCCTGACGCGGTAACCCGGAGGGAGAACTCCGTGCGAATTCCCTTCCGGTACCCAAAAGTTTCCCCATCGTCGAACCGATAGGAGTACTGTCCCTCTACCCTCGAGTCCTTCTGCAGGAAGAGGTGAAACTCTACGGCCGAAAGATCCTTCTCCATCAACGTGGCTTCCGCTGGCTGCAGGGGGAGGATGGCCCCTTCCCGGATGAAGATCGGGGTGCCGGCAGAGGTCGCTTTTACCGGTAGCCGAGTACCTCCCTCCTCCCACTGGTCTTTAAACCAATCGTACCAGCGGGTTCCTGCCGGAAGATACACCTCCCTTTCCTTCCCCTCTATTATAGGAGCCTGCAAGATAGAAGCACCCACCAGGAACTCGGTATCCAGAAAGGGAGCGGCTTCTTCTCGATCCTCGGGGAACTCGAGGAATAGGGGACGCAAGAGGGGAAGGCCCGTTTCCTCCTCTTCGGCAAAGAGGTTGTACAGGTAGGGCAACAGCCGGTACCGGAGGCGAATGTAGTCCCGGATGATGGAAAGAGGTTTTTCTCCAAACTGCCAGGGTTCCTGGGGCCGGCTCCCTTTTACCGAATGGTTCCGGAACAGGGGAAAGAGGAAACAGGCTTTGTACCAGTCCACCGCCAGTTCCGGTTCCGCATCGCCCCCAAATCCAGGGATATCCACCCCGCAGAAGGGCTGTCCGCTCAGGGAAAGGCTCAAACAGAGGGGAATGGACAGGGCCAGATGGTGCCGATTGGACCAATTGTCTCCGCCCCAAATGCCCCCATACCGGCTGGAAGAAACGAAGGCGCTCCGACTGACCAGAAAGGGCCTGCGATTGGGGAATGTTTTCAAGAAACCCTCCCAGACCGCCTTCTGCATGCCAAGGCAGTACGCGTTGTGGTAAAAGCTATGGGGTTTTTTCCCCCGCTGGAACAGCATACTCTGGGGATCCACGGGACCTGTGGATGGATCGTTCATGTCGAGCCACAACCCTTCCACACCGGAGCTGAGGAACTTCCTTACCCGTTCGGCCCACCACTCTCGGGCTTCCGGAAGGGAGAAATCGGGAAACACCGTTTCCCCTGGCCACACAAACCCTATAAATGGCGCTCCTTCCGGGGTCAGGCAGAGGAAACCTTTTTCCCACGCTTCCCGATACACTTCGAAAGACTCTTCCCTCTTGATTCCAGGATCCAGGATGGGAACAACCCTGCGGGAGCGTTTCTTTAGATCCTCTATCTGGTTCTTGGGATGACTGAACTTCTTTTCGTCCCAACTGAAGACCCTGAACCCGTCCATATAGTCTATGTCGAGCCACAGTGCGTCGCAGGGGATGTCGTGCTTCTGGAACAACCGGTCCAGTTCGTCCAGATCCGCGTAACTGCCGTACCCCCACCTGCTCTGATGGTAGCCGATAGCCCAGAGAGGCGGAAGGGGGACCGTTCCCTGAAGCCTCTGGAGACGGGAAGTAACTGTGCGGGGGTTGTCGGAAACGAGAATGAACAACTCCGGCTTTCCCCCTTCTGCACCCAGGGAAAACCAACGGGGGAGGGAACTCGGCCCGTGAAGGGAATCGGCAATGGCATCATCCACCCTGAGGGAAGCGAATGCGGGATAGGAAGTTGTAAGCAGTACACCCACCCATGCAGAGCCGGTATCTATCAGCACATAGGGAATGGAGGCGTACAGGGGATCCGGATTCCCATCTCTATGGACGGGCGTAGGGAAATCGGCCCATACATCGGTATTGTAGAACTTCGTTCGGATACCCGATCGTTCCAACGGGAAAGCCTTTTCCCCCAGGCCAAACAGACGGAACTTTGCATCGGGAGTGAAGTTCACCACCCAGCCCTGCCCCAGTACTCCAAATCCCTTTTCCTCCAGGGTCGAAAGCACCTTTTCGCCTTCCCAGTGCACTTCGAAGCCGTTTCCTTTGGAAAGGACGTTCCCCCTCTTTTCCCTCCTCCACCCTGCTTTGGTCAGCTCCGCAGGGCTTTCCTCCGAAGCCCATCTAGGATCGTCCCACACCACACGATACACATCCTCTCCCAGATGGGTGATGTCTAGGCGAATCGAAGATGATGTACCATAGGTAAAGTTTACAGGGTGAAGAATCTTGTGGAAGTACATAGGCTAGAACAGGTGCCCCATTTTTTTCTTTTTCGTCTCGAGATAGTGTTTATCGTGGGGATTCGGCGGTATCACTAGGGGAAGCCGTTCGGTGATGTGGACCCCCTCTTTCCGGAGCTTCTCGATCTTATCCGGATTGTTGGTAAGGAGGGCTATGGACCGGATTCCTAAAAGCTGAATGATTTTAGCGGCCACTCGATAGTCCCGTGCCTCTCCAGGGTACCCCAGAAAGTGGTTCGCTTCTACCGTATCCAGGCCAAGATCCTGCAACTGGTAGGCTTTGATCTTGTTCAGTAACCCAATCCCACGCCCTTCCTGCATCAGGTAGATGAGCACCCCGACCTCTCTGCTCCCGATATAGCGAAGCGCCGCTTCCAATTGATCCCGGCAATCACACCGTAGGGACCCCAGAACGTCTCCCGTATGGCATTGGGAATGAACCCGCAGGGGAACTCCTTCCTTTCCCTGTACATCTCCCCGGACGACGGCCGTATGCTCCTTGTCTTCCCTCCCATCGTAAAACCCGTAGAGGGTGAACTCGCCAAAACGGGTGGGTAAATGGGCTCTGGCCACCAGTTGCACGCAGAGGTCCTCCTCCATGCAGTACTGGCCCATCCCTTTACAGTAGAACTCTTCGGGAACGAAATCGGGTTTCCCTTTCATCTTTTTCAAAAGTTCTTCCCGGGAAACCACCCTGTCACAATTAGCGAACAGTTCGGATTTTTCCATGAATTCACTTCTTCTCTTCTACGATCATCAGAGTCTTGGGGTCCAGCCGTACGCTCAGGTCCTTCCTCGGGTAGGAGTCCCGATCCTTCACCAGACGGATGAGGATATTTCCCTCCGATTCACCCAGGGTAATCAATACATCGATCAGGCCCTCGAAAGGTTTCAGGGAAGGGGGGATGTCGCGGTTCCAGATTTTTTCGTTCTCCGGTTTTACCGTAGCGCTGAACCAGATGGTTACCCCCACATCCTTAGCGAATTCCTTGATCAACCGAAGATCCTCGGGAGTGGATAGAGAGAAATCATACCCATCCACGATGATCAGATCCGCCCTGAAGTTCCCTTCCCGAATCATCGCCGTAAGGCTTCGAATGATCTGCGGGGTTTTTATCCCCTCCTGGTTGAAACTCATGATCACTCGACGCCGGATGATCTCGTCATGAACCTCCATTGCGGAGCTCAACTTACGCGCAACTTCCTTGAATATGTCTTCGTACCAACTGATGATATGATCGGTGCGGGTGGAAAAGGAAACGTGAATCACCTGCTTTTCCTGCAACAGGCTATCGGTGGCAATGTGCACCAGACACCCCGTTTTCCCGATACCCTTGGGGGAGGCCACCACGGCTATTTCTCCCTTCTGGAGCGGTTGCTTCAGAGATTTCTCCAACCCCCGCAATGGGCTTCGACGGATTAGTTCTTTTTTTACCATTCTTCACCCTCCAATTATTTCTGTTCCTTTTTGCGTTTTTCCTGGTACGCCTTCTTCAATTCTTCTCCAATCGCACTGGGCACCCGGCCATACTTCAAGAACTCCATGGAAAACTCGGCCTTTCCCTGCGTGAGGGATCGCAGTACGGTAGAATACCCGAACATTTCACTCAAGGGTACTTCCGCTTCGATTCTACAAAAGTTGTTCTCTTCCGTGGAACTTACGATGATTCCTCTCCGTTGGTTCAGGCTACCGAAGATGTTCCCCTGGAACTCCGAGGGCCCTTCCACCGTGACCTTCATGATGGGTTCGAGAATTACGGGCTTGGCCTTTTCGTACGCCTGACGGAATGCCCCAATGGCCGCCTGCTGGAAGGCGATGTCGGAGGAATCTACCGGATGGGTGCTTCCGTCGTTGATCACGCACCGGATGTTCACCACGGGGAAGCCGATCAGGGTACCTTTCATCCGGGCAGCCTGGAAGCCTTTGTCACAGGAGGGGATGAACTCGTTGGGGATCACGCCCCCTTTGATCATATTGACGAACTCGTACTCCTTGTCCTCGCAGGGTTCCATGTATCCTGCCACTCTTCCGAACTGTCCGGCGCCTCCGGTTTGCTTCTTGTGGGTATAATCGAAATCGGCCCTTTGGGTAATGGTTTCCCGATAGGCCACTTGCGGCATTCCAGTTTCCACTTCCGCCCGGTACTCCCGTTTCATCCGCTCGATGTACACATCCAGGTGCAGTTCTCCCATTCCCTGGATGATGGTCTGATTGGATTCCGGATCCACATAGGTATGGAAAGTGGGGTCCTCCTTGGTAAAACGGCCCAAAGCCTTCGCCATCTGATCCGCCGAAGCTTTGTCCTTCGGGAACACTGCCAGGGAGATTACCGGTGCCGGGATATACATCGATGTCATCGAGTAGTTGATTCCCGGGCTGCAGAAAGTATCTCCCGAAGCACAATCGATCCCGAACAGCGCCACGATATCCCCGCACACCGCTTCTGTAATGTCTTCCATTTCATGGGCATGCATCCGAATCAGTCTCCCCACCTTGAACTTCCTCCGGAGGCGGGGATTGTACAGCTCGTCCCCCTTTCGGAGCATTCCCTGGTAGATGCGAATGTAGGTCAATTGCCCATACTGCCCCTCTTCCAGCTTGAACGCGAGGGCAACGAGAGGCTCCTGGGGATCCGAACGCAGTTCCACCTCCTTTTCCCCGTCATTCAGGTCCAGAGCGGTATTCCGTACCTCGGAAGGATTGGGAAGGTAATGGATCACTCCATCCAAGAGGGGTTGCACCCCCTTGTTCTTGTAGGCAGAACCCATGAAGACAGGAATCAGTTTTCGGGTAAGAACCCCTTTACGGATCGCCGCATAGATCTGAGCTTCCGTTTCCGCCCCTTCGAGAAAAGCCTCGGCCAGTTCGTCGGAAAATAGGGAAGCCGCATCGATCAGTTCCTCCCGCCGTTTCTCTGCCTCCGACTTGAGTTCGGCAGGGATCTCCCCGGTAACCACATGCTCGCCATTGGCCCCTTCGAAGTACAGGGCCTTCATCTGGATCAGATCCACCACACCTTGAAACTTGTCCTCCAGTCCGATGGGAATCTGCACCAGTACGGCATTGTGGCCCAGCTTGTCTCGGATCTGTTCCTTCACTTTGTAAGGGTTGGCGCCTGTCCGATCCAGTTTGTTGATGAAGGCCACGAAGGGAACGTTATACCTTTTTAGCTGCCTGTCCACCGTGATGGACTGAGACTGTACCCCTCCCACAGAGCACAAGACAAGTATCGCTCCATCCAACACCCGTAAAGACCGTTCAACCTCGATGGTGAAATCCACGTGGCCCGGTGTATCGATGATATTGATGGTATGGCCTTTCCAGGTAACGTTGGTGGAAGCGGAGGTGATGGTGATTCCCCGTTCCCGCTCCAGCTCCATGTAATCCATCGTGGCTCCACGCCCATCCTTTCCCTTCACCTCGTGTATCATGTGGATCTTGTCGCAGTAGTACAGGATCCGTTCCGTTAGGGTGGTCTTGCCGGAATCGATATGGGCACTGATCCCGATGTTGCGCATTTTAGAGATGTCCATCATACGTATTTCATCCTCTTTCTATGAAGAATAATATTCCCTAGCCATGAATACCGAGAACGACATGGACTGCTTTAGGGGTTGCAGGCTATTTAAATTCGTTGAAATACACACTGAAAACCAGAAACACTTCCTTGCTCGTCATTTCTATTCCTTCCGCTTTCAACTTTTCCTGGGCTTCATCCATCGTCAACTTCGGTTGCTGCTTCTTTAACTCGACGAGCCGGTTGATTCCTGCTTCGGAAGGCAGGCGTATAGTACCGAAAAAACCGCGATTGTTCAAGACCAGGAGGGCGTATCTTAGAAGTTGGAACTCTGTGGATAGATCCGATACTTTCTGTTCCAGACTCTGCTGGGCTTGAGAACTCTTTTGGAAGCTTGCCTCGACTTCCTGCTTCAGCGCTCCCAAAGAATCTCGAACTTCACGTATCTCTTGCCTCACGGTGGTACCGATCTTTTCCCCTTCGATCAGCAGTCTATCCAGCCGCCCCTCTATGTCCTGGAAACGTTTCAGGATGTACTCCGGATCCTGGGACTGGATGTAGGCATAGGGGTTCAGCACCGCCGCGAGTATCTTTTCCGCAAACTCTTCCTCTTTGAAATATTGACCTTTGATCCGCAGGAACAGGTTCTCTACGACGATACGGAAATCGAACTCGAGAAAGTCGGTATAAAAGAACTGTATTCCCGAAGGCATGTAGGTAGATAGTTCTCGATCCTTATACCGAAATGACCGGGGGATCACCAGTATCTCGGCCCGTTCATCGGTAAAGATTACCCGCACAGAGGATGGAAAGAGAATTCGAAGGTTCTGGTAAATGGCCAGGATCCCTTGCAGTCTTTCCCGATCAGCCTCCCCGAGCTCCGCCCCCTTGAAGGATATACTCAAGTCCATGTTCCCCGGCGCCCTGAACTGATACACCGTATACGGTCCTTCTTTCGATTGGGATTTGAGCTCCAGCCCCAGGGTAGCGTAGTCCTGGGCACAGAGGAACGCACCCATTCCCAGGGAAAGAATCATACTCCACACGATTTTCTTCATATCGCTCTCTCCTACTGCTCTTCTACCAAAACTTTATCGAAGGGGCGAATCGGGTTCTGGGGATCCTTCAACTCCAGCACGACCCAGTGGGCTTTGCCCGCCTCCCCCTCATAGCGGATCTTCCCGATGTATTCGTCGTCCCGTCGGAACACCCTTGCCACCGAGCCTGGGCTGATTAAACGAAGTTTGTCCACCACTACCAGAAGATCCTTCGGTTCCCGCGGATCCAGCACATACCCCTGCTCGCGATGGGTAAGCATCAGTTGTTCGATGGCGTAGATGTATTTCCCCAGCATTTGGTTCTGTTCAGCCACCTGAGCGTTCAACCCCCGAATCCTTTCCTCCTGAGAACGGAGGGTAGCATTTTTCTGCTGAAGGCCCCGGTTGAAAGCTTCGAGGATCTGTTCGTACAGGAGGGCTACCTCCTTCTGCCGGGCTTCGATCTGGGCAATGAGGGAGGGAACGGCATTCTGAAAGGGAATCTTTTTCAATTCTCCCAGTACAATGCTTAACTCGGAAAGTTTCTGGGAAAGCCGTGAAAGGGCCTCTACATCGAGGAGCCCTTCCGAGGTGAGTAGCGAACTATTGAAGCGAGGGAGCCTCGCGTTGAGAACCGCGGGATCGATGGAGGCCGAAAGAAGGGGAGCGGCTGCCTGGCTTACCGAGGTGGGGTTGTATTTCAGGATCAGGCTGGCGATTTCCCTTGCATGGTTCGCCTTTAGCACCGCGATAAGATCCTGCTGGTACTTCTTTAGCCCTTCGATTTCCCGGGTATACCGCTGGTTCAGGTCCCGCAGTTCCTGCTGGTGAGCTTTTACGGTACGCTCCATTTCCATTTCATGAAGCCGCCGCTGGTTGTTCAGCACTTCCTCCTGCTCCCTCGCCTTCTGCACCTGCCGGGCATCGTAGGTATCGATCTGTTTCTGGATTTGCTGGATTTCTTTCTCTTTGGCAGCTATCCGCGGAGCGTAGGAAGCCTGGACGGCGTTGAGTTGTCGATTCAGTCTAGCCCGGGCCGCCTGCAGGCGTTCGCCTTTCGCTGCCTCGGTGAGATCGGTGGCGGTACCGATAAGTTCGGATTCCCGTTGAAAGGCTAATCGCGCCTGTTCGATCTCCGAGTTCTGGCCAGCCTGCAGGTTTTCCAGGTCCTTCTTTGCGTTGGCAAGGTCGGTCTCCAACCGTTTTGCCGTATCCAACACTTCCCGGAGGTTCACCGATTCGAAAGCTTGGGCGCCCACCTG
>Ga0078972_1004257_pt1 | contig 39956 bp, 35 predicted proteins | sample YelNatPaOPGAMG01_FD_67568 | JGI IMG/M metagenome (GOLD analysis project Ga0078972, IMG submission 67568) | Hot spring thermophilic microbial communities from Obsidian Pool, Yellowstone National Park, USA - OP-RAMG-01 (SPADES assembly) (version 2) | ecosystem: Environmental > Aquatic > Thermal...
TTAGTAGTCCCGCCCACCTTATTTGATTAAGAGAGCAGAGCCTCTTAATTTTCCAGTAAAAGGTGTTATGAAACCCCCAAGAACTTTTCCTGTTTATCGTAATAGGTATATTAAAACTCTTTGTGTAGATGTTTAGGAAATGTTAAATAAAATATAGGGAAGTTAAAACTTCCCTTTAAAGTAAATTTTATAATGCTTTCTCACCTCTTTCTTTAGTTCTTATTCTTACAACTTCAACTATATCTGAAACGAAAATTTTACCGTCTCCAATGTTACCGGTAAACGCTTTATCAGTTATTACTTGAATAACTTTTTCAACATCACTATCGCTTACAGCAATTTCTATTTTCACTTTTTCAATAAACTCTATTTTGTATGTCTTTCCTCTGAACAATTCAACCAATCCTCCTTGTTTCCCACGACCTTCGACATCATAAAATGTTAGACTTTTGAACCCAGCCTTTGAAAGTCCATCAACAACATCTTCTAGTTTTTCAGGTCTTATAATCGCCTCAACTTTCTTCATAAATACCTCCCCAAAATTTATTTTTCATAGGCTTTTTCTCCATGCAAGGAGAAATCAAGCCCATAAACTTCTTCCTGCGGCTCAACTCTAAGTTTAGTAATCAAAGAAGTAACGAATAACGATATCAATGTTCCAACGACAACCAACAATATTGTGATGAGAATAGAGATAGATTGAGCCAAAAGTTGGTTAGGATTACCATACAACAACCCCGCTTTACCACCTACGCTAGGATCAGCGAATACACCTGTCATCAGAGCACCCCACATACCACCAACACCATGAACACCGAAAGCATCCAAAGAATCATCGTACTTGAGAGCCTTTTTAACTTTTGAAACAAAAATATACGATAGTATAGAGACTGTAAATCCTATAAACATAGCACCACCAATATTAACAAAACCAGAAGCAGGAGTTATAGCAACAAGCCCAGCAACAACACCAGTCACAGCACCAATTAATGATACTTTCCTTGATACTATGTAATCTATGAGCATCCAGGAAATACCAGCAGCTGCAGCAGCAGTATTAGTCATAAGCCAAGAACTACCAGCAAGCCCATTAGAAGCCAAACCACTACCAGCATTGAATCCAAACCATCCAACCCAAAGCAAACCGGCACCTATAAAAGTTAAAACTATATTATGTGGAAGAATATTATCCCTCCCATACCTAACCCTTTCACCTAAAACAATAGCCAATATTAAAGCTGTGACACCAGAAGAAGTATGAACAACCAATCCTCCAGCAAAATCAAGAGCACCAAGAGTAGCACCTATATAACCACCACCCCAAACCATGTGAGATAACGGTGTATAAACCAACAATGACCATAACAATATAAAGATTAGCCATGCCCCAAAATTCATTCTCTCAACTATAGAACCACTCATGAGTGCCACCGTTATTATTCCAAAAACCATCTGGAATACAACAAACACATATTCTGGAATAGTACCAGAAACCGAATTAACCGTGACACCTTTCAAAAACAACTTGTCTAAATTACCTATTACACCTCCTATATCACCATTAAATATAAGGCTATACTGATATATAACCCAAGTTATACTTACAGTAAAAGCTGCAGCCACACTATAGTATATCGTAGATATCACATTCTTACCACGAACCATACCACCATAGAACAGAGCTAAACCTGGTATAGTCATAAGAAGCACCAATGTAGCAGAAGTCAACAGCCAAGCAGTATCACCAGAGTTAGCACTAGGTGCATTTCCTTGCCCAAAAGCAATAGCACCAATAGCAACTATCAGAAAAGTAGCAAATGTAAATATCTTTAGCAGTTTCATACAACCCTCCTTAATCTTTTCACTATGCAAAATACATACCAAACTAAATATGAAGTTATTCAAATAACCTCTTACCTCTTAAAAGTTTTCAACACACTCAAACATGTTTTTACCTAATAAGACTAAATAGACTAACTCCTAATATATTCTTAAAAAATGTAAAAATTAGTTCCTGACTAATTAGCAATAGAAAATATTTCTAAACAAACTAATAAATTAAAAAATTGCTTAAATTTTAAGCAAATCCCAATATATAGCCCAATTTTTATACATGTTCATTACATTGCAAAATAACTCATAAAATTAATAATATAAAAAAATTTAAAATTTTTGCTTAATTTTTAAGCAAAAAGTCACGATTCTTTAATCAGCACAAGTGCCTAAGGCACAAAGTGCTATTAAGCAAATCTTGCTTAGCACATTACTATTAGTAGTCCCGCCCACCTTATTTGATTAAGAGAGCAGAGCCTCTTAATTTTCCAGTAAAAGGTGTTATGAAACCCCCAAGAACTTTTCCTGTTTATCGTAATAGGTATATTAAAACTCCTTGTGTAGATGTTTAGGAAATGTTAAAATAAAATACAGGGAGGCTATCGCCTCCCTTAACCCTTTTAAGGAAGTGTTATAAGCACAACGAATTTTGTTGTACGGGCTGTTCTTGAATCACCCCAACGAAAAGAAAAAATAAAAGATAAAAAGATTTTCTATTAAGCAAACTTATTTTTGATGAATGATAGATTAAAATTCCTTGTATAGTAAGTTATTGGATTGACTATAATTATGCAATGCTACCTATTATTTCAATGACACTCGAAAGGTCGTATGTACTCCCCATACCTATTACTTTGTCCAAAAGTCTCACGAAAGCAATATTTTTGGCACCATATCCAAAAAGTATTGAAAAATCAACATCAAAAACTTGTGAACTATTTACATTTCTACCTATCAAATCCTCTTTTATCTTCAAACCTCTTATAGCATCAAATGGCAAACCAAAAGCAACTTCAGGTATCATACCATCACCGAAAACAATGACATAATTCAAGCCGAAAAATTCCTTGAAGTAGTACGATAACATAACAATTTTTTCTTTAGGCTCAATGTAAGTATCCTCTAAAAGGTTCCTTATTGTCTTGAAAACTAAAGCGTTCCTATAGCCGTAGAATCTATAAACATCACCACTTTTATTCTGAATTAACTTAAGAGCAACAGAAAGTATATCAAAACAGCGAGAAATAACCATGTCAACATCTTCGCTTATACTATCACTCACAGAACACTTCGCCACAACAAATGTAGCCATTTCACCTGGTATTCTGAAGTAAGTCGAGCCATTCGAAGAAACATAGTAACCACTACCAAACCAGCTAGGCACTTCCCCTTCATCTATTGTACCATAAACAACATCAAACTTCTCATAAAAATACCCTATCCCCGTAACATTAAAGCCAACCCTGCTAAGAACAGTATAAAGAGTAGATGCTATACTCTCAATCGATGAAAAATATTTAACATCCTCTGCCACTTTAACAACAAGCGAGAGCAAAGAAAATTTCGTACCGACAGGTAAGCTCTTTTCACTTAATACTTTTTCGTAGTAATCCTTGAGGATTTTTAAATCCTCAATAGTAACGGGTTTTCTTTCAAATAAATCTGACTGCCCCGATAAGCTCTCTACAATAAGTTTTTCTCTATAACTCTTTGCCTTTTCAAGTAATCCCATAAATCCCTCTACTTTATGTTGAGTTTATCAAACAATCTTACATATAGATCGTAGTACTCAGATGATGCGAATTCTTTTACTTTCTCCTCTGGTAGATTCTCAAGCAATTTATCTAGGTACCCCAATACTTTTCTTAATCCTTCTTTTTCACTCTCAGTAAGCCCCTCTATAGCCTCTTCTATTTTTGAACTCTTTTGAGTTATGACCTCCTGAGGTACTTCACCAATACCTGCAAGGCCCACGGATTCTTCAACAAAATTGACAACTTCTTCAGCACCGCTCACCTCACCTTCAAGGGGTTTTTCAATCTTTTCCTCACCTACTCCTTCAAATCCTATACCCACTATCTCTTCAGTTTCTTCTTGCGGAGTAAGTTCTATCTCCTCAAGGCCAACTTCTTCAGGTGTCACGGAAACCTTAATCTCTTCTTCACCACCAATTGTCTCAATCTCTTCACTTTCACTAATACCCTCAAACTCCTTTTTAGAAACGCTTATATCATCTACTATTTCAAACTCCTTCCCTTTCCCAGTCTCTGCTACCTCTTCTTTAATTTCCCCAAACTGACTTTCTTCACCAGTTTTTATCTCTCCTAATCCAATTTCCTCAATTTCCTCAAAACCTCCAACAATTTCTCCTCCCTTTGTTTCACTAACTTCAAAGGGAGATTCTTCCCCAACACCAGAAAAAGATATCTCTTCCTCTTTCTCACCACCCAAAACATCTAATTTTTGACTCTCAATCATTTCTTCAGTTATCTCGGGAAATTCACCAACTTCAAATTCCCCAGTTTCCTTACCCCCTTCACCAGAAATTCCAAGATCTTCAGGACTAATAACCGTCCCTGCAGATATTTCCTCTTCAGAAACAGTAAATGCTTCTTCTTGAGGTTTTTCTTCTATAGGTGGTAATTCCTCAGAAACTTGAGTTTCCTCCCCTACAGTCAACGATTCCTCAGAAATTTCCTCAGAAGTAACCTTATTATAACCTTCACTACTCATGAAAACGATATCACCATAATCTTTTACAGTCTCTTCCTCACCTTCAGACAATTTCTCTTCCTCAAGGCTAACAGCTTCCTCTGCACTTGAAAAATCAACACTCTTAAGATGTTCTTCTTCACCTTCAGCAACTTCAGGTTCTCCAGTACCTATAGGGGGTGTACCAATCTCAGTACTTTCGGCAATAACTTCTTCAACTTTGGCATCACTAAGAATACTATCAAGTTCATCAACAGACAAAGATATATTATTTTCTTCTTGATTCTCTTCGACTTCGCTAGTCTCTTGAGGTAATTCTGAAACTCCCAACTCTTCTTTACCTAACTCTTCAGAACTAGATTCATTAGAACTAGATTCATTAAGATCACTCCCCTCTTTAATTTCCCCACCAATTTCCTCTTTAGACTCATCAATAGTAAGCCCAGATAAAAGATCTTCTGTAGAAGAATTGACATCTAATGTGACCTCATACTTATCATCAACATCAAGACTTATCTCTTCTATTTCTATTTCATCTAATTTTTTGTCCATAAACTACCTCACATCTATAACATCTCCGTTATTAATTATTTTAAAGTAGTTACTTATTGTCAAGATATTTTCAAATTTCTTACCAAAAACAGCCATAATCTCCAATTGAGAAGTACCGGGATCAACATTCACCAATTTTTCCCCATCGTTCATTATAACCTTAACAGTCATAACCTTCATAACGATGTTATTCATAACGGTGTTATTCATAATGATGTTATTATCGGATTTTTTGTGTGTATATTCTAAAGTTTTTTTCTTAAAATCCTTACCAAAACTAGCCTCCGCTAGTTTTAAATCAAAATTAGAAAAATTCACAAAAATCCCAACTAAAAGCAAAATTATGATGGAGATAATGAAAGTAATAAATTCCTTAAGCACAGAAATATGATATACCAGAATATACGAGCATATCAACCTTTTAAAATTAAAAAAATAAACGAAATAATAACCAAAAATATAACCTGCCCACAACCTGCCGGTTGATACCACACACCACAACCTGCCGGTTGATACTACAACCCACACACGATGAATTTAATCTAAAATCCAAACAACTTGGGAGAATTGAAAACTAAAGAGAACCTTTTCATTCTATCTTCCGCAAGATTTATATATTCTTCATTTATCTCATATCCAACATAATGTCTTCCAGATTTAATTGCTGCAATAGCAGTTTGGCCACTACCCATAAATGGATCCAAAACAACTTCCCCCTCAAATGTATAAAGTTGAATTAGCCTATAAGGTAACTCAATCGGGAAGGGGGCAGGATGGCCAACTTTTGTAGCTTGTTCCGCAGGAAATGTCCATACGCTTTTTGTAAATTCAAGAAACTCTTCTTTAGAAATCGTACTCCTTCTACCTAAACTTTCTCTCGTGAATGTACCTTTTGAGAATATTAATATATACTCATGAACATCTCTTAATGTAGGGTTCCTTGCAGAAAGCCAGCTACCCCATGCAGTAGAAGGACTAACACTTGAAGATTTATTCCATATAATTTCACCACGCATTAAAAATCCTAATTCAAGAATATCTTCTATGATAAAGGCATGAATTGGAATGTAGGGCTTTCTCCCAAGATTTGCGACATTTATGCACACTCTTCCCCCAGGAACGAGAACTCTCTTAACCTCGCTCCATACCTTTCTCAAAAAATCTCTGTATTCCTTCAAAGTGAGATTCTCGTCGTAGTCTTTCCCTACATTGTAAGGTGGAGAAGTAACAACTAAATGAATACTATTATCAGGTAATTCATTCATTTTTTCACTTGATTTACAAAAGATTTTATCTATAAATTCTGGCGGGACAGGATTTTCAAAATATTTAACGACTTCCTCTTTTGGTAAACCTTCATATAATCTGCTCGTATAAAAGGTAGTGGAATCATGATTAATTCTTCCAGGAGAACCAAATGTACTTGTCTTTGTTCCATTCTTTCTTTGCCTGTTTTCCATTTTATTCTTCCCTCCATAAATCAATCCATCTTTTATAGGCATTAAACTCTATCTTAGTCTTTTCCCAGTAAATTTCTATAATTCTAGATTCCTTATCCTCTATAAGAGAGATTAATGCCTCTTTTGTAAATTCAACGCCTCTTGGATTAGTCCCTTCTTAAGGTAACCGCTTTTTAATTTTTTCTACAAGATTTTCATCTTCAAATATTTTTATCAAACGATTAGACATAACCTCTTTTTATACACATTATATCTTAAAAATTTTCAAAAATTCAATATGCCAACCGATTGCATTGAAAAAACCCTGTGCTAATAGCACCTTGTGTTTCATAACACCTTGTGTTCCATAACACCTTGTGTTTCGTAACACCTTGTGCTAAATAGCACTGAAGCTGTTCCAAAATTCTGTTTCGTAATTAGACCTGCTTCTTTATCAAGAATTAGCACAAATACTTTAAGCAATCCCCCTCCCACCCACCCTATTTTATGAAAAGAGGTTTCACCCCTCTTCACTCTCCGGAATATATTAATAAAAAGTGTTTTAAGCTCTTAATTAAGTAAGTGCTATGAAGCACGCAGTGCTATAAAGCACGCAGTGCTATAAAGCACACAGTGCTATGAAGCACCCCGCCCACCCTAATTGGTTGAAGAGAAGTTTTGCCTCTCTTCACTCTTGCACAATACCTACTTCCTTACTGAAAGAAAAACTCCTTACAAGGTTAAGGGAGGCGGTAGCCTCCCCTACAACACAATTATTTGAAAAACAATCAAAAAATGTTTATTATTTTCTCAATATGAAAAACTTCATAGTTTTTCTAATCAACATATACCAAAAATACATAGGACCAATAAAAGGTAAAACCTGTAGGTTTTATCCTACATGCTCAGAATACACAAAAGAAGCAATAATAAAGCACGGCATCATCAAAGGTGGGTTCTTAGGAATAAAAAGAATTCTAAGGTGTCATCCTTTCAATCCCGGTGGATACGATCCAGTTCCCTAATCCCCCATTATAGCCTTCCTGTAATTATTAATAACCTCAATGTACTTATTCCTAAGGTAGTGACTCTTTATCTTTTCTAACTTTACACTCTCCACAATGTTATCAATTTTTTCTGATTTAAAAGGCTTCGGCCTCTCTGCCTCTCTTTTTTCTGAAATACCTTTCTCAAACATTCCCCGCTGATACTCAAGAGTGTTTAAATCTAACTTCTGAGCCATATCATAAGCCGAAGAATAATTACCTTTGACTATCTCATCAAGTATTTTCTCAAGTTCTTCTCTCACTTCCTTAGCGTCACCATCACCAGGTCTACTCGCCTCCAAACTTTTAGCCTTCTCTATTGCTTTTCTTACCAATTTCTCAAGTTCTTTCAACATTCCACCGTCCCCCTTACCCTCCATAATATCCTTAAGCATACTTGAAATTTGCTTGTACATCTCCATGAGTTCACTCATACTAACACCTGAAGGCGATAAATTAATCCCTTCCCTCATCTTATCACTCAAATCAAGAATCTTCTTTAAAGTTAAAGAAGTAAGGTTTATAGAATCTGCCAAAATCTCAACTAATTCATAAGTAGAACCAGAAGAGACAGCTGAACTAAAAGTATAAAAATTATCCTCAACACCCCTAAGTAACTTCTCAATCTCAAAAACATCTTCAGATAAGCTAGTATCAAGGTAAACAGAATCTATAAGTTTACTTACACTCATCCTATAAACCTTGAAAGCCTCATTTACCAAACTAATTTCATTACTCATCTTAGATTTATCTATTCTAGGATAAATCAACTTAAGGATATCAAGGCTATCTTTTGACTTGGTAAGCAATACTTGAGAATTGAGAACCTCAAGGTATCTATCCCAAAGCTCATTTCTCTGTTTATTCTGTAACTCAGCCATACTTTTCATGAGTTCCTTAAATAACTCAAAATTGATATCCTTAATAGCATTCTGTACACCCTGTGAATCTTTTTTATTCATTGAATTCTTCAGTGCCTTAATCTTATCCATCAAACTTGATTTTAGACTTTCGCTTAACTTTTTAAACTCTTCACTATTCATAAACTCTTGTAGTTGCTTATCAATTTCGCTATTGCCTTGATTATTGTTAGCCCCTAAGTTTCTCATGATATTATTTTCAATATCACCAAACTTAGAAACAGTTTTTATTACATCCTTAAACTCATCAATCTTCTTAACTTCCATCTCCAACTCTGTAAGTGCCTTACCCAAATCATCAATCTTCTTGTTAAGTCCCTCATAATTCAAATTTGCCTTACTACTAAATTTTGAGGCAATTTCATTAAATTCTTTATCCCCCATTATTTTTTGTAAGTTTTCCCTTATGTTTTTTAGTTTGTTAACCTCCTCACTCAAAGCCTTGTATTTATCTAAAGTATCAAGAATTTCTTCTAATTTCTCCCCTGAAGATGCAATGTTTGAAATAGCATTACGCAGATTCTCTATCTTATCCAAGATTTTAGTTCCCTTAGAAGTTTCAGAGATACTTGTGTCATGGACACTTGTGTCATGGACACTTGTATCATTAATTGTATCTTTCAAATCAAAAACATTTTCCTTAGTGCTAGAAACTTGATTAGAAACGCTCTTGAGTTTGTCTTCTAACATCTTGGATAGCTCCGAAAAAGTAGGTAAATACACAATTCTAGTACCTACTCCTACGACACCGTAAACATCTTTAGCGATAACATTGATGATGATATTATCACCCGGCAAAAGTCCCTCTTTCTTTGAATCCAAAGAAAATGTAAAGGTGGAGCCATCAAATTTGAAGTTTAGGTTTTTGATTTTTCTTACATAATGAATTAAAGTATTACTAACCGATGCGTACGCATCGGTGAAAATAATATTATCATTATCAACAATCTCACCAAAGCCATCCAAAAGAAAACTCGGTAATGTTATCATCATGTCTTTTTCAGGATACTTGATACTAACATTAGGTATATCGTTAGTACGAATGGAAATATAAACAGGTCCCAATTCAAAAGTTCTGCCCATACTGTCAGTAAATGAGAAATTAACAATAGAACCAACTACAGGAGTAACTGAAATTTTTGTTACATTATTACTCAAATTTTTAACAAACCTCAAGTTAGAGCCTTTAACATAAACAGATGACAATCTGTAAGAAAAGATAAATTCAAAAACTACCTCACTACCTTTTACGATGTTTAGGTCAGGTATATAATCATAACTAGATATTTCAAAGCCATTGTAAAGAACTTTGACATAATTACTCAAAAGCTTGAATGTCCCAACGAAATCAACATTTACATTTGTCAAATCCCAAATCAAGCCATACTTCTTAATAAGAACTCTGAATGTAAGCACTTCATCATCTTTTTTAGGTTCATTAATCGTCAATTCACCAGCAAATTTATTTTCTTTTCTCACTAACTCACTAACCTTATCACCAATCACTACAAAGACATTTCCTACATTAAAATGCGGTGAAACTTCAACTTTAAGCGGTACATCAGTTGAAACGAAGGTATTATAACTTACCTCAAAATCTCTAGATAAAAATTTGTAAAAATCAAAAAAGGCACCTTTGAAATAGTCAAAGAAAATAACTGTAGCGATAATCAAGGAAAAGGTTAGAATTACAAACTTCTTGAGGTAATCAGTAGTCAAATTATCAACCTTCTTCTTTATCTCTTCAAAGTCTCGTATGTAGTTTTTAGGGTCTTTTGATTCTCTTTCTAGCTGAATTACTGTGTCAATAATAAGTTTTCTTTCACCGAAAATCTTGTTTTCTACGGTTCCCAGTGAGGGAACTAAAACACGGAAGAATTTTATTCCCAAAAGTGAAACGGCTATAAGAAAAGCGAGGGTCAAAGATAAAGAAATCCAGAACGGAGGTATAAAAAATTCATCTCTGAGGTAAAAAAGAAGAGAAGAAAAAACAAAAAACACCAAAGAAATACTTAAAACCAAAAAGGCAATAAAAGATAATATTCCAAATATTTTTATCAAACGAATTTTTTCAGTAATACCTTTCACAAAAACATTTTACAAATGTGTGGATAATGTATTCAATAAAATTATCCGCTAAAAATCACGATACTATTATTGTTTTGTTGATAAGTTCTTGTGGATTGTTGATAATTATTTATGATGGATAAGGGAAATGTTTATCGTTTCATATCCGATGAATGGAATTTAAAAATTTTTCTTAACTTGGACATCTTTTCACCTGATGAAATTTTGGATTACCCTCTAGTTAATAATTTTGCAAAGAAGTTGGGTATCTCTTCTATCCAGAAGGTTTGGGACTTTTTTTATCACAATCCTTTGTGCGATGCTTGGTGGAGCAACGGCTTAATATATGTTGATTTTCTCATTAGAGACTACAAGGTTAGAAGAGTTTACGATGATATTGATTTATTTGTCATAGAGAGAATTATACCGTTTGGTATATCCCCTGCTGATGTCTTTGATTTTCTAAAAGTCACCTCACTTGATGAGATGAAATATTATGAAAATGAATTCAAGAACTTAAAATTCAAGAATTTAGAATTCAAGAATTTAGATTTTAGGGAATGCAAAATCTGCAAGCAATATTTTTATGTTTCCGAAATTGTTGATTTGCTTGATGAAAATCATACTGTTTGCGTGTATTGCTATAACAATATGACACTTGAGGATAGAATTTCTTTAGAGGATAATGATTTAAGGAAGAGAAGGATAGAGGAGACATGGAGGGTTCTGCCGTTTGATAAAAGGAAGAAATTGTTGTTTTTAGTTTTAAAAAAATCTTTGAAACACACTTCTTTTGATCATTTACGAGTTCTAAATGACCTTTCCTCAAGACTTTCCAATCTTGATAAGTTTTACGATATTAAACTTCACTTAGATGATGAAAATTTTCTTATCCTCGAAAATGAAGTTGACAAATTGTTTATTGTGTGGTGGAGGGGAGTAGAAAACAGGGGGATTTCCAATGAGGCATAAAAATGCAAATTATTTAACTAGAAAAATGAGCAATCCCAATCAAAGGAACAGTGCTAATAGGTTAATTGGGGAGGTCAGGTTTTCAATAAATACTGATAAAGTTATTTCAATGTGTCCTATATGTGGCAAAGAGATCTATGATGATCCAAGTAATTTAGTTTTTAATGAAGTCTATTTTCATTTTAATTGTGTTTTAAGTTTGATAAAATCCAAAACTGAACTTTCTGAAAGTCAAGATGTTTATTATATTGGAAGTAACAACTTCGCTGTTGTTTGGGAGCACAAAGGAAGAATTGAAGTTTTAAGGAAAATACACGCCGGGGATTTTGTAAATGATTATGTTAAGAAAAATATTTGATTTATCTTACTACCTTCAAGACTTACTCTTGAAAGGGGATTTTTTTGATTCATCAAGAATCTTAGATTTATGTGATTCCTCACTTAAAGGCTACTTTGACTACTTTGTATACTCTAATACCTATAAAGGATTTATAGTAATTTTTAAATCAAATGACAAGATTAAATATTTCAAAGAGGTACTAACTAAACAAGATTTTACTAGTTCTCTTGTTAAAATCGAGGATGGTAAGAGTTATTTTGATTTTTATCTTTTTAGTCGGAAGTATCATAAGGAATTTGTCATAAGAGTTATCATCAACGAAGTTTTGTCTAAAGACGATGAGGTATTTATAAACAATTTAATCTCTTCATTTAGAAACTTTATTAAAATCTTTGATCATAACTATACACGTGGTAAACTTATAGAGGTTTTGAATGATATATCTGAGATCAATGATATTCAAATTGTCATATCAAAACTCACCAAAACTGTTAAAGAACTTCTCGGTGTTGAGGCATCCTCAATACTGATGAAAGATGAAAAGAGTAATGAACTTTATTTTAGGCAAGTTGACAGCGAAAAAGGAGAGATAATAAAGGAGTTAAAAATCCCACTGGGTAAAGGAATCGCTGGTAAAGTGGCACTAACAGAAGAGTATATGATCGTCAATGATGTTTCCAATAATCCTGACTTTTTTAGCGTGGTTGATGAAAAGAGTGGTTTCAAAACTAGGTCAATTTTAGCAGTACCTATAAAGTCATTGAATGAACTAATAGGCGTGATTGAAGCAATAAATAAAAAAGATTTCAGTAATTTTGATTCTTTTGATGCCTCAGTACTTGACATGATAGCAGATATCTCAGGTGTGACTTTACTCACTGCTAACCTTTATGAAAGATTAGAAAAACTTTTTAGAAGTATCGTTGACGCTTTAATTAAATCTCTTGAGGCTAGAGATGAGTACACGAAGGGACATTCTGAAAGAGTTAGGATATACTCAACAAGGATAGGCATAGCAATGGGACTCAGTAAGAAGGACCTAAAAAGGCTCCAACTTTCAGCAATACTTCACGATATAGGTAAAATTGGTATTCCTGATTCAGTGCTTAGAAAACCTGATAAATTGCTATCTGAAGAGTATGAGATCATAAAAAAACACCCAGTAATAGGATACGAGATTCTGAAGTCAGTTGAGGACTTTGAGGATGTTCTTGAAGGTGTTAAGTATCATCATGAAAGGTTTGACGGTAATGGTTACCCTGAGGGGCTCAAAGGTAAAGATATACCATTATTCGCAAGAATAATTGCCATAGCGGACACATTAGACGCTATAGCTTCAGATAGACCTTATAGGAAAGGAGCACCTTTTGAGGTTGCTCTTGAAGAGATAAAAAAAGGGAAAGGCACCCAATTTGATCCCGAAATCGTTGATGTGTTTCTCCATAGCATATCGGAAGAATCCCTCCATCAAAAAGCAAGTAGAGACTGAATTTTTAAACTTTGTGTTGTTGAATTTATAATTTATAATCTATGGTTTCCATTGAAAAACTTGGTGGGGAGTATCTTGTTAAGTTACCCTTTGATCATTTTTCTTTAAATGTATTGTTATCTCTAACTAAAAGTGATGATTTCAAATCTTTTCTTCTCGTTGACTATGAATCCGCTAACGCTAGCTGGTTTGACTTTTTCAATGTTGAGTATAAAAAGATTGATACACACACTTATATACTGCCTGCCAATCACATCAAGTTGATCGCCAAGGATACCGTCAAAAAAGCAATAATATTGCTTTGTTCTGAAAGTTACCAATCTCTCTCATCAAAATTGAATACGAAAATTCAGGGTATTATAAAAGATATCAGAGGGACTGTCTCAAAGTCCGGTGAATTAAGGGTCAGCGTAACTCAAAATCTACCAATAGAATTATCCATCCTAGTTACCGATAGTGAGGTTTTCTTTTCATTTAGAGATAAAAAATTCATCTACACTATTTTATCTTTCTTTGTTTACAGAGAAATGTCTTTGTTACCCAACGAATTTGAAGTAGAGAAACTTTCTCTGATTTTATCAAGTATAAATATAGACAGGAATGCATATCTGGAATTTACTCAATTTGGAAAGTGTTTTTTACCCAATAAGGTTAAACTTTCTATTAAGGTTTGGGGAGATGGTAAAGTTGAGTACTTCACTTTGTCCTATAGTAGGGGTAGATGGAGCATGAATCCAAATAACTCCAATAGGGGAGCACTAAATTTTGTTCACAAATTTCTCTTACTTTTCTTTGATAGAGCTACGGAGATCTACAACAAATACATTTATTCTAGATTCTACTCTTTCCTTGATAAGATAGGAAATTTCTTCTCCAACCTCTTTAAGGTCTATTGGGTAAAAGAATTGATTATTGTTGCTTTTTTTATTGTTGTTATTTATCTTATGCTCAAAAGCAAATGGGTGTCCTTGCTTGTACTTTTATATTTAGTTTGGTTTCTTTATGAAAAATTTGTCATTTTTCTCTTGTTTAAGAGGTAAGTTTTATGGGAATTGATTATAAATCTTCTGGTGTTGATATTGATAAGGCTAACAACTTAATTGCGGATATAAAAAGTGCAATATCTAAAACATACAATAAGTATGTTTTAAGTGGTGTTGGTGGTTTTGGTGCTCTACTCAATGTTGATCTTAGTGAATTTAAAGTCCCCGTTGTATCAATTTCAACCGATGGTGTTGGCACAAAGTTAATATTGGCAAAGAATCACAACATCCTTGATGGAATAGGTATAGACCTTGTCGCTATGAATGTTGATGATGTTATATGTACTGGTACTAAACCCATCGCTTTTGTTGATTACTATGCTTGCGGTAGGTTGGTTGATAACACATACAATAGAGTTTTGAATAGCATAATAAGGGGATGTGATCTTGCAGGGGTTGCGCTAGTTGGTGGTGAAACTGCCGAAATGCCGGGACTCTATAAAGATGAAGACTTTGACTTGAGCGGTACTGCTATAGGTTTCGGTGACAAGAGCAATTCATTACCAAAGAGTATCGTACCGGGAGATATACTTATAGGACTTGAATCAAGTGGCTTTCATAGTAACGGGTATTCACTTATAAGGAAAATAATTGAGGAAAAAAAGATTGATGTAACTAAAAACTATGATTTCGGTAAACCATTGATAGAGTTACTACTAGAACCTACTAGAATATACTGCAAATATCTTTATCCACTTATTGAGATGGGATTAGCTAAAGGGTTTGTTCATATTACTGGTGGGGGGATTATTGAAAACACGATTAGAATTCTATCTGAAGGTAAAATATCTCTATATTACGACAAAATAAAGACACCTGAATTTATGAAGTTTATCATCAAAGAAGGTAATGTTTCTGATTATGAATCTTTCAGAGTTTTCAACATGGGTATTGGTATGATTGTTATTTCCGGCAAAGGAAATGAGGATAAAGTTATAGAAACTATCAGAAACTCTGGCTTTAATTATGGTATTGAAATTATTGGGACTATAGTATGATGGACTTTAGAGGTGTTGAATTTAACTTTGGTATAAGTAAAATAAGGGTATACATCTTCGTGGGGATAGTTATCACATTTTTATCTTTTATAGTCCTCAGAGTAATTGATATGCAAATATTGAGTAGGGATAAATTTGTAAAACTAGCCATGATAAACATGGCTCAACAACTTCCTGTACCTGCCGATAGAGGAATGATTTTTGATGCTAACAATGTCCTTTTATCCTTCAGTGAAGATACCATCGGCGTTTTTGTTATTCAGAAGTACTTACCTCAAAATGAGGCTCTCAAACTTGCCACATTATCTAAATTAGCAGGCGTTATAGACAAGGACATAAAATTCATACTCAATGCAATCGATCGTAGGAAATGGGATATCTATGGTCCTATATTCATATCTGAAATAACAAAAGAACAGGCTATAAAGATAGTTGAAAGAAGCGAGGACTTTCCTGGTATTTTTGTTGACACTACATCACTTAGAAGAGTTAAGTTTCCTTACGAGACTGCACACTTGATAGGTTACTTAGGTCCTATCTCACAAGATGAATTCAAATCCTTGTCTGAAGATGATAAAAAGGTTTATAACACAAGTAGTTACATAGGCAAAGATGGTATAGAAAGAATTTACGATAAAATTTTGAGAGGTAGAGACGGAGTACTATTTAGGTATATAGATGCGAAAAACAATATCGTGGGGAGCGAAGTCGTTTCTTTACCCATTGAAGGTAATTCATTAAGATTATCAATAGATGCTGATATACAAAAAGTTGCATACGAACTTTTGAAATCCTATAGAGGTAGTTTGGTCGTAATGAAGCCGGCAACTGGCGAAATAGTTGCTTTAGTTTCAACGCCTGCCTATGACCCTAATAGACTCTCTGGGGGCGATAGCGCATATTTTTTAGGGTTGTCAACAGATGATTCTTTCCCCCTCTTTAACAGAGTTATTCAAGGTACATACCAACCTGGATCAACCTTTAAAATCATCACTGCTTCAGCAGCACTTTATTACAAAAAGTGGGATCCGGAAAGATCTGAGTACTGCACAGGCGCTCTCAGAATAGGAAAAAGAGTTTTTAATGACTGGGCAGCACATGGCCATGTTAAAAACATTGTTGATGCTATTAGATTATCTTGTGATGTTTATTTTTATAAAGTAGGTTTATCTCTAGATCCTGAGGAACTCATAGAGATGGCTAGAAACTTTGGTATAGGAGAGAAAACATTTATAGACTTGCCTAACGAAAAAACAGGTTTGAGGATTTCTGAAGATCTTCATAGGAAGAAATACAAAAGGGATATACTTAGCGGTGACATGGCTAACATGGCAATAGGACAAGGTGATTGGCTTCTTACACCTTTACAATTAGCTACCGTTGTTTCAATTGTATACAACGAAGGTATCGCCTATAAGCCTCATATTATCAAAGAAATACTTTCTTTTGACGGTAGAGAAACCATAAAGAAGATTGAGCCGGAGGTTTTAAGGAAGATTGAATTACCCAAAGAAATTTGGGATACCATCAAGGAGGGGATGAAAGAGGTTTTTGAACAAGGTACTGGTGCTGGATTAAAGTATATAACCAAATATCCCATCGCATGTAAAACTGGCACCGCTGAAAATCCTCATGGCAAACCACATTCTGTCTTCGTTGCATACGCCCCTACCGATGGAATAGATCCCAATGATGCTATAGTGGTAGCAGTTGTTGTAGAAAACGCTGGTGCAGGCTCTGCGTTCGCAGGGCCTATCGCCGCAAAAGTGATTGACGCATACTACAACAAATATGGCTATAAAAAGTAAAACCTGTTTCAACAAATCCCACTAACTTGAAAGGTTATTCTTTTCTTATTATACTTATTTAGTAAATTGAGGCTTTTATGGAAGGGAAAACTACAGTCAGAAAATTCAAAAAGTTCTATGGGAAAAAGGAACTCAATAGTAAATTTAGTTACGATAAAAAACTAGACAATATGAATAAAAACGAAATTTTAAAATTCATGTATTCAAGGAGAAAACTTCCATGGATCTCAAGCGAAGTATTAGAATCAAACCCTGTACTTGATATATTCTTAGCCGTAAAAAAAACAGGCATCCCACACTACTTCCCAAGGCCTGTTATCAAACAATCCAAGAGCCTCCCTCAAGAAGTCAAAGAAGAAGATATCGCTAATAGAGTTGACCTAAGAGATGAGCTTATTTTTACAATAGATGGTGAGGATGCTAAAGACTTTGACGATGCAGTCTCTATAGAGATGGATGATAGTAATTATGTACTCAGTGTACACATAGCAGATGTCTCGCATTATGTCAAGATTGGTACTCCGTTAGATGAAGAGGCATTCAGAAGAGGTAATAGTACATATCTCATTGATGTTGTTTTCCCAATGCTACCTTTTGAATTATCCAACGGAATATGTAGTTTAAATCCAAATGTTGACAGACTAACGATTAGCGTAAAGATGTGGATAGACAAAAGTACATACGATCTCAAAAAGTTTGAGATATTTCCATCAGTTATAAGAAGCAAGTACAGATTAACATACAATTATGTTGAAAAAGTTCTTGATAACCCCAGCATTGAGAGTGACAAGAAACTAGCAGAAGTTTTGTTAAATATGTGGAATCTTGCTTCAAAACTTCACGAACACAGAATAAGTAAGGGGGGTATAGATTTTAATTTCAAAGAGAGTAAAATCATCTTAGACGAAAAAGGGAATCCCATTGATTTCATAATTCACAATAGGCTCAGATCTGAAAGGTTAATAGAGGAATTCATGTTGATGGCAAATAAAGTTGTTGCAAAGTTTCTTTCAGAAAAGGGACCAAGCATCTTTAGAGTACACGATAAACCTGACATAGAAAATGTAGAAAACATTTCAAAAATTGTATCACTATTTGGCTACTTCCTTCCAAATCCAGGCGAGGTAAAGTCCTCTGACTTACAAAAAGTGATATTCAATGTCTCTCAGAAGGAATATGAGGAATTTGTAAACTATGTCATACTCAGATCCATGAAGCAGGCTAGATACGATACTCAGAATGTAGGGCACTATGGGCTTGATTTTGAGTATTACACTCACTTTACCTCTCCCATAAGGAGATACCCTGACCTTGTTGTCCACAGACTCGTAAAACTTGCTCTTGATAGCCAAAATAAACGCCCAAGATCACTAACACTAAAAAAATTAAAACAAATCGCAAAACACTGCTCAGAAACGGAAAGAAAATCCATTGATGCCGAAAGATTGATAATCAAACTTAAGGGGATAAGGTATATAAAAAACTACCCTTACAGCATCTTTGACGGTATAGTAAGCGGATTTAAAGAAGATGGCATGTTTATACAACTCGTAAACACCTCTATAGAAGGATTTGTTTCAATGGATGATATCATTTCATCAATTGGAGAAGTAAGGTATGATGATGAACTTATGTCTCTAGTTCACAGAAATGGTGAAATAAAATTCTCTATAGGACAAATTGTAAAAGTTGGGCTCAAAAGTTACGATCTTGTAAGAGGGTTTCTAGACTTTTATTTGATATGAACAAAAAAGGATTTTCACTGATAGAGATAATGGTTGTACTTCTAATAACATCGTTTGTTATGGGCATCGTGTACGAATTTATAGGTATAGGATTGAGATTCTTTGAAGCATTCTCTAAAGATTTCAATTACTCTGTAAAAGCACTCATTTCAGACATCACCTTTGAAATGAATAATCCTGACAGCTTCTATGCAGAAAACAACAAGAAACTCACAATAAACAAAGATGGCACCAATATAACTTATTATGCTTTAACTCCATCAAGAGATTTCAGCACTTTCACCATCAGAAAAGAGGTTAAATACAAAAATTTTATGTATACAAAAATCTTTTATCTAAATAAAGTAATTGATGTCAATTTCACAGAAAAATCATCTTCTCAGAAGAAAAAAATCTTAATTAGTATTATATCCACAAAAGGTAAGGAAGTCTTTAACGGCTACCTACCTTAAAGGTACACTACCTTAAAGGCACGCTTCAATTAATTATCACACTGAAATTCAATGAGTAATTGCTTTTCTTTTGAAACATTTATATCCAAATACCCACTATTTACCTTAAATTCCTCTTTAGTAAATACATCCCTACCAATGTTTTCAAATATTCCAGCCACATAAGTTGGGATTCTAATTCCTTTTTCATCTTGAGATCTTGAGATAACCCCTACAAACGCTTTTTCCTCCGTAAATCTCACAAAAGCAAAAGTATCACCATCTGCAAATATTGGTTTGTACGCCCCTAATTGCAACGCCTCTTCATTTGTTTTCAGTTTAGTTAATGTTTTATAAAGATTTAATAAATCTTTATTCCATTTATTTTCATTCCACTCCATAGGGTACCTACATCCTTCAACACTTCCAGTATTTCCCTTAAGTCCAATTTCATCACCATAATATATTGATATTGTCCCCGGTAACATGAACAAAATTATTAATATACCTTTGTATATATCAAAATCAAATTTTGTTGAATTATGGAATCTTGGCATATCATGTGAATCAAGAAGATTAAACTGAAGAAATGCTACCTGATTAGGTAGCCTAGTGAAATGTTGTATTATTTGCATTTCCAAATCTGTTCCGGAGTAAGCATCCAAGTTCCTGTTGGGTTCTACAATGTTTCTCAAAAACCAGTCAACCTCTCCAGCGAAGCATCTAAGAGGTCTTGATGAAGCAAAGTAATTCATACATCCATCTAACTGATCCCCAAGAAGATAACTTATGTTGTCTTCCCAATGTTCACCTATCAGATAAGAATTTTTCTTAAGTGATTTTACAGATTCTCTGATTCTTTGGAATATTTCATTTCCAAATTGGTCTCTTTCGTTTCTTCCAGTGTCATTCGCTACATCAAACCTCCAACCATCTATATCGTAGTTTTTTATCCAAAATCTAACGAGCGAATTTTCATCTTCAAATATTATCTTCCTTAATGTTTTTGAATTGTAATTTAATTGCGGTAAATCACTCAATCCTGCCCAACCTTTGTATTTACCATTGTTATCAAAGTAATAAAATCCCCTTTCTTCAGAATTGGGATCTTCCAGTGCTTTTTTGAACCATCTATGTTCTGTGCCTGTGTGATTTATTGAAACATCAATTATTATTTTCATGTTGTTTTTGTGTAATTCATCAACCAGTTTTTTTAAGCCTTCATTTCCACCCAGATGCGGGTCTACTTCAAAGTAATCTATACAATCGTATCTATGGTGAGTTAGAGCCTTAAATATTGGATTCAGGTATATGGCATTGACTCCTAACTCCTTGAGGTAGGGTATTTTTTGGATTATCCCATACAAATCGCCACCATGAAAATCTAGACACCTACCTTTTGAATACGGTAAGGGATCCGAATTGAAGTCCACTTTTAGAGTTTTAAATCCTTTGTATTCGTATTCTCCCGTTTTCACTGCTAGTTCGGGTTTGCCTTGGGCAAACCTATCAGGAAATATTTGATAAAACACAGATTTTGGTACCCAATCGGGATTTTCAAAATCTGCAATTATTACAAAATCATTATCTTCTGTAGGAAAGTACGAAAATATCCCTTTTCTTGTGTAAAAGAAAACCTTTTTACCTGTGTCTAAAACAAAGTGGTAGTTAATGAATCTTTGGGACATTTTTAGCCAGCCAGCGTAATAAACGAAGTTGTTCGTGTACTTTGAAGGTTGCATCTTTATGTACCTTGATCCGCCATCTATTATTGCTCTTATGTAAGCATTCTTTACAGGGCTATTTTTCAGAACTCTGAGGCTAATTTTTATATATTCATTGAAAGTAGGATAAGGGTTTGATACAAAGATTTTGTTGACTTCCGAAAAAACAGATTTTTCCCATTCCATAAATTCCCATTTACCCTATAGACTCATATCTATCCTTCCCATGCCTAAGCAATAAGTTTTCAACATATGTTACCAACAATCTCCTGTTTTCATTTGAAAGTTCATCAAACTCCACGCCTATCTCATTGCCGGCAGAATTTCTTACAACACAATAAGCATCTATATTTATTACCTTGCCTTCATGCACTATCGGAAATTTAATCCTAATCATATCTCCAGGGACAAAAACTTGCTTCACCTGAATTTTCATACCACCTTCTGAAATATCCACAATACTACATTTACCTTTTATTCCCTTAAACTCATAATCTGCCTCTATGTTTACAGGAACTCTTGCATACCTAAAATTACCACCAGGTTTTTCCATAATAACTCCGCTAAAAAGATAATACATGTATTCTTGATTTTTCAATTTTTGAGGGATGTGTTGAAAAATTCACAGGTTAAACCTGCGTCAGGTTAAACCTGTCACAGGCCTGGCCTGCTTTTTCTTTATTTAAGAAAGCTTTTTAAGTACATTACTTTTAGTAGCCCCACCCTCCCCCCCTAAAGTTATAAGGGAGGCTACGCCTCCCTTAACCCTTGTAAGGGAAATTGCTTAAACATAAATAAGAAAATGCTTCAAGCATAAAGTGCTATGAAGCACGATGTGCTATTTAGCACAAGGTGCTATCAAGCACCCCACCCAATTAAGTAACGAAGCTAACCCTTTAAGAAGTTTTTCTTCCAGAAAGGAGATTGTTCCCTGAAGAGTGAAGAGAGGCTTTGCCTCTCTTCAACTAACTAGGGCGGGTGGGCGGGACTACTAAAAGGTGCTTATAGCACGCGGTGCTTATAGCACACTTTCAATAAGTGCTTAAAGCACAAGGTGTCCAAGACACAAGATTTTTTCAATAGAATTCCTCTAAGCAAATCGAAGAATCCCGCTGAACGAAGTGAAGAATCTTCTTGAGATTTCTCGCTTCGCTCGGAATTGACAGTAAAAAGGTCGGAATTGCCAATAAAAAGGTCAGAATTGACAAAAAAAAGAACAGTTAGTTCAGAATTGGCAGTGAAAAGGGCAGATAGATTAATCATGCAAATTACAAAACAAAATTTTGGAACAGCCTTACACAAAAATAATAAAATCGTACTATTCAATTTTGCATTGATTCACTTTTGATAGATATATGTTACTTGGATCCTTTATAAAAATAGTTTCATCAGAAATGTTATAAAACATTGAATCATTAGTTGTTGAAAATATTATTTTTGAATTTTTAGATTTTCGTTGTATCTGCTCTATCACCAATGACAAGTAATATTTGTCTAGAAGAGAAAAAGGATCATCAAGTAATATTATTCGCGGATTACCAGCAAATGCTCTTGCTATTGAGACAATTTTTGATTCTGATATGCTCAAATCCGATGGAAGCTCATATTTCATAGACGATATACCAAAAGTATCTAAAACTTTATCAATCATGCTTTCTACTTCTTTTTGCGAAAGGTTGGTATTGTAAAGAAGCGGCAACGAAAGATTATCAAACACATTCATATTGCTTATTAAAAACACATCTTGAAACGATATGGAAACTTTTGAGTGTAAAGTCATCAATTGTCTTTTAGTCGCTCTAGAAGTATCTATATCCATGACAATAACACTTCCTGCTGTAGGTTTCAAAATACCTTTAATTAATTTCAAGAGTGTTGTTTTACCTTTACCTATGTCTGATATTACACCAGTTACACCATATTCACCTATTGACAAATTCACTTTTTCAAATATGTAATCCTGCCTATTATAAGAAAAATATACATCAACAAATCTAACTAAAGACACAATTGAATTTTATACTAAATGTAAATAATGATTCAAAAATTCTTCCCAGTTACCTTTCACTAAAAACACTAACTCATCAAGATCCATCTCCAGAAGTTTAGAAGCAAAAGTGTAAGTATACTTTACAAAATATGGGTAATTCTTTTGTCCTCTGAAAGGTACAGGTGCTAAAAATGGTGAGTCCGTTTCAAAAAATACTTTGTTAATTGGTACATAATTTATTGCTTCGTGTAAATCTCTAGCATTCTTGAATGTTAAATTACCAGCGAAAGATATGTAATACCCCAAATCAAGGTATGCCCTTACCATTTCCTTCGTACCAGTAAAACAGTGTATTATACCCTTTACATCATTATACTTCTTGAGCACATTAATTGTATCTTCAAAAGCATCCCTAGAGTGTATTATGACAGGCTTTTTTAGTTTCCTCGCCAACTCCATCTGAAGCTCAAATAACTCTATTTGTTCGTTTTTTGGTTTATGCATCCTATAATACTCAAGTCCAATTTCACCAATAGCAAAAACATCATTCTTAATTATTACTTCTTCAAGTTTATCCATCATTTCTTGTGATGGTGAATACTCAGGATACCAGCCACAGGAAGTTTTAAATCCAAGATTATTTAACTTTGGCAAAATATTTTTGTTATTCTCTAGCGCATCTGGCGATGTATATATATTTATACCTGTTCTCAAGCCTTCTGATATAGATTTCTCAATAACATTAACTTGGTTATCTATACTTTCTTCTATCATGTTTAAGTGAAAATGTGTGTCTATGAACATCAATCTTCCCTCGATAAGAATCTAGTAATTCTAATAACTGCTTCTTTAATTTTTTGCTTGTCCTGCACCATGGCAAACCTCACAAATCCCTCTCCGTACTCTCCAAAACCACTACCCGGAGCGCAAACAACACCAGTTTCGTCTATCAACAATTTAGCAAATTCCAAAGATGTCAGAGCAGAAAATTTCATAGGTATCTTTGCCCATACATAATATGTTGACTTTGGCATTTCAACGCGCCACCCAGCCCTATTTAACCCCTCAACGAATATTTGTATTCTCTCAAGATAAGTATTTTTCAGATCCTCTATGTAATCATCACAATTGCTCAATGCCTCAATTGAGGCCAATTGAATTGCTTTAAATATCCCAAAGTCTATGTAACCTTTCGTTTTTTTAAGTATTTCTATCAATTTTTGATTTCCTGCTGCGAACCCACTTCTCCACCCTGCCATACTATAACTCTTTGATAAAGTATAAAACTCTATACAAAAATCCTTTGCACCGTTCACTTGAAGTATACTACTTGGCTTAAAATCGTCTTCATAAACTAACTCAGTGTATGTTATATCACTTATGACTATTATTCCTTTATCCTTGAAGAAATCAACTAACTCTTCATAAAAATCTCGCTGTACTACAGCAGTTGTTGGATTATGTGGGTAATTTACTATTATCGCTTTTGCCAGCTTAAGTATTCCAGGGTCTATTTTCTTAAAATCCAACACAAAGTTATTCTCCTCAAGCAACGGAACATAATAAACAATACCACCAGAAACAATCACACCATTAAAGTGTGCAGGATAAGTAGGCGATGGAACTATAACGACATCCTCACTATTTATTATACCAAAAGCAAGGTGTGCAAGGCCTTCCTTTGATCCAATAACAGGCAATACCTCCTTGTCAGGGTTAAGGGAAACGCCAAATTTCCTTTCATACCAATTTGACACTTCTTTTCTGAACTCCCTTTCTATATGGCCATCAAACCTTGGATAACTGTGTACATCATCCCTATCAAGTGCCTCTTTGAGCTTGTCTATAACTTTTTGAGGTGGCCTAAGATCAGGACTACCTAAACTAAAATCAATTGTATCAACACCTCTTTTCTGAGCCTCCAAATTCATCTGATCAACTACTGCGAATATATAAGGTGGCACTCTCTTTAAACGGTATGCTTCATTAAACTCATGTTTCATCCCAAAACCTCTAATCTAATTTCGTAAAAAATTATAAAATTTTCACATAAACCATTTCAAAGTATCAATAACACCGACCACAAATCAATATCTAAGTAACCTAAAAACGAAGGAAACACCAATACACACAGTATCAGATTTCAAAAATATCTCTCTACCAAGATGTACAGGTTCAAAACCCAGGTCCCCAAAGGATTTCTCTTCAGATTCAGAAAAACCTCCTTCGCTACCTATAGCAATAAAAATATTATCAAATTCTTTAATCTCATGAATAATATCCAGAAGATTTTTAGGTTCATTTCCATTGATTGCCTGCCATGTAAAGATAATTTTCTTATTTCTCCCCTCAAAAGAATTAATAAACTTCCTAAGTTCATCAAAATTCCTCACTACATCAATTGAATCAAGAATAGTAGAGGGAAAAGGATTACCTACCTGCTTTGCTGACTCAAAACAAATTCTTCTCAATCTTTCTTTATATTTTTCATTTATTTCATAATTCTGAGAATACTTAGCAATTACTGGGATTATATAATCAACTCCCAATTCTGATAGTTTGTGTATCTCATCCTCAAAAGTGCCCTTTTGTACAAGTCCTTGAAATAAATATATAAAAGGCTTTGCCTTTTTTATAGTAGTAAAACTAATTACTCTACCAACCAATTTATCATCGTTCACATCAACAATTTTTGTCAAACACTTTTTAGATGTTACAGGATCAAAGACCTCTATCTCCTCACCAACTCTGATTCTCTGAACTTTCCTAAGGTGCTTAACATCATTAATGTCAGATATATAAACTTCATCACCAAAAAGCTTATTATCTCCACCAACAAAAACCATCTTCATTTTTTCCTTTTTACAAGTTCTTTAGCAACTCTAGTTATATTTTTGTAATCTAATCCATAAAACTCAAGCAATTCATAAGGCTTACCTGTTTGGCCAAATTCATCATCTATTCCTATAACCTCCATGGGTACAAATTTGTTATAATTTGTTAACAAAAACATTGCTATCATGCTTCCAAGCCCGTTAATTTTTTGGTGTTCCTCAACGACAAGTATAGCACCTGTCTCCTCAGCAGATTTAAGGACCACTTCTTTATCAAAAGGTTTTATTGTACTCATATTGACAACACGAGCAGAAATGCCCTCTTTCCTAAGTTCTTCAGCAGCTTTCAAAGATTCAGAAACAGTTATGCCATAAGATATTATAGTTAAATCTTCTCCTTCCTCAAAAACACTAGCTTTACCCAACTTAAATTCATCTTGAGGTTTTGTAATTATAGGATAGGATGCTCTACTGAGTCTCATATAAAATGGTCCATACTCTTCGGATATTGTTCTAGTGATTTTTCTAGACTCTATGTAATCAACAGGGCAAACGACTCTCATATTTGGCAAAACGGACATTATTGAGATATCTTCAAGACACTGAGCTGTAGCACCATCTTCACCAACCGTAACACCAGCATGCGATCCACAAAGTTTCACATTAGCATTATTGTAACAAACAGATATTCTAATGAAGTCATAAGCTCTATTAGTCAAGAAAACAGCGAAAGAAGCGGCAAATGTTATGAATCCTTCTCTAGCCAATCCAGCAGCAATTCCAACCATATTTTGCTCTGCTATACCTACATTAAAAAATCTATCAGGAAACTTAAACTTAAAGTATTCAGCCCTCGTTGAGTCTTCAAGATCAGCGGAAAGAACAACTATCTTTTGATTTTCGCTCCCTAACTGAACTAACTCATCACCAAAACCATCCCTAGTTGGCTTAGGAGATATTATTTGATTAGACATTTTTCACCCCATTCAATTCTTTCAAAGCTCTCTCAAGTTCTTCTTTATTCAAAGCCTTACCATGATATGTATGCTTATATTCCATGAAAGAAACACCTTTACCTTTTACAGTGTTTGCAACTATGATAGTTGGCTTACCACTTCCCTTATTACCAGTAAAGGCATCCAAAGATTCAAAAATTTGATTAAAATCATGACCATCTATCTCTATATAATTCCAACCAAAAGATTCCCACCTCTCTTTGAGAGGTTCTATACTAACTATCTCATTAACAAAACCATTTTCCTGTACTTTGTTATAATCTAGTATAGCACAAAGATTGTCAATCTTGTGATGAGAAGCAAACATAGCAGATTCCCATATACTACCTTCTTGCAATTCGCCATCGCCAAGTATAACATACACATTAAAATCTACTCCTTTATACCTAGAAGACAAAGCCATACCTATACCAGCCGCCAAACCATGCCCCAATGAACCTGTATTGAATTCAACGCCTGGCACTTCAAAGTACACATGCCCCTGCAATTTTGACCCAAACTGTCTAAATCCCTCCAATTCCTCTTCGGGGAAAAACCCAGCTTTTGCAAGGACTGAATAAACAACAGGAGTAGCATGACCTTTTGAAATAATTACCCTATCCCTCAACTCCCATTTAGGATTAGCCGGATCATAATTCAGTTTATAAAAATAAAGTGCCAAAAGCACCTCAACCAAGGACATTGATCCACCCGGATGCCCACTATTAACTTTGTAGGTCATTAGAAGTATCTTCTTACGAATCTCATTAGCGAGATTCTTTAACTCATTAATACCTAATCTCTGCCCCACCATTAAGCCTCCACGAAAACAATATAAAAAGGATACTAAAATTATATACTAAAAAACAACATTTATTCCAATTCTTTTGATATACTCCAAAACTCCATCAGGTACAAGATACCTAACTGATTTACCTGAATTCAAAAGTTCTCTTACGAGAGTTGAACTTACATCAATGTAAGGCGAATTGATAATGTGAAATTTATTTGCATATTCAACAAGCACTTCAGGTACCTTAAAGTCCTTAACTATCCCATCAATAATCCTCCGATAAACCAAAACTTCAACATTCCGGAGTATCTCAAAGCTCTCCTTCCAACAATGCAAAGATTCAGCAGAATCTTGACCGACTATAAGGAAAATTCTATATAATTTCTTGAAATATTCAACCGTTCTGATTGTATAAGAGATTCCTCCATTCTTCACCTCAAAATCTGAAACTTCAAATTTATCATTATCCCTTATAGCAATTTTAACCATCTCCAACCTATCAATAGGAGTAAACAGATAATCATTTTTGAAAGGTGAAGTGCTAGCAGGGATGAAAATGACTTTATCAAGAGCAAATTCATTCAAGGCAAAGTTAGCAATTATAAGGTGACCAATGTGAATAGGATCAAATGACCCACCGAAAAGACCAACTTTCATAATTATTTCACAATTTGATTATCTCATTGTCTATAAGCCTAGCATTACCTATGAAAACAGCAACTGCAACAACTACCCTATCAATCACATTCTTGTCAGGTATAGCATCCAAGCTATCCAATGTTTCAGGATGGACAATCTCAATGTAATCTATTCTTGAAGGAACAGACAAAATTATCTTTTTCATCTCTTCTTTTATCTTATTGACACTCTTCTCGCCTTTCTCTATTAATTCTTTCGCTCTCTGTAGTGATTTGTAAAGCACTGTGGCATTCCTTCTTTCCTCCGGTGAGAGGTAAGCGTTTCTAGAGCTCATTGCGAGGCCATCCGACTCTCTTACAATTGGTATTACAACAATTTCTATAGGGAAATTCAAATCTCTAACCATCTTCTTTATCACTTCTGCTTGCTGGTAATCTTTTTGCCCAAAATACGCCTTGTCAGGCTGAACAATATTAAAAAGTTTAGAAACAACTGTAGCAACACCTCTAAAATGACCTGGCCTAGACAAACCACAGAGGTGATTAGGCAATTTCTCTAAATAAACATAAGTCTCGTAACCTTCGGGATACATATCGGAAACAGAAGGGTAAAAAATATAATCGACCCCCTCTTTTTTAAGTAATTTTCTATCATTATCGAATTGTCTCGGATATTTATTAAAATCTTCATTAGGGCCAAATTGAGTAGGATTCACGAATATACTCACAACAGTAACATCATTATCTTTTTTAGATTGCCTAACCAAAGTCAAATGTCCCTCATGCAAAGCCCCCATCGTAGGTACGAAACCCACACTTTTGCCTAACCTCTTCAGATTAAGCATCTCCCTTTGAAACTCCACAGGTGAAGAAATGACATTCATATATAAATTCTATACTTTGCGACAAAAATTTATCAAAATACGATAAAGGTGCTTTTAAATTGCAGTCAATGTGTTGTAAAAATCTGCTGGAGATGACAAAGACGAAATAACCTCTTTGAGGTTTAACCTTTCATATTTAGAAACAATTTCTTTTAATAATCCTAAATGTAATTTAGGATCAATGTTCTGAGGCATAACTATACAAAAAACTAAGTACACAGGTTTGCCATCAACAGACTCAAAATCTATACCATTCTTAAAAATACCAACGGAAATCATTATTTTATTAATCCCTTCAACTTTAGCATGTGGTACAGCTATGTGATTACCTATGCCTGTAGAACCTTTTAGTTCTCTCATCATCAAAGATTGCTTAACTGAATCCTTATCAAAATCAGGTGATGAATTGTACATCAAATCAACTAATTCAGATATCACCTCAACTTTATTTTTAGTAGGAATATCAAAGGATATATTTTCAATTTTTAAGATCTCCTCTATCATTTCACCCCCATTTCATTCTTCATCGTATTCATTAGGCACTTCTCCCTCAAATTCCTTTTCAAACTTTTTCATCTTCTCTTTTAACTCATCTAAATTTTTGACATTATCTATCTCTAAATCTTTTTTAACTACATCAAAATTATATATTGAAGAGTAGACATTGTAATATTTTATAACCCTCTTTATATAACTTCTAGTTTCTCTGAAACTCAAGAATTCTGAAAAAACAATACTCTCACTCATTGGCACTCTAAACTTTTTATGCGTTTTAGTTATAACTTTTGGTCCACCATTATAGGCAGAAATGGCATGGTACAAGTCACCATAATAATCCATAAGCATTGAAATATAAGCACTACCTATTATTATATTAGCATCTGCTTTAAACAGATCCTGCCTAGAGTCAAGTTCAATGTCATTAAGATCCATTAAATTAATAACAAATTTACCAGTACGATAGAGTACTTGCATTAGTCCAACTGCGCCAGCCCTTGAGTAGGCACTTTCTTGGAAAAAGCTCTCCTGCTTCATAACTGAGTATATGAGATTCGGATCTATACCAAACCTTTCAGATGAATATAAAACTTCAGATATATATGGAATAGGATAAAGTATCTCCTGAAGTCCAAATGGTAAAAACTTCGAAAAAGTATCAACAAATTTGTTTGATGTCAAATTGTTCCCCTCATTGTAGATACCTCTTGTCAAATTTACCTCAAGTCTATTCCTTATCACCAAAATATGTGAAAAAATGTTAGAAAAGCCCTTATAAACTAATTTAGTCATAAGCACTTTGGAGGTAATAGGTGAGTAATCATCAGCAAGTTTTCTAAATATAGAGGAGATTTTCTTCTTTTCTTCAGTATCTATTTTATCAAAAATTTTGTATGGGATATCAAGTAAAAATTTGTTTTCATCCTTTACACTATAAAAAATCAGAGATTTATAGGTATCTCTATTGTCTTTATCAAAGGAAAATAAAATTTTTGCAAGATTAACTTTTTCGTTTTGAGGTGTATCGGGTGAAATGAAAGAAGTACGATAGGATTTCAAATAACTATCACTTGCCAATGTATTTATTCTCCTCGTTGCTAGAAAGTCATAATAACCTGATGGTACAACATATATCGCTTTTTCATAATAATTCAATGCTTTGTTGGTATCGCCAGAATTTTCTGCACCATAGCCTTTGAAGAAGAAAAACCTATCAGCACTTGGAACATAACTAAAATCTACACCATCCCTACCATCAAGTAAGGAGGCAAGCAAATCGTATCTACTAGATAAAAGCAACTTATCTATAAACCTGTCAACAACCTTGGGAAGTCTGTACTTGAGATCAGTGGTATCAGCATACTTATTTAAATACTCATTAGCAAGGTCAAAGTTACCTTTACTGACATAATGTGCAAAGAGAGATTTATAAATGACCGCTTGTGTAGGTAAATTATACCTATCAATTTTTTTTATACTAAATGGATTGGAAATAACTCCTCTCCAGAAACTACCAACATAAGAATTTGCTAATTTATTGTACTGCTTTGATCCTTTCAGTTTGAGTTCAATGAGCATTTCAGATAAAAATTCAGGACCCAAAGAAAGTTTAGACGCTATTTTAAATGCATCAGGAAACAACTTTGTGTTATCTAAAAACTCAAAGCATATCACTTTAAGTTTTTTTATGTCCTCATTAGAAAAGGCAACCTTTTTTGACGAAATGAAGTTAAAGAATTCTTTAACATAATCAACAAAGATATATTCTTTGGTAAAATCATTTCTAACGAGAGAATAAACTGAATCAATACCTTCACTAACATTTCCTTTGTATACCTTATTAATAGCATCCAAAACTACATATACGGGACTATAAATGTTTTCAACCTCTTTCAGTTTTAGATATTCATTGAGATAATAGTCAAGAGAAGAGAAATCCCTTTCCCTGTATGCTACATTAGCTAACCTAAGAACGGACTCATCCCACACATAAGAGTTGGACAAACTTTTTAAGAAGGATTCAGCCTTTTTATAATCACCTTTAGCTACGAGAACATCAGTGTAAAGTAACAAAACATCATCCTTAAGTAAGCTATTTCTTGAAGATAACCACTGATATTCTCTATAAATTTTTGAATCCAAAGACAGATTTACACTTTTCCTAGGCTGTAAGATAAAAACTTTCTTATAGTACCTTTTACCATTTAAACCTCTAAACCTTCTAGTAATCGCTTTTTTAGTGAAGTAACTTTCTTCATAAAGTGACAGGAATTTTTCCATTTCTTCATCGGGTATGTTTGGAGAGTAATTCGCAATTGAAAACTTACCAAGATTAACAACATAGTCGTATGTTGTTTTTGGTACAATTTTCTCAGGTAAATTCATCTGAGAAAACAAAAATATACTACTCAACAAAAACAAAGTTTTACCTCTAAATTCTTTTAACATCATAAAAAACTCCCTTAAGATAATCGGATATTTACTCTTCTATTCAAAACTTACATTATATTTTATCGAATTTTGCATAATCTCTTAACACTTCTGGTATAACCACACTCCCATCCTTTTGTTGGTAGTTTTCCAAGACTGCTATTACTGTCCTACCAACTGCTAGACCCGAGCCATTGAGGGTGTGAACATAATCCAATTTTTTAGTTTGACTATCTCTGAACTTTATATTTGCTCTTCTTGCTTGGAAATCAAGGCAATTGGAAACGGAAGATATCTCCCTATATGTGCCATAACTAGGTAACCAAACTTCAATATCGTAACATTTAGCAGCCGCAAAACCCATATCACCAGCAGAGAGTTTAACTATCCTATGAGGTAATCCTAGAAGTTTTAATATATCTGAGGCATCCCTCACCATTGCGAGGTGTTCTTTTTCAGAATCCTCAGGTTTTGTTATTTTTATGAGTTCAACTTTGTTAAACTGGTGCTGTCTCAATATCCCCCTCGTATCCTTTCCATACGATCCTGCCTCTTTTCTGAAGCTTGGAGCATAACCTGTAACATAGATAGGCAACTCATTTTCATTGAAAACCATATCTCTGAATGTATTCACTAACGGTACCTCTGCAGTTGGATTTAAATACAAATCTTCCCCTTCCACTTTATAAAGATCATCTTTAAATTTAGGTAACTGACCTGTACCGATAAGTGAATCAGATTTTATAAGAAAGGGAATAAGTAACTCTTTATAGCCCAGTAAAGTATTGTGATCCAAAAAGAAGTTTATCAAAGATCTCTCAAGCTTTGCTCCTTTCCCTTTCATTACGATAAATCCTGAGCCAGCGACTTTGGAAGATGCCTCAAAATCCATAATATCTAACTTGGTGCCTATTTCCCAATGTGGTAGAGGTTCAAAATCAAACTTTCTAGGTTCCCCCCAATACTCTACAACTTCATTACCTTTTTCATCTTCTGCTTGAGGGACATCATCAAGTGGAATGTTGGGAACTAATAAAAGTAAATCGTTCAACTCTAATTCTACTTCCTCAAGTTTCTTCTCCTTCTCCTCTATAGTTTTTGAAACTTCAGCAACTTTACTCCTAATTTCAGAATCATCTCCACCCTTCAACTTCACAAAACCTATCTGTTTTGAAAGAGATTTTTGCTCAGCCCTCAAATTATCAACCTCAAAAACAATCTTTCTTCTCTCTTCATACAAAGAAGCAATTCTATCAAGAGAAACAATACAATTTCTGTATTTGAGTTTTTCTTTTACATACTCAAGGTTATTGACTATGAACTTGGCATCAATCATAAAAACCACCCGTTATCGTAGAATTTTATTTATAAAGCCTCAATTCTTTCAAAAACATCTAAAACTTTTGATTTGGTCTACAGAATTTATTAAACTTTTTTATGAAACACGAAGAGGACGAAGAATTCAGATGTGATGCTTGTAGTGTAGAGATCCACCACCACGAAGAGGGCAATATACCAAAATTTGAGTTATTTAATTCTTCATTGTCTTTAGTTTTTACACTCCTATACGGAGTGCTACACAAAACAATTATACACCCCAACCCTCTACTTGACTATTCAATAGTTTTCTCAATATTTATCATCACCTCTTGGAAGTTGATAATCAACTGGTTTAGAGAATCAAAGTTTAACATACTCAACGAGAATTTTCTCATACTGACAGCAACAATAGGTGGGATAGTAATTCATGAAACATTTGAAGCACTACTACTCATTTCGCTATTCAGATTAGGTGAATCAATCCAAAACATAGCACTAATAAAATCACAAGAAAGGATAAGAAGCAGAATATTTGATATATACACAAAGGTAAGAATAAAAAGCAATGAAGGAGAAGAAAAACTAATTGATGCACACGATGTAAAAGTTGATGATACAATAATAATAAAACCAGGTGAAAGGATAATCATAGATGGTGAGGTGGTGGAAGGTGAATCATACATTGATACCTCACAAATAACAGGTGAACCCCTACCAGTACAGGTAAAGGAAGGAGACAAAGTAATATCAGGAAGTGTAAACATTGATGGGACCTTAGAAACAAGAGCATTAGAGACATTTGAAAATTCATACATATACAAGTTAATTGAGACAATAGAATCAACAAAAAACAATTCAAAAACAGAAAGGTTCATTTCGCAAATTTCCAAATACTATACACCAATCGTAATAGGTATTTCGTTGTTAATTGTAATAATTCCAACTTTGGTTGGAACACAAAATTTGAATGATTGGATATACAGAGCACTAATATTCCTCGTAATAGCTTGCCCATGTGCTATAGTAATAAGTGTACCTTTGGCATACTTCAGAGCAATAGGTGAACTTTCAAAAGAAGGGATAATATTCAAAGACACAGCATCATTAGACAATATCTCAAAAGCAAAAGCAATTTTCTTTGATAAAACAGGTACACTAACCGAAGGGAAATTCAGAATCTTTTCTTCATACCTTTCAGGAGAAACTGACAATGAAACAATGCTAAGTATAGCAAACGCAGCAAGTAAAGGCTCAAATCACCCTCTGTCTAAAGTAATAAGCTCATTACCTATAAAGAATGACAACATTAAAGTAAATAAACACCTTGAATTACCAGGTTATGGCGTAGTAGCAATCTCAAACATTGGCAGAATCACAATAGGTAACGATAAACTATTACACAGAGAAAACATACCTCATGGTATATGCGATACAAATTCAACAGCAGTACATGTAGCAATAGACAAAAAATACCTTGGCTACATATCATTTGAAGATAAAATAAGAGAAAACATAAAAGAAGTGATAAGCGAATTAAGGGAACAAGGAACAAAAGAAATCTTTATCTTGACAGGCGATACCAAAGAAATAAGCGAAGAAATAAAAAATTTAGGATTCACAAAAATTTTCACAAACCTATCACCAGAGGACAAAGCAAAGATAGTTGAGGAGTACAAAAAAGAAACCCCTAACACTATAACTATCTTCATAGGAGATGGCATAAACGACGCAATAGCAATGGGAAAAGCAGATATATCAATTTCCTTTGGTAAAGAACTAAGTTATATAACAACATCAGCATCTGATGTTGTTATGATAAGCGATAACATATCAAAAATCGCCAACCTTTTCCATTACTCAAGGAATGTAAAGAAATTAGTGATAACAAACTTATTATTAGCACTATCAATAAAATCCTTCGTCATGGTTCTAGGGTTATTAGGCATAATGGCTCTGTGGATAGCCGTACTGTCAGATGTAGGCACAGCCTTACTCACTATTTTCGTTTCACTAATCAAGAAACTAAAATAATCTTTTACCTATCCCTTAAAAGCACTAACTTCAATCTCTATCAAAGCACCTTTAGGTAAATTACTAACCCCAACAGTGGTCCTAACAGGTTTGTGTTCACCAAAAAACTCTTTATAAACCTCGTTAAACTCGCCAAATTTGCTTATATCCCTTATGTACACAACAACCTTGAAAATATCAGTTATATTGTAATTTAACTCACTCAAAACATTTTTGATGTTTGATAAAATAATTTTTGTCTGTTCCCCAACCGTATCACCCATTGAATTACCTTCGTTATCAATACTTATTTGCCCAGACAAAAACAAAAATCCATTTTGAAGTAAAACAGCAGTTGAATAATGCCCAACAGGTTTGACACCAGACGAAGGATTCAAAAACTTCATACCCTCCCCCAAGAAAGATATTTCGTAGAATTATATTATTCATTCCTACACTCTTTCATTCAAGAACGAATTTATTAAAGAATCCGGATTTGTATAAAAATTATACATTTATTCATACCTCTTAAATGAATTCAAAAAAGGATGCTACGCATCCTTTATAAATTACAAGATGTAAAGAGTAAGGGTATTAAAAACTCTCCAAAAATTACCAAATGCTCACTTCATGAGTTATATAAAAAACCGTAATCCCAATAAAGGAAACACCTCACTTTATGGACAATTAAGAAAATTCAGATTAAATCAAGGGGGATAGGGATCCCCCATTAAGATAAGTATAAATTACTTTACTGCGTCTTTTATTTTACTACCAACCTTGATATAAGCTACATTTTTAGCAGGAATGTTGATTTTTTGCTTTGTCCTAGGATTGATAGCTGTTCTAGCGGATCTCTTCTTGGTCCCTACTGAAAGGTAACCAACTATGGACAAAGTATCCTTGCTTTTCACGACATTCACGAGTTCGTTGAGAAAGCTATCCAAAACTTCTGCAACAACCTTTTGAGATAGTTTTGTTTGATTAGCGATCTTTTTGATAAGCTCTTTCTTGGTCATAAACACCCCCTTTCAAATTTAAACTTATTTTATTATTACAAAAACCATTTGTCAAGAAAAATTGAAGGAGTGTGTATTGTCAGCAATTTGAATTCAGAAGATTTTTTTTTTACAATTATCAAAAAGATATTTTTAAGGGGTTTATATGCGTTTAGGAATCATGAAAGAGACTTTTCCGGGGGAGAGAAGAGTTTCTATTATTCCCCAAGTTGTACCTGCTTTGATTAAGATGGGGTTTGAGGTAGTAGTTGAGAGTGGGGCAGGCTTGGAAGCTTATTATTCCGATGAGGATTATAAAAATGCAGGAGCATCTATCGGTAGTAGGAACGAAGCTTTGAATTCTGATGTTATAACCTATGTAAGAGCTCCAGGTGCTGATAGGAATAACCTTTCCGATTTAGAAAAAATTAAAAGTGGTTCTATTATCGTAGGTATGACAGAGCCGCTAGCCAACCCAGAAGTAGCAAAAACTATTGCTAGTAAAGGAATAACATCTTTTTCTTTGGAACTTATGCCTAGGATAACTAGGGCACAGAGTATGGATGTACTCAGCTCAATGGCTACAATTGCTGGCTATAAAGCTGTTTTGATTGCTGCCGAGCATTTGCCTAAGGTTTTCCCGATGTTCATGACAGCGGCGGGTAACTTAATGGCTGCTAAAGTATTTGTATTAGGTGTAGGTGTTGCTGGATTACAGGCTATTGCAACGGCTAAGAGGCTTGGTGCTGTAGTTGAAGCTTATGATGTCAGACCTGAGGTTAAAGAGCAGGTCCAAAGTGTCGGAGGAAAGTTTATAGAGCTAGGATTAGAAACAAAAGAGGCTAGCGATAAATCAGGTTATGCTAAAGCAATGTCAGAAGAGTTTTACCAGAAACAAAGGGAAATGATGTTGAGAGTTTTGGAGTACAGTGATGTTGTTATATCTACGGCTTCTGTCCCAGGCAAAAAAGCACCTATTTTGATAACAAAAGAGATGGTTGAGAGAATGAAGCCCGGTTCGGTAATCGTTGATTTGGCTGCTGAAAAAGGTGGCAATTGCGAACTAACAAAACCGGGTGAAACTTACGAGTACAACAGTGTAAAAATAGTAGGGATTATTAACCTACCTAGCACTGTGCCTGTACATGCCAGTCAAATGTATTCGAACAACATTAAGAATTTCTTATCTTTGCTTGTCAAAGATGGAAAGTTAAATATAAATACTTCTGACGAAATAATATCTTCTACATTAGTCACTAAAGATGGCGAAGTTGTTAATCAACTTGTAAAAAAAGCATTAGGCGAGTAGGAGGAATATATGGATCCAATAATTGCAGCGATAATTCTTTTTGTTTTGGCTTTACTCATTGGATTTGAAGTGATAACAAAGGTACCACCAATACTGCATACTCCTTTGGTTGTTGCTTCACACGCTATGGCTTCTATAATGGTTGTTAGTGCCATTGAAGTTACCGGTAAGGCTAATACTACATTAACTACGGCTCTAGCTTTTACTGCACTCGTAATGGGTACTATCAATGTGGTTGGTGGTTATTTCATAGCCGACAGAATGTTGGCAATGTTTAAAGGTGATAAGAAGAAAAAGTAGGAGGTTAATATGGATTTGTTAAAAGATATTGCTACTGAATATCAGACAGTTTTTTATCTCTTTACGGTGATATTTTTTATCTTTGGGTTGAAGTTACTCACATCTGCCAAAACTGCTAGAAGGGGTAATCTTCTCAGTTCTTTGGGAATGCTTATTGCAATAACAGCTACACTCTTTTACAAAGGTATACTTTCGTACGATCTAATAATTATAGGGCTGGTTATAGGCTCTCTCATTGGTATAATTTCAGCGTACACTGTTGACATGAGGGCAATACCTCAATTTGTGGCTATACTTAATGGGTTTGGTGGTGGTGTTTCAGCATTGGTCGCTATAGTTGAATTTTTGAAAGGAGAATTACCAGTAAATGTGCAAAAACTACCATTCAGTGAGATTACTAAGGCAATGTATTTCCATGGTGCCATCGCTCTTGACATGTTTATCGGAACTATTACATTCTGGGGCAGTATGGTGGCTTTCTCCAAATTACAGAGACTTATAACTGAAAAACCTATAGTTTTGCCTGCTAAAAATCTAATTAACCTCTTATTGCTTGTTGGTATAATCGTTTTAGGTGTACTCCTCACCCTTCATCCAGAAAACACACTCTACATGATTGGTATACTTGTTCTTGCATCTTTACTTGGTTTGTCTCTCACCCTTGCCGTCGGTGGTGCTGATATGCCTGTTATCATTTCGCTGTTTATATCCTATGCAGGTTTATCAGCAGGTACATTAGGTTTCGTTTTCTTGAACCATGGTCTTATAATGGTCGGAGCTCTTGTTGGTGCATCAGGTTTAATACTCACTAGGATAATGGCTAAATCAATGAATAGAGATTTTTATGGAATACTTCTTGGTAATATAACACCTCCAGAGATGAAGGAATCAAAAGATAGCAAAGATTTTTATCAAGGCAAAATTAAATCCACAACTCCTGAAGAAGTTGCCATGATTTTGGAATCTGCAGATACTGTTGCCGTAGTACCGGGGTATGGTTTGGCTGTCGCTCAGGCTCAAGGTGCTGTTAGGGATCTCTACAATGAGTTGACTAAAGATGGCAAAGAGGTTTACTTTGCTATACATCCAGTTGCTGGTAGAATGCCAGGCCACATGAATGTTTTGCTTGCCGAGGTTGATATACCTTACGATAAACTAAAAACACTTGAAGAGAGTAATAATTTATTGCCTGATACGGATGTTGTTATAGTTGTTGGTGCTAACGATGTTGTTAATCCTATGGCTAGAGATGCCAAGGATACACCAATTTATGGTATGCCTATACTTGATGTTGACAAAGCTAAAAGTGTTGTAATAATAAAGAGAAGTTTGGCTCCAGGCTTTGCAGGTATACCTAATCCACTCTTCATAAAAGAAAATGCACTTATGCTTTTCACTGACGCTAAACCGGGATTATCTGAAATATTAAGGGAATACAAGGAACTTAAATCTTAATATTATTCTACATGAGGGCTCACGCCCTCATGATTTTGTTTATTTTTTCATGAACTACTTATAACATTTTGTCAAGACAATATTTTGTCAAAATCCATTTCAACTTCCTGTCAGGTTAAACCTGTCACAGGCTAAGCCTGTCAGGATTGGCCTGCTTTTTAACAGATTAAACTTGCTTCCTTCTTTATTAAGAATTAGCACAAATTACTTTAAGCACCCCCACCCGCCCGCCCATTTTATCGTTGGAAGGCGTAGCCTTCCAACACCTTCATAGGTCCTTTTTAAGAATGTTTTTAGCACAAAGTGTTATTAAGCACCCCACCCTACCCAATTAAGTAACGAAGTTAACCCCGTAAGGACTTTCTCTTTCAAGAAGGAAATTG
>Ga0078972_1004258_pt1 | contig 39942 bp, 31 predicted proteins | sample YelNatPaOPGAMG01_FD_67568 | JGI IMG/M metagenome (GOLD analysis project Ga0078972, IMG submission 67568) | Hot spring thermophilic microbial communities from Obsidian Pool, Yellowstone National Park, USA - OP-RAMG-01 (SPADES assembly) (version 2) | ecosystem: Environmental > Aquatic > Thermal...
CCTCCGCTGGCAAAGCCAGAGGGAGGGACCCCCACCCTTGGACGCCTTTTTCGCCTTCGGCTCAAAGGCCCCCAATCCCTTATCAGGTGAAAGAGCATTGGAGCTAAACCACGTGTTCATCAACATTTGGGGGCTCCGTTCCGGTTTAATCGCGGGATTGGGGCTCCTCACCTACTCACCTATCTCCATGGCCAGTATAAGGGGCTCCTCGAGCGCCTCGCAGATCCAGCGCAGGAAGCGCGCAGCGTCGGCCCCGTCGATGAGCCTGTGGTCGTAGGAGAGCGAGAGGGGCAGGACGAGCCTCGGCACGAACTGGCCCTCCCGCCAGACGGGCTGCATCTCCGATCGAGACACCCCCAAGATGGCCACCTGGGGCCAGTAGACGATGGGCGAGAAGGCGGTGCCCCCGATGCCTCCCAGGTTGGAGATCGTGAAGGTGCCCCCCTCCATCTCGTCGGGCGTGATCCGCTTGGTGCGCGCCCGTTCCGCCAGGCCGGCCAGCTCCGACGCGAGGCGGGTGATGGCCTTTCGGTCCACGTCGCGCACGACGGGCACGAGGAGTCCGCGGTCCGTGTCCACGGCCACGCCCACGTGGACGTACTCCTTGAAGACGATCTCCTCCTGCGCGTAATCGAGGCTCGCGTTGAACTGGGGGAAGGCCCTGAGGGCGCCCGCCGCCACCTTCAGGAGGATGGCCGTCATGGTGATCTTGCCGCCCGCCGCCTCTACCCGTCGGGCGTAACGTTTGCGGAAGGCTTCGAGGTCGGTGATGTCGGCCTTGTCGTACTGGGTCACGCGCGGTGCCGCGAGCCAGGCGTGCGTCATGCTCTGGGCGGTAATCTTGCGGACCTTGCTCATGGGTTCCCGCCGCACGGCACCCCACCGGGTGAAGTCGGGGAGGGGAGCCGAGGCGAGGCCCGAGCCGCCCGCGGAGAGCAGCGCCTTGGCGTGGTTCTTGACGTCCTCCGCGGAGATGCGCCCGCGTTCGCCGCTCCCTCTCACCTGGGCGATGTCCACTCCCAGCTCGCGGGCCAGCCTGCGCACCGAGGGGGCGGCTGGGGCGGCGGCGCGGCTCACGGGAGGCTCCTCGCGGCCTTCCTGGAGAGGCGGGGATGGCTGCGCGGGGCGAGGCGGCGGGGGAACCGGGGCGGGGGGCGCCTCCGGCTCTGGGGCCGAGGGGAGGGGGTGGACGCGGGGCTCGGCCGCCGGAGCGGGAGGCTGGAGCGTGGTCCGGGGCGCGGCCTCCGTCTCCACGCGCAGGAGGACCTGCCCGACGGTGACGGCGTCGCCCGCCTTCACGAGGATCTCGCGGACGGTGCCGCCCTGCGGGGAGGGCAGTTCAAACATGGCCTTCTCCGTCTCCACCTCGAGCAGAGCCTGGTCGGTGCGGACCACGTCGCCCACCGCCACCAAGACCTTCACCACGCCGGCCTTCTGGATGTTCTCCGAGACCTCCGGCAACCGGATCTCCTGAATCATCGCTCCGTCCCTCGCCTTCTCACACGGTGACCGGATTGGGTTTCTCGGGGTCGAGGCCCTGCTCCTTCATGGCCCTCTTCACGAGCTCCGCCTTGACCTTCCCTTCCCTCGCCAGCAGGGAGAGGGCCGCCAGCGCCATGGCGCGGGCATCCACCTCGAAGAACTCCCGCAGGGCCGAGCGGCCGTCGCTGCGCCCGAAGCCGTCGGTCCCGAGCGTCGCGAAGGGTCCGGGGATCCACCGGGCGATGGAGGCGGGCAGGGCCTTGACGTAGTCCGAAGCCGCCACGAAGACCCCCTCCTGTCCTTCGAGCACCTCCTGCACGTAAGGGCGGCGCGGGGGCTCGCCGGGGTGGAGCAGGTTCCAGCGTTCGGCGTCCGCGGCGTCCCTGTAGAGCTCCTTGTAGCTCGTCACGCTCCAGACGTCGGCCGCCACGCCGTACCTCTCCTCCAGCAGGGCCGCCGCCTTCACGGCCTCGTTCAGGATGGTCCCGCTGCCCAGGAGGTGAGCCTTGGGGGCCATCGCCTTCGCGGTGGGCGGGGAGAAGCGGTAGAGCCCCCGAAGGATGCCTGCCTTCGTGGATTCCAGGCTCCCATCGGGCCCCTTGGGCATGGGCGGCATCCGGTAGAACTCGTTCATGACCGTCAGGTAATAGAAGAGGTTCTCCCCCCTGGCGACCATGCGCTCGATGCCGTCGCGCACGATGACCGCGAGCTCGTAGGCGAAGGCCGGGTCGTAGGCCTTTAGGTTGGGGACTGTGTAGGCGAGCAGGTGGCTGTTGCCATCCTGGTGTTGGAGGCCCTCGCCGGCCAGGGTCGTGCGGCCCGCCGTGCCGCCTACCAGGAAGCCCCTCGCAAGCATGTCGCCGGCGGCCCAGATGAGGTCGCCGATGCGCTGGAAGCCGAACATGGAGTAGTAGATGAAGAAGGGGATCATGGGGATGCCGTGGCTGGCGTAGGCGGTCCCCGCGGCGATGAAGGAGGCCATGGCGCCCGCCTCCGTGATGCCCTCCTCCAGGATGGCGCCGTCCGTCGCCTCCTTGTAGTAGAGCAGGCTCTCGCGGTCCACGGGCTCGTAGAGCTGGCCCGCGTGGGAGTAGATCCCGACCTGCCTGAAGAGGCTCTCCATGCCGAAGGTCCTGGCCTCGTCGGGCACGATCGGCACGATGAGCCGCCCCACGCCGGGGTCTTTGAGCAGCTTGGCCATGAGGTGCACCAGGGCCATGGTGGTGGCCACCTCGCGCTCGCCCGTGCCCGCGTAGAACTCCTCGAAGAGCGACTCGGGCGGCGTCTTGACCGGCGGCGCGGCGGCGATGCGCCGGGGCAGGTAGCCCCCGAGCGCCTCCCTCCGGGCCTTGAGGTAGCGGATCTCCTCGCTCTCCTCGGGAGGGCGGTAGAAGGGGGCCTCGGCCACCCTGTCGTCGGAGATGGGGATACCGAAGCGGCTCCGGAACTCGCGCAGCTCCTCGTCGTTCAGCTTCTTCTGCTGGTGGGTGATGTTCTTGCCCTCGCCCGCCTCCCCCAGGCCGTAGCCCTTGATCGTCTTGGCCAGGATGACGGTGGGCGAGCCCCTGTGCTCCACGGCCGCCTTGTAGGCGGCGTAGACCTTCTCGGGGTCGTGACCGCCGCGCCGCAGCTTGCGGAGCTGTTCGTCGGAGTAGGTGCTGACCATCTCCAGCAGTCGGGGGTCGGCGCCGAAGAAATCCTTGCGGATGTAGGCTCCGTCGGAGACCACGTACTTCTGGTACTGGCCGTCCACCACCTCGCCCATGCGCTGCACGAGAAGACCCTCCGCGTCCTTCGCCAGGAGAGGGTCCCAATCGTCCCCCCAGATCACCTTGATGACGTTCCAGCCCGCTCCCCGGAAGGCCGCCTCCAGCTCCTGGATGATCTTGCCGTTCCCGCGGACGGGGCCGTCCAGCCGCTGGAGGTTGCAGCTCACAACCCAGATGAGGTTGTCCAGCTTCTCCCGGCTCGCCAGCGTGATGGCCCCCAAGCTCTCGGGCTCGTCCATCTCGCCGTCGCCCAGAAAGGCCCAGACCTTGGCGTCGGAGGCCGGCTTGAGGCCTCGGTCCACGAGGTAGTGGTTGAAACGGGCCTGGTAGATGGAGAGGATGGGGCCCAGGCCCATGGAGACCGTGGAGAACTGCCAGAAGTCCGGCATCAGGTAGGGGTGCGGGTAGGAGGAGAGACCGCCCTCGGGCGCACATTCGCGGCGGAAGCGGTGCAGGTCCTCCTCGCTCAGGCGCCCCTCCAGGAAGGCCCTCGCGTAGATGCCCGGCGAGGAGTGGCCCTGGAAGTAGACCATGTCGCCCTCCCGGCCCCCGTCGCAGCCCCGGAAGAAGTGGTTGAATCCCACCTCGTAGAGCGTGGCGTCGGCGGCGTAGGTGGAGATGTGGCCGCCGATGCCGTGCTCCTCGCGGTTGGCCCTCACCACCATGGCCATGGCGTTCCAGCGGATGATGCTCTTGATCCGCCGCTCGATCTCCCGGCTGCCCGGATAGGGCGGCTGCTGCTCCCGCGGGATGGTGTTGATGTAGGGAGTATTGGCCGTAAAGTGGGGCTTCACGCCGTACTTGTGGGCCCGCACGTGCAGGTGCCAGAGCAGCTCCCGCACGCGCTCGGCTCCCTGGGACTGGTAGACGTAGTCCAGCGATTCCAGCCACTCGCGGTTCTCCGTCTCCCGCAGGTGCGACGAGCCCCTGGCGTCTTTCTCTTTCATGGTTTTGGGTCCTCTCTATCCACGGCCGCTGCACCCATCATAGCCGAAGCCGCCGCTCCCTGGCACCCGGGCGGACCCTCCCGCCGGTTTTCGGCGGCGGGAACCGCTCTGGCGGGCTGGGCTGCGGGCGCGAGGCCGCATTCCCGTGCTAACAGCTCCGGGGGCGGGATTGTTTCCCGGCTGCAGGCTAGGGAGCGATGAAGCGATGAAGCAATGACGCAATTCGGCGATGAAGCGATGCGGGGATGAGAGAACTGTCTCTCCCTTGGTGCCTTGTTGCCTTGGTTCTGGGTGTCCGGGTGGCGCATCTCCCTTGCGCGGCGCTTTCCCGCCCCCTCACCGCCGGCCGCCCGGCCCGCCGGGACCCCGCGGCCCGCCCGCCCCGCCGGGACCACCGCGCTGTTCCGGGCCTCCCGGACCACCCGAGGAACCCGGGCCGAAGCCCTGGCCTGCTCCCCAGCCCATTCCCCTCCCCATTCCGGGGCCTCGAAGCCCCGCCTCACGGGCCCATCCCCGCGCGAGATCCGAGGGCGCCTCACCCTTGGCGGCGGCTTGGGCGATGGCCTTCAGAATCTCGTCGTTCTGCATACCGCAGCGGCGGCCCACCAGGATGGCCCACGGCAGGCGCAGGAGCTCCTCGTCGGGCAACCCGCCGGGCATGGCCGCCAGGAGGCCGTGGGCCGACGCGCTGCTAAGGCCGATGGCGCGAAGATGAGCCAGGCTGTGGACCCCGGCCAGCACCCGCTCCAGCCGGTCCGTCTTCAGCTCACCAGCCAGCTGGGTGAGATCCTCCGGCTTGATGGGGCCGAGCGCCAGCGCGTCGGCCATCTCCTCCACCGGACTCCAGCCCTCCAAAACCCCGCCGCCCCTGAGCCCCTGAGCCTTGAGGCTCTCCACCAGGAGCCGGGCGGTGCGCGTCTCCTCCAGCAGGAAGGAGACCCTCATTTTGACCCGCTCGGGAGGAGCCCCCTTGGAGAGGCACTCCACCATCCGGTCCACGTACCGGGCCGTGGGCAACCCCTCCTGCTGGAGCTGGTCGAGGCCGGCCAGAACGGGTATCAGCGCCGACTCATCCAAGTGAGAGCGCTGGGCCGCCGCTTCCAAGCGCGAGAGACCACCGGGGACCGCCGGTTCGGCCGCCGCCGTCCCCACCATCACCAAGAGAGCCAGCCAAGCCAACTTTCGCATGTCAGAGCCTCAGCACGGCGTTTTGGTGGCCCAGGCCGTCGGGGATCAGTTCTATGGCGTCGGGATCGGCCTCGTACCGGTTCCCGTCCACCAGAAAGAGGTATTCGTACCGCCCGCTCGGCAGCTTCACCTGGAGCGTCCAGTTCCCGTCCCTGCCACGGGTCATGAGCCCCCGCTTCGGATCCCAGTCGTTGAAGGAGCCCACCACCGCCACCGACTGGGCCTTGGGGGCATAAAAGGCGAAGGTCACGGAGACTAGCTTGCCCCCTCGGGGCGGCCGGGCCGCCCCCGCGAGCCGCGCGGTGCCCTGCTGCCCCGGCGCCGGAGGCGCGGTGCCCGAGCGCCGCGCGACGAGCAGCCACACGCCCGCGAGAATGCCCATCAACAGGACCAGCGTGGCAAGCCGGTAGCCCCAGTCCAGGCGGGGGCTCCCGAAAACACGCGCCAGGCGCGACCGCCACGGCAGGCTCGGGGCCGGCATCCCGGCCAGATCCCCCGCGATGCGTCCGGCCAGCCCCTCGGGGGGAAGGTCGCGGGAGAGCCTGCGGAGCCGCTCCTCCAGCGGCCCCAGCGCATCCGGCCTGAATTCCTTCCCGGGGCCCGGGCTCATGATCCGGCCTCCCTCCGCTCCAGGCAAAGCTTCAGCTGACCGAGGCCTCGCTGGATCCGCATCTTGGCCGCCGAGAGGCCGATGCGCAAGGCGTCGGCCACCTCCGCCAGGGAAAGCTCCTCCTGATAGCGCAGCAGGATGGCCTCGCGCTGTCCCTCCGGCAAGCGCAGCAGACAGAGCCGCAACCGCGCCTCCTCCTGCCGGGCCGCCAGCCTTTCGTCCGCCGGCCCGGATCCGGGGGAGGCCGTGCCGTCGGGCAGATCCTCCACCGCCAGCGCCGAATCCGCCCGCCGGTTGCGCCTGCCCGCGTCCCGGCAGAGGTTCACGGCGATGCCAAAGAGCCAGCTCAAGAAGCGGGTCCTGCCGTCGAACTTCCCGAGGCTTCGATAGGCTCGAAAGAAGGTCTCCTGCACGATCTCCTCCGCCTCCTGCCGGCTCCCCGTCATCTTGGCGGCCAGGTTGAAGAGGGCCGGGGTATAGGCTTCCACCAGGGGCGCGAAGCGCTCCGGATCCCCCTCCAAGGCGGCCCTGATCCGCCGCTGGACCTCCGCCTCTTCCATCCCGTCGTCCCTGTCGTCCTCTCCATTATGGCCCCGAACAGCGGCAAGGTCACGAGGCGCAAGAAGGGGGGGCCATCCTGCGGCCCCCCCCTCGCCCCCGTCCTTAGAAGATCCAGAGCGGAACGCCCTGGTCGTTGCGGAGCTGGAGCACCTTGCCCGTGGCCGTGTTCTCGACGGAGAGGGCCACCCAGCCCTGCGCGCACTGCGCCATGCGGATGCTCACCGCCTGTCCCTCCTGAAGCGTGAAGCCCTGCCTCTGCATGTACCAGAAGGGGCCCAGCGCCACCACGTACTGCCCGCCGCCCTGCGCCGTCAAGGTGACCGTGTTGCGGTGGGTGCCCAGGCCCAGGCTCAGGGCCGTCACCTGGCCCGAAACCTCTTGGATCGTGGAGGGGTTCACGGCCCCGCCCGAGGCATAGCACCTGCTGCCGCCCTGACCACCCCTCTTCGCCTGGGCTTGGCCCCGGCCGCCATGCTTGCCCTTCCAGAGCGGCATGCCGTTCTCGTCCCTCAGGGTGATGCTGGCCCCCGTGGTGAGGTCCTGCACCGAGAGGGCCACCACCTCCGAGCCGGTTCGGCTGGCGCAGTTGGCCACGGTCGCCGTCACGCTGTCGCCCACCGCCAACGAGAAGCTGTTGGCCACGAGATACCAGTAGGGTCCCAGCTCCACCGCGAGGGTCTCGCCCCCCGTCTCCGCCAGCACGAAGCTCGGGTGCTGGAGCCCCGGTCCCATGGTGACGGAGCTGACCGTCCCGCTCACCGTGCGCACCGTGGAGAGATCGACCTTGCCCCCTCCGCCCGAACCCGCGGCCAGAACCAGCCCCGCCGTCATCACCAGAATCGTCCCCGCTACCGCCATGATCCGTTTCATGATGCCCTCCTGCGCGAGAATCCCGACCACATTCCCCGGGGAAGGCCCCCTCGGCCGCCCCCTCACTGTCGTTCTTGTCGCAAAGGAGCAAAAGGTCACATAGGCGGTGCCGCCTGGGTTCCTTCGGCTCGGCGAGGACTCGTATACTGGTTCCCGTCCGGACCTTCTGGATGGACACGAGAATGGCCGCGCTGACGTGGCGGCAGGCTACCGAGGAGATACCCCATGCAAAGGCCCCAGCTCCCCTACGGGAAGACGACCACGCCGAGGACCCGAAAAGCCAAGCCTAGAAGAGCCACCCGAAGGCCCTCGATCTCGCGCAGCCACAAGCCCGAGGGCATGAGCCTGGAGGCGTGGCAGACCGCCCTGAGGCGGGAATTCGGCCGGCAGCAGCGGTTCCACCTGGAAAACGTGGGACGGGAGGAGGTCTTCTCCGAGTTTCACGTCACCAACCCCGCCACGGGCGGCCTCTACCGCGTCGCCATCCGGGGTCTTAAGCCGGGCGATAACTTCTGCTCCTGCCCGGACTTCAGCGTCAACACCCTGGGAACGTGCAAACACATCGAGTTCACCTTGGCCATGCTCCTCAAGAGGCGCGGCGCCAGGGCCCTCTTTCGCCAGGGGTATAGGCCACCCTTTTCGGAGGTGTATCTCCGCTACGGCGCCCGGCGGGAGGTGGCCTTCGCCCCGGCCGAGGACTGTCCAGAACGGCTGCGAGCGCTCGCCGGAACCTTCTTTGACGAGAGCGGCATTCTCACACCCGATGCCTTCGGGCGTTTCGAGGAGTTCCTCCGAGCGGCGGGCCAGGAGAACCACGAGGTCCGCTGCTACGACGACGCCCTCCAGTTCATCGCCCAGGTTCGGGACGACGAACAGCGCCGAAACCGCATTGACAGGGCCTTCCCCGAAGGGGCCCAGTCGACCGCCTTCGAGACCCTGTTGAAAGTGCCGCTCTATCCCTACCAGCGGAGCGGCGCCCTCTTCGCGGCCAAGGCGGGCCGGAGCCTGCTGGCCGATGACATGGGTCTGGGCAAGACGGTCCAGGCCCTGGCGGCGGCCGAAATCCTGGCTCGCTGCGAGGGCGTGGAAAGGGTCCTCGTGATCTGTCCTACCTCCCTCAAGCACCAGTGGTCGGAGGAGGCGGCCCGGTTCACGGAACGGAAGGCCCTCGTCGTTCAGGGGGCCCTGCCGGCGAGGGCGGCCGCCTACAGGGAGGACTCCTTTTACAAGATCACGAATTACGAGGTGGTGGAGAGGGACCGCGAAGCCATCGCCCAGTGGGCGCCCGACCTGATCATCCTGGACGAGGCCCAGCGGATCAAGAACTGGCGCACGCGCACCGCCCAGAGCGTCAAGAGGCTCTCTTCGCCTTACGCCCTCGTGCTGACGGGCACGCCCCTGGAGAACCGCCTCGACGAACTTCACTCCATCGTGGAGTTCGTGGACCGCTTCCGCCTCGGCCCCGCCTTCCGCTTCCTGGCTGAGCACCGCGAAACCGACGACAACGGCAAGGTGACCGGGTACAAGAACCTCTCCCGCATCGCCGCCACCCTGGCTCCCATCCTGCTCCGCCGGTCCAAAAAGGAGGTGCACCTCGAACTTCCCGAGCGGACGGAGAAACGCTTTTTCATCGAGATGACGCCCCAGCAGAGGGCCCATCACGAGGAGAACCGAGAGATCGTGGCGCGCATCGCGGCCAAGTGGCGAAGGTACCACTTTCTCTCCGACGGGGACCAGCGGCGGCTGCGCATCGCCCTGCAGAAGATGCGCATGGCCTGCAACAGCACCTACCTGCTCGATCCCTCCACCGACTTCGGCCGCAAGGTGGACGAGGCCGTGGCTTTCCTGGAGGAGGCCCTGGAGCAAGGCGGCACCAAGGCCGTCGTCTTCAGCCAGTGGGTCCGGACCCACGAGCTCCTCATGCGGCGGCTCGAGGCCCGGGCCATCCCCTTCGTCTTCTTCCACGGGGGCGTTCCGGGAGACCGCCGGGGCGAGCTCACCCAGCGGTTCAGGGAAGATCCCCAGTGCCGGGTCTTTCTGGCCACGGACGCGGGCGGCGTGGGTCTCAACCTCCAGTCCGCCGACGTGGTCCTCAATCTCGACCTGCCCTGGAACCCCGCCGTGCTGGAGCAGCGGCTCGGGCGCGTCCACCGCATCGGCCAGCGACGCAACGTGCTCGCGGCCCACTTCATCGCCGAGGGGACCATCGAGCACGGCATGCTGAAGCTCCTCGCCTTCAAGAAAGCGCTCTTCGAGGGGGTGCTGGAGGGCGGGTCCGACGAGGTATTCCTAAACGGCCAGCCCTTGCAGCGCTTCATGCAGGCCGTGGAGGAGGCCGCGGAAGCCATCCCCGCCCCACCGCCCGAAAATGAGCCGGCCCCCGCGGAACCCCAGGCGGCGCTATCAGCTTCCGGAGAGGAGGAGGAGGAGGAAAAGAGCGAGCTGGTGGTGGCAAGTTTGCCGCCGGTTTCCGAGCCACCGGTCTCCAGCCTTCCTTCGCACGGAGGCTCCGGTGCACCGGGGAGCTGGGCCAGCGTGGCCGCCGCCGGGCTTTCCTTCTTGGAGAAGCTGAACGAGGCCATGGCGGCGGCCCCCTCCGGCGGCGCCACTCCCCTCGTGGAGCGTGACGCGGCCACGGGTCAAACTTACCTCCGCCTGCCCCTGCCCGACCCCGCCGTCCTGGGCCAGATCGCCGGCCTGCTCGGCGCCCTGGCCGCGAAGCGTTAAGGGCGCCGGAAGCCTGGCCCGATGAGGCGCCGGCCTTTGTCCCAATGGTTCCCAAATTCCGCGATCGAATGGTCCTTCCTTCGGCGGCGGTTGTGCCACGCCCAAAGAAAAGAAGTTATGGATTAAGAGGGAGGGCCATTCCCTCCCCCTCCGCTGGCAAAGCCAGACGGAGGGACCCCCACCCTTGGACGCCTTTTTCGCCTTCGGCTCAAAGACCCCCAATCCCTTACCAGGTGAAAGAGCATTGGAGCCAAACCACGTGTTCATCAACATTTGGTGGTTCCGTTCCGGTTTCATCGCGGGATTGGGGATGGTTGGGAGGGCCTGCCTCTCTGTAGCACCGCCTGGTATGATGGAGAAAAGCCACGAGGGAGGAGCCCATGCCCAGAAAAGCGAAAGGTCCGCCGCCCGAGGTGGAGATCACGGAGAGGAGCACCAAGGCGGAGATCCTGGCGGCCTATCAGCGCCTGGCCCAGGCCGCCGCCGAGAATCCGAGTGGCGAGGCAGTGCGGGGCGATGCCCCCGCCAGGGACGCGTCGCTGTTTACCGAGGAGAGGCCGGCCATGAAAGCGGAAACGAGAAAAGAGGTGGAGGCGCTCAGCCTGGACGCCATCGTCATGGAGCTCTCTTCGCTCAAACTCGCCATCGGCAAACACCTGACCGATGTGGAAGAGCGCCTCTCGGCCGAGGCGGTCCGGCTGGCGGCCTTGAAGGAGGCGGCGGCGGAGCAGGAGGCCCGCCTGCGGGAGCTGCACGAGATCGAAGCCGCCGCGGGCCAATTGGAGGAGCTGCGCCAGACGATCGCCTCGGAGAAGGAGACCTTCGAGGCCGTGATGGCGGAGACGCGCGCCCAGTGGGACAAGGAGAAGCGGGAGCACGAGGCGGCCCTCAAGGAGCGCGACGCCCTCGACAAGAAGGAGCGCCAGCGGGAAGAGGAGGACTACCAGTACCAGCTCAAGCAGCGGCGCCAGCGTGAGAAGGATGCCTTTGAGGCGGAGCGCGAGGAGCGCCGCCGGAAGCTGGAGGAGGAGCTCGCCGCCCGCGAAGCGGACGTGAAGGCCCGCGAAGAGGCCGTCGCGGCCCAAGAGAAGGAGCTCGCCGAGCTTCGCCAGCGCGTGCAGGCCTTCCCGGCCCAGCTCGATGAAGCGGTCCGCGCCGCCGCCGAGTCCGCCGCCAAGGCCACCGAGGAGCGGCTCAAGCTTGAAAAGCTCCTGCTCGAAAAGGATATGGAGCGGGAACGAGAGGTCATGCGCCTCACCGTCGCCTCCCTCCAGGAGAGGGTCAAGGAGCAGGAGGGGCGCATCAAGGCCCTCGATGCCGACCTCAAGGAGAGCGTCGTCCGCTCCCAGTCCGTGGCCGCGCGTGCCATCGAGGGCATCGCCGGCCTGCGCCACGCGGAGGCCGTCCAGGCCGAGACCGCCAAGGAGCCGGGATCGGAGCCCAGGCGCTGAGAAAGCCCGGCTCGGAACCGGCATCCGGGACCTTCTACGGCAAACCGGGCGGGGGCCTTTTGGGCGTTCTTGCCAGCCGGGTCAAGCTTCTTCGGGGGGCTTGGCTTGTAGCACCATGAACTTCCAGAGCTTGCGGCACGTGGCATCCAGGGAGCGCTGCTCGCTCTCGGTCTCGTAGGGCCCCAGGAGCGGGCCGCCCTCCCCGCCCACGTACTTTTCGATGAGGGTGCGGGCGGGCAGGCCTCTCAGCGATGGTTCGACGCTCGCTCTCTTCACCAATTCGCCGCCGAGAAGCCAGAGATTGTCCACGTGCCTGCGCAGGGTGCTCTTCGCATAGCCGCGCTGGTGGAGAAACTCCGCGAAGGGAACGAACGCCTCCACCAGGCGCCGCCCCACCTCCAGGTCGGCTCGCACCCCCATCCAGCTCTTCGGCCACTCCTCCCTCATCTCCCGCAATGGCTTCTCATCCATTCGCGAAGCCTCCCCCTTCGATCTGGCTGTGTGGGTCCTCTCGGTCTCCACCCTCTCTTCGGCCTCTCGTCCCGAGGGCCATTCGGCTCGTTCCTCGGCGGCCGCGCGGCCCCCCCTCAGCGGTAGTTCCCGTGGAACTCCGTGGGGATGGTCTGGAGGAGGGCGACCCAGCGGATCGTCGCCTTGGTGTCCTTGAGCAGTTCGGGCAGGGAGCCCTTGATGGCGAGCTTGCGCATGGTCATGGCCTTGATGGGCCCCATCTCCCCCTTCATGATCTGGTACCAGACCTTGTACGGCCCGGAGATCACGAAGTCCGTGGGGCGGTCCGCGTCCCAGTACTCCACGATCTTGCCCCCGTCGATCTTGTAGCCCATGAGGATGTCGTTCGGAATGCCGTTCTCGGGCTCGGCCTCGACGCGGAAGGTGTAGGTCTTGTGGATGTTCTTGGCCGCCTCGAAGTACTCCGCGTCGCCGTTCACGACCTCCTTCGCCTTCTCCCACCACTCCTTCGATCCCAGCAGCATGGTCTCCTCCTCTGAATGATCCCCAGCTTCGCGCTTCGCGTCTTCCGTCTCGTAGGAGCGCTCTCCAGGGCGCGATGGGTGGTGCAAGCCCGGCGGATCGGCCTCTGGAGAGACCTCCTACACGGAGATTCCTTCCGCGGGGGCCACCCCCCTCACAGCACCTCATCCAGCCAGATGGCGTCGAGCGTCTCCAGGTCCGGCACCTTGAGGTTCACCACCGGGTCCACGAGGATGTCGAGGACCGCCGGCAGCCCCGAGGCCTCGGCCCGCGCCAGGGCCGGGCCGACCTCCTCCGGGCGCTCCACGCGCTCGCCGAAACAGCCAAAGCCCCGCGCGATGGCGGCGTAATCCGCGTCATGGAAGTCCACGCCGATGTACCTCTCTCCCGGCTGGTCGGCCTTGATCATCCCCCAGGCCCGGTCATTCAGGATGCCGATTACCACCGCCGCGCCCAGCCGCCGCGCCGTCTCCAGCTCCTGGATGTTGAGGCCGAAGGCGCCGTCCCCCGTGAGGAGGAAGACGGGCCGATCGGGGAAGAGGAGCTTGGCCGCGATGGCCTTGGGCAGGCCTCCGCCGAGCATGCCGCTGTCCGACTGGGCCAGGAAGCTGAAGGGCCGCTCGATGCGCGTCAGGTAGGTGGCCCAGACCTGCGCGTTCCCGCCGTCCAGCACCACCACCGCCTCCTGCGGGAAGCGGGAGCGGAATTCGGCCACCGGCCGCAGGGGATGGATGGGTACGGCCTCCGAGGCACCGGCGGCGGCGAAGTCCGCCATCCAGGCCTCCTCCGCCTCGCGGTACTGCGCATGGTTGGGATGGGGCCGCTCGCGCCGGATCCCCTCTCTCTCCAGCTCGGCGAGCAGGGCCCTGAGGAACTCCTTCACGTCGGCCTGCACGGCGAGGTCCACCTTGCGCGTGAGGGCCATGGATTCGGGATTGATGTCCACCTGGACGAAGCGCTGCGCCTCGGGCACGCCCCAACCCGGCACCTTGCCCCACATATCCATGGCGCACAGGCGCGCCCCCAGGTCGATCACCAGGTCCGCCTCGGCCTGGGCCGAGATGGCCCCGTAGCCCATGGGCAAGAAGTGGAGCGGATGGCTCTCGGGAAAGACCCCCCGGGCGTAGACGGTGCAGGTCACGGCCGCCTGGAGCCGCTCCGCCAGCTCGCGCAGCTCCCCGAAGGCCTCGGCTCGCTGGACCGCACCGCCCGCGTGGATGAGCGGGTTCTCGGAGGCCTTGATCATCTCCACCACCTGCCTCAGCGCCTGCGGCGCGGGGGCCGGCCGGTCGAGGATGCGGTACTCGGAGGGCGAGAGGAACTGGAGGTCGTCCTCCTCCCCCTCGGCGTAGAGCACGTCCACCGGGATGTCCAGGTGCACCGGGCCCGGCGTGCCGGAGAGGGCCGAGCGGAAGGCCCGCTGGACCAGCTCGGGGATGCGCCGCCAGTGGGAGACCACGGCGTTGAACTTGGTGATGGGCTCGAAGAGCCTCTTCTGGTCGCAGAACTGCGTGGAGCCGTTGTCGGGGTAGGCCTTCCAGCTCTGCACCTGGGCCGTGAGCGCGAGGACGGCGCTGCTCTCCGAGTAGGCCTCGAAGATCCCTGGCACCAGATCCACGGCTCCGGGGCCCACGGTGCCGAGGCAGACGCCCACGCGGTTGGTGAGGCGCGAGACGGCGTCGGCCATGTGGGCCGCGGCCTGCTCGTGGCGCGTCATGACGAAGTCGAGCCCCTGGGGGCGCCCGATGCGGTGGATGGCGTCCAGGAAGGGGATCCACTGGCCGCCGGGGATGCCGAAGACGAAGCGCACGTCCTCGGCGAGCAGCGCCCTCACGAGGGCTTCCGCGCCGGAGATCTTGCCCATGAGAACCTCCTATGGTGGTCAGTCCGGATGGACCAGGACCTTGATTTCGTCGTGATGACCCGAAAGCCTGCCGAAGCCCTCCTCGGCGATGGCCGAGAGGGGGATCTCGGAGGTGGCCAGCCCCAGCGGGTCGAGGGCCCCGCCCTTCAGCAGGCGGAGGGCCTCATCGAACTCCGAGGTGCAGGAGTAGACCGCCTGGAAGCTCTTCTCGTTGTACATGGCGTCCAGGAAGTCCATCTCCACGGGCTCCGTGGCCACGCCCAGGACCACCACGCGCCCGCCCTTGGCCACCGTCTGCGCGGCCTCGCGGATCGTGGCGGGAAGGCCCACGCACTCGAAGACCACCGTGGGCGCGCCGCCCAGGTGGCGCTCGCAGAAGCGGCCCGCCTCCTCGTGCAGGGGGTCGAAGGAGGCGGAGCCGCGCCTTTCGGCCACTGCGCGCCTGAAGGCGTTGGGCTCCGCGAGCGCCAGCCGCGAGATTCCCGCCAGACGCAACACGTCGGCCATGAGTAGGCCGATGGTGCCCCCGCCCACGACCAGTACGCGGTCCGAGGGCGCCACCCCCGAGGCGCGGCGGGCGTGCAGGACCACCGAGAGCGGCTCCGTGAAGGCCGCCCGGCGGAAGTCCATCTCGCCGATGGGACGGAAGTTGGCCGCCGGCAGGGCGATCCATTCGGCGAAGGCTCCTGCGTGGGTGATCCCCACCGTGCCCATGGCGTCGCAGAGGTTGACGCGCCCCTCGGCGCAGTAGGGGCAGACGCCGCAGGGCAGGATGGGATGGGCCGTCACGCGATCCCCAGGCTTCAGGCCCGCCGTGCCCGGTCCCACCGAGCTCACCACCCCCGAGAACTCGTGGCCCATGATGAGCCCCGGCTCGTACATCCCCGAGGCATACCCGTGTAGGTCCGAGCCGCAGATGCCCGCCACGGCCACCTTCACCACGGCCTCGCCCGGTCCCGCCTCGGGCGCGGGCACCTCGCGCACGGCGATAATCCCCACGTCCTCCAGCACCGCGGCCCTCATGGCTTCCACTCCTTCGCGGCGTCCAGCCCCGTGGCCTCCTCGAAGGCCGTCAGGTAACCCTTGGGGCCCGAGAGAAGCGTGCCCCCCTCCGCGTAGAGCGTCTGGCCCGTCACCCACCCGGCCAGGTCGGAGGCCAGGAAGAGGACGACCTTGGCGATATCGTCCGGCGTGGCGAGCCGGCCGAAGACCGACTTGGCGGCGTGGTCCTCTAGAATCCCCGGCAGGACGGAGAGATCCGCCGTGAGGCCCGTCTCCACGAAGCTCGGCCCCACCGCGTTCACGCGGATTCCCAGCGGGCCCAGCTCCAGCGCGGCGGCTTTCGTGAAGGCCACCACGCCGCCCTTGGAGGCGCAGTAGTGGGCGATGCCGTCGAAGGGCAGGACGGCGTTGATGGAGGCCACGTTCACGATGGCGCCGCGAATGGCGTGCTTGGCCATAGCCCGAGCGGCGTGTTTGGTGCAGAGGAAGGGGCCCTTCAGGTTCACCGCCATGACCCGGTCCCACTCCTCCTCCTCCAGATCGAGAAGGGAGGAGAGGGTCCCCGTCCCCGCGTTGTTCACGAGTATCTCGACCGGGCCGACTTCCGCGAAGGCCCGCGCGACCTGGGCCTCGTCGGTGACGTCCACGCGGAGGAAGGCCGCACCGGGCCCGACGGCCGAGCGCTTCTCCTCGTCCGCCTCGAAGACCGTCACCGCCGCCCCGGCCTCCGATAGGCGCCGCGCCGCAGCCAGCCCGATCCCCGAGCCGCCCCCCGTCACCACCGCACGCTTCGAGGCCAGTCCCAGCATCTCGGATCCCCCACGCGAAAGGGTTTTTATCCCCCGCTGTGCCAGACGATGGCTCTTCCGCGCTGACCGGTGCTGATTCCGACTCTAGGCGCGGCGGGGCGGGGAGTCAAGGGGCTGGAAGCGATTGGGCGATTAGGCAATTGAGCGATTGGGCGATTGAGCAAAGAGGAGATTAGAAGAAGAGACCACGGCGTATCCAGGGTCAGATCTTGCAATGCCACATTGGTTCCGTTTTGCCTCCTGAGAGGACGCTGTCATCGCGCCGATGGCGGCAGGGAGGCCTCTTCCAGCATACCCTCATCCCGCCCTCCCGCCACCTCGTCCTGCGTTCCGTGCCCTCCGCTCCTCCGTCCCTCGGCCCACGCCCCGCCCAAGAAGCGAGGGAGCGGAGGGTTACCGCCCCTCCGCTCCTCCTCGCCTCCCTCTGTTTCGCTGTCTCTGTCTTTATCGCTCCGGCACCGCCTTGTAGCCGTAGGCGATGACGCCGGACTCGCCGGCCTCCTGGATCTTGCGGAACTCCAGGCTGACGGGGAGGCCGACCTTCAGGCGCTCGGGCTCGCAGTCGGCGATCTGGCAGAGGATGCGCGTGCCGTCCTTCAGCTCCACGATGCCCATGCAGTAGGGGGCCTCGTCGCCGAAGCCGCGCGGGGCCGTGCGGATGACGGTGTGGCTGACCACCTTGCCCTCGGAGGGGAGGGTGTAGGCCTTGAACTTGCGCGAGCCGCAGGGGCAGACGAGGCGCGCGGGGAAGAAGACCTTCCCGCAGTCGGCGCACTGGGCGGCCTCCAAACGATAGCGCAGGGGGGTGTTCCTTCGAACCGTGGCTGGGGAAATCATCACAGCACCTCCAGGATGTGGACGACGGCGCTGCCGCCGGAGCCGCCCATGTTCTGGGCGAGGCCGCGCTTGACGTCCTTGAGCTGGCGCTTGCCCGCCTCGCCGCGGAGCTGGGTGACGATCTCGTGGATCTGGGCGATGCCCGTGGCGCCCACCGGGTGGCCCTTGCTCTTGAGGCCGCCCGAGGTGTTCACGGGGAACTTGCCGTCGCGGGCCGTGAGGCCGTCGCGCGTGGCCTTGCCGCCCTGGCCCCTCTTGACGACGCCCAGGGCCTCGAGCACGCAGATCTCGGCGATGGTGAAGCAGTCGTGCACCTCGGCGAAATCGATGTCGGAGGGCTTCACGCCGGCCTGTTTGTAGGCGCTGGCGGCGGCCTCCGCCGTGGACTTGAGCCAGGTCAGGTCCTCACGCTGGTGAAGTGCGATGGTGTCGGTGGCGTGGGCCGAGGCCGCCACCTTGACGATGGGTTTCTTCTTGAGCTTCTTGGCCACCTCCACGGGCGCGATGATGACGGCCGCCGCGCCGTCGGTGATGGGCGAGCAATCCAGGATGTTGAGCGGGTCCGCCACCTTCACCGAGTTGATGACCTGCTCCACCGTGATCTTCATGTGGTATTGGGCGTGGGGGTTGAGCATGCCGTTGTCGTGGTTCTTGACGGCCACCTGGGCGAGGTCTTCGCGCTTGGTGCCGTACTTGTGCATGTGAGCCGTGGCGATGAGGGCGTAGAGGCCGGGGAAGGTGACGCCGTGGAAGGCCTCCATCTCCTGGTCCGCGGCCGTGGCCAGCGCGTAGGTGGCCTGCGCGCCGGAGACGTCGGTCATCTTCTCGACGCCGCCGCACAGGACGATGTCGTGCATCCCGGAAGCCACGTAGGCGATGCCGGTGCGCAGGGCCATGCCGCCGGAGGCGCAGGCCGACTCCACCCGCACGCCGGGCACGGGGGCCTGGCCGAGGTAGTCGGCGAGGAGCGAGCCGATGTGCTCCTGGCCCGTGAAGAGGCCGGGGCTCATGCAGCCGGCCACGAGGCCGTCGATGTGGTCCACGCCGGCGTCGTCCATGGCCTGAAGCGCCGCCTTCACGAAGAGGTCCCGCAGGGAGTCGTGCCACAGCTCCCCGAAGTCCGTCATGCCGATCCCGATGATGGCTACGTCGCGCATGGCCTAGTCCTCCACGTTCTTTCGGATCTTGCGGCGGAACTTCACGTAGGTGCCGTAGTCCAGGTAGAAGGGGTGGGTGTCCAGGTAGTCCCTCGTCTTCTTGGCCTTGCCCTGGACCTTGGGGAGCTCCTTGGTGGCCGTGAAGATGAAGCCGTCCGAACCGGCGCCCGAACCGAAGGAGCACATGAGAATGGCGTCGCCGGGCTTGGCCTCATCCAGGATGGCCGAGAGGCCCAGGGGCGAGGCGCCCGAGTAGGTGTTGCCGAGGGTGGGGACGAGCAGGCCCGTCTTCATCTGCTCGTCGGTGAAGCCGAGGTCGTGTGCCATCTTCATGGGGAACTTGCCGTTGGGCTGGTGGAAGACGGCGTACTTGAAGTCCTTGGGCTTGGCGCCCGCCTTCTTGAGGAGGCCCTCCACGCCGCCGCGCACGTGCTTGAAGTAGGCCATATCGCCGGTGAAGCGGCCGCCGTGGCGCGGGTAGTGCATGTACTCGCGGCGCCAGAAGTCGGGGGTGTCGCTCATGTAGGAGTACTGGCAGTCCAGGGTGGCCACGACGTTCTTCGTGCCCATGAGGAAGGCCGCCCCGCCCGCCGCCGCCGAGTATTCCAGCGCGTCGCCGGGGGCCCCTTGGGAGGTGTCGGCGCCGATGCCCATGGCGTACTCCACCTCGCCGGACTTGACCAGGCCGTAAGCGAGGAACATGCCTTCGGAGCCGGCCTTGCAGGCGAAGGAGAGGTCCGCGCAGTGGCAGTCGTTGACGGCGCCGATGACCTCGGCCACCGCCGTGCCGGTGGGCTTGACCGCGTAAGGGTGGGATTCGGAGCCGACGTAAATGGCCCCGACCTTCTCACCTTTGACGCCGGCCCTCACCATCGCGTTGCGCGCCGCCTCCACCGCGATGGTGATGACGTCCTGGTCCGGTCCCGGGACCGACTTCTCCCGGAGCATCAGACCCTTCTTCAAGCTGGGCGCGTCCGCCCCCCAGACCTTGGCGATCTCCTCGACCTTGATCCGGTAGCGCGGGATGTACGCCCCGTATCCGACGATTCCTGCCATAACGACCTCCTTTGGTGACTGCCCCCTAACCTAAGACGATACAAGTCCTCACTTTATCCCTTCCGGGGCGGAGCGGCAAGCGGCGGAGGAGGTCGAAGGGGTGCGGGGAAAGGGGGAGGTTTCCCCGCTCAGAGGGCTGCCCCCGCAAGAGCAGGGAAGAGCAGCTCCCCTGGCGCTCCCGCGCGACACGCCGGAACGCGCCTTCCTCCGCTTCTCTCTGGAAGGCAAACCGCACAAGTGCGAGCGGGAATTGTTTTGGACAGCCATGATTTGGCCTGAACCCGTTTTCTGCGTGCCTCTGCCGCTCCGTGTTCGGACTACGAGGCCACGGGCCCCAGCAGACGGCCGGCGATCTCCCGTACGGCCCGCCGGCTCGCCTCCCACTGGGCCGTGAGCCCCTTGGGGCGAACCTCCTCGTCGATGCGGCGCGCCGAGGCGGCCCATACGGCCTCCAGCCGAGCCAGCTCCCCGTCGAGACGGCTCAGGACGGGCGGCCTCTCCAGGTGCAGGCGGCTCCGGTGGAGGATGGCCTCCTGGACTTGGCGCGCCCGGAAGAGTTCCAGCCTCTGCTCCGGGGCCACGGCGCCCGCCGCCTCCAGGCGGGAGAGCAGGGCGGCTGTGCCGCCCGGGCCCGGCGCGAGGCGGCTCTTCACCTGCAGCACCAGCAGGAGGATGTCCAGGTGGAGCAGCCCCCCCGGCCAGAACTTGAGGGCCGCCTCCAGGTCCCGCGCCCCCGCGCCGAGCCTGGAGCAGAGCTCCTCCACCTGGGTGAGGTCCGCCGCGCTCACGCCCCGCTCGTAGGTGGCGGACCAGGCACCGCGCAGGATCTCCCCGCCCAGCTCCCTTTCTCCGGCCAGCGGCCTGGCCTTCAGGTAGGCCAGCCGCTCCCAGAGCTGAGCCGGCCCCGCGAAGTAGTCCAGGACGGCCTCCCGCGACTGGACGTGGGGGCTGCTGTCCCCGTAAGGCCTCAGGCGGAAATCCACGTCGTAGAGCGCTCCGTGGCGGGTCACCGAGGTGAAGGCGCCGGCCAGCGCCCGGATAAAGCGGTGCTCCACGCGCGCCGAGCGCTCTGGCTCCTCGGGCACCACCCAGCGGTGGCGTTTGAAGCAGGCCAGGTCGAGGTCCGAACGGGGGTGCATCTCGCCGAAGCCCAGCCGCCCGAGGGCGACGAGAACGAGCTCCCGTGAGAGGAGCCCATGGGGCAGCCCCTCCGCCTCCTCCACCTCCCGGGCCGCGCCGGCGAAGACGGCGTCACAGACCCGTTCGGCGAGCCGCGTGTAGACCTGGTGCGAGAAGGCCAGGCTCTCGCCCATGACGATCTCCCGGCTCCCCGCAAGAAAAAGGAGCTCCTTTTGCCAGCGCCGCAGCGCGTCGGGCGAGGGCCTCCCTCCGCCCGGAGGCTCCAGCCTTCTTTCCAGGTCCCTCATGGCCTCGTAGCGCACCAGGTCCAGCAGGAAGGGCCACCGCTGGAGATCCAGCAGGAGCGGCGCACTCCGGCTTACGAGGCGGAAGATCAGCCGCGGGAGCCGGGGGCGGTCCAGCAGGGCCGCCACCGCCCCGCTCTCCGCCGCCAGGGAGGACACTAGGTTCTGGAGGGCGCAGAGACCCTCGTAGGGTTCGGGGGCTGATTCGAACTCGCGGGCCAGGGAGTAGTGGATGCGGCGGAAGTGTTGGCGGCGAGCGGGACGGTCCAGCATGGGGGCCAGCGACTGGTAGAGGGAGGCGAGCTGGGGCAGGGCCCGGTCGGGATCGGGCATGCGGGCCTGCCGGAGCACCTCCCGCATGCCCTCCGCGCTCGTGAGGCGGGCGATGCCGCTCGGCCCGCCCTCTTCCTCTCCCAGCTCTTCCAGGGTGCGGCGGAACAGCATGCCGAGCGCCTGCCGGTGGGACGAGACCCGGCGCCTCACCTCCTCCGCCGAGGCCTCGTGGAGGAAGCGCGCCAGGGCCGCCCACTCCTCCTCCCCGCCGGGAAGCCGGTGGGTCTGGCGCATCTGCTGAACCTGAGCCCAGTGCTCAACGCGGCGGAGGTAAACGTACCCCGAGGCGAGCGCCCCCGCCTTGCGCGTGGTGAGAATGCCCTTCTGGCGGAGTTTGCTCAGGGCCAGCAGGGTGTGGCCCTCCCGCACCCAGCGGTCCGTCTGTCCGTGGGCCATCTGGAGGGCTTGCACGGTGAACTCGGCGTCCCGGATTCCGCCGGGCCCCTCCTTCACGTCTCGCTCCAACTCGCCCATGCGCCTCAGGCGGGCCAGCGACTTCTCCCGCATCCGGAGGTTCTGTTCGGCGATGCCTGAAAAGGCGTAGGGCTGATAGACGATCTGCGACATCTGCGCGAGGAAGATGGCCCCGCTCTCCACGTCTCCGGCGCAGGGTCGGCCGCGGATCCAGGCCTGCCGCTCCCAGAGGCCGGCCCACTCCCGGTAGTAGGCGAGGGCGGCGTCGTAGGAGAGAGTCAGCTCCCCGTCTCGCCCGCGTGGGCGCAGCGCCGTATCCACCTTGAGGCAGGGGCCGTCGGCGGTGGGCCCGCTGAGGAGGGCCGTGGCCGCCTGCGCCCAGGCACCGAAGAAGGAGGCGTTGGGATGGCCGCGGTCGGTAACCCCGTCGGCGCGGTAAAAGAAGACGAGGTCCACGTCGGAGACGTAGTTGAGCTCGCCGGCGCCCAGCTTGCCCAAGGCAAAGACGGTGAGGCCGCAAGGGAGCGCCCGCCCGTCCTCCGTCACCCAGAGCGGCAGCCCCAGCTCCTCGCGGAGGGGCTGGTAGGTGAGGGCGAAGGCCTTGCCGATCAACACGTCGGCCAACGCCGTCAGCTCCGCCGTGACCTCCTCGAAATCGAGAACGCCCAGAAGATCCTGGAGGAGGATCCTGGCGGTTTGGAGCACTCTGAAGGCCGCCAGCGCCTCCGCCGGCGAGCCCCACCGCCGGGTGAGCATCAGCCTGGCGAGCCCCGCCTCCAGGTCCTCCCTGCCCATGGCCCCGGCCCGGACCTGGGAGCCAATGACCGGAAGCTGCTCCGGGTGCCGCATGAGGCCCAAGAAGAGGGCCTCGCTCGATGCGGCGAGGTAGAGGAGGTTGAGGAAGGAGGATTCGGGCAGGCCGGTGCCGTGCCTCTCCACCCACCGCGTCATCAGGGCCGCCGCCTGCTCCGGAAGCGGTAGGCGCTTGAGGTGCCCCTCAAGCAGCCGGCTCAGGGCGGGCGGAAGCCGGTCACGTAAGTCACCCAGGGCGGTGGAGGACTCCATCGTTTTACTGTAGCGCGGGAGGCGCCCGCCTGGAAGGCATCCGCGCCTTCCCAATCCCGCGATGGAAGGCGAAAGGACAGTGCAAATCCCCATGGATCTTCATGACCGGCATACCTGGCCAATCACCTGGCAAGGGATTGGGGGCATTCGACCCCGGACTGGATCCGGGGGAAGAATGGGCCAAGGGCGGGGTGAGGCTCCGCCGCGGAATTTGGGTCCCTCAGGGCTTTGTACCGCCATTTCAGCTCCCCATCGCGGGATCGGGGATCTTTCACCAAGGATGCCGGGAAGGCGGGCTTCTGCTACACTATGAAGCGCTGGGGGCGCGATGCGGGAATCGGATCGTTTGGGGGCCGTGGAGGCCATCCTCTTCGTGGCCTCCGTTCCTGTGACGGTACAGGATGTAGTCAACGCCCTCGAGGGGGAGGTGGCCCCTTCCGAGGCGCTGGGCTTATTGAAGGCGGTGCAGGACGGTTACGAGGAGCGGTCGGAGGGACTCCGCGTGGAGAGGGTGGCCGAGGGATTCCGCCTGGTCACCCGGCCCGAGCACGCCCCCTTCGTGAGGAATTTCCTCAAGGTGCAGAACCTCCGAAAGTTGAGCCCGGCGGCCGTGGAGAGCCTCGCCATCGTGGCCTACAAGCAGCCCGTCACGGCCGCGGAGGTGGGTGCCATTCGAGGTACGGAGTGCGGCCCAGTTCTGAAGGGGCTCCTGGAGAAGAAGCTGATCCGCATCGCGGGGCGGAAGAATGTGGTGGGCCGTCCGCTGCTCTACGCCACCACCAAGGAGTTTCTCATCCACTTCGGGCTGAACTCCCTGGAAGACCTGCCCTCCTTCCGCGAACTGGAGGAGGTGTTCCGGGAGGGGGTCCGGCAGGAGAGCCTCTTCCGGGAGGTGGCGCCTCCCGCGGGGGACCAGGCCAAACCATTCCCCAGGGCCGTCGATCCGCCCCATGGGCCACAGGGGGAGGTCCCGGCGGAGCAGGGAGCCGAGGGGCCTCCGGTGAAAAGGGAGCCCGCCCGTGACTGAGAAGGAATCGCGCCTCCGCCTGAACCTCTTTCTGGCCCGCGCCGGTGTAGCCTCCCGGCGGGGTTCCGAGGCCCTGATCCTGGAGGGCAAGATCACGGTGAACGGAGAGGTGGTCACCGATCTGGCCACCCTCGTCGATCCCGGGCGGGACTCCGTCAAGCTGGAGGGCAAGCGGGTTCGGCTCCAGGAGCAGGCGCGCTATTTCGCGCTCTACAAGCCGAAGGAGATCGTCAGCACCCTCTCCGACGAAAAGGGGAGGCCCTGCCTGAAGAGCTTCCTGCCCAGGGGTGTGCAGGGGCTCTTCCCGGTGGGGCGACTGGACTACCACAGCGAGGGCCTTCTGCTCCTCACCACCGACGGGGAGCTGGCCAACCGGCTGCTCCATCCGAGGTACAAGGTGCTCAAAACTTACCAGGTCAAGGTCAAGGGGGATCCGGCCGCGGAGGCGCTCGACAGGCTGCGCCGCGGGATCGTGCTGGAGGGGAGGCGGACGCTGCCGGTGACCATCCGGCGGATTCCCTCGCGCGAGACCCGCCACACCTGGCTTCAGATCGAGATGACGGAGGGGCGCAAGAACCAGCTGCGCGAGATGTTCTTCCGCATCGACCACCCGGTGATCAAGCTCAAGCGCGTGGCCATGGGCCCCGTGCGGCTGGGCAAGATGAAGCCGGGCGAGGTGCGCCCCCTCCTGCCCGAGGAGGTGGAGGCGCTCAAGGCCCACGCGCACCTGGCGGCCGAGAAGGACAAGGCTCCCCGGAGGAGATGATGAATATGCAGGTACCCGTGCCGCACAACATCCGGCAGATCAGCCCCTACGTCCCCGGCAAACCGGTCCAGGAGGTGGAGCGCGAGCTGGGTATCTCCAGCAGCCTCAAGATGGCCTCCAACGAGAACCCGCTGGGCCCATCGCCGAAGGCCGTGGAGGCCGTCCGGAACCTACTCGGCGAACTCCACATCTACCCCGAGGGCAGCGGCTTCTACCTCTGCCAGGCCCTCGGCCGGCACTACGGAGTCCCCGCCCAGCAGGTCATCCTGGGCAACGGCTCGGTGGAGATCGTGGAGATGTCCGCCCGGGCCTACCTGAACCGGCAGGCCAACGCCGTCTTCAGCTTCGGCTCCTTCGCCCTCTACCCCATCGCCTGCCAGATCATGGACGCTCCCATCAAGGCCGTGCCCATGCGGGAGCGCAACCACGATCTCGATGCGCTCCTGGATGCGGTGGACGAGAAGACCCGTCTCCTCATCCTGGACAACCCCATCAACCCCACGGGCCGTTACATCCCCTTCGCGGATCTCCAATCCTTCCTCGAACGGGTTCCGGGCCACGTCCTGGTGATCGTGGACGAGGCCTACAAGGAGTATGCCGACGCCCCCGACTACGCCACCGTCCAGCCCCTCCTGGCCCGCTTCCCGAACCTGATGGTCCTGGGGACCTTCAGCAAGGCCTACGGCCTGGCCGGGCTACGGGTGGGTTACGGTTTCGCCCACCCCGAAGTGATCGCCACGCTCCACAAGGTTCGCTCTCCCTTCAACACCAGTTCGGCGGCCCAGGTGGCCGCCATGGCGGCTCTTGAGGACCAGGAATTCGTGGCCAAGGGGGTGGCGCTCAACGCCGCGGAGAGGCCTTACCTCACGCAGGGTTGCCGTGATGCGGGGATTCCCGTGGTCCCCTCGCAGGCTAACTTCGTCCTCATCGACGTGCCCATGCCCGGCGAGCAGTTCTTCCAGGCCATGTTGAGGGAGGGGGTCATCATCCGGCCCATGGCGAACAACGGCTATCCCCACTCCCTGAGGGTCTCCGTCTTCCACCATGAGGGCAATGAACGCTTCCTCGAGGCCGCGAAGAAGATCCTGGGGCGGTGAAGGGGGCGAGCAGGCAACAGTGAAAAGTCAAAAGTGGAAGCGGGGGTGCTGTGGTGAATTCCGAGCGCCGTTGCTAGAGTGGCGCCATGATCGTGATCACGACGCACACGAACGCGGACTTCGACGCCCTCGCCTCGATGGTGGCGGCGTCCCTATTGTATCCGGGGGCTCGGCTCGTGTTCTCGGGGGCCGCGGAGCCGCTGGTCCGCCGCTGGCTGGAGGAGAACCGGGACCGGCTCCCTGAGATCCATCCGCTGAAGGGGCTGGACCACGGCCAGGTGGAGCGGCTGGTCTGCGTGGATGTCTCCTCCAGCGAACGGCTGGGGCCGCTCGTGGAGCTGCTCCGGCGGACGCCGCCCACGCCCGCGGAGGTCTTCGACCACCATCCCGGAGCCGGGGACCTCAAGGGGGAGCGCCACGTGGTGAAGGAGGCGGGGGCCTGCACCACGGTCATGGTGAACTGCTTGTTGGAGGCCGGGATCGAGCCGACCCCATTGGAGGCGACCCTCTTCCTGTTGGCCATCTACGAGGATACGGGCTTCCTCTCCTATCCCACCACGCGCCCCTTGGACTTCGAGGCGGTCTTGCAGTGCCTGAAGTGGGGAGGCGACCTCAGGGCCGTCCAGCAGACGCTGCACCGGGGATTCACGGAGGCCCAGATGCGCCTCCTGGCCGCCATGTTCGAGCACCTCGAGGCGGTGGCCGTGGGGGGTGTCACCGTGCACCTGACCACGCTCGCTTTGGAGGACTACGTCCCCGACCTATCGGTCCTCGTCCACGAGATCCTGGCCATGGAGGGGATTCAGGCCATCTTCCTCTTGGCTTACCTGGAAAACCGGGTGCACATCATTGCGCGCTCCAGGACGCCGCACGTGAACGCCGCCCAAGTGCTCTCGGTCTTCGGCGGGGGCGGACACCCCTCCGCGGCCTCCGCCGTGATCAGGGACAAGACGCCCACCGAGGTGAGGGCCCTGCTCCTGGATGAGCTGACCTTCATCCACCCCGCGGGCCTCAGGGCGAGCGACATCATGACCCGGGAGTATCACCGGCTGGAGGCCACGGCGACCACGCGCGAGGCCTTTCGCGCGATGAACCGCTTCCGGGTCAACGCCTTGCCGGTTTTCAGGGAGGGCAGGCTCGTGGGGGTCGTGACGCGGCAGGAGGTGGACGGGGCTCTCCAGCACGGGCTGGCGGAAAGGCCCATCTCGGACTACCTCATCTCGCCCCCGCCCATCTTTCCACCCGAGGTGGCGGCGGAAGAGGTCCGCCGGCTCATGCTGGAGAACAACTGGCGCATCGTCCTGTTCGGGCGTGACCTGGACCACGTGGAGGGTCTCATCTCCCGCATGAGCCTCTTCAAATCCCTCTACCACCAGGATAAGACGCTCACGGTCCATCGGTCGGGGGGCCAGCCGTCGCCTAAGGAGATCGGCCATCTCATGCGCGGTGCCTTCCCGCCCGAGGAGATCGGGAGGCTGAAGTCCCTGGGCGCCTTGGCGGAGGCAGCGGGTACCCCCTGCCTGCTCGTGGGCGGCGCCGTGCGGGACCTCCTCCTGGGGCGGCCCGTGCAGGACGTGGACTTCGTCGTGGAGGGCGATGCGGTGGCACTGGCCGAGGAGTGGGCCCGGAGGGAGGGCGGACGGGTCCGAGCCCACCGGGCCTTCGGCACGGCCCTCTGGATCCGCCCCGGCGGAGGCCACTGGGACTTCGCGACGGCCCGCGCCGAGTACTACGAGACGCCGGCGGCCCTGCCCACGGTGGCCCACGCGGCCCTCTACCAAGACCTCTACCGGAGGGACTTCACCATCAATACGCTCGCTCTCTACCTCACGCCGGATCGGTTCGGGGAGGTCCTCGACCTCTTCGGCGGGGTCAGGGACCTGAAGGCGGGGCGCATCCGGGTTCTGCACGGCCTCTCCTTCGTGGAGGATCCCACCCGCGCCTTCCGGGCCGTCCGATTCTCCGTCCGCCTCGGCTTCACCCTGCCGGCCGAGACGGAACAGCTCATCGAGGCCACGCGCAAGCAGCAGCTCTTCCGCCACCTTTCGCCCAAGCGGGTGCTGGCCGAGGTCCAGCAGATCCTCGCCGGGCCCAACGCCGTCGAGGGGTTGAAGGCCATGGAGGCCTACGGCCTTTTGGATGTCTTCTGGCCCGCCCTCAAACTCACCCCCAAGGTGCTGGAGACGCTCTACCGCGTCCAGCAGGCCCTCGGCTTTTTCGACACGCAGTTCCCGGACGAACCCATGGATCGCCCCTGCGTTTACCTGATGGCGCTCACGGAGCGGCTGTCGAACGCGGAACTGGCCGCCTTCCGGGACCACTACCCCTTCTCGCAGCAGACCCGGGACGCGCTCGCCCGATATCGCTCCCTCACCTGGCACGCCATCCGGACGCTCACCTCGGAGGAGGGCTGCGGACGAGGTTCGGCCTACAAGGTTTTGAAGGGGCAGCCTCTTCCCTGGGTGCTCTTCCTGCTCGCCAAGATCCAGCCGCCCTCGCGGCAGGCCCGGGTGCGAGACTTCCTGGTCAAGGACCGCTTCCTGAAACTGGCCATCTCGGGCCACGATCTGATCCGCGCGGGCATTCCCCCCTCCCCGGCCATCTCCCGAGCCCTGGAACAGGCCCGCTTAGCCAAGGCCGACGGCCTAGTGCAGAACCGTGACGAGGAGCTGGCCTTCGCGCTGAAGGTGGCGCGCCGGGCCTTGGAGGAGATCTGATGCGGCGAACTCGCGGCCTTCTTGCGGCTCTGGGCGTGCTGGCCCTGCTCCTGGCGGGGTGGGTGGCGGTGCGGGCGGCGGCGCCGCCGCCCAGGCCCACCGTGGTCCTGATCTCCATGGACGGGGTGCGCTGGGACTACCCGGAGAAAGACCACCTGCGCGCCTTCGCCGCCATGGCCAAGGAGGGCGCGAGGGCCGCGCGGCTGATTCCTCCCTTCCCCTCGCTCACCTTCGCCAGCCACTCCACCCTGGCCACGGGCTGTCAGCCGGGCCGCCACGGCATCATCGCCAACAGCTTCCTGGATCCCGAGACGGGGCGGCGCTTCACCGATTCGGACGAGGCCGGATGGCTCCTCGCGCCGCCCCTGTGGGTCCTGGCCGAGGAGGCCGGCCTCCGCGCCGCCGTGTCGGGGTGGCCCCTTTCAAAGGGTCCGTGGCACGGCGTCCAGGCGAGCTTTTACAGGCCCTTCGAGGGGGGTTCCTCGGACGCGGAAACCGCCGCCTGGATCCTGGCTCTGCTCCGGAGGCCGGAGGCACAGAGACCTCACCTCATTATGGCCTGGACCCACGGGGCAGACGGCGCCGGCCACGCGCAGGGGCCCGACGGACCCGCGGTGCGCGAGGCCATGCGGCGCGCCGACGCCCTCCTGGCGCAACTGAGGGCGGGCATACGCGCGCTCGGCCCGGCGGTTCCCGTGGACCTCGTCCTCGTCTCCGACCACGGCATGGCGGCCGTCTCCCGCGTCATCGACGTGGTGAAGGCGATTCCCAAGCGCGGCTTCTATCCCTACATCGCCACCTCCGGCCCGGTCTGCAACGTCTACGTCAAGACGGAGGCACAGCGGCGGCAGGTGGCGGCGGGGCTCAGCCGGCTGCCCGGTGATGTGCGCATCTACACCCGGAGCACCCTCCCCTCCCGCTGGGAGTACGCGGAGAGCGGACGGGAGGGCGACTTCATTCTTGTGGCGCCGCCGGGGGCCTACTTCTCGAGCTTCAATCGCAAGGGAGAGAAGTCGCTCCCCCGGGGCATGCACGGCTGGCCGCCCTCGGAGGTCTCCCAGATGGACGGCATCTTCTACGCCGAAGGCCCCGGCATCCCCGCCGGCAAGCTCCTCGGCGACGTCCACGCCACCGACGTCGCCCCGACCGTCTGCGCCCTGCTGGGGATTGCGCCGCCGCCTAGAGCCGAGGGCAGTGCCCTCTTCCTTCCCAACCGCTAACAGGAGGGCGCAGAGGGGAGGGGCGGGGCGAAGGGGTGCGGGGAACGGAAAGGTTCCCCACAGTGAAGGCCCGCTCACGCGAGGGCGAGGGAAAGCAAGGCGCGAAGCGCCTGCCGGAAGGGACCGCCCCAGGTCCCTTCTGGAGAGCGAGCCTGCGAGCGATGGGCCGGCCGAGGCCCCCCTCGGGGAGCGCGTCCCCGCTCGCGTGGACGCGCCCGTCGAAGGCCCCAGCGCCGTGCCAACGGCGCGGCCGAGACCCAGCCCCGTCTGTTCGGACAGGCATGGGCGGATCAGGACCCCTCCCGTGGAGCCAAGCTGTGCGGCCGCCCGTCGGGGGCCTCTCTCTCCATCAAGGCCGCCGCGCAGGTGAGAGCCTGGCGGTGCTCCTTCACATCGTGGACCCGGAGGATATCCGCTCCGTGGAGCAGGGCGGCGGTGTGGAGCGCCAGCGTGCCCGGCAGGCGGTCCTCGGGGCCGGCCCCCGTAAGCACGCCGACGGTGCTTTTGCGGGAGGCGCCCAGGAGGATCGGGTAGCCGAGCGCCCGCAGCGCCTCCAGTTCGGCTACGAGCGCCAGGTTGTCCTCGGGGCGCTTGGCGAATCCGAATCCCGGGTCCACCACGAGGGTTCCCGCACCTAGCCCCGCCTTCTCGGCCGCCCGGACCCGCTCGCGCAGTTCGAGCACCACCTCGGCCGGCGCGTCCTCGTAACGGGGCGACTCCTGCATGGTCTTGGGACGGCCGCGCAGGTGCATGAGAACCATGGGTAGCCTCCGAGAGGCGCAGAGGGAGAGCATGGCCGGGTCGAAGGTGCCCGCAGAGATGTCGTTGATCAGGTCGGCGCCGGCGTCGAAGGCGGCCTCAGCCACGGCGGCCTTGGTGGTGTCCACCGAAAGGGGCACCTCCGGCGCGGCTTTTCGGAGGCCCCGAACCACCGGAAGGAGCCGCCGGAGCTCCTCCTGGGCCGGGACGGCCTCGCTTCCAGGCCGGCTCGATTCGGCCCCGATATCCAGCAGATCGGCCCCCTCCTCCACCAGCCGAAGGGCGTGCCGCACGGCCGCCTCGGGTGCGAGATACCGTCCCCCGTCGGAAAAGGAGTCGGGGGTGACGTTGACGACCCCCATGAGGAGGAAGGGGTGGCCGGCGAGGAGATCGCGGCCGCGAATGAGGAGGGTCGGGCGTCGGGCGCTCCGGTCGAGGCAATCGCCCAGGGCCGAGGCCACTTCGCCCATGCCCTCCCGTGTCCTCAGCGAGACGGCGAAGCGGCAGAGCTCCTCGCGCGGGCCGTGGATTGCGAGGCCGCTGTCGGGGGAGGGGGAGGCTTCGATCCAGAGGGAGGGACCGGTGGCGGCCGCGAAAGAGAGGCCCGTCTCTCCGAGAAGGGCCCATTGGCGGGGCGAGAGACCAACGGCTCGCACACCGAAAAAGGACTTGGAACGCGCCGTCCCCGGAAGGGGCAGGAAGAGAGGCCCGCCGTGGCCGGGGGCTGGATGACCCGCAGCCCGCCCGTCCATGGAGCCCTCAGGCCCCGCCCACGGGACCCGAGAGGCTCGGCGAGGGGGAGACCGCGGGCGTGCCCGAAGGAGGCGCCGCCGAGGCGGCGGGCGTTTCGCCCGCAGCCGGAGTCACCGGACGGTCCGGCAGCGCCTCGCCCTTCATGATGGCCGTGAACTCCTCCTTGTCCAGCACCTCCCGGTCCAGGAGCGCGCGGATGAGGTGTTCCATCTGGGACTTGTGCTGGGTGAGGAGATCGCGCGCGGTCTGCTGGGCCTGCAGAACGATCCGCTTGACCTCTTCGTCGATCTCCTGGGCGGTGCGCTCCGAATACTGGTTGCGCACCCCCGTTTCCCAGAAGGGCATGAGTTGGGCCTTGTCGGAGCTGTAGGACAGCGGCCCGAGCTTCTCGCTCATGCCCCAGGCCGTGACCATCTTCCAGGCCATTTCGGTGGCCTTTTCGAAGTCATTTCCGGCACCCGTGGTGATGGAGCCCAGGAACAGCTCCTCGGCGGTCCGGCCGCCCAGCATGACGGCGATCTCAGCCTCCAGATATTCCTTGCTGTAGTTGTACTTATCGTCCATGGGGAGCTGCTGGGTGATGCCGAGGGCCATGCCGCGGGGCACGATGGAGACCTTGTGGATGGGGTCGGCCGCGGCGAGGTTGTAGGCCACCACGGCGTGTCCCGACTCGTGGGTGGCCACGACCCTCTTATCCTCGTCGGAGAGGATCATGGAGCGCCGCTCGGACCCCATGAGGACCTTGTCCTTGGCGAACTCGAAATCCTCCATCTCCACGGCCTTGACGCCGCGCCGCGCGGCCCGGAGCGCCGCCTCATTGGCGAGGTTGGCCAGGTCGGCTCCCGAAAAGCCCGGCGTCCCACGGGCCACGACGGAGAGATCCACGTCATCGGCGACCTTAAGCCCTCGCACGTGCACCCTGAGGATCTCCTCGCGCCCGCGAAGGTCGGGTCGCGGCACCACGATACGCCGGTCGAAACGGCCCGGCCGCAGGAGGGCCTGGTCGAGCACGTCCGGACGGTTGGTGGCGGCGATGATGATGACGCCCTCGTTGGCCTCGAAGCCGTCCATCTCCACCAGGAGCTGGTTGAGGGTCTGCTCCCGCTCCTCGTGGCCGCCGATGTTACCCATCCCCCGGTTCCGCCCTACGGCGTCGATCTCGTCGATGAAGACGATGCAGGGGGAATTTTTCTTGGCCTGCTCGAACATGTCGCGCACGCGGCTCGCGCCCACGCCCACGAAGAGCTCCACGAACTCGGAGCCGGAGATGGAGAAGAAGGGTACCCCCGCTTCGCCGGCGATGGCCTTGGCGAGGAGGGTCTTGCCCGTGCCGGGGGCTCCCATGAGCAGAACGCCCTTGGGGATCTTGCCGCCAAGCTTGGAGAACTTTTGGGGCTCCTTCAGGAACTCGATGATCTCGTAGAGCTCCTCCTTCACCTCTTCGATGCCCGCCACATCCTTGAAGGTGATCTTGTTCTTGGCTTCACCGACCATGCGGGCCTTCGACTTGCCGAAGCTGAAGGCCTTGTTGCCGCCGGACTGCATCTGGCGCATGAAAAAGACCCAGAAGCCGATCATCAGCACGATGGGCAGGATGTAAGCCAGGGCGAAAACGTACTGGCCCGAGTTCGGCTCCACAGCCTTCACGTCCACGCCCTTGGCCACCATCTGGGGGGTGTAGTTCTGGAGGTCGGGCGGGAGGTTCGTCGTGTAGTGAGTGGCCCCGTCGATGGCCTCCTTGAGTTCCCCGTGCACGGCCGTGCCCTTGATGACGGCACTCACCACCTGCCCCTGCTGAACGAGCTGGTCGAACTTGCTGAAGGGTAAGTCCGTCTCCTTGAGCGTGGCCTTCCTGAGGAGTCCGATGGAGACGGCGATGACGACGAAGATCAGGGCCCAGAGGATCAAATTCCGTAACTGCTGGTTCACTGTTGCTCCCTTCGGTCAGACTGCCGGCCCAGTCGCCGGAGGAGAGGCCACCGGCCGGAGCCTTCAACTCGAGACCTCAAGCCCTGAGGCCGAGTCTCAAACCTATGATGCGGAACGCCCGCGGTGGTGACATCATTCCGGTTCCACCCAGGTGATAAAGGGGAGGTTCCGGTATCTCTCCTGGTAATCCAGGCCGTAGCCCACCACGAACTTGTCCGGTACGGTGAATCCCCGGTAGTGAACGGGCACCTCGATCCGCCGGGCCTCTGGCTTGTCGAGGAAGGCGGCGACCTTGAGGGAGGCGGGCGCCCGCTCAGCGTCCAGGTGCTTGAGGAGGTAGTCCAGGGTGATGCCCGTGTCCACGATGTCCTCGATGATCAGCACGTGCCGGTCGGCCAGATCGAGGCTGGAGGTGAAGAGGATGGAGGCGTGCTGTCCATCCACCTGGCTCTTCATCTCGATGAGCGCCAGGCGGACGTCCCCCTGGATGCGCCGCATAAGGTCGGCGAGGAAGGGGATGGAGCCCTTGAGAATGGCGCAGAGGACGAGCGTTTTCCCCTCGTAGTCCCTTTGAATCTGCCGGGCCATCTCCACGACCCGCTGCTGGATCTGCTGCTCCGTGAAGAGAATGCCGTGGGCCAACTTCATGGTCATGGTCTCGTCCTGCCGGCGGGCAGCGCTTGCAGCCGGATGCCCGCATCATCTCGGACGCCGGCCCATCCCCCAGGGAGGGCCACGGTGGCTCCCGGGCGCGCTTCCCGCAAGGCCCAGAGGGCCCGCAGATGGCGTTCGCCGATATTGCGGAGATCTCCACGCACCAGAGCCAACCCCTGGCGGAGGAGTTCCAGCCCCTCGCCCCGAGGGAGAGCGGCCAGTGCATCACACCGGTAATATAAGGTACCCGCGCTCAAATTCGCAAATTCCAAGGGATTTGACCGAGGCCCGGCCTCGGCGGCGAGGCGGGCCAGGGCCGAGAGCCGGCGAGTGAAGCCTGGCATGGAGGTCTCCAGTACCGGCATCACGTCCAACCGGAGGCGGTTGCGCAGAAACCGCCGGTCCCGGTTGGAGGAGTCCTCGATCCAGCTCAGCCCGCACGCGGCCGCGGCCTCCCGCAGTTCGAGGCCGGAAAAACCCAGGACGGGCCGCAGAACCCTGCCCGCCACGGGGCGGATGGCCGCCAGGCCTTGAAGGCCCGTGCCGCGGTGAATCCTGAGCAGAACGGTTTCGGCTTGATCGTCCCTGCTGTGGGCCGTGGCCAGCCAATCCCACCGTCCTCTTTCTCGCAGCGATTCCAGCGCCGCGTAGCGGCCCTCCCGGGCCCACTCCTCCCAGCTCTGGGTAGGGGCGGGCTTACCGCGAAGGGTGAGGGAGGCGTAGGGAAGCCCCAGGGTCTCTGCCAGGCGGCCCACGAACTCCTGATCGCGGTCCGCCTCTGCTGCCCTGAGATTGTGGTGGACGTGGGCCAGGCCCAACGCCAGGTCGGGTCTGGGGCGGGCCGAGAGGAACAGGGCGAGCAGCCCCACCGAGTCCCCGCCCCCGGATACGGCCAGAAGCAGGCGCTGGCCGCCCTGCAGCGGATATTCCTTGAGGTCCCGCCGGAAACGCTTGAGGAGGGGATGGTGGCGGTGCAGGGACTTGAACCCCGGACACAACGGATATGAGCCGTTTGCTCTAACCACCTGAGCTACACCGCCCCAGCCCGGAAGTATACGGAAGGGGGCGATCTCCTGTCAATTCGGGGTCGGTCTCCGGCGATGGGGCTAGGAGCGCGAGAGAAGGCATAGCGTCTCGACGGAATACGTCTGAGGGAAAAGGTCCCAGGCCTGCACGCGGATCGGTCTGTAGCCCGCCTCCCCCAAGATCTGCAAGTCTCGCTCCAGGGCGGGCAGGTTGCAGGAGACGTACAGGATGCGCTTGGGAGTCAAATGAACGAGGGTCTCCAGGAGCTCCCTCGCCCCCGTCCGGGGGGGATCCAGGAGGACCGCGTCAAAGCTCTCGCTGGCGGCGGCCAGCTTGGAAACCCACGGGGCCGCCTCTCCCAAGAGGGGGCGAAGGTTCAGGAGGTCGTTGATCCGAGCGTTTTCCTTGGTATCCTCGTGGGCCGTGGGGCTGGATTCGACGGCCACCACCTCGCGGCAGAGGGGGGCCAGGGGTATGGAGAAGTTTCCGATGCCGGAGTAGAGGTCCAAGAGTCGCTCGTGGCGGGCCAAGCCGAGCCACTCTCGCACCCTCTCCACCAGTTTCCGGTTCATGGGGTAGTGGGCCTGCGTGAAGGAGCGCACGTCGGCCTGCATCCGAAGCCCGGGAGCGCCCGCCTCGGCTCCCGGTAGGGTGTAGCGGGTCCAGGGTCTGCCCCATCGCGCCAGGATGCGCCCCGGCTCCCGGGCGGGCGTCACCAGTCCCCCTCCCAATCCCGCCGACTCCCCCAACCTGGCCAGGGCCGCCGCCTCTTCCGCGGAGGCCCCCTCGCGCAGGTGGAGGTGGGCGGCGTAGTGTGCCCCCTCCTCGTCCCTGTCCAGCGTCAGCCTTTCCAGCGCCTTCGCCCGCGGATCGTGGCGGAGAACGGAGCGGAGGTTCTGGTAGAAAACGTTGTAGTCCCGGTCGAAGAGCAGGCAGAAGTCCAAGTTGACCACGTGATGGCTGCCCTCCTGATAGAAGCCGATGCGGAGGGTGTCACCGGTGGCGTGGACGTGAAAGTCGCCCTTGTGGCGATAGCCCCGATCCGGGTCGGCCCCAACGATGGCCTCCGGTCCGCTCTCGGGGAGGTGGCGGCGAAGGATGGAGCGCAGGAGAAGCTCCTTTTCCCGAAGCTGCCGGGCGTAGGCCGTGTTCAACCACTGGCAGCCGCCGCAATGGCTGAAGAATTTGCACTTCGGTTCCACCCGGTCGGGGCCGGGGGCCAGGACGGCCCGGACGTGACCCTCCGCGTAGCGGGATTTGATCCGCTCCAGGCCCACCAGAAGCTTGTCGCCGGGGACCGATTTGGAGACGAAGATAATCTTCCCTTCGTGCCTGGCCAATCCTCGGCCTCCCCAGGTCAGGGCCTCGATCTCCACGGTCGCCGTTGGCTCTCCGTGGGGTGACTGCTTTCGGCGGGGAGAGTGCGGGGGCGCCTTCGATTTCGGGAGGGGGCGCGAGTATCGCATCACCGGTCACCTTACCATGGTCCTCAGGACGAGCGTAAGCCACAAGGCGCACCCCAATCCCGCGATGGAAGGCGAAATGGAAGTGCAAATCCCCATGGATCTTCATGGCCGGCATAACCGCACAATCACCTGCCAAGGGATTGGGGGTATTCGACCCCGGACTGGATCCGGGGGAAGAATGCGCCAAGGGTGGGGTGAGGCTCCGCGGGCCAAGCCCTTGGAGCGGGGAGGGACCCGAAAGGCAACCCCAGCGTTCTTCCTGGCTTGGCCAGCGGAACGCGAAAGACCCGAAAGGCAAACCGAGCGCTCCCTCTGGCTTCGCCAGCGGAACGCGAAAGACCCGAAAGGCAACCCGAGCGTTCCGCCTGGCTTCGCCAGCGGAACGCGAAAGAAAAGCCCCCTCCCCGTTTGGGAGAAAAAGCCTTTCCCTCGGAAAGCACCTGCAGCGCCGAAGGAAAGAAAATAAGACCAATCCATCGCGGAATTTTGGGGCGCATTGAGAAAAAGGAGGGGCCCCCCGGTCGTCTCGAAACGGACCGGGGGGGCTATAAAAGAGGAGGGATTAGGCTTAGGTGGGTAGAGAAGTAAGGCGGGAAACCGTCGAAACGGTCTGTAGACGAGGGTAAGATAGTGTCAGGTGGGATTTACTCATGAGTCGAACCTCCAGGAGTTCCTGCCTCGGAGGACGAGGCAGGCTTCTTCTCGGAGGCTACGCTCCCGCTGGGGCGATGAGCGTAATCCGTCGTGTAAAATCCAGGGCCCTTGAATTGGAGGGCCGGGACGGAGAACATCTTGTGCACCGAACCCCCGCACTTCGGGCACACCGTAAGAAGCGGGTCCGACAGGCGCTGAAGGCGTTCGAAGCGCTGGTTGCATTTGTCGCAATGGTACTCATAGATAGGCATGGCTTGAATCCTTCCTTGCTAAAGCCGGAGCCAATAGTAATCCACGGAAGCCCCCTTGTCAAGTCTCTAAGGTGGGTGTGTACTGGGTTCACGAAATGGCGCCTTTGTCTCCCGCCGCCACAGCGCTCAAGTCTTTAGTAGCCGTGTGTTGCGGGAGTTGCGCCTCGGGAAGGGGTGCTAACCTCGTTATCGGAGGGTTGGGCGACGGGGCCTGGGACCCACCCTTTTGCAGGCCTCCGCCGGGGGCGCGTATACTCACCTCTTGGCGGAAGGAGAGGACATGGAAGAGGCCGTAAGAGCGATCCTGGCGGCGCTGGGTGAGGACCCGGGGAGGGAAGGTCTCCGCCGGACCCCGGCCCGGGTTTCCGAATCCCTGCTGGACCTGACCCGGGGCTATCGCGAGTCCCTCGAGGAGATCCTCGAGAACGCCGTCTTTCCCGATCCTTCGCAGGCGCTCGTCCTGGTGAGGGACATCCCCTTCTACAGCCTCTGCGAGCACCACCTGCTGCCCTTCTTCGGCAAGGCTCACGTGGCCTACATCCCCGATGGACGCCTCATGGGGCTCTCCAAGGTTCCCAGGATCCTGGAGCACTTCGCGCGCAGGCTGCAGGTTCAGGAGAGGCTCACGGAGCAGGTGGCCGACACCATCGCGCACGCCCTGAAACCCAGGGGATTGGGGGTGGTCCTGGAGGCCACCCATCTCTGCATGGTCATGCGCGGCGTTCAGAAGGAGGGGAGCCAGGCCGCCACCTCCGCCCTTCGCGGGACCTTTCTCTCCGATCCGAGGGCGCGCGCCGAATTCCTCTCGCTCATTGGGCATCGCACCGGTGCCCGCTGAGGGCCGCGGGACCGGCCCTGCCGATCAACCAGCCGACCGGATGATCTGGGCTCCCTTCGGGGGGGTGAAGGTGAAGAGGTCGGCGGGGAGGTGCCCGGGCGTCCGAATGCCGGTCAGCCGCAGGTCCACCTGGTTGCCCAGGGAATCCGTGTAGCTGACCTCGCTGATCTGCTTGCCCTCCTTGTCCACCCGCACCTCCAAGTGGTGTACCCCCTCCGCATCGGAGGCGAGGCCGAGGCGGAGTACCACCGTATCCCCGTCGCGGCTGGCTCCAAGGCAGAGAAGATCCTTTCCGGGCTCAACGTCCCCGGAGAGGAGCCTGATGGCCAGAGGGGCATTCGGACCCCTCCCCAGAGGCTGAATGAACACCTGGTTCTCCGATGGCAGGTAGAGGTAGCTCTCTCTGCCGTCCGCCACCGCCAGCTTGCCCGGGGGCGTCGCGTAGTCCCAGCGCATGCGCCCCCCCTTCTCGATGTAAAGGGTCCCCTCGTCCACCTCGTTCTGGCCCAAAGCCGGAGCGTGAAGCGTATGGACAAAATGGGCTTCCAGGGCGGTGAAGTGCCGGTAGCTCTCCGCGAGCTTCGCAAAGGTCCTGCCGCAGAGGCCCTCGTCAGGCTTCTCCTGGGCGAGTCCGCACAGGGGTGCGATAGAGAGGAGCGCGAGCAAGGCAACTGGTCTGATCCGATGCATTCGACCTCCAGAAGATGAGCCGGTGACACATGCGGGCTGGGTGAGAAGGCCGCCGGTGGTCACGGGGTGGTGTCGGAGGAGGACCCGGCGTTGCCCCACCGCGCCACGATCCACAGCACGTACCCTTGAGTGGCTCCGTCCACATCCCGCGTCAAATAAAAGGGAACGGGCTGGTCGGGCAGGAGGCTCTTCTCCGCCGAAATATCCACCGCAGGAAGCGGCTGATGGGTCGTCGGCGAGAGCATCTGGCCGACGATCTGCACCTTGAGATCCAGGTGGTTGTCTCTGATGGAGAGAGGAGAGAGCGTCAGGTGATAGAACTCCTTGTCCCAGACCAGCTTTCTAGGGAGGGCGGGGGTCTCCTTTTTGCCCCTCTGGTCCGCCTTCTCCTTTTCGGCCCACTCCTTCAGGGTCTTGTCATGAGAGGATTTTTTCTCGTCCAGCGGAATGGTGAAACCCTCGCCCGCCTGGATGACGGGGGTACCCTTACTGAAATCCAGCTCCTTCAGATGCTGGGTGGAGATCTGATCGGGGCCGGATGGCGCACCCTCCACCCACTGAGGAACGCTCCGCTGGTAGTCGTGGCCCACCGTCTTGCCCTCCAAGGACTGAAGCTGGAGGGTTTCGATCTCGGAGCGTTGGGCACCGTTCCATTGCTCCACGCGGACCAGAAAGAGGATGGGTGGGAATTTGGAGCCCGCCTCGGTGGCGGATGCGGCTTCGAGAGCGGCTTGAACGGCCATGACGATCTGAGTGCCCGTTCTGGGGTCCGCAAACAGCTCCATTAATTGTTCGCCCGGGGTCGTGAACGTGACGTCCTTGGCGCGGGTAGTGGGACTTCCCCCCTGGGGGCTCACGTCGGAGAGGATCACGCAGTGAAGGCGGCCGGTATCGTCCAGGACGGGTGTAAGCGAGAGCTTGAGCGTCAGGGAGGTGGAGACGTCGCGGGTCTGGTTGGTGATGGTCAGCAGTCTATCGAGCTGGCCCGCCTTGCCCAGCGGAAGGGAGGAAGAGAAGGTCCCGATGGTTTGAGTCGTTTGGTGCGAGCCCGTGGTGAGCAGCCGGAAGGTCACCTGGCAGAATCGTGGCGGCTGGGCTGGAGGCACCTGGCGAGGCCCGCCGGCCCAGGTGGCCGCCGCCAGGCCGATGCCAAAGCCCGCGCCCACGAGAATTCCCCTCATAACCCCAAGCATAGGAGGGGCGGGAAGGCAGGTCAAGCGCGCCGAACCCTCGTAGCGCAGGGACAAATACCCCAATCCCGCGATGGGAACCGAACAGGCGGTGCAAGTTTTTACAAATCTTACAGATTCCATGAATCGCTCCATCCCCTGCCAAGGGATTGGGGGCATTCGACCCCGGACTGGATCCGGGGGAAGAATGCGCCAAGGGCGGGGTGAAGCTCCGCGGGCTTTGCCCGTGGAGCGGGGAGGGACCCGAAAGGCAAACGGAGCGTTCCGCCTGGCTCCGCCAGCGGAACGCGAAAAAGAAGCCCCTCCCCGTTCAGGAGACAAAGCCCTTCCCCCATGTGCGACCTGC
>Ga0078972_1004259_pt1 | contig 39935 bp, 38 predicted proteins | sample YelNatPaOPGAMG01_FD_67568 | JGI IMG/M metagenome (GOLD analysis project Ga0078972, IMG submission 67568) | Hot spring thermophilic microbial communities from Obsidian Pool, Yellowstone National Park, USA - OP-RAMG-01 (SPADES assembly) (version 2) | ecosystem: Environmental > Aquatic > Thermal...
GGACCCTCAGCGGGTTGGGAGGGGGGTCTGGGGGGAGGGCAGGGAGCCGCTGCTCCCTGGCCCTCCCTCCAGAAAAAGCTTATCATGCACTTTGCGGAGCAAAGGGAATAATCGGTATAAATTATATCTTCTTCTAAGAAGAAAAAGAGGTCCAGGATAGATGCCGAAAAATAGCGACAATTATAAACGTGAAGATTCATCTCATAATTTAATTAAGTTTATCATATCTTATAATAAGTTAAAAGCTGACATTAATTCAATTCCAGATTTTATAAAATCATGAAAGTTATGGCGGAATGAAGATAAAGAGAGATATAATTCATTAATTAATTAATTAATGAATGAATGAATGCTTAACTTATTTGATTTATCAATTTTATTGATTGTTTTTAGCTAAGTCAGAAAAAATAAGATCCCAGAAAAATGCGCCCTTCCTGGCATGAATACTTCATGCTCATCGCCAAGCTGGTGAGCACGAGAAGCACCTGCAACAGCCGGCCCACGGGTGCGGTATTGGTGAAGGACAAGCAGATTCTGGCCACCGGCTACAACGGCAGTATGCCCGGCGCGCCTCACTGCCTGGGGCAGATTATGCCCGACGGCAGTCCTTACTGCCACCGCCGGGCCCTGAAGATCGCCGACGTGGACAAGTACAACTTCTGCCGGGCCTCCCATGCCGAGGCCAACGCCATTGCCCAGGCGGCCAAACATGGCATCGCGGTCAAGGGGGCCACCCTGTATGTGACCCTGGAGCCCTGCTACGTCTGCGTCAAGCTCCTGGCCACGGCCCAGATCGAGGCCGTTTTCTTCGAGCTACCCTATGAGTCCCGGGATGAACTGAGGGATACTTACTGGAAAGCGGCGGTGGCCGAGGCGGGCTTCAGGGAATACCGGCAACTCAAGGTGTCCCCCGAGGCCCTGGAATCTATCCTCCCCAGTCTCAAAGAAATTACCTCCACCCGCCGCCTCCCGGCCACCAGGGGGGCCAGGGAGAGCAGATTCATCGGCGCGGTGGAGCCGGATTGATTATGCTTTGGAGGGCACACGCCAGAATTGTTTAAGCACAAATACCCCATGATTAATTCACCCATGGCGAAAAAGACTCCGACAAATTCAAAAAATTCGAAGAATTCGAAAGCGAAGAAGAACGCCAAGAAAGCGCCTCAGGAAACGCCGCCGCCGGCGACCTGGCAGCGGCGCTTGGGCCAGGAGGTGGCGGCCCTGTTGCTTTTGGGCCTGGCGCTGTTTTTGTTCCTGGCGCTGGCGAGTTACTCCCTGGCCGACCCCCAGTCGCTGCTGAAGGTCTGGTCAGTCTCTCACGTGAGCAACTGGGGAGGCAAGGCCGGGGCCTTTCTGGCCGATGTCTGTATGGGGCTCCTGGGGCTGGGGGCTTTTCTGCTGCCGCTTATGCTTTTCGGCCTGGCCTGGCAGTCCCATCGCCAGGGTCTGGAATATCTTGCCTGGCCCCAGGCGGCCGCCGCTCTGGCGCTGTTGGGAAGCACCTCCGGTCTGCTCGGCCTGGTGCAGCCGTACATCTCATGGGACAAGGGCCTCATCCATAGCGGGGGGTATCTGGGGAAGATGATGGCCGAAGCCCTGGTCAGCCTTCTGAACCGCCCCGGAGCCGCGCTGGTCCTGGCATTTCTGTTCCTGCTGGGAATCATGGGAACCACCCGTCTGTCCCTGGTGGGATTGCTGTCGCTTCTCGGCGAGGTGTTCCGGCGGGCCTGGGGAGTCCTGACAAGGCGGCGGCCGCCTGCAATGCCGGAAATACCGGAGGCGAGTCTGCGGCCGGACGCGGCAGAAGCCCGCCGCCCGCTCATCGCCAAACCGGCGGTGAACATCGAGGAGCCCCCGCCGCCTCCAGCCGCCCCGGAACCGGAAACTCCCCCGGCGCAGGCCTCCAAGCCCCGGCGGACGGCAAACTCCAGGGGAAGGTTCATCCTGCCGTCCCTGGATCTGCTTGATCCTCCCAAGCCCTGGGACCATCAGGTGCAGGACGGCCAGATGATGGCCCAGGCCGAAAAACTGGAAACCACCCTGCGCCATTTCGGAGTGGAGGGAAAAGTCACCGCCATCATTCCCGGCCCGGTGGTGAGCCGCTTTGAGCTGGAGCCCGCACCCGGCGTCAAAATCAGCAGGGTAACCAACCTCAGCGACGATCTCGCCCTGGCCTTAAAGGCCCTGTCCATCCGCATCGTGGCCCCGGTACCGGGGAAAGCCGTTATCGGTATCGAAATCCCCAATCCCAAGCGCCAGGTGGTGGCCCTGCAGGAGATTCTGGCCGACGCGTCCTATAAAAAGTCTTCTTCTCCCCTTACCATCGCCTTGGGGAAAGACATCATGGGCACCCCGGTGGTCAACGACTTGGCCAGGATGCCTCATCTTCTCATTGCCGGGGCCACAGGCAGTGGCAAAAGCGTAGGGCTCAACGCCATGATCCTCTCCATCCTGTTTAAATCCACCCCGGAACAGGTCCGATTTCTGCTCATTGACCCCAAACGCATCGAACTTTCCACCTATCAGGGCATTCCCCACCTCCTGCATCCCGTCGTGGTAAACCCCCGGGAGGCCACCACCGCCCTGCACTGGGCCGTGAATGAAATGGAAAAACGCTATGCGCTCCTTTCCGATCTGGGGGTGCGCAACATTGAGGGCTACAACCAGAAAGCCAAAACCATGAAATTCGAGCAGGCCGAAGATGGCGAGACACCGCCCCCCGGCTTCCTCCCCTATATCGTGGTGGTCATCGACGAGTTGGCGGACCTGATGCTGGTGGCTTCCCGGGACACGGAAGAGTACCTCATCCGGCTGGCCCAAAAGGCGAGGGCCAGCGGCATCCACCTCCTGGTCGCCACCCAGCGTCCCTCGGTGGACGTCATCACCGGCCTCATCAAGGCCAATTTCCCCACCCGGGTCTCTTACCAGGTGTCCTCCAAGGCCGACTCCCGGGTCATCCTGGACAGCGTGGGCGCCGAGAGGCTCCTTGGCAAAGGGGATTTGCTTTTTATCCCACCGGGCACCTCCCGGCTGGTTCGCATCCACGGCCCGTATGTCTCCGACGAAGAAGTGGAGAGGGTGGTGGAGTTTCTGAAGGAACAGGCTGTGCCGGAGTATGAGCCGGGCATCATGGAAATGCAGGTGCAGGAACAGGAAGAAGAAGACCAGGGGGAGCGGGACGAGAAGTGGGATGAGGCCCTGGCCCTGGTGGCCGAGACCCGTAACGCCTCCATCTCCATGCTGCAACGCCGCCTGCGCATCGGCTACAACCGGGCCGCCCGCATCATCGAGACCATGGAGCGGGAGGGTCTGGTGGGGCCTTCGGATGGGCTCAAGGCCAGAGAAGTCTATATCCCTCGACGGTGAGCGGGCCATTGGCTTGACATCCTTCCGCTGAATGTCTGCGGCGCGGGTATTGAAAAACCATGGGGGTTTTTGGGGGAAGTACCGATGATGAATAAACGATGGGTTGCACAAAAACTTTTGCTTGCGGCAATAAGCCTGATTATGCTCGCGCTGGCCCCGGCTGCCTGGCCCCAGGACCAGGGACTCAGGATTCTGTCTGTGGAACCTTTGCTGCCCGGAATGCCACCGGCCTACTTGAGGGTGGAAACTGATTATCCCATGGATCTCGAGAACGTGGCGGCCAGTTTGGCCGTCAATGGCCGGGAAGCCGCCAGCGCATCGCTGGGGGGAGGCTTCGGCGGCGGCCGCCGGTTCGCCGACTACGCGGTCGCCGTGGGAGAACCCGGCCGCAAGACGATCACCGTGACCCTGCAAGCCGGGAAGCAGCGGCTGACAGCCTCCAAAACCATAGAATTCCGCTCCCCCGGCGGCGCTGTTTTCCTTGATTACGCCGATGGGGAGGCGGTGTGGCAGCGCCCCCAGGTGCAGGTTTATGTCTATTTTCTCCATCACCCGGTCCTGACCGTGAATGGCAAGACGGTGACATTTCAACAGGTGTCCGACCCGGAAAACCCAGGGCATGCTGTCCTCACCATCACGGAGGGCTGGCAGCCCGGGCTGAACCGCCTTGAATGCAAGGGAACAAACAACGCGGGGCAGGAGGTGGTCCGGAATCTCAACCTTTTTTGGATGAAAGACGGGAAGGTCAAACAGGGAGACACCTTCTCTTTATTTCTGGGATATATGGGGAGCAAAAGCGGCCCCTTTTACTACCTGGGCAAAACCGGCCCCGCCCTGGCCCCGGGGCCGAGCAGGTGGGGCACAGCATTCTTCCTGGAGGGAGGCCACTGGCTCAGGTCAAGGGAAAAAATGCTCCGGGAGGTCAAAGCCCAGGCCCCGGGGCATGAGGTCATTACCATTTTGGTAAAAAAGCATTTTCTCGGGGGCGTCGAGGTGGACAGAAAACTGCATCTCCAGGTGCTGCCTTAAGATCATCCCTTCCCCGCAGATCCATGGTTTCAGAGTTATTGTCAACCGAATTAAAAAGAATGGTTGACAATTTCTTTGTCCTGAGTGAAGCTTTTCATTCAGGATGAATAGTGCTGATTGGACCCATCTTTTCGGACTTTCCTGGGCGGACTTCTGGCCGCTACTGCAGAAAACCAGCGCGCTGCGGGAGTCCCGCTGGGGACGGCGGGTGCAGTTGTGCGTTATCATCAACGCCAAAAGCGGTTTGTGCTCCGAGGACTGCGCCTTTTGTTCCCAGTCGGTGCAGGCGCAGACCGGAGTCCCCACCTATCCCCTGCTGCCAAAAGAAAAGCTGATGGAGGCCGCTCAGGCCGCGGCCGAGGCTGGCGCGGCCCGGTTTTCCCTGGTCACCTCGGGGCGGGGCATTGTCTCGGCCCGGGATAAAGAGGCTATCCTGCAGGCTGTGGCCGCAATTCAGGAAGCGGTGGGCATCAAGCTGTGCGCTTCCCTGGGCATTGTGGACCGGTCCTTTCTCGACGAACTCAGGGCCGCCGGGGTGACCCGTTTCCATCACAATTTGGAGACTGCGGCTTCCTTTTTCCCGCAGATCTGCACCACCCACAGCTTCGCGGAGCGGGTGGCCACTGTGGAGGCGGCTAAGGCTGCGGGAATGTCGGTGTGCGTGGGAGGTATATTGGGGCTGGGAGAAAGCCTGGTCCAGCGCTGGGAATTGGCCCAGGCCATCGCCGAACTTGACCCGGACGCCATCCCCCTCAATTTTCTGCACCCCTTGCCGGGCACCAGGCTGGCGGACCTGCCAAAGCTCACGCCCCTGGAGGCCCTTAAGATCATCGCGGCTTACCGCCTGACCTTTCCGGATAAGACCATCATCATGTGCGGCGGGCGTCTTCCCACGCTGCGCTCGCTGGCACCCCTGATCTTCGCGGCCGGGGCCAACGGACTCATGACCGGGGACTACCTCACCACCCGGGGGCGCCTGCCCGAGGACGACCGCCTCATGCTGGAGGATCTGGGGCTGGAGGTGGAGGTGGAGGAGGGGGCCAAGGGACAGTGGCTTCTTACCCAATCTTTCCAGAGCCATGGCTGAAGGCCCCCGCTCTGGCAAACCATGCAAGGGTTGGAGGGGGCTTGGGGGGAGGGGAGGGAGCCACTGCTCCCTGGCCCTTCCCCCAACCAAAAGGCCATAGTATGCATTTGCCGAGCTTGACCAAGGTAAAGGGAGTTTTTGTCACCGGCACGGACACCGGGGTGGGCAAGACCTGGATTGCCGCCGGCCTTACCGCGGTGTTGCGTCGCTGGGGCCTGTCCGCCTGTTATTTCAAGCCGGTGCAGAGCGGCTGCCCGGAAGAAAGTGGCCGGCTTATCCCCACGGACGCCCGCTTTGCCAAAGAATTGGCAGGCTTAACGGAGCCGTTGGAAATCCTGACCCCCATTGCCTTGCGGTTACCCCTGGCTCCCGGCGTGGCTGCCGCCCGGGAGGGGATCGACGTGGACCTGGACCGCATCGTGCGGGCCCGGGCGGACCTGGCCCGCCGCTATGACCTGTTGGTGACGGAAGGAGCGGGGGGGCTTTATGTCCCGCTCAAAGGCACCGAATTTTTGGTTCTGGATATGATTAAATGGCTCAAGGTGCCGCTCATCGTGGTGGCCCGGGCTGGCCTGGGGACCATCAATCACACCGTGCTCACGGTGAAGGCGGCCCAACAGGCCGGCGTGCCGGTGGCCGGCGTGGTCCTTAACCGCTATCCCGCAAAACCGTCCCTGGCCGAGGAGACCAACCCGGAGGTCATCGCCTCCCTCACCCATGTCCCTATCCTGGGGAGGGTGCCGGAAATTCCTGCGATAACCTCCTCGGAGGGCCAGACCTCCTTCCTGGCCGTCCTGGACCAGGTCTGCCATGCCCTGGCCCAATCCTGCGCGGCTCGGGCTTTTGTCGAGTGCATGGTGCTGGAGTAAGCACAAATCCCCCCTCACCCCCTTGGAACAGGGGGGAATATGAAGGAAGTATCAGCAATGAATAGTATTGGCAATTGGCAAGAACCACCATGTTCGAGACGTTAGCTCAGGAACTCCAGAATCTGGCTGCCCGGAATTTGCGGCGGCGTCTGACCGAGGTGGAGGAAGTCCTGCCCGGCGGCAAGGTGCGGCTGGGCGGGCAGGTCCTGGTGAACCTGTCCTCCAACGACTACCTCGGTCTGTCTCAGGACCCGCGCCTCATTGACGCGGCCCAAAAGGCCGCGGCCCGCTGGGGGGTGGGGGCCGGGGCTTCCCGCCTGGTGGCGGGGCATCTCGCCCTCCACCGGGAAGTGGAGGCGACGCTCGCAGCCTTCAAGGGAACTGAGGCCGCGGTCATCTTCAGCACCGGCTACATGGCCAACCTGGGGACGATCAGCGCCCTGACGGGGCCGGGGGACACGGTTTTTTGCGATAAGCTCAACCATGCCAGTATCTATGACGGCATTAAGCTTTCCGGGGCGAACCTGGCCCGGTTTCCCCATCGGGATATGAACCGCCTGGAGAGTTTGCTGCAAAAAGCCGGGTCCGGCAGAAGACTCATCGTCACCGACACGGTGTTTTCGGTGGATGGGGATGTGGCCCCCCTCAAGGACCTGGTGGAACTGAAGAATCGCTATGACGCCGTGCTCATGGTTGACGAGGCCCACGCCACCGGGGTTTTGGGACCCAGAGGGGCGGGGTTGGCCGATGAATTGGGCCTCACCCCGCACGTGGAAGTGCACATGGGCACTTTTTCCAAGGCCCTCGGCTCCCTTGGGGGATACGTGGCCGGAGACCAGCGCCTCATCGACTATCTGCACAACCGGGCCCGGTCATTCATATATTCCACGGCCATGCCGCCACAGGTTTTGGGGGCCATCGGCGCGGCACTCGAGGTCGTTGTCCAGGAACCGGAGCGCCGCGAGTATTTGCTGTCCGGGGCTAAAATTTTTCGAGAAGAGCTTATCCAGGCAGGCTTTGACCTTCTGGGGAGCCAGACCCAGATCGTGCCGGTGCTGGTGGGAGAAAACGCCCGGACCCTGGAGTTTGCCGGGCGCCTGAGGGAGCGGGGACTTCTGGCCGTGGCTTTCCGGCCCCCCACGGTGACGCCGGGCCGGGCCCGGGTGCGCTTTTCTCTTTCAGCCGCCCACTCTCGGGAGGATCTGGCTGCAGCCCGGCAGGCCATCTTAGAGGTGGGACAAAACATGGGGCTTATCTAATCTTGCCCCATCAACTTGGCGTCCAACCCGGACAGTGCTGACAAATCTCCCCTGACCCCTCTTGAGGAACTGGGGGGGAATGGTAATGATTATTGTCTGAATTGATCGATTTGTAGCCGCAACCTTTAGGTTGCGCCGGCAACCGCTTACCTGTCCGGTTATAGAAAGCGCAGGCTGAAGCCTGCGGCTATAAGTAAGTCTTCCATGAAATCGCTCAATTTAGATATGAGATACTAACCCGGTGTCTCCCATGAAAACCCTGGTTTTTCTCCACGGTTGGGGCGCCACCGGGAACATCTGGCGCCGCCAGGTCGAGGCCTTCGTCTCGCCAGATATTACCGTGGCAACGCCGACGTTTCCCACCTGGGAAGTGTCCTGGTTAAGCCAATATCTGCGCACCGTGCCCCTGGCTGAAACCGTGCTGGCGGGCTGGTCCCTGGGGGGCATGCTCCTGCTGGAGGTCTTGAGCCGGAACCCGGTCACCCCGGCCGGGCTTATCCTGGTGGCCACCCCGGCCAGCTTCTGTGAGCGTCCGGATTATCCATATGGACAACCTCGCGCGGTGGTCCGTGCCCTGCGCCGGACGGTGCGGAAGGACGCCGGCCGGGGGTTGGCTGATTTTGCCAACCGCTGCCTGGCCCCGGGAGAGGAACATTTTCGGGAAGAAATTTTCCGAGAATTTCAGCCCCAAAAAAATGGGGCAGACCTGGCCGCCGGCCTGGATTACCTGATCAACACTGACTTGCGGCCGCATCTATCCATGATTCCGGCTGACGCCATGATAATCCAGGGAGATCAGGACGCCATCGTGTCCCCGGCACAATCAGAAATCTTCCAATGCTCCTGCAAGGATGCCCGTGTGGTGAGACTCCCGGGGGCGGGCCACGCCCCGTTCCTTACCCGGGCAAAGGAGTTTAACAAAGTGGTGGGAGAGTTTTTGCAGGAGAGGGCAGGGGCCGCTGCACCTTAACCATTTTCCCCACAATCCCTGTACGATAACCATGACCCACAAGCAAGCCATCCAGCGAAATTTTGCCAGAAGAGGGACTACCTACGACAGTCACGCCAGGATCCAGCAATGGATGGCGGTGGAGCTTCTCAGGGGGTGCAGGCAAGCCCTCCTGGGGGCCCGGCGCATCCTGGAAGTGGGCTGCGGCACCGGCCACGTCACCGAGCTTCTGCGCCGCGCCAACCCCCACGCCACCCTGGTGGCCCTGGATCTGGAAACATCTTTGCTGCAGCGCGCCCGGAGGCGCCTCGGACGGGATGTGGGCGTCCATTTTGTGGCGGCGGACGGCGAGGCCTATACCTTCGGCAGCTATGACCTTATCGTGTCAAACTCGGTGTTCCAGTGGTTCGTCCGCCCCGGCGAGACGCTGCAGAATTATTACCGGATGCTGCGCCCCGGCGGCTCTCTGGCCTTTGCCATTCTGGGGCCGGCCACCTTTCAGGAACTGACGGCCTCATTTCAGCAAGCCGCAGGGAATCTCTCCCTGGCCGGGCCGCCGGCAGTCCCGGCCGCTTCTTTTTCCGGCGAAGAAACCTGGCGCAGGTTTCTCACCAATGCTGGCTTTCAGGAAGTGGCCTTGCAGCGGGAAGTGTGCACCGAGACGTATCCCTCGGTCCAGGAATTTTTACATGCCCTCCAGGCCACCGGGGCCACCAACCCGGCCCCCCGCCCCTTTTCCCCCCGGCTGTTTCGCCGCATGGCCGCCATTTATCAGCAAGCCTACGGCCGGAACGGCTCCATCCCGGTAACCTATGAAGTCATCTGGGCCTTGGCGCAGAAGCTGGAGGTCATGTCCGGGTAACTTACGGCCCCTGAGGGCAAGACGGCCGTCCCTGGCCGCCATGAGGGGCGGGCGCGGCGGCCCGCGCCACTTTTGATGCTTTCGCAATCTATCCCGGAGGCGGGACGATCCCGGGGAAATATGCCCACAGAGAGAAAAGCGTTTGGAAATTCATATGGATATGTTACATATAATAGTTTACCTGGGCTTTGAGAGCTAAGCCCACGAGAATAATTACTTTCAGGTTGAGGATGTATGTCACAATTACTCAACGGTCAGGCGGGAGAGCGGCGTTTGCTCCTGGGCAATGAAGCCATCGTGCGGGGCGCCCTGGAGGCCGGCGTGTCCCTGGCGGCGACCTACCCGGGGACGCCCGCTTCGGAGATCGGCGACCGCTTCTATGAGATCTCCCGGCAAACCGACTTGGTCTTCGAATACTCGACAAATGAAAAAGTGGCCTTGGAAGTGGCCGCCGGGGCCTCGGCCGCAGGCTGGCGCACCATGGCCTCCATGAAGCACGTCGGGCTGAATGTCGCCGCGGACACCCTCATGACCCTGGGATATGTGGGGGTCACGGGCGGCCTGGTGATCATCAGCGCCGATGACCCTTCCCTGTTTTCCAGCCAGAACGAGCAGGACAACCGCTTTTACGCCAGGATGGCCGGGCTTTTCATGCTCGAGCCCGCCAGTCCCCAGGAAGCCAAGGATATGACCAAGGCGGCCTTTGCCCTGTCGGAGGAATGTGGCCTGCCGGTGTTGCTCAGGACCACCACCCGGGTGAACCACACCCGGGGACCGGTGACCCTGGGGAACCTGGCGCCCCGGCAGCAACTGGGGCACTTCATCAAGGAGCCATTTTCCAAGGTGATGGTGCCGGCGGTGGCCAGGCTCGCTCATGCCCGGCTTTTGGAGAAGCAGGCCAGGATGCGGGAACAAGCCGAAACCTCCCCGTTCAACCGCCTCACGGGAAAGGGCCCGTGGGGTATCGTCACCAGCGGGGTGGCCGCCGCCTACGTGGAGGACGCCATCCTGGAACTGGGGCTGGCGGACAGGATCACCCTCCTCAAGCTGGGCGTTACCAATCCCCTGCCGGAAAGGCTTATTGCCGATTTTTTGGGAAGGGTGGAAAAAGTGTTGGTGGTGGAGGAGCTGGAGCCTTTTCTGGAAGACAGCCTGAAGGCCATCGCCCAGGTCCGGGGGCTGACCCTTCCCATCCAGGGGAAGGGCCAGGGCTTGTTTTCCCGCCTGTATGAATATCAGCCGGCCCTGGTCCGCCAGGTGATGGCCCGGTATTTCGGGGTATCCTGTGAGACTCCCGAACCGCCGGCGCCTTCGGAGCTTTATGGCGCGGAGCTGCCGGACCGCCCGCCCAATCTGTGCCCGGGCTGTCCACACCGGGCCATGTATTACGCGGTGAAGATCGGGCTGAAAGATCTGGGGCGGGAAGGCATATTCCCCACCGACATCGGCTGCTATACTCTGGGGCTGCTGCCGCCTCTGTCCATGGCGGACTACCTCATTTGCATGGGTTCGTCCATCAGCACCGCAGCGGGCATCTCCCGGGCCACCGGCCAGACGGTGGTGGCCTTCATCGGGGATTCCACCTTTTTCCACGCCGGCCTCACCGGGCTGGCCAACGCGGTGCATAACGGCCACGACTTTGTTTTGGTGATCCTGGACAACGGCACCACCGCCATGACCGGGCACCAGCCGCACCCCGGCGTCACTATGGTGCCCAGCGGCTATCCGGGCAAGCCCATAAACCTTCCAGGGATAGTGCGGGCCCTGGGGGTGGAGCAGGTCTGGCTGGTGAACCCGTTTAAATACCGGGATACCCTCGCGGCTACCAAAGCTGCCCTGGACGCCAAGGGCCTCAGGGTGATCATCTCCCAGGCTCCGTGTTTTCTGTACGAAGCCCGGATCACCGGCAAAAAAAGGAAGGCCCGCTTCCAGGTCATGGGCGACTGCGGCGATTGCCGCCATTGCCTGGACTATTTCGGCTGCCCGGCCATGTCCGTCAAACCTGATGCCGGCAGCACCCAGATGTTCATTGACCACGACCTGTGCTCCGGCTGCGCCTTTTGCGTGCAGTTCTGTGAGTGCATCCGGCCGGTGAAGGCAGGGTGAAGGGAAGAAATGTCCTGGGGGGAAGGAACTAAGGGCATAGCGGCCCTTAGCCTCCTCCCCCACTAAACTCTCGTTATGTCCTTTGCAGAGCAGAGGGCATACCACGATCTCAGCTATGGATAAAAATCTACGTATTTTTTTAACCGGCGTAGGCGGCCAGGGGACCCTGCTGGCCAGCCGCCTTTTGGGGGAAGCCGCCCTGGCGGCGGGCATGAATCCGTTGGTAAGCGAAACCCACGGCATGGCCCAGCGGGGCGGCGTGGTGGTATCCACCGTTGTCCTGGGGAACCTGAAAAGCCCGATTATTTCCCAGGGGGAAGCGGATGTGCTCCTGGGGTTCGAAGCCCTGGAGGCCTTCCGGGCCCTGAACCTCTGCCACGCAGACAGCCTCGTCATCGCCAATACCGCAGCCATCGTCCCCTACCCGGTGTCCATCGGCAAAATTGCTTACCCCGACGTGGATCGCCTCCTTGAACTCATGTCCTCGAACGTGGGGAGTCTTCTTGCCTTTGACGCCGGCGACCTGGCCCGCCGGGCCGGCAGCCCCCTGGCCGTGAACATGGTGCTGCTGGGAGCGTTGGGGGCCACCGATATTTTGCCGTTTTCCGAAGAGGACATCCTGTCTCTGATTCGTACCAAGACTAACCCAAAGTTTCTGGAGGCCAACCTGGCCGCCTTCCGGATGGGGCACGAGGCTGCCGCCAATCCCCAAAATTGGCGTAAGCCTCCGGTTTCCTGAATGGTTTCCGGGAAAAACGGGGTGGTTTTGTGGCCTTGTAACTGATATAAGCATTGCAAGAGTGAAAGAATCTTGTAAATTTAACATGCGGAGAGTCATGTGCTTATGCCCGGGCCCAGCCGGAGGCGGCCCCGACCGAAAAAATATCGGCAAATCGCCCATACCGCCGATATAGCCTACCGCATCGAGGGAGGCAACCTGGCGGAAATCTATATTAACGCCGCCCACGCCCTGGTGGCGACCATGACCGACCGCCGGCGTCTAAGAATTAAAGAAACGCGGGACATCGAAGTGGAAGCCCCCGACCGGGAAGCCCTGCTCGTCAGTTGGCTCAATTACTTGCTGTATCTCTACGACGTCGACGGCTTTCTGGGACGGTTCTTTGTAATACTGGAATTGAGTGAAGAGCGCTTACAGGCCAGAGCCCGGGGAGAAATCTTTGACCCCGATCGCCACCTGGGGAAAACCGCGGTGAAGGCCGCCACCTACCATCACCTGGCACTAGTCCCCAGGAACCACGGCTGGCAGGCCACAGTGATCTTTGATCTGTGAGGAGATGGTGGGGATAGGAGGCTGAGGGACAATGGCCCCTTGCCTCCCCCCGGCCCTCTCCCCGGCATACCAAACCGGACCCCTATGGCCGTGAAGTTACGCCAGGTTGACGAGTTTCGCTGGGAGGTGCCCCGGGAAGGGAAGATGCGCACCCGGGGGCTGGTGTATGCCTCCCGGGAGATGATCCCCAAGATCCAGGAGGACCGCAGTCTCGAGCAGGTGGCCAACGTGGCCACCCTGCCGGGGATAGTGGGGGCCTCCCTGGCCATGCCCGACATTCACTGGGGCTACGGGTTCCCCATCGGCGGGGTGGCGGCCTTCGACCTGGACGAAGGCGTGGTATCTCCGGGCGGGGTGGGTTACGACATCAACTGCGGGGTGCGCTTACTTCGCACCAATCTGGAAAAGCCGCAGCTAACCTGCTGCGTCGATGAGCTGGTCAACGCCTTGTTCGCCAACATCCCCTCGGGAGTGGGGTCCCGGCGCAAGGACCTGAAGTTGACCATGCCTACGTTAAAAGAAGTGTTGCGCTCTGGTGCGGCCTGGGCCGTGAAAAACGGCTATGGCGAGGCTTCGGACCTGGAGCACATCGAGGCCAGGGGCACCATCGAAGGGGCTGATCCGGACCTGGTGAGCCAGTTCGCCATGGACCGGGGCAAAGACCAGTTGGGGACGCTCGGGAGCGGCAACCATTTTGTCGAAGTGGGGTTTGTTGATGAAATTTTTGATGAGCCCTTAGCCCGGGCGTTGGGGCTTTTCAAAGATCAGGTCACGATAATCGTGCATACCGGTTCCCGAGGGCTGGGACATCAGGTGTGCGATGATTATCTTAAGGTCATGCTCAAGGCCACGGCCAAGTATGGCATTGAACTCCCCGACCGGCAATTGTGCTGTGCGCCCCTCAGGAGCCCGGAGGGCCGGCAGTATCTGGCCGCCATGGCGGCGGCGGCCAATTTCGCCTTTGCCAACCGCCAGATGATCACCCACTGGGTGCGGGAATCCTTTGAGCAGGTGTTTAAGATCGGCCCCCGGGATCTGGGTCTGGAACTCATCTATGACGTGGCCCACAACATCGCCAAGATCGAGACCCACCAGGTGAACGGCAAGTCTATGAAGCTCGCCGTGCACCGCAAGGGCGCGACCCGGGCCTTTCCGCCGGGGCACCCGGAAACGCCCTCGGCCTATAAACAAACCGGCCAGCCGGTGCTTATCCCCGGGGACATGGGGCGCTACTCCTACGTCCTGGTGGGGACCCAGAAGGCTCTGGAAGAGACCTTCGGCAGCACCTGCCACGGCGCCGGCCGGGAGATGTCCCGGGCCCAGGCCACCAAGGCGGCCCGGGGGCGCAATATTGTGGGAGAGATGCTGCAAAAGGGCATTATCGTGCGGGGCGCGGGCCGGGGCACCATCGCCGAGGAGATTTCCGAGGCCTACAAGGACGTGGAAAACGTGGTGAACGTGGCCCACGGCGCGGGCATCAGCAAGAAAGTGGCGAAGCTGAGGCCGGTGGGGGTTATCAAAGGATAGTTTCGAGTTCTTGGTTTTGAGTTTCGAGAAATTAGTTAATAATGGCCGTGAGGAATCGGCTCACATGTTAATGCTTTGTATTAGGAGTCAAATATGATACAGGCATATTTAAATTACCCAAACTCTATGATTACTGCGCATAATAATTCCTTATGCGGAAATATTCAATCCCATAAGAAACCAAACCAACGAGTTTGTCAAATTAATCTTTCTAACCTTATCCAAGAATTGACAAATTTTCAAAATGGGACTTATTGATTTGCCTCAACGGCAATTATAAACGATATGTGGTTAGTCATTGACTTGAGCGATCAAGTAGCTGATATTGGATTGCTTTCTATAATTCATTTATTTTTGGCCCAAAGATATCAACCGTTTGCTAACGCTCAATTAAACCGGTGCTGCTAAGGACATAGGGTCCGCACCGCCGCCAAAAATTGATGTAGGGTGCGTTCCACGCACCATCGTTTGGCGCGTAAGACGCGCCCTACACGAAAATTTTCAAATGTAAGGTGATTTAAGCGCAGGCTAAAGCCTGCAGTTACGGAAAAGACATGGGGGGCGGTGTCCACCCTGCCAGATAAGGAAGCCCAAAGCTGATAGCTGCCAGCAGAGAGCCCAAAACTCATGTTCGACCGACTCTCCGACAAGCTGAACCAGGTCTTTAAGAAGCTCAAAGGCCGGGGGCATCTGACCGAGGCCCAGGTGACTGAGGCCATGCGGGAGGTGCGGCTCGCGCTTTTAGAGGCCGACGTCAACTACAAGGTCACCAAGGGCTTCATCGAGCAGATCAGGGAGCGGGCCGTGGGGGAGGAGGTGCTGAGGTCCCTCACGCCGGCCCAGCAGGTCGTCAAGATCGTCCACGAGGAGCTTACCAAACTCCTGGGCGGTGAGGCCCCCAAACTGGATCTGTCCGGGAAACCGCCGGTGGCGGTGATGTTGGTGGGTTTGCAGGGGTCAGGGAAAACCACCACCGCGGCCAAGCTGGCCAAGCGTCTCAAGTCCCAGGGCCGCCAGCCGTATCTGGTGCCCGCCGACGTGCAGCGTCCGGCAGCCATCGAGCAGCTCAAGCGCCTGGCCGCGGACGCCGGCGCGGGGGTGTATGACACCCAGCCCGGCATGAACCCGGTGGACATCAGCAACGCCGCCATGGAAGCGGCTTACGCGGCGGGCTACGACACCGTTATCCTGGACACCGCCGGCCGTCTCCACATCGACACGCCTCTGATGGAGGAATTGAAGGCCATCAAGGGGAAGGTTGCGCCGGGCGAAATTTTGTTGGTGGCCGACGCCATGACCGGGCAGGACGCGGTGGCCGTGGCGCAAAGCTTCGATGACCTGCTCAAGGTCACCGGGGTGGTGCTCACCAAGGTGGAGGGCGATGCCCGGGGGGGCGCGGCCCTGTCCATGCGCGCGGTCATCGGGAAACCCATCAAATTCCTGGGTGTGGGCGAAAAGCTGGATGCCCTGGAGGTCTTCCACCCGGACCGGCTGGCCTCCCGGATCCTGGGCATGGGGGATGTGCTCACCCTCATCGAAAAGGCCCAGGAGAGCTTCGACGCCGACCAGGTCAGGGAGCTGGAAAAGAAACTCCGCAAGGAGGCCTTTACCCTGGAGGATTTTCGCCAACAACTCCTGCAGATCAGAAGGATGGGACCCCTGGAGGGCTTGCTCGACATGATTCCGGGCCTGGGGAAAATCAAGGCACTCAAAGGCGCCAAGCCCGATGAGAAGGAATTGAAGAGGGTAGAGGCCATTATCCTTTCCATGACCCCGGAGGAAAGGAATAATCATCAAATCATCAACGGCAGCCGCCGCCGGCGCATCGCCAAAGGAAGCGGCACGACGGTGGAAGATGTCAACCGGCTGCTGAAAAATTTCGCCGCCACCCAGAAAATGATAAAACAAATGGGCAAGGCGGCCAAACGCGGCGGCAGGATGCCCCTGCCGGGTATGTTTGGATAATTCAACCTTAAGGAGGAATGGCGTTGGCATTACGAATCAGGCTGGCCCGTTACGGCGCCAAGAAAAGACCTTTTTACCGCATCGTGGTTGCGAACAGTGAATCACCCCGGGACGGCAGATTCCTGGAGATTATCGGCACCTATGATCCCCGTCAGGACCCGGCGGCGGTGACAGTGAAAGAGGATCTCCTGTCCCATTGGGTTAACCGGGGCGCCACACCCACCGATACTGTCGCCAGCCTTTTGAAGAAATGGCAGGCTTCGGCCGGGGCGGCGGCGGGGTAAGACTGACAGTTTCAGGTATCCCCAGGAATGAGTCTGTTCCATCCCAGATTGGAGGGGGCCAACAATGAAGGAACTTATCAAGTTCATCGCTCAAGCTCTCGTAGACCATCCGGATCAGGTAGTTGTAAAAGAAATCGAAGGGGAACAGACCTCCGTCATTGAGCTGAAGGTGGCCAAGGATGACCTGGGAAAGGTGATCGGCAAGCAGGGACGCACTGCCCGGGCCATGCGCACGATTCTGAGCGCCGCCTCTACCAAGATTCGCAAACGCTCGGTTCTGGAGATCATTGAGTAAGGAAGACCAGACCCGCCTGGTGGACCTGGGCCGGGTGGTGGGAGTGCACGGCTTAAAAGGCATGGTGCGGGTGGGGTTTCCCGGCCGGTGGGCGGACCTCAACCCGGAAACCTTCATGTCTCTGGGGGCGATCCTGGTGGGAGGCCAACACTTCCAGGTCCTCAAGGCCGCCCTGGGTCGGGGACACGTCTTGGTGAGACTGGCTGGCATCGACAGCCGCGCAGAGGCGGAACCCCTGGTGGGGCGGGAGGTTCAGGGAGAAGCCGGTCGCTTCCCGCCATTGCCTGAGGGGGAATATTACTGGTTTCAGCTTTTGGGACTGCCCGTAGTGCACGCCGGCGACGGCACGGTTCTGGGGGTTCTTGCAGAAATCTGGCCCACCGGGGCCCACGATGTGTACGTAGTGCGCCAGGGCAAACGGGAAGTGCTGCTGCCGGCGGTGGAGGAGGTAATCCGGGAAATCGACCTCCAGGAGGGCGTTGTCAAGGTCTGGCCTCCTCCCGGCCTCCTGGAATTATATGCGGATTGATCTGCTCACTCTGTTTCCGGAGTTCTTCGACAGCCCGCTGCACCAGAGCATGTTGCGGCGGGCCCAGGCCCTGGGCAAGGTGAGTTTTCGGGTATTAAATCTGCGGGACTATGCCCATGACCGCCACAAGGTGGCCGACGACCGGCCTTTTGGGGGCGGGCCCGGCATGGTCATGAAGCCTGAACCGCTGGTCACGGCTATCCGCAAGGTAAGGGAGGAGGACCCGGACGTCAGGGTCATATTCCTCTCCCCCGCGGGTAAGCTGTTCAACCAGGAAACCGCCGCCGAGCTGGCCAAGGCCCCCGGTTTGCTGCTCATTTGCGGCCATTACGAAGGGGTTGATGAGCGCGTCCGCGCTTTCATCGACGCCGAGATATCCATCGGGGATTTTATCCTCACCGGCGGGGAGATACCCGCCTTGGTGGTGGTGGACGCAGTGACCCGTCTGATCCCCGGAGTGCTGGGGAATGATGCGGCCACAGAGGACGAATCGTTTCAGACGGGGTTGTTGGAATACCCCCACTATACCCGGCCCCGGGATTTTGAGGGACTCACGGTGCCGGAGATACTGCTCAGCGGGGATCATGCCAGGATCGCCCGCTGGCGGCGGCAGCAGGCGCTCAGGCGCACCCGGGCACTGAGACCGGATTTGTTGGAGAAAGCGTCCCTCAGTCCTGAAGATCAGGAATTTTTGGCAACACTTACGGAGAGAACGGGAAAGGATAGGTAAATCAGCTATGAGACGTTTGGAACAGCTCTCCCGGGAGCAGATGCGGGCGGATCTCCCCGACTTTCGCCCGGGAGACACGGTGGAAGTGCACGTCCGCATTGTTGAAGGCGACAAGGAACGCATCCAGGTTTTTAAAGGCGTGGTCATCCGCAAACGAGGCGGCCTCATCGGGGCCACCTTCACGGTGCGCAAGGTCTCTTACGGCGTCGGGGTGGAACGCATTTTTCCGTTTCATTCCCCCAACATCGATAAAGTGGTGGTGCTGACCCGGGGCCAGGTGAACCAGAGCCGCATCTACTACCTGCGGCAACGCCACGGCAAGGCGGCCCGCATTAAGGAAAAGCGGACCCGGCCGGTATGAAGCGGCGCCGGGGCAGCAGCCAGGTGTTTGCTGACCCGGAAGCCTACTGGCGCGGCCAGGGGCTGACGCTGGTTTGCGGGGTGGACGAAGCCGGCCGGGGGCCCCTGGCCGGCCCGGTGGTGGCCGCGGCAGTGATTGTGCCGATGGGAGTGGAGTTTCCCGGCCTCAAGGACAGCAAGCGGCTCCCCCCTGGGACCAGGGAAACCCTGGACCAGGCCATCCGCACCCAGGCCCTGGCCTTCGCCGTCAGAGAGATAGGGGCCCGGGAAATCGAGCGCCTGGGTATTCTTGCGGCCAGCCTCAAGGCCATGGCCCAGGCGGTGAAGGCACTTGCGGTTTTGCCCGAAATGGTGCTGGTAGACGGCAACCAGCCCCTGCCCCTGGATTATCCCCAGCAGCCGGTCGTTCAAGGGGACGACCGCTGCCCTGCCATTGCCGCCGCCTCGATTCTGGCCAAGGTCCACCGGGACCGGTGCATGGCGGCCTACCATCGCCTGTATCCCCAATACAATTTTGCCAGCCACAAGGGCTACGCCACCCGGGAACACCTGGAGGCCCTCCAGTGCTGGGGACCGTGCCGCATCCACCGCCGCACCTTCCGGGGGGTGAAGGAGTGGGTCAGGGGAGAGGAGGCTTTAGATGAGGGAGAAAGAACGGAGGGCTGAGGTTTTTCATGTGCCGATTCTCCTGCAAAAATAAGGTCCGGTGGCACAGGCGTCTTGCGGATGCTGCCGCGGCCAGAGGTCTGTGCCAGCAAGTGCGGCTCCCTTTTCGGGGCTTGCCTGTTCCAGGACCGGTGAAGGTATAGATTTTTGCTCAAAACCATGGATAAACAGCGATCCCTGGGGGACCGGGGCGAAGACCTGGCCGCGGTGCTTTTGAAAAAACAGGGCTACAAGATCATGGAGCGCAACTACCGCACGCCCTTGGGGGAAATTGATCTGATCGCCCGGCATGGAAAGGTGCTGGTGTTCATCGAAGTGAAGACCCGCGCCAGCGCCCGCTTCGGGGCCGGTCAGGAGGCAGTGCATTACGGCAAACAGGCGCGCTATAGAAAGCTGGCGGAGTATTATCTGAAACAGAACCGCCTGGGAGAGATCGCCGTGCGGTTTGATGTGGTGGGAATTTTGTGGCAGGATGGGAAGCCGCAGGTAGAGGTGATCGAGGGGGCGTTTTAAGAAGTCGCTGGGGGGCCAGGGAACACCAGAAACCATGGAAATGAAGAACCGTCTCCGGCTGATCCGGTAGCCGCAGACTTCAGCCTGCGTCTGCACAGGTCGGGACACCTGTGCCACCGGCCCTGCAGGGCAGGGAAGAAGATTATGAGAAATTTGGAGGCCTCATGAAAAACCGGAGGATGGCCGGCGTCAGCGCCACGATGTATTTCGTTCTGGTCTTGTGGGTGGCAAGTGGCTGCAGCGGTGGTCGCGGTCCCATTGCCAGCGAGAAGGCGCATATGCAACAGCAGGTGGGGACCGAATATTTCCTGCAGCAGGCGGGATTTAAAAGGTATCAGGTCAATCAGAATATGCCCCGGCAGGAGGCGCTCTTAAGCGCCTTGCCGAAAAGAACGGTGACCATTTATGAGCGCGACGGCCAAAAATTATACGCCTATGGGGATAAGGATTCCCGCACCTTGTATATTGGGGACGATGCCGCCTATAAGCGGTATCTGTCCCTGGCCAGGGGCAGGGATATCTGTGAGGTGCGGGCCGGCGGCGGCGAATCCGCGACTTTCTGGAACTGCATGGACCAGTACCGGCAGGAGGGCAGGGGGCAGCCGGGAAAATAAAGGCGATACCAGCGCCGGCTTAGCCCCGCCAAGACATTATTCTCTCAGATGATGGGCATCCTTTACATCGTCGCCACGCCCCTGGGAAACCTGGAGGATATTACCCTGCGGGCCATACGGGTGCTCAAAGAAGTGGACCTCATTGCCGCGGAGGACACCCGGCGTACCCGGAAGCTGCTCAGTCATTATCAGATAAAAACGCCGTTGGTCAGCTACCATGCCCACAATCAGGCGGTGCGGGGGCCGGAACTTATTGAAAAATTGCAGCAGGGGCACAATCTGGCTTTAGTGAGTGACGCCGGCACGCCAGGGTTTTCCGACCCGGGGACACAGCTCGCAGCCCAGGCCTGGGAGGCCGGTCTCAAGGTGGAGGCGATCCCCGGCCCGGCGGCGGGGGTGGCGGTCCTGTCCATGAGCGGCTTTCCGGGAGAGGTCACTTTCCTGGGATTTCCCCCCCGCAAGGCAGGCAGGCGCCGGGAATTTTTTCAGACCCTGGCCCGGGAACCCCGGGTTTTGATATTTTACGAGTCGCCCCAGCGCCTGGCCGCGACTTTGGCGGAGATGGCCGAGCATTTTGCCGACCGCCAGGTGCTGGTGGTCCGGGAACTCACCAAGATTTTCGAGGAGGCCTGGCGGGGGCCGGTGGCCGAGGTGGCGGCCAGACTCGCGGACCGGGAGATCAAGGGGGAGTGCACGTTGGTGCTGTCCTGCCCCGTCACATCCCGCGAGAAGAAGGTGGACCTGGCCGACAGATTGCTGCAAGCCGCCAACGAGACCGGCCTTACCGGGCGGCGCCTGGCGGAATCGGTGGCCGCGGCCTGCAACGTACCCCGGCGGCAGGCGTATCAGGCGTATTTGCAACTCAAGGAGCAGAAGCGGTTGCCTTGATCATTCCTCCCTGATGTCGAGATCTCATGAGATGAACGGCAAGATGAACACCAAGAAATCCGAAATGCCGGTGGTGGAGCGGGAACTTTGGGTGGAAAACCGCCTGGGGATTCACGCCCGGCCGGCCATGAAAATAACCAACCTGGCCCTGCAATTCGAGAGTGACCTGGTCCTGGAAAAGGACAACGTTGCGGTTAACGCCAGGGATTTATTGGCCATTCTCACCCTGGACTGCCCCCAGGGGACCCGCCTGGTGCTGCGGGCCACCGGTTCGGACGCCAGCGAAGCGGCGCTGGCGGTGTGCCAACTCTTTGCCCGCAAGTTCGGGGAAACATGACGGAACAAAACCAGTACCTGCAAGGCATCCCGGCCTCTCCCGGCATTGTCAGCGGCCGTGCCTGGGTGCTATCCGACCGGGGCGAAGTCAAGGGGCGTTTCCGTCTGCTTTTTACGGAAGAAGAGCAGGCCCGGGAAGTGGACCGTTTTCAGACCGCCCTGGACCAGGCCCATGAGGATTTGACCAGGATTCATAAGGAGATCTCCGAGGAATTCCCCGAACACGCCCATCTTCTTGAACTCCACCTCCTCATCCTCAAGGACCAGATGCTGTGCGACGAACCTCTGCGGCTCATCCGGGAGGAACGACTTAATGCCGAGTGGGCGCTGGATCAGGCCTTTGAAAAAATCAAAGAACTGTTTCGCCGCATCGCCGACCCCTACATCAAGGGCCGCCTGGCGGACGTGGAGTCGGTGTACCGCCGCCTCATGGGGAACCTCAGTGGCAACGAACCCCTGCGCTCCTTCGATACCCCCGACCCCGTCATCATCGTGGCCCGGGACCTCTCCCCGGCAGAGACCACCCAGATGGCCAACTCCAAAGTGGTGGGCTTCGTCACCGAACGGGGAGGCCGGACCTCCCACACCGCCATCATGGCCCAGGCCCTGGAAATTCCCGCAGTTGTGGGCCTGGATAACGCCACCGGGGAAATCAATTCCGGAGACGATATCATCGTCGATGGCCTCATGGGCCGGGTCATCCTGAACCCCAACGCCGAGGTTCGGGAGAAATACCGCCGGCGGCAGGTGGAATTCGACGCCTTCAAGGCGGAAGTGGCCCGGTTCTGCACTTTTTCGGCCTATACCCTGGACGACCACCTGACGCGAATTTTTGCCAATATCGAGCTTCCCGAGGAAGTGCAACTGGCCCTCAAATCCGGAGCGGACGGCGTCGGCCTGTACCGCACCGAGTTCCTCTATCTCAGGCAGCGTCACCTGCCCACCGAAGATGAACTGTATGAAGATTATAAAAAGGTAGTGGAGGCCATGGCGCCCCGCCAGGTGACTATCCGCACCCTGGACATCGGGGGGGACAAATTCCTGTCCAATCTGGAATACCCCCAGGAAATGAATCCGGCCCTGGGGCTCAGGGCCATCCGCTTCTCTCTCAAGGAGCGGGAGATTTTCCGGATTCAGCTCAAAGCCATCCTGCGGGCCTCGGTCCACGGCCAGGTCAGGGTGATGTTCCCCTTGATTTCCAGCATCCAGGAAATGCGGGAAGCCCGGCGTCTCCTCATAGAGGTTCAGGAGGAGCTGCGGGCGCGAGGGCAGGATTTCGATCCACGGCTGGCCGTGGGGGCCATGATCGAGGTGCCGGCGGCAGTCACCCTGGCCGGATTGCTCGCCAGGGAGGCGGACTTCTTTAGCATCGGCACCAACGACCTCATCCAGTATGCCCTGGCCATCGACCGGGGCAACAAACAGGTGGCCAGTCTCTATGAACCTCTGCACCCGGCGGTGCTGCGGATGATCCGCCAGGTGGTGGAGGCCGGCCGGGCTGCGGGCATTCCGGTGGCGGTCTGCGGGGAAATGGCCGGTGATCCCCTTTATATCCCCATTCTGTTGGGGCTGGGGGTGGATGAACTTTCTATGAACCATATGTCCATTCCCATGGTCAAAAAGGTGATCCGTCTGATAAGCTATGAAGAGGCCAAAGACATGGCCCGCCAGGCCTTGGACATGGCAACTGTGGAAGAAATTAACGAATTCGCGGCTCAGGAGATGAATCGCCGGTTCCCGGAGATTTTTCGGTTCGGCTCTGCCCTGGCCGGGTCCTTTTGATTATGACATCTGAACGCCTGAAACTCGTGTGCCGCAACCGCAAGGCATACTTCGAATACCATATTGACGACCTCTTCGAAGCCGGATTGGTCCTCAGGGGTACCGAGGTGAAGTCGCTGAGGCTGGGGAAAGCAAATATCGAGGATGCCTACGCCCGTCTTCGCGATGGCGAGGTCTTCCTGATGAACGCGCATATCAGCCCCTACCCCCACGCCGCCGGGGAGAACCACGATCCCACCCGGCCCCGCAAGGTGCTGCTGCGCAAGCGGGAAATAAAACGCCTTCTCGGTAAACTTACGGAGCGGGGCTATACCCTCATTCCCCTGAAACTTTATTTTAAGGACCAGCACGCCAAAGTGGAATTGGGCCTGGCCAAGGGGAAAAAGAAGGCCGACAAGCGGGAGACCATCCGCCGCCGGGAAGAACAACGAGAACTGGAACGGGCCCGCAAACGGCGGCATTATTAGTAAGTGGGGGCCAAGGACGTCGAGGCGGGGCCTGCTCTCCCCGCTGGCCCTCCACAGAGGAAGAAAGCATGGAATTTCTTTTTCGGATTGCGGAGAACCGTATTTTAGAGGCCATTGAGGCCGGGGCCTTCGATAATCTCCGGGGCAAAGGCCAGCCCCTGGTGCTGGAGGATGACAGCCATATCCCGCCGGAACTCCGCATGGTTTACAAGATTATGAAGATGGCGGACTGTCTGCCGCCGGAACTGGAAATGCGCCAGGAAATTATCCGGCTTCAGGACCTGGTGGCGTCCCTTCCGGATGAAGCCGAGAAACTCAAGCAGATGCGCCGTCTCAACTTCCTCATCATGAAGCTGGGGATGACCCGCAAGATGTCCCCCCTCCTGGAAGAGCACGAAATCTATACCCCCAAGGTCCTGGAGCGGCTGGAGGCCGGTAAATAAGCCCTTGTTGGGAGAAAGACCTGGATCACAGGCTCAAGGTTGCGGCCTGACAGGCTGTTGCAACATGGTTTGCACGTGAGCCTCGCTGTGGCTGACAGGTTTCATGAAACTTCGCCTCGACCACCCCGTCTGGCGCCGCCTGGCGCCGGCCCTGGCCCAGGGTTATGTCCGCCTGCTGCTCGGCGCCAGCCGGAGTAGTCTGCACGGGGACGCGGCCGGGCAGGTCCTCCTGCAGTCCCCGGACCCGGTCATCTTTGCCGTGTGGCATTGCCATCTCCTGGCCAGTCTCTATCTTGCCAGGCTTTTCTGCCGGGCAAAGCCCCCCCTGGTCCTCATGGCCAGTCCCAGCCGGGACGGCGAATTCATCGCAAACGTAGCCCGCAGACTGGGGTTTGTGGTCTTCCCGGGGTCACGGCGCAAGGGAGGCTTCCGGGCCCTCAAACAGATGGCCGGGTATGTCCGGCAGGGCTACTCCGTGGGGTTGGCCACGGACGGCTCCCGGGGCCCGGTTCATGTGGCCCAGAAAGGGGTCCTCTACCTGGCCCGGGAGACCCAGGTCCCCATTGTTCCCGCGGCGGTGGCCAGCAGCCGCAAAATCATCCTGAACACCTGGGACCGTTTTGAAGTGCCCCTGCCTTTTGGCCGCTGCGGCCTGGTGATGGGCGCCCCCCTGCGGGTCAGCCCCGAAGACCGGGGAGAAGCCCTGGAGGAGCGGCGCCGGCTCCTGGAAGATCGCTTGAACAGGCTCTTTCAGCGCAGTGGGAATCTTTTCGGGTAAGCCCGAAACTTTTTTGTCTAAATGCTCGAAAAAAGGCAAAAACCAATTGCTTGGCCCGTCTGATATGTTACATTTTATATAACGAGTTACCAATTCAGGGAAGTTTATACCTATGCGCTTCGATGATCTCGATGTCAAGACTCTGGAACAAATTGCCGCCCCGGAAGTAAACGCCCGGGCCCGGGAATTGGTCCAGAGCAACCAGTTACAATTTGCTTATCGACTACCGGACCGCCTGCAAGCAGTGGTCTGGGACGAAGAATCTTATCCGGTGGAGGCCAGGATCAAGGAAGATCAGCTCTCCTGTCTGTGCCCCTGCAACCAGGAAGTGGAAGGGGGCATTTGCCCTCATGCCCTGGCCTTGCTCTGGGCCTGGGCCACCGAGCCCGACAAGTTTTTGAATCGCCAGGACCTGCAGGACCGCTTTAAAAAATACTCCAAAAAGGACCTGCTGGACATCATCTTGGACCTGGCGGATCGGGTGCCGGAAGTTCGGGGTGTTTTGAAGGAAGAAGAGCAGGGTCTGGAAGAGATTCTCGAGTCCATCGACCACATCGTGGAAGAAGTGGCGGATGACTCAGTCGATCCGGACCGGGCCGAAAACAAGCTGCGCCGGGCGCAATCCTGGGCCGACCGCCTGGCCCAGAGCGGCCGCTTGGCCGAGGCCCGTTCCATTTACTTTTATCTCCTGGACAACATTCTGGGATTGGAAGAGCGTCTGGGGAAAGGCCCCCTGTTTTCCCAGACCTTGAAAGAAGACCTCTTCGAGGAATACTGCCAGTTCATCCATGAGGACCGCCAGTTGGAGCGGGATTTGGTCCAGCAGGAACTGGAGCGGCTGGAAAGCCACGGAGCGGTCTCCCGTGGGGAGCTCGATCTTTCCGAGGTAAAGCAGGAGGTTCAGAGAGCTTCCTGATTCTCAGCTAGGTTGGTTTTTCGGCCCATCTCCTGGAGAGGGTGAGCCGATAAGCCCATGCAAGTCAAAGAAAAATTGCCAAGCCCCTTACCGCGGTGAGTAAGGGGCTTTGTTTTTCCTTGAGAATAATTTCCTCAACCAATCGATCCTTGCGTGCTTGAAACTGAACGAAATTCCCTGCAGCCTCGACTCTCTTTCCGCCTCAACCGGATCTACTGGATTAACTGTAACCACCTATCCGAGGTGTGAAAACTTGCAAGGTGAAAATGTTACGGCAAAAGACACTTGGAGATAGGAAGAATTGCCTGAGAGTGAAATAAGATAAGAGGGGGATGAGCTTTTATTTTTCGGATTCAGGCGTTGCCGCCAGGCTCGCTTCCTGGGCTTTTGCCGGCGCCAGGATGGCCTTCTCATAAATGCTGAGCAGGGACAGGAGCAGGGAGAGAATGAAGGGACCCAGGATAAAGCCGATCATGCCGAAATAGGAAATGCCCCCGAGGATGGCCAGAAGGACCAGAACCGTGGGGGTGGAGCGGGTGCCCCGGAGAAGCATGGGCCTGAGCAGATTGTCGATCATGCCGATGACAATCCCGCAAAAGAGCAGGAGTCCTATGGCCGTGGTCCAGTTGCCCTGCAAAAACAGGTAAATAACCCCGGGCACCCAGATAATCGAGGCCCCCACCACCGGAATAACGCTGGCAGGAACCATGACCGTTCCCCAAAAAGCCGCCTGAGGCACACCAAAAAGGAAAAACGCCAGGCCCCCCAGGAAACCCTGAATAAAGGCGACCACCACTGTACTCCACAGGGTGGCCTTGATGGTGGCTTCCATCTCCGAGACGATCATTTCGTTGTCAGCCGCAGACAACGGCGACAGTTTCTTGATTTCGCCGATAAAGTCATCCCCCTGCAAAAACAGGAAAAAAGTCACGAAGAGGATGAGGGCCAAGTCAAGAATAAAGGTGGTGAATCCGGATAAAAACGCGATGGCATTGCTATAGACGAACTTGCTGGCGTTGGTGAGGATGGTTTGAACCAGGCTTTCCACCTTGATCTGATCGGGGGGTAAAGGGAGCTTCAAGTACGACAGATAATGCTCCGAATAATTTTTGAAAAGTACCAGCTTGGCGTTCAGCCATTGTCCCAAGGTGCCGCTTTGCATTCCCTGGCCCAACAGGCTGGAGAACTCCAGGGCTTGCTTAGCCACGATGCCCACCAGGGTAACGAGCGGCACAATGATGAGCAGGGCCAGGATCAGGCAGGTCAGGGCGGAGGCGAGGGCGCGCTGGCCGAACAGGAGCCGGGTAAGGACCCGATACAGGGGTTTGGCGGTGAAGAAGACCACCAGGGCGAGAAAGATGTCAACCAGGTACGACTTGATAATGGCGTAGGAATAATACAGGACCAGGACGGTGATGACCCCGAAGAACAGCCGGGCGAACTGGGTGGGAAAGCGGCTTTCCGGTTCCTGACCCGGGATGAATACGCAGGGAGGCTCAGGCCTTATGGGCGCCTCGGGTTTTGCGGTTGTGGATGATTCCTGCTCTTGCTGCCCCACTGCTCCTCCGGAGGCGGGATAATTTGCCGGGGGAAGGTCACGGGGTATCGCCCCCGGCCCGGTTCCCCCCAGCCTGGTGCCGGTCATCCCCCTCATTTTGGCTTCCCGGCTCTCTCTTGCTTCAAAACACGAGGCGGGACAGGCCCTGATCCCGCCAGTCAGCAACGTTCCTTCTTGCCAGGCATTCCAGGGCGGCTTGCCAGGTCAACTACTGGCTCAATCTGGCCTCCACCGCCTTCCAGTCGATGTTATCGAAGAAGGCGTTGATGTAATCGCCCCGCTTCAGGCCGTAGTCAGGCATATAGGCATGCTCGAAGACGTCCATGACGAGGAGGGGTTTGCCGCCAGCCAGGTGGTCCACATCATGTTCGTTGATCCAGGTGTTGAACAAGCGCCCGTTGCTGGGGTCTTCATACAACACCACCCAGCCGATGCCGCGTATGGAGCCGGTGGCCTTGAAATCCGCGGCCCATTTGTCGAAGCTGCCGAAATTCGCCACAATTTTCTGCATGAGAGGGCTGTCTATGGGCAGGGGCATGCTTCCTCCCAGGTTGCCGAAATAAAGCTCATGGAGGCGCATGCCGTTGAACTCCCACCCGAAGCGGCGCTTCAATTCACCGTAAGCCGGGGTCCCGGTCTGATGCTGCTCGTCCATCTTCCTGAGTTCATCCCAGATCAGGTTGGTGTTTCTGACATATCCCTGGTACAGGGCAAAATGCAGATCAAGGGCGCTGTTGCTGAAGCCCTTCATGCCCTTAAGTTTGCTGAAATCCTGGGCCTCGTAGGGAGGTTTGACCGGCAGGTTGGGCTGGCTGCCATCGCCGCAGGCCACGATCAACAAAAGCAAGGCTCCCAGCGCCAGAAGTTTTTTGTTGAGCATAGTCTCTAACCTTTACAAATAATGAATGAAAATGGTTTTATGCCCGGGATCCTGACCACCGCGCACCTGACCCCGCCCGAGCCGGGTGAGACGGTGCCAACCCACGGCCGGTTATGGTCGCGGGGTTTGGAAAATCATGACCTGGGTCTTCAAGTTTTCAAAGGAGTAAGGGGCTTGTGCGGCTTCCTGTTCGGTGACGAAATTGTCCCCGTTGATGTCACAGGCGTTAAAAAGCTCGTTGGCGGCGTTCTTGTCCCTGGCATTGGCCAGAAATTGCGCCCGGCTGATTTGCCCGTTCTGGGAGCCCAACACCGAGCACAACCGTTGAAATTCATACCCAATGGGGGTATTCGGAGTGTAGGTGGTGGTTTTGGGACCGCCGCCACAACCCATGGCCAGGATGAGGATAAGGAGACCAACAGCCCGGAGAAGGTTCATGGCACGCCCTCCTGTGCTCTTGAGACTATCGAAAAACCCCGGGAAGCGCAAGATGGGAAGATAAGAAGGGAAAAGATTTGCTGGGAGGCTTTCAACGGAGAAACATAAGTAATGGGACACCAGTACTCGTTTGGCCCTCTGCGTCTTTGCGGTGCTCTTTTTGACCGCAGAGGCGCAGAGAACGCAGAGCGTAATGATCCCCAAGAAATTCTGTCGTGCTTATTGGATTGGGAGGCGATTTCCTGTTTTCTGGTTATCCGGTAGCCGCAGGTTTCCGCCGTCTCTCCTTCCGATTCACTAATTACACTTCGAGAACCCGCAGGCCCGGCAGACCAGACAGCCCCCTTCGGGTTCCACGGCGCCGCCGCAATCCGGGCAGGCGCCCATGGCCGCAGCGGCGGTGGGCAGCTTGGTCTCCGACACCTGGGAGAGCACCTGGGCGATGGCGTCCGGGCAGGACAGCACCTGGCGGCCGTTCTGCCAGATGGAGTGGGGACAGCGAATGCCGTTGATCTGCTTGACGATGGCCTCGATGTGCACCCCGGAGCGCAACGCCAAGGAGATGAGGCGGCCGGTGGACTCGATCTGGCTGCTGGCACAGCCGCCGGTTTTCCCCATCTGGGCGAAGACCTCGCAGAAGCCGTCCTCGTCCTGGTTCACCGTGACGTAGAGCTTGCCGCAGCCGGTGTTGATGAGCCGGGTCACCCCGGTGGTCTCCTCGGGGCGGGGCCGGGGCGTGATATATTGAAACTTTTGCTTTTCCTTCTTCTTTTCCCCGAAGCTGAGGACCTGGTCTTCGCGGCTGCCGTCCCGGTAGATGGTGACTCCTTTCAAACCCGCTTCATAGGCCATGAGGTACACCCGGCGCACGTCTTCGGCTTCGGCCTGGCGGGGGAAGTTCACGGTTTTGCTCACGGCGTTGTCGGTGTGCTTCTGGAAGGCCGCCTGTATCTTGATGTGCCAGGAGGGGGTGACTTCGTGGGCGGTGACGAACAGGCGCCGGATGTCCTTGGGAATTTCCTTGAACTCCCGGATGGAGCCGGTCCGGGCCACGGACCGCATCAGTTCCGGGGAATAAAAGCCCCGGCGCTTGGCCAGCTCTTCAAAGTAGGGGTGCACCTCCACCAGTTCGGTGCCCTCCAGCACCCGGCGGATATACGAGATGGCAAACAGAGGTTCAATGCCGGAGCTCGCGCCGGCGATGATGCTGATGGTGCCGGTGGGCGCGATGGTGGTGACGGTGGCGTTGCGCATGCTGCCCATGCCGTTGCCGTTGCCGTTGTTGCTGCTGCTGTACCGGCTGCCGGGAAAGGTGGGGAAGTTCCCCCGCTTCTCAGCCAGGCCGGCGGAGGCGTTTTTCGCCTCTTTATTGATAAAGGACATGACTTCTTCGGCTGTCTGCACCGCTTCCTCGGAATTGTAGGGGATGCCGAGCTGCAGGAGGAGGTCCGCAAACCCCATGACGCCGAGGCCTATCTTGCGGTTGTTCCGGGTTTTTTCGGCGATGATGTCCAGGGGGAAGCGGTTGGCGTCGATGACGTTGTCCAGGAAGTGCACCGAAGTATGCACCAGTTCCTTCAGGCCCCGGTAGTTGATGCTGCCGTCCTCCACCACCCGGGCCAGGTTCAGCGACCCCAGGTTGCAGGACTCATAGGGCAGGAGGGGCTGCTCGCCGCAGGGGTTGGTGGCCTCGATGTCCCCCAGGTGGGAGAGGGGATTGGCCCGGTTGATGGCGTCCAGGAAAATGATGCCGGGCTCGCCGGTGGCCCAGGCGCTCCTGACGATAAGGTCGAAGAGCTCGGCGGCCTTCACCCGGCTCACTTCCTGGTGGCTGCGGGGATTGATAAGGGGGAAAAGCTTGTCTTGCCGCACCGCCTCCATGAAGGCATCGGTAAGACCCACGGAGATGTTGAAGTTGGTGAGCTTTTTCGTGTCGTTTTTGCAGGTGATGAACTTTTCGATGTCCGGGTGGTCCACCCGCAAGAGTCCCATGTTGGCGCCCCGGCGCGTGCCGCCCTGTTTGATGGTCTCGGTGGCCACGTCAAAGATATTCATGAAGGAAATAGGCCCCGAAGCCACGCCCTTGGTGGACATCACCGGATCGTTCTCGGGGCGGATGCGGGAGAAGGAAAAGCCGGTGCCGCCCCCGGACTTGTGGATCAGGGCGGTATGTTTGACGGCATCGAAGATACTGTCGATGCTGTCGTCCACGGGCAAAACGAAGCAGGCGGAAAGCTGACCCAACTCCCGGCCGGCATTCATGAGAGTGGGGGAGTTGGGTATGAACGAGAGACTGGCCATCATCCGGTAAAACTTCCTGGCGGTGGCGGCCACGTCGGCGTCGGGGTCGTAATTTTTGTCCATGGCCGCAATGGTGTCGGCCACCCGGCGGAACATGTCGGGCGCGTCTTCCACCACCTCGCCCTTGGCGTCTTTTTTCAGATAACGGCGCTTCAGGACGACGACGGCATTGGCGCTTAAAGGAAGGTCCCGGGAAATCTCGTTCATCTCCCCCTGGAAAGACATAAGAGGCTCCTTTTTCTAAAAAATCGAACAGTTATCGAAAATGGCTTATAAAACAATATCTTGTATTATTTTCTATGTTAAACTACAAGATATTGGGTGTCAAGAAAAATCTTGCGCCGTTTGTTCTTTCTTTTCTTGCTTGATTATACCCTAATTTCCTTGAAAATACTACTCATGCGTTTAGTGTTGTCGGGGTGTGAGAGAGGACGCTTTAAGCTTTAGGCCTTGCGCTATAAATTATCAGGCACGTTTCGCACTCCTTATGAACCAATTTACCTGGAGATCCAAGGGACAGAGGGCAAAACCAGGCCGAAACCAGGAGACCAGGTGTTGCCGCAGCCTTGAGACTGCACTTCAAGGTATGGCAGGAATAACGTAATATTTCGCACGTAATATTTCGCAGGCTGAAGCCTGCGGCTACCTTTTTCTTTCAGAAATTGGGGTCCCCCCTGAAAATCAGCGGTTCCCCCCGGGGAACGAAGGTGTGGACCGTGACTGAAGAAGTCTCACCCGAAAACCTGAAACCTCATCCCCCCTTCCTCTCTTGGGAAGGGAAATATCTTATCCGAAGAATAGGACAGAACACATTGCCTTTTTGCCACACCTGAGGTATAAATGAGATACCCCGGGGTAAAGGAGTATCGGCGCGTGGGCAGAAGGAAAATCGGCATCCTGGGCACGGGAGTTTATGTGCCTAAGCAGGTCCTGACCAACAAGGACCTGGAAAAAATGGTGAACACCAATAACAACTGGATCCTGGAACGCACCGGGATCGCAGAGCGCCGTATTGCCGCGCCGGATGAGAGCAATGTCACCATGGCGGTGGCTGCCGCCCGCCAGGCCCTCGACGCTGCGGGTATTGGTCCTGAAGATTTGAGTTATATTATCCTGGGCACCAATACTCCCACCCATTACTTTCCCGCCGGCGCCATCCAGGTCCAGGAGGCCCTGGGCGTCAACGGGGCGTTGGCCGCCTTCGACCTGCAGGCGGGATGCACCGGCTTCAACTATGCCCTGTATGTGGCCGAACGCATGGTGGCCCCGGAGGGCAAGTATGCTCTGGTCATCGGATCGGATACCAATTCCCGGTTCACCGACTGGACGGACCGCTCCACCTGTGTGCTGTTCGGCGACGGCGCCGGGGCTGCGGTGGTGGGACCGGTGGAGCAGGGGGGGATTTTGGCCTCGTTTATCACCTCCAGCTTCAACATGAAGCTGTACTGCGAAACCGAGTTCAACGCCGCGGTGAGTCCCTTTGTGGAGCCCACCACCACCACTAATCGGCATTTCCTGAGAATGGACGGGCCGGAAATCTTCAAATTCGCGGTGAAGGCCGTCAAGGAAAGTATCCGGCGGATCATGGAGATGGCCAATATCGACCGGGAAGACCTGGACTATCTGATTATCCATCAGGCGAACAGCAGGATTCTCGAAACCGCGGCCCGCTTTGCCGGAGTGCCTTGGGAGAAGCTCTACGTCAACGTCAACCGGTACGGCAACACCTCGGCGGCGTCGGTTCCCATCGCCTTGCACGAAGCCCTGCAGGAAGGCCGCATCAAGCCCGGGGACAAGGTGTTTTTGTGCAGCTTCGGCGCCGGCGTCACCTGGGGCGCGGCCCTGGTGGAGTGGAGCGAGAAGCCGCCGCGCCGCGCCTGAAGCGGTGGGGCTGTTGCACCACTCCGCACCTGCCCTGCCATGGTTCAGCAGCCGGCGGTCCATGAGCGGTGAGCAGAAGAGAGGGTCAGAGGAGGGCAGGCCGACACACTGACTGTGCCCGCAAAACCCTGTTTGCCGTCCCCAAGAGAGCTATTTTTTTGCCTGCTGTTCTTTGATGAGATCGATTTTCTCCAGAAATTCTTCAGCGCTGAGGCGGCCGGCAAAAAATTCAGAAAGTCCGGCGAGAAAAAGATTGTCCGTGAAGGCCCGTTGCACGGCCAAGCGGTCCCCCTGGATGGGTAATTCCAGGTTCACCTGAAAGTGCCTGGCCGCCTGGAGGAAGACTTCCAATTGCTGGACTTCGGTCTGGCGCATCTGCCCCTCGATCTGAAACAGCAAGCGCCTGAGCCTGGCCAGATAGTCCTCCCGCTCCCGGTAATCCCGACGCTTATGTTCCAGGAAATTCAGGTGTTGCGCCCGGGCCAGTTGATCGAACGGAATTATTTTGCTCATCGTTTGGCAATCGCCTGCTCAAGGGGAGAATATTCCCTGATCCGAGGAAGCCCTGCGCCCTGCAAAGAGCACAATGATTTTTACCAGGGCCGGGAGTTCGGGGGATTAAACCTGCCCCTGTTTTCCCCCTCACCCGCGCAGCTTCGATGATGGATCGTGCAGAGCAAAAGGCATCATCGATTTCCTTAATTTGTATCATCCCACCTTGTCGTTTGAAATAAAAAAGGCTAAATTGACCTGTTATGAAAGAAAAGATAACCCCGGATTTTACCAAGCTAGGAGGGCTGATTCCCGCCATCGTCCAGGATTATGCCACTGGCGCGGTGTTAATGCTCGCCTTTATGAATGAAGAAGCCTGGAACCTGACGCTGTCGACCCGGGAAGCCCATTATTACAGCCGCAGCCGCCGGACCCTGTGGCATAAGGGCGGCACCAGCGGGCATGTCCAGAAAGTGAAAGAGATTCTGTTGGACTGCGATGCCGACACCGTGCTCCTCAAAGTTGAGCAGGTGGGAAATGCTGCCTGCCACGAGGGCTATGCGAGCTGTTTTTTCCGCAGACTGGCGGAGGACGGGTGGCAGGTGGTGGGGACCCCCGTTTTCGATCCCCAGGAGGTGTATAAACGTGGATAAACTGCGGTTGGGCATTCCCAAGGGCAGTCTCGAGAAGGCGACCATCGATCTTTTCCGCCGGGCCGGCTGGAACATCAAGGGGAACGGCCGCAGCTATTTTCCGGAAATCGACGACCCGGAAATCAGCTGCACCATGTGCCGGGCCCAGGAGATGAGCCGCTACGTGGAAAACGGCACCCTGGACTGTGGACTGACCGGCAAAGACTGGATCATGGAGAACGACTCCCAGGTGGTGGTGGTGGCCGACCTCATGTACTCCAAGACATCCTCCCGGCCGGTGCGCTGGGTGCTGGCGGTGCCGGGGGATTCGAATATCAGAAGTCTCGCAGACATGGCCAACAAAAAGATCGCCACCGAACTGGTGAATTATACCAGGCGCTACTTTGAGTCCCGAAATATCCCCGTCACCGTGGAATTTTCCTGGGGCGCCACCGAGGCCAAGGTGGCCCAGGGGCTGGCGGACGCGGTGGTGGAAGTGACGGAGACCGGCAGCACCATCAAGGCCCATGGCCTCAAGATCGTCCATGAGTTTTTCCAGTCCAACACCCAGTTTATCGTCAACCCCGACGTCTGGGAGAGCAAGCCCTTCAAACGGGAAAAGATCGAAAATATCCGAATGTTGCTGTTGGGGGCGCTCCGGGCTGAAAATATGGTGGGCCTGAAGATGAATATCCAGGAAAAAAGCCTGAAGACCATCATCGCCCTGCTGCCGAGCCTCCTGGCGCCGACGATCAGCTCCCTGTACGAAACCGACTGGTACTCTGTGGAAGTGGTGGTGAACCAGGAAGAAGTGCGGAGCCTGGTTCCCCGCCTGGTATCAGCCGGAGCCCAGGGTATTGTGGAATACCCGCTGTATAAGGTTATTTAAGCTGCTGGGTGGGCTCAGCTCCCCACTTTCTTCCGTATGACGATTCCTGCTGATGCCCCCCTCAGCCCAGCCCTCTGCCCCTGCCCGGGGAGAGGGTCAGGGTGAGGGAGAAGATATTCACTGGCTGCATCCCATTCAGCAATACGATACTGCATGTATCAACCATGGAGCGCTCCCACTGGGCCAGCTACGGTATTACCGGCGAGATTTTGTGACCTTGTTCTCCGAAGACCCATCATTGGTAAGGCCTTTTTCTTATTTAACAGGGAGGATTAATGGCCGGTCAGGATGGGGAAAAAAATCTTTTCGAGCGCCATCCCAGGAAAACTCTGGCCGTTGTGGTAGTTCTGGCCATCCTGGCCCTGGCCTTGGTCACCGATAACATCATCGGTGGCAAGGTTGGCCCCCGACAAGCGCCTCTCCAGAGATACGTCAGGTTGCGGGAGCTGTCTCCCGGTACTTTTGAGGTGATTAGGCCGCCGGCCAAAATATTTGACGCCGAAGCCGGCTCACAGCCCCGTCCCGTCCAGATCAGGGTGGACGAGCAGGGCTTCCTCATGCCTTCCCGCATCCATGCCCATCCGGACCTGGTCCTGGCCTTCCTGGGAGGCTCCACCACCGAGTGCCGGGTGGTGCCGGAGGAAAACCGTTTCCCCTGCCTAACGGGGCGTTTTCTGGAAAAGGACCTCAAGGTCAGGGTCAACTCGTATAACGCGGCCCGCTCCGGCAACAATTCCCTCCACTCCCTGAACATCCTGCTCCATAAGTTGCTGCCCCTCCAACCTGACATCGTGGTGATGATGCACAACATCAACGATCTGGTGACCCTGCTCTATGAAAAGACCTACTGGAACACCAACGCCAGCCGGAGGGTTGTGCTGGTGGTGAAGCCGACCCTTGAGGGCCACGTGCGGGGCTTTTTCCAGGTCCTGCGGGAACAAACCATCCCCCATCTCTACCGGGCCATGGTGGAATTGTCGCAGCGGGTCAGAAAGAAGGATGAGGAGCAGGACGAGTTTCGCCAGGTGCGGGGGCGAAAAGTGACCATCGACCGGCCCGCTCTGCTCCGGGAATTTCGCAGCAATATGCGGATGTTCATCGATATGTGCCGCTCCCGGCAGATTGCCCCGGTGCTCATGACCCAGCCCAACCGCCTTTCAGGGAATCTGGATCCGGAAACCTGGAAGGAAGTAAAAGTCATGGAGGCCATGGGAATTAGATTTGCGGAGTTTGAGGAGTTGCATGGCCTCTTTAATCAGGCCGTCCGGGATGTGGGAATAGCCAACCAGGTGCTGGTGATCGACCTGGCCCGGGAAATTCCTGCGGAGCCCCGATATGTTTACGATCCTGTTCACTTGACGGAGAAGGCCTCCAAACTGGCGGCCCGGATCATCAGCCGGGATGTAAAGCCGCTGGCGCAAGAAAGGCTGCAAGCCAGGACGCAGCAATCATCAAGGAGCAGTGAGCCGTAGTGAGCAGATTGGAGCCTTTACTGAGGCAGTTAACTGTGGCCGCAGGCTGAAGCCTGCGCCCGGGCCCGGTAAACAGCGCCTCAAGCTTAGAGCTTAAGGCCTTCGGTTCACACCTCAATCCCCAAACGTCTGCGCCAAAAAGCGGGCGGCAGCGGCGGGAGCGTCGTATTTTTCCAGGATTTTTTTGAATTCCAGGGCGCGGCGGTGGGCCTCGGCATCGTCTATCATGCGCTCCACCGCGGCCATGACGTCCGCCGCCTTAAACCGCCGTTTACGCAGGCGGACGGCAAAGCCTTTGCGCACCGCGCACTCCAGGTTGGCTTCCTGTTCGAAATGCATCCCCACCCCGACGATGGGGGTGCCGGCCAGGCAGGCGGTCATGACTGTGCCCAGGCCGCCGTGGATCACGGAAACGCGGGCCATGGCATTGACCTTGTGGGCCGGGAGCCAGTCGGTCACCAGGACATTGGGAGGAATGTCCGCCGGCAATCCTTTGAGCAGCTTTTTGACCGGCGCGATCACCCGGTAAGGCCTGCCGGAGAAAGCCCGCAAAATCTCAGCGATAATCTGCCGTTCCCCGGAACTGCCCATGGCAAAATACACCAGGGGGAGGTCCCGGGGCATATTCTCTATTTCAGGGGGGATGTCCCTGGAAATGCGGGCTATCAAGGGGCCGATGAACTGGAAGCGGGACGGCAGATCGGTGAGGCCGGAGAACTCCGGAGGCTCGGCCAGCAGGGTATAGTTGCCTTCCCAGAATTCGGTGCCCTTGAAAGGCCTGGCGCCGAAAAGATAGGCGGCCGCATTGAAACGCACCATAATTATGCGGTTAAAGTGCATTAAATACCGGGCTGCATAGTTGAGGAAACGCTGAGGCAGCAGGCGAAAGGGACGATAGTCCAGGATGTCCGGCCAGAAAGCCAGGGGCGAAAACCAGAAGGGAGCCAACGAAGTGGTTTGGGCCACCCACACCAGGGGCAGACCCGCCACCCGGCAGGTGACCGGCCAGGAAAGGTCAAGCCCGGTGACCACCGCCACGGGTTGCAAGGCCTTGAGCCAGGCAAGCTCCCCCTTGATGCGTTCGGTAAGATGATCCAGGCCAAAGGGGTGGTTCACCGACTCCCACCTCATGATCCGGTAGAGGCGCTCAATTTTTTGAGGTGTGAGGCGGGGTTGCATGAAGATCAGGGGAAAGCCGTGATCGGTAATCAGCCATTCAAAATCACCGCCATAGGAGGCGAAAATCACCCGGAACCGGTCCCGGCAGGCCAAGGCGATATCCACCAGCCGGGAGGTTTCGGCAAAATTATAAGCAGCCGGCGCAAATAACAGGGTTTTCATGAAAAAAAGAAGCTGTCAGCCATCAGCTGTCAGCTATAAGCAGAAGTCTATTTTGTTTGTTGCCGCAAACGTTACCGTGGACGTCCCTTGGCGAGGCGCACCTGCTGGTGCCCCCTAAAAATGGCCGGACCCCTCAGGCCGCCCTTCCAGCAGATGTTCATCCTCAGGCGTGGGCCGCATCGGACCCTAAAAGTTTTTAGCCTGCGTTTTTCCCAAACCTGCCATGAATGAAACCGCAGGCAAACGCCTGCGGGTACGTTTCTATCATTTTTACAAGTTTTTGTAAAACTGCAAGCTGACGGCTGATACCTGACAGCGGTTACACCGAGCACAGGCGGCACTCTTCGCTGAAGTCCTGGGACAGGGTCAGCCCTTCGGGAGGGAGACTCAGTACCTGTCCGGCCCTTGAGCCATAGCGATACACCGTAATCCCCTTTAAGCCCAGGCGGTGCGCCAGGAAGAAGGCTTCGGCAACGTCGTTCCGGGTGGCCTCCGGGGGGAGGTTGATGGTTTTGGACACGGCGTTTTCCACATGGGCCTGAAAGGCCGCCTGCATGCGGATTTGCATCTCAACGCTTACCTCAAAGGTGGTGGGGAAGAGGCGGCGCAGGGATGTCGGCAGGCCGGTGAGGGGCCGCACCCGGCCGGTGGCCAGCACCCGGGGGAGCCAAAGATCTTCCCTGAGTCCCGCCTCCCTGAGTTTTTCCTGGAACAGCGGGTTTATTTCGTCAAATTGCTCTCCTTCCAGCGCCACCCGCCGATAGGCCACGGCAAAAAGGGGTTCGATGCCACTGCTGGTTCCGGCGATCAGGCTGATGGTGCCGGTGGGGGCCACCGTCGTCACCGTGGCGTGCCGCCGGGGAGGGCGCCCCTCTTGATGCCAGCGGCTGCGGCGAAAGTTGGGAAAGGGGCCCCTTGCTTCTGCCAGGACCTCGGACTGCGCCACCGCGGTCGCCTCGATGCGGGCCATGATTTTCTCCGCCAGTTCCAGGGCCTCAGGGGAATCGTAGGCCAGGCCGAGCTTGATAAACATGTCCGCCAGCCCCATGACCCCCAGCCCTACCTTGCGATTGGCCCGGGTGATGGCGGTGATCTGGGGCAGGGGGTAATGGCTTTGGTCGATGACGTCGTCCAGGAAGGTGAGCGCCAACCTGACCAGGCGGTCCAGTTCTTCCCAGTCCAACCCGCCCCCGGTCACCAGCCGGGAGAGGTTAATGGATCCGAGGTTGCAGGACTCGTAAGGCAGCAGAGGCTGCTCGCCGCAAGGGTTGGTGGCTTCGAGACGCCCCAGCGCGGGGGTGGGGTTGTCCCGTTCGATGGCATCCAGGAACAAGATGCCCGGATCGCCGGTCAAGGCGGCATAGTGGCACATGCGGTCAAAGACCTCTCGGGCCGGCAGGCGCCTGGTTTCTTGCTTGGTGCGGGGATTGATCAGGGGGTAGTCCTCGCCCCGCTCCACCTTGGCCATGAACTCGTCTGTGACCCCCACGGACAGGTTGAAATTAGTGAGCATCCCCTTTTCGGTCTTGGCCTCAATGAACTCCAGGATGTCCGGGTGGTCCACGTTGAGGATGCCCATGTTGGCTCCCCGGCGCCGTCCTCCCTGCTTCACCACGTCGGTGGTAACGTCGAAGATCCGCATGAACCCCACAGGCCCGGAGGCCACCCGGCCGGTGCTGCGCACCTGGTCGCCCCGGGGCCTGAGATGGGTGAAGGTGAAGCCGGTGCCGCCGCCGGTCTGGTGTATCAGGGACATGTCCCTGACTCCCTCCATGATGCTGCGCATGTCGTCTTCGATGGGGATGACAAAGCAGGCGGCCAGTTGGCCCCTGGGCAGGCCAGCATTCATTAAGGTGGGGGTGTTGGGCAAAAACTTCAGGGTCGCCATGGCCTCGTGAAAGGCCTCGGCCTGGCAAGCCGCGGCCGCTTCGCTGGAGTAACGCACTTCGGCGGCCGCAACCGAACGGGCTACCCGCCAGAAGAGTTCCTCCGGGGTTTCAATCACCTGCCCCTCGGGATTGCGCCGCAGGTAGCGCTCCTCCAGAATGCGCTGTACGATGGGCCTGAATTCCACGATCACCTCGGTGCTTGGGAAGTGGGGGAGGGGGCTAAGGGTCGGTGGACCCTTACCCCCTCCCCC
>Ga0078972_1004260_pt1 | contig 39930 bp, 39 predicted proteins | sample YelNatPaOPGAMG01_FD_67568 | JGI IMG/M metagenome (GOLD analysis project Ga0078972, IMG submission 67568) | Hot spring thermophilic microbial communities from Obsidian Pool, Yellowstone National Park, USA - OP-RAMG-01 (SPADES assembly) (version 2) | ecosystem: Environmental > Aquatic > Thermal...
CGTTTAATTCTGTGCTTTGGGGTTCTTACCACCATAAATTTTTCTGACAACTTTTTCCACACAATCTAAAATACAGCCCAGGGACGCTTGACAAGACTCCCACTGATGTGGTAAGCTGCTAGGAAAACGGTTTCCTAGTGCCCAACAGCAAGCATGAGCCGCAGTACCATGGTAGGATTTGAAACACAGACGACGGAAAGAAAAGAACTGTTCATCCTCAAGGTATTAAACGACGCTCAGACGCCTTTGGGGGCAAGGGTCATCAGCCGTCGGCTTCAGGACCATGGTATCTCGCTTGGGGAGCGGGCAGTAAGGTATCATTTGAAGTTTATGGATGAGCGTGGGCTAACGAAGCTGGTGAGTCGCGACGGAAGGGTGATAACCGAGCGAGGCCTTGAGGAGCTGAACAACGCACTGGTACGGGACAAGGTGGGCTTCGCCATTACCAAAATCGAACTGCTTGCTTTCCGCACAAACTTCGACCTCGAGAGACATAGGGGCACGGTCCCGGTAAATATATCCCTATTTGCCCGAGGAAAGTTCGAAAGGGCACTTCAGGCGATGAGACCAGCTTTTGCCGCCGGGCTCTGTGTCAGCGACAGAGTAGCAATCGCTCGAGAGGGCGAGAGGCTGGGTGACCTGGTGGTGCCATCAGGGAAGGTGGGACTGGCGACAGTGTGCAGTATAGTGATAAATGGAACCTTGCTAAAAGCCGGCGTGCCTATAGATTCGCGCTTCGGTGGCATACTCCAGATGCACAACAATCTGCCGGTGCGGTTTGTAGAGCTGATACACTACGCTGGTTCCTCCATGGACCCTTCGGAGGTGTTCATACGGGCAAGGATGACCTCGGTAAGGCAAGTGGCCAAAACAGGCGGCGGCAAGATACTGGCAAATTTCCGGGAGATACCGGCTATATGCCGCCCCATCGCTGAGGAAGTGGTGGAAAAACTGAAGTCAGCAGGTCTTGGCGGATTGGTGGTGATGGGCAAAGTGAGTGAACCGGTGTGTGAAATACCTGTGGAGGTGAACAAGATAGGGATGGTGCTGCTAGGTGGGCTTAACCCCGTGGCAGCTGCTGAAGAGGCGGGGATAGAAGCAGAAAACTATGCTATGAGTACTGTGATGGAATACGAAAAACTGGTCAGCTTCTGGGAATTATAGTGAAAAGGAGAAACCAAATGGACTATGTGAGGATCATACCCTGCCTGGATATCAAAGACGGTAGAGTGGTCAAAGGGGTAAAGTTTGTCAATTTGAGGGACGCACGTGACCCGGTGGAAGCGGCGGAGGCTTATTGCCGTGAGGGGGCAGACGAGGTCGTTTTCCTCGATATCATGGCAAGTGCCGAGGGCAGGGGCACGCGTCTGGAGTGGGTGAAGAGAGTGGCTCAAAAGGTGACAGTGCCTTTTGCTGTGGGCGGCGGAATTCGAAATATCGCTGATATGAAGGAGCTGTTTGATATTGGCGTGAACAAGGTGTCCATCAACACCGCAGCGGTGAAAAATCCAGAGCTCGTGAAAGAGGCTTCACGACAGTTCGGTAAAGAAAGGGTGGTAGTAGCTATCGACGGCATCAAGAATCCACCCGGCAGTGGCAGACCAAGGCTTGAGGTGGTAGTGAAGAGCGGTATGGAAGCTACCGGCCTGGACATCGTCGAGTGGGCAAGGCAGGTGGAAAAGCTGGGTGCTGGCGAGATACTGCTCACCAGCAAGGACGCCGACGGCACCAAGGAGGGCTACGATCTGGAGATGACCAGAGCAGTTGCCGAAGCCGTAAGTATACCCGTCGTAGCGTCGGGCGGTGCGGGCAGGCTGGAGCATTTCTACGACGCAGTGGTGGTGGCGAAAGCAGCCGCTGTGCTGGCAGCTTCAGTTTTTCATTTCGGCGAGATCTCCATTCCAGAGGCAAAAAAATACCTCAAGGAAAGGGGAATACCGGTGAGGATCTAGTAGTCCGGGGCAAACCTAGGACTTAGAAACTTCAACAAACAAAGGAGTGTGCAACATGAACTTACAAAGACCGAATGCCAATGAAGCCACAAGGACAGCCAACCGTTCCCGTAGCGTGGTCCCAATGAGCGGGCTGTGCACCAGATGCCTTGATGGGTGTACAGGTAACTGCGAGGTCTTCAAAGCCAGCTTCCGCGGCAGGGAGCTAATCTACCCTGGTCCCTTTGGCGAGATTACTGCTGGCGGCGATAAGGACTACCCTGTTGACTATTCCCATTTGAATATCCAAGGCTACGCGATTGGGGCTAGAGGACTGCCACCCGGAGTGGAGGCCAACCCCGATACGGCTATATTCCCCAGAGTCAGCACAGAAACAGAATACGGCTGGGATATCAAGGTCAAGATGAAGGTACCCATTTTTACCGGTGCCCTGGGCTCCACTGAGATAGCCCGCAAGAACTGGGAGCACTTCGCCGTTGGTGCTGCTATCAGCGGGATAACGATAGTCTGTGGCGAGAACGTCTGTGGCATCGACCCGCGACTCGAACTCGACTCCAAGGGCAAGGTGAAGTCGGCACCGGACATGGATCGACGCATCGAGATTTACCGGCGCTACTATCAGGGCTGGGGCGAGATTCTGGTACAGATGAATGTGGAGGATACCAGACTGGGGGTCGCCGAGTACATCCTCAACAAGCACGGGATTACTACTATAGAGCTCAAATGGGGACAGGGTGCCAAGAGTATCGGCGGTGAGATTAAGGTGGGAACTTTGGAGAGAGCTTTGGAACTGCAGCGGCGCGGCTATATTATCACACCCGACCCTTCGGACCCGGTAAATCAAGCTGCCTTCAAAGCCGGTGCACTGAAGGAATTTGAGCGCCACAGTAGGCTCGGCTTTATCAGTGAGGAAGGCTTCTTTGCCGAGGTAGAACGGCTGCGGAAGTTGGGTTTCAAGCGAATAACTCTCAAGACAGGGGCTTACAGCCTGCGAGAACTGGCGATGGCGATCAAGTGGGGCTCGAAAGCAAAAATAGACCTGCTGACCATTGACGGTGCTCCGGGCGGCACCGGCATGAGCCCATGGCGGATGATGGAGGAATGGGGCATCCCCAGCCTGTATCTCCATTCGGCGGCTTACGAGTTCGCCAAGATACTGGCAGATAGAGGCGAGAGACCATCTGACATGGCTTTCGCCGGCGGCTTCAGCAGTGAGGATGGCGTGTTTAAGGCGCTGGCCCTAGGCTCTCCGTTCACTAAGGCGGTTTGCATGGGGAGAGCGCTGATGATACCAGGTATGGTGGGGAAGAATATCCAGCAGTGGCTGAAGGAAGGTAAACTGCCCAACACGGTAGGGCAGTTCGGCTCGACACCCGAGGAGATTTTCGTGTGCTGGGAGGAAGTAAAAAAGATAGTTGGTGCCGATGAGATGAAGAATATCCCCTGGGGTGCCATCGGTATCTTCAGCTATGTTGACAAGATAAAGGTAGGCTTGCAGCAACTGATGGCGGGTGCCAGGTGCTTCAGTATCCCTGCCATTACCCGCCGGGAGCTAATGTCGCTTACCGAAGAATGCGCCAAGGTGACGGGCATCCCGTACCTCATGGACGCCTATCGCGAGGAGGCGCTGGAGATTTTGAAGTCGTAACCACTTTTTCAGTCCAGCAGGGGGGTTTCACAGCCCCCCTCAGCTTTAGCAAAAGTTCGTCGGCGCCCGGCGTTACAATGGTGTGGCTGTACCAGACTTGAACAGTAGATTAAGAGAGACCTGGCGGCGGTAGTTTTCTATATGCCGCTGTTCTTCATCGCGAGTCCAGCCCAGAAGCCGGCCCATCTCTTTAGCCACAGTCTCAACGGCATCTAGCCCTTGACAGGGGGCGAGTCCGACATCGCTACGGCGCAACAGAAAGTCACCTGGTGTCAGGGCAGTTTCTTCCATAACGGCGTGTTCTATCTGTGCCACGACGTCAGGACAGTGAGCACAGATACGCTGCCGCGCTTTTTCACTGCGGCTGGCAAGCGCGGTAATTTCCTGGAACCGGGAGCCGTAGAGAGCAGCGAGGTGGGAGACTGTCTCTACAGGCAAGCCGCTTTCCTGCGCTACTTCTTTTATTTTTTCCCGCGCTACTGCCGGCGCTCCCGGGAGTGGCATTTCTGCGGTGCGACAAGCGGCCTTCGTTTTCAGCTTGCGGCATATCATGTCTACGACCTCTTCAGCAATGGCGCGATAGCCGGTGATCTTGCCGCCAAGCACCGAAATAAACCCACCTACACCGTGTCTTCGTTCATGGTCCACAATTCTATGGGCCCGGGTAACGTCTGAAGCCTTCTTGGATCGGTTACCGGCTAGAGCCCTGATTCCAGCGGTGGTGTACCAGATATCATCCTCTTTGAGCGACGGGAATGTCCGACGTGTCTCAGAGACGAGATAGGCCACATCAGCAGCATCGGCATGAACGGCGTCGGAGTCGCCCGAATAATCAGTATCGGTCGTCCCGATAAGGGAGTAGCCTTGCCAGGGCAGAACAAAAAAGAGGCGCCCATCGCTATGGGCGAAGCACACCACAGCATGTCGGGAAAGTCGGGGCACAAGCAAGTGTATGCCCTTGGTGCGCCGTATCATCGGCTGGAAGCCTTTGTCCAATAATGTGGTGATAGTATCTACCCAAGGACCAGCAGCATTCACCACCAGCTTTCCTTTTGCCTGATATTTTTCGCCAGTAAGGGTATCCTGCACTTCTACCCCATAAACGGTACCCGCCTTTCTTAGGATAACAGTCACCTTAGCATGGTTTAACACGAGCGCCCCATTCTCCGCGGCCGACAGTGCGGTCTCGAGACAAAGCCGCTCGGTAAAGGGCACCTGACAGTCGTAGTAGAGATAAGAGCCAGTTAGTCCTTTGATATCGAGTCCGGGCTCGAGTTCCAGGGTCTCCCGCTTCGACAGACGACGATGCCATGGCATACTCTTGTCGAAGGAAAGGACGTCATAAAGGAACATGCCCACGGGCAAGGCGGCCCTGTCCAAAGGGCGGGCTACCGGGATTATAAAGGGCAGTGGGTGGACGAGATGGGGCGCTATTCTGAGCAAGACCTCCCTTTCCCTCATGTCCTGGCGAACCAGCTTGAATTCCAGCTGTCTCAGGTAGCGCAGACCACCGTGGATCAAGCGCGAAGAACGCGAGGTAGTACCGTAGGAGAAGTCCTCCTTTTCCAGTAGCAGGGTGTTGATGCCACGCATCGCAGCATCCCGAGCAATACCACATCCGATGATACCGCCCCCAATTACAATCAGGTCGAATGTCTGGGGACCCAAGCCGGAAAAGTCCCTTTTCATCTGCATTTCTCCTTTCTGTACTGTCAGTTCTCCGCCCAGTCCATAGCGCGCTCTACGGCCCGCTTCCAGCCTGCGTAAAGCCTTTCTCTCTGGTCAGCAGGCATCTTCGGCTCGTATGTCCTTGCCGCCTGCCACAGTTTCGCCAGCTCATCGGTGTTCCTCCACAAGCCCACCGCAAGACCGGCGAGGTAGGCAGCACCAAGAGCTGTGGTCTCGGCAACCGCTGCCTGCTGGATGGGTATGCCTAGGATATCCGCCTGAAACTGCATGAGCAGGCTATTAGCAGTCCCACCACCATCCACACGGAGGACAGGTATGTTAAGCCCTGCTTCAGCCGTCATCACCTCAACCACATCCCTTACCTGATAAGCAATCGCCTCTAAAGTAGCTCTGGCAATGTGCCCTGCGGTGGTGCCCCGGGTAACTCCGACGATAGTGCCGCGCGCATACATGTCCCAGTAGGGAGCACCGAGACCGACAAAGGCAGGGACAAAGTAGACGCCGCCATTGTCCGGGACAGAGCGTGCCAGGGTCTCGCTTTCGGCAGCAGTGGAAATGATTTTCAAACCATCCCTAAGCCACTGCACCGCGGCACCGGTTACGAAAATGCTGCCCTCCATAGCATAGGTGATCGTCCCATCCAGCCCCCAAGCTATGGTGGTGAGCAACCCCTTCTCAGATAGCACCGGTTTGCTGCCTGTGTTGAGCAAAATGAAAGACCCTGTGCCATAGGTGTTCTTCGCCATGCCCGTCTGGTAGCACGCCTGTCCAAAGAGCGCAGCCTGCTGGTCACCCGCTATGCCGCCTATAGGGATACCGGCGTGTACCAGGAGTCCCGGTAAAGTCTCTCCGTAGATATAGCTGCAGGGCAGTACACGCGGGAGCATGACCTCCGGGATATCCAAACAAGCAAGCAGGTCTTTATCCCACTTAAGAGTATGTATGTTAAACATCATGGTGCGTGAGGCGTTGCTGTAGTCAGTTACATGTGCCTTGCCGCCCGTCAACTTCCATGTAAGCCAGCTATCCACAGTTCCGAACAGCAAGTCCCCATTTTCAGCCCTATGTTGGCCATCGGGAATATTGTCCAGGATCCAGCGCAGCTTGGTAGCGGAAAAGTAAGCATCGACTACCAGCCCTGTCTTTTGTCGTACTTGCTGGCCCAGTCCCTGTTGCTTTAGCTCCTCACATATCGGGGCGGTGCGACGGCACTGCCAGACCACAGCATTGCTGACAGGTCTCCCGCTGTTGCGCTCCCAGACTACCGTGGTCTCACGCTGATTAGTAATGCCTATTCCTCTCACCTGCGCAGCGGTCGCACCTGCTTTGTCCAGGGCCTCCTTAGCCACCCTCAGGGAGGTATGGAAAATCTCCTCAGGGTCATGCTCCACCCAACCAGGCTGTGGGTAAATTTGACGGGTCTCGCTGTCGGCCATGGAGACTATCCTACCCCACTTGTCAAAAAGCAGGGCACCACTCCCTGTAGTGCCCTGATCGATAACCAAAATGTAGCTCTTTTCAGACATTTTACCTTTCTCCATCCATCACTGCCTGTGGCTAGATATGGCTAGCAAGCCACTGTTCCACATCTGCCATGACGTTGAGGCGCTCCGGCTCATTGAACACCTCGTGGTAAAGCCCTTCGTAGATCTTGATGGTCTTATCGCTTGAACTTACCCGCTCGTATAGGAGCTTGCTACCCTGCGGAGTTGCCAGCCGGTCAGCGCTGCCGTGCAAGATCAGGATAGGCAGCGTTATACGAGACATCTGGGATGGCAGCTCTCTCCACATCCTGGCCAGCTCAGCAGCGGTGCGTGCCGGTATTTTCCCTCTGTAGACAAGGGGGTCATTTTCATATGCTTGTACCACAGACTTATCGCGGCTGATGGCTGAAGCGTCCAGTACGGTGAGTCCTGCCTTTGGGAACAGCGCCGAGGCTACACCTGCCATTATCAGTAACAACGGTGGTGCGGCAGCCGCAGGCAACAGGCTGGCACCAGAGAGTATCAGTCCCGCCAGGTCCTGCTGATACTTTATGGCATATGCCACAGCTATAGTGCCACCCATACTGTGTCCGATGAGAAAGAAGCGGTCAGCAGGATAATCCTTACGGACAAGTTCATGGAAAGCCCTCAGGTCGGTCACATAGTCATCAAACCGGTCAACATAAATGCGCGTGCCTTCAGACTTACCGTGCCCCCTATGGTCAAGTGCATACACAGCATACCCTCTGGAAGCGAAGTAGTCAGCAAAATTCGTGTAACGGCCACTGTGTTCCGCTAGACCATGGGCGATTAACAGCACGGCTTTGGGTTTCTCCTGTGGTAGCCAGCCCCGGTAATAGAGGTTCAGTCCCTTCTTCCCCAAAAATTTCCCCTCTTTGCTTTCCATTGCTCACCTCCTAAATGGTTTGTATTTGCCTTATGTAAAGCATATCCGATTTGCGGGGGGCAAGTTTTTCGACTATTATACTACACAGGACAGGAGTTGGGAGTAGGATGGACGGCGAAGCTCTGCTGGAAAAGGCAAGAGAGTATTTACCTCCGGACAAGCTGGCTCTGGTCAAGGCAGCATATGAATTTGCCAGCCGCGCCCATCAGGGGCAGGTGCGTAAGACGGGTGAACCGTTTCTGGAGCACCCTGTACAGACAGCCATGATACTGGCTGGCCTTCAGCTTGATGCCACCACATTGGCTGCGGCTTTGCTCCACGATGTACTGGAGGACTGTGGCATCCCCCTTTCTGAGGTAGAAGCCAAGTTTGGTCCTGAGGTTAGCAGACTAGTTGACGGTACCACCAAACTGGGCAAGCTCTCATGGAGAGGGGATGGGGATAGCAGACAGGAGTCCCAGGTGCAAAACTTGCGGAAAATGCTGCTGGCCATGGCGCAGGACTTGAGAGTGGTGTTTATCAAGCTTGCCGACAGGCTCCACAACATGCGTACCCTTGGCGCTCTGGCACCGGAAAAACGCAAACAGATCGCGCAGGAAACACTGGAAGTATATGCACCTCTGGCGCACAGGCTGGGAATCTGGCAGTTGAAGTGGCAGCTTGAAGACCTTGCGTTCCGTTATCTTGAACCAAAGGAGTATCACCGTATTGCCCGTATGGTAGCAACAAGGCGTGCCCAGAGGGAGAGCTTTATAAACGAAGTGGTGCAGATATTGAAGCAGGAATTGGAAAGGGCTGATATAAGAGCAGAGGTTTTCGGTCGTCCCAAGCACATATACAGCATTTACGAGAAGATGAACCGTTACGCGGCGCAGGGACGTGACTTCAATGATATACACGATTTATTCGCTGTTCGTATCTTAGTGGACACGGTACCTGACTGTTACAAAGCACTGGGAGTTGTCCACAATCTTTGGCACCCGATTCCAGAGGAGTTCAATGACTTCATCGCCAACCCTAAAGATAACGGTTACCAGTCCCTGCACACAACCGTCATGTGCCAAGGTACAACACCGCTCGAGATCCAGATCCGCACCTACGAAATGCACCGCACCGCCGACTTTGGTGTGGCAGCCCACTGGCGATACAAAGAGGGTGGCAAACAGGAGAAAGGGTTTGAGGATAAGATAGCTTGGCTCCGCCAGCTTATAGAGTGGCAGAGCGAATTGAGCAGCGAGGAGTTCATGGAGTCGTTGCGCACAGAATTGTTGCTTGACCAGGTTTTCGTGTTCACGCCGAAAGGTGAGATAGTTGCATTACCTAAAGGAGCTACGCCGCTTGACTTCGCCTATCGTATACACACTGAACTCGGGCACCGTTGCATCGGAGCTAAGGTGAACGGGAAGCTGGTGCCACTGAACTACGAACTGAAAAACGGGGAAATAGTGGAGATAATGACCACCAAGTCTGACAGGGGTCCCAGCCTTGACTGGCTCAACCCCGACCTCGGGTTTGTGAAGACCCCACACGCCAGGGAAAAGATAAGGCAATGGTTCAAAAAGCAAGAAAGGACACAAAATATCGAGCGCGGACGGGAAATTCTGGAGAGGGAAGTGAAGAGACTGGGCATAAGCATTACTAGTCTCGAGGACACTGCACGTCTGTTCAATTATGCAGACCCGGACGACTTTCTGGCAGCCATTGGCTATGGTGGTATAACTCCCCACCAGCTGGCTCTCAAGTTAGTTGCAGAGCCAGAAGAGGTACCGATGGTAACGAAGCCCTCCGGAGGCAAAACGATGGGCCACAGTGGCATCCAGGTGCTCGGTGTTGGCGATCTGCTCAGTCGTCTGGCAAACTGCTGCCATCCGGTGCCGGGCGATGCCATTATCGGCTACATTACGCGGAGTCGTGGAGTCTCCGTTCACCGTAAGGACTGCATAAACATCAAGAATGTCGAGGATAAAAGGCGATTAATCGAAGTGAGCTGGGGTAAGGTACAGCAGGTCTATCCGATTGATATAAAAATCGATGCCTGGGATAGGGTCGGCCTGCTAAGAGATATAACTACTATAGTCGCTGATGCCAAGGTGAATATCGCCGGCATCAGCACCGAGTACCATGATGACATTATCTCAGTCTTTGCCACACTGGAAATATCAAACATGGCTGAGCTGACACATTTATTGTCCCGGATTCAAGGAGTGCGCGGTGTCATTAGTGCTGTAAGGGCAAACAATACCAGAGCCGGCCTTAGTGGTTAGGCCCGAGGAAATAAGGAGGAGAGCGATATGTTGAATGTGCTGCATGTTAGCGGTCTATTAATGGGTATCTTGACACTTATTTTCGGTATCATAGTGATGATTTTCCCCAAAATACTCAATTATCTTGTAGGTATTTATCTCATAGTGATCGGGGTGTGGGCTATAATCCAAGCTTTATAGCTTGACATTTGTCTCAACGTCCAACGGCTTTCTGTAGCCGGTTGCTAGTCGGTGCGGCATGCTCTATTTCGGAACCTCTGGTTTCAGCTACCAGGACTGGGTGGGGATTTTCTATCCCCCTAAAATGAAAAGGCAGGAATGGTTGGCGTATTATGCTTGCGAGTCTAATGCACTGGAACTGAACTCGACTTTCTATGCCTTGCCACGTCTCTCTGTCATCGAGGCTATGGTAAACAAAACTGGAGAGGGTTTCCTGTTCTCGGTCAAGGCTCCGCAGACGTTGACGCATGAGCGGAAGCCAGGCGAGACGGATTTCGCGGCTTTTATAGGCGTGTTGCGTCCTTTTATTGAGACGGGCAAGCTCGGCTGCGTACTAGCACAATTCCCGTATAGTTTTGCCTGCAACTCAGCCAACTGTGATTATCTGGCAACGTTTCGAGAAAACCTTAGAGATTCGCCATTGGTCGTTGAGTTCCGCAATATTAGCTGGTTGCGAAGAAAAGTCTTTGAATGGCTGCGTAGCTGCAATATAGGTTTCTGCTGCGTTGATGAGCCGAGATTGCCAGGACTCTTGCCTCCGGTTGCTGAGGTGACGGGTGATATAGGCTATATCAGGTTTCACGGACGCAATGCCTCCAAATGGTGGCAGCATGAGCATTCCTACGAGAGGTACGACTACACTTATTCCAAAGAAGAACTGCAAGAATGGCTGCCCAAGATAGCCAAGATAGCTGACAAGGCTAAGACCACCTTTGTTTTTGCCAACAACCATTGGCGTGGTCAGGCAATACATACTATCCGCCAGCTCAGACTCATGTTTGACTAGGAACCCAATACCAGGCAAGCTTGCGTTATTGAATAAGGTTAGCTAGAATAGAATTTACAAATCCATTCGCTGCTCAGGTGCAAGGTGGCTGACTACACTCAACTGTATGAGCGTCTCAAGAAGGAACAGGCTCGCCTGCGGAGCGAACTTGAGCAATTAAAGGCTGAGGAAAAATCCGCTGACGAGCAGCGGGAGGGGAGTCCTTTTGGCAAGAGAGAGGAGAGCGCCACCGAGGTGTTTGAGAGAGAAAAAAGACTGACCCTGGAGAAACGCCTAGTCAGTGCGCTGGCTGAGATAGAGTATGCGCTGAGAAAATACGAGGCCGGTACCTATGGCTTGTGCGATTCGTGCGGTCGCCCTATAGAGCCGGCAAGGCTGGAAGCTTTACCACAAGCAACTTTGTGTCTTGAATGCAAAACAAGCCAGACGAAGAACGCTAGAGGTAAACTGGTCAGGTAGCTGGCGGCAAGGGCTGCTCTTTGTTGTCTTGGTAACTGGAGTGGTAGCGTTTGACCAGATTACCAAGCAATGGATAAGAAGTCACATTGCTCCTCTAGAGGTTGTCCCCGTTTTCGGCTGTGTAAATCTCTGCCATGTGTGTAACCCTGGCTCGGCCTTCGGCATACTGGCACGACAATCAGTGCTGATAACATTGGCAGCAGTAGCAGGGCTAACAGCAATATTGCTGCTCTCCCATTATTTTCGTGCTAGTAGCAGGCTTGGCAACATAGCGTTGGCATTAGTCTTCGGCGGTGCAGTGGGCAACCTTGTAGATAGATTCCGCTTCGGCTGTGTCACCGATTTCATAGACGTCAGATTATGGCACGACTTTCACTGGCCGGCCTTCAACCTGGCTGATTCTGCTATAACAGTTGGCGTGATAGCTCTGCTGACTTTCGTAATCAGGGAATGGAAGACAGGCGATGGAACGCATCCAACATGAGCACATTAGGATGATGGTTAGCGAAAAGGCTCCAAGGCTGGACAAGTATCTGGCTGGAAAATTTCCCGGGCTGTCCCGCTCCCAGCTTCAGAAGCTCATCCGGGAAGGACTTGTCCTGGTAAACGGGGAAAGGGTGATGGCATCCCGAAGGCTTGAGCCAGGAGATGAGGTGTGTATCCACCTACGGCCTGCCACGGAATCGGTACTCATCCCGGAGCAGATTCCCATACCTGTACTCTATGAAGATAGGGATCTGATAGTGGTAGACAAGCCAGCAGGGCTGGTGGTACATCCCTCGCCGGGGCATGCAGCTCACACTCTGGTCAACGCCATCCTGGCGAGATGTCCAGACATTAAGAGTTTTGGTGACAACATGCGACCGGGTATTGTCCACCGTCTGGACAGGGATACGTCAGGTGTAATGGTCATTGCCAAGAATCCCAGAGCTCATCAGCTTCTGACTGAGCAGTTTAAGGCCCGCACTGTGCTCAAAATATACCTAGTCCTGGTAAAGGGCAAATTAACGCCGCCACAGGGTGTCATAGAGGCACCCCTAGGACGCGACCCAGCCAATCGAAAACGCATGGCTGTGGTCAACAGCGGCAGGTCGGCCAGCACTGTATATAAAGTCAAAGAATACCTTAACGGCTATTCCCTCCTTGAGGTTACTCCACACACCGGTCGTACCCATCAGATACGTGTCCACCTAGCCGCTATTGGCTATCCCGTGGTGGGGGACAGCGTGTACGGCGTCAAAGCTCACCTTGTATCGCGCCAATTTGTCCACGCTCACCGCTTAGGCTTTCGTCTGCCATCAACCGGGGAATATCGTGAATTTGTAAGCGAACTATCGCCCGACTTGAAACTGGCTGTCGAAGCACTTAAGAGTTCGCATTGCAGGAATTGAGCTATGCTGGTTGCCAACAAAGAGGCAATGTGTTAAATTGTAGTTAAAAAGAGGCTGTAGAAGAGAATGAAAGACACAAACAGGTCCTTTGAGCAGATAAGGAAAGGTCAATTGCAGCGGGAAAGCGAGTTATACTCGCAGCTTCTGGGAAAGAGCGAATTTGGTGACCTGGAGTCTTTCGAAGCTGATCTAGCCGTCCGAAGGAATGAGATACTGTTCAAAATTCAGGCCGATATGGAGGACACCAGGAACGCCCTGAAGCAGGCAGAACAACTGACAGAACGACTGCGTAAACGCCTGAGCGAACTCGAAGGGATGTACCGCATTTTGACCAAGAAGTAGGTTGTGTCGCAGGTTGTCCCTATTTCTTTCGGGTGCTTCTTCGCCGCCAAACCCTGTTATACTGTTTTAAGGCACCGCGTCATCATTGTGAGAATCGCCCGAGAGCTTTGTTAATACCGCTCTTCAGTTCGGGGGTGCAGATTGAAACATGACCTCGAGGAGGTTTCGCTCGAGTATGCCGGTTTCTGGCTGAGGTTTGCTGCCGGACTCCTGGATTTCTTTTTGCTGGGGATTATCGTCGGCACGCTGTACTATTTCCTCGGTACACCAGTGGCCTGGCTGCCATGCGGGTTCGCCATCGCCTTTGTCTACTGGGTGTCTTTCTGGTGGTGGTTCGGACAAACACCAGGCAAAATGGCAGTGGGAATAAAGGTGATAGAGAAGGACAGTTCGCCTCTCAGCTGGCATACTGCCATACGCCGTGGCTGGGGCTACATAGTAACAGGACTAACCCTATTTATTGGTTTCATTCTTGTGGCGTTCGACGCCAAAAAGCAGGCGCTTCACGACAAAATAGCAGAAACATATGTGGTTAAGGTCACAGTAAGGCAACCTTCGTTTGCCAGGACGTATTTTCGGAGTCAGGCAGGATATGTCTGAAATGAAAGTGAGAGTCCGTTTTGCCCCCAGTCCCACGGGTTATCCTCATGTAGGCAACATTAGAACGGCACTATTTAACTGGCTTTTTGCCCGGCACAATGATGGCATCTTTATCTTGCGCATCGAAGACACTGACCGAGAACGGATGGTGGACGGTGCGGTAGAGGCCATTATCGAAAGTCTGCGGTGGCTGGGCCTTGATTGGGACGAAGGCCCCTATTTCCAGTCACAAAGGCTGGCACTTTACCGAGAGGTCGCGGCAGAACTGGTGAAACTCAACGCTGCTTATTATTGCTATTGTTCACCTGAGCGACTGCAGCTGGTCAGAGAAGAACAGATGAAAAGAAAGCAGCCACCGGGTTATGACCGCCATTGCCGCAATCTGACATCGTCCCAGAGGGCGGAATTTGAATCGAGTGGCATCACGCCGGTAATCCGCTTTAGGACACCTCTTGAGGGACAGACCGTGTTTCACGACTTGCTTCGTGGCGAAATAGTGTTTCAGAACAGCACGCTGGACGATTTTGTCTTGCTAAAGTCAGATGGTTATCCCACCTATCACCTAGCGAATATTGTGGATGACCATTTTATGGGTGTCTCACATGTTCTCAGGGCTGACGAGTGGCTTTCGAGCACACCCAGACATGTTTTGTTATATCAGGCCTTAGGCTGGGAACCGCCTAAATTCGCTCACCTACCGATGATTTTGGGCCCGGACAGGTCTAAGCTGAGCAAGAGGCATGGTGCTACCTCCGTCACTGAATATATGGAGGCTGGCTATCTGCCGGAGGCAATGTTCAATTTTTTGGCCCTGCTGGGCTGGTCGCTGGACGACAAGACCGAGGTCATGAGCCGCGATGTGATAATCAGGAATTTCTCCTTGGAGCGGATAAGCAAAAACCCGGCGGTATTCAACAAGGAGAAGCTCGATTGGATGAACGGCGTTTATATCCGGAGTTTGACTGTCGAAGAATTCACCCGGCGGGCGCTGCCTTTCCTTGAGAGGGGATTGTCCTCCACCGTTGCCAGACCGCTAGACCAAGATTATGTTCGCCGCATCATGCCACTGGTACAGGACAGGGCGAGGACGCTCGGAGAAGTAGCCCATCTTACCGAGTTCTTCTTTGCTGAGGAGCTTAATTATGAGGCGAAGCTGTTTTTAGAAAAGCTTACGCCTGACGAAGCTGCCAAGTCGCTTCAGACGACTATTGCCCGTTTGGAGGGGTTGCAGGACTGGGATGCGGCAACTCTAGAGAATCTCTTGCGTCCTCTGGCGGAGGAGCTACAACTGAAGACCGGTGTTTACTTTGGTCTGCTCCGTGTAGCAGTAACCGGCAGGACAGCCGCCCCGCCCCTCTTTCAGACTATGGAAGTGCTGGGCAAGAACCGGTGTCTGAAACGCCTTAGGAACGCTTTATCAAGAGTGTCCAATGTAGGCTGAGCACGATTAAGGGGAGCTTTCAAGTCCCATCTCCTTTTAGTGATTGCTATCTTAGCACCTCCCAGTATTTGATAGCAGTGGCGCTCAGGTTGCCAGCAGTAGCCGTGATGGTTCCCACGGATTAATGGCCTTATGTACTTACTAGCCCTGCCAAGATGTAAGTGCCAAAACAAGGACGGGGTTAGTCTCTATTTCGCCCTCTGATCGCAGTAACGAAAGAGAGACACGGGGAAAAACCGGTCATTAAAGCCTTGTACCACCGGCATCAACACTTTTGACACGTCGGGCAAAAGTAGCTACCACGGTTTCTGATGGCAAGACGCTGGACTGGCGTACCACATTCTGGGCAGGGCTTGCCACCACAGTGCGCTACTTTGAAATTGAAGTGGGCTGCACCTGCCTCACCTCCAGGACGCAGATAGGTGTCCACACTAGCCCCTTTGTGCTCTATGGCTGAACGTAGCGTGCTTATTATGGCGGTATAAAGCCTTTCGGTTTCTTGCCACGAAAGGTCACTTGCTGGGCGTAGCGGATGGACCCTAGCCTTAAACAGTGCTTCATCGGCGTACATATTGCCGATACCGGCGATGACTTTTTGGTCCAGCAGCACCGCCTTTATAGGAGCCTTACGCCTCTTCAATCTGCGCGCAAGCTCTTTGGCAGTGAAGCTAGGCTCTAAAGGCTCCGGCCCGAGCTTGCTCTCCACCAGCTCTTCTCCTTCCAGAATTGACACCACTGCCAGACGTCTGCGGTCGATTAATACCAACCTTGAGCCATCGCTTAGGTGGAATACCACTCTGGAACGTGCCTGGGGTTCTGGCGGATTTAGAAGCAACACCCCCGACATCCTCAAATGTATCACCAGACATTTGCTATTCGAAAGAAGGAGAATGAGGTACTTACCACGGCGCTTCAGGCTTTTAATCCTCTGCCCGACGAGTCCCTCCCGGAATTCCGCCGCTGTTAGCGGACAGATTATCTTGGTGTCGCAAACGATGACTTCAACGAACTTTTTACCCACGAGATACGGCTCGAGTTCTCTCCTTATGGTTTCAACTTCAGGCAGTTCTGGCACTTTATCCCATCTCTGCCCAGTTCTTGCCCACCTTGATGTCTACTTTCAGTGGGACTCTAAGTTTGAGGGCATTAGGCATGATTTCGAAGATTAGCTGTTTCAAAATGTCCAGTTCCTCGGGCGGCACTTCAAACACCAATTCATCATGTACCTGAAGCAGCATCTTGCTTCTTAGGAGCCTTTTCCTTATCTCGCGGTAGAGGTTGACCATAGCGATTTTGATGATATCTGCAGAGGTGCCCTGCACCGGCATGTTTATTGCCATGCGCTCTGCTGCTTCTCTCACTTGGCGGTTGGGCGAGTTTATCTCCGGTATGTATCTCCTCCTGCCCATCACCGTCTGGACATAGCCCAGTTCTCGTGCCTGCCGTTTGGTATCTTCGATGTATTTTCTTACGCCGGGATATTTTTCGAAGTAGGAGGCGATAAACCGTGCGGCTTCCTCTCGTGTGAAACTGGTTGCCTGCTCCAGACCGTAGTCACTCATGCCATAGATAACGCCAAAGTTCACCGTCTTAGCCACACGGCGCATTTCCGGGGTGACCTTCTCTGCAGGCACATTGAATACCCGCGACGCTGTAGCAGTGTGGACGTCTTCGTTCCGCAAAAAAGTGGCAATTAGCTCCTCGTCCTGCGAGATATGCGCCAGCACCCTGAGGTCTATTTGTGAGTAATCAGCAGACAGAAGGAGCCAGCCCGGCTGGGCTATTATCGCCTGCCTTATTTTGCTGCCCAGTTCGCCACGGACTGGTATGTTTTGCAGGTTGGGGTCACTAGAGGATAAACGGCCAGTGACAGTTCCCGTCTGATTGAAACTGGTGTGCAGTCTGCCCGTCTTGGGATTGACGAGTTCGAGGAAGGCATCTGTGTAGGTAGATTTCAGCTTGGCAAGCTGACGGTACTGCAGCACTAGTTCGATTATAGGATGGGCTCCTTTGAGTTCTTCAAGCGCTGATGCCTCGGTCGAGTAACCGCTCTTCGCTTTCCGCGGCTTGGGAAGCTTTAGTTCTTCGTAGAGCACCCGGGAAAGCTGTTGAGAGGAGTTTATATTGAACCTGTGTCCCAGGCAATTGTAGATTTCAGCCTCTACCCTCATCATCTCCCTGCCTAGACTATGCGACATCTCACGAAGCAAGTCAAGGTCAAGTGCCACACCATTCCTCTCCATATGTACCAGAACCGGAACCAGCGGCATTTCCACATCGGCAAAAAGCTGCCACAGTCCCTGGCTGTGGAGTTCAGGCTCAAGCTGCTCCTTCAGCCTCAAAGTTACATCAGCATCGGCACAGGCGTACTGCGCAGCCTGCTCTATCGGCGTCATCGCCATGGACACCTGTTTTGCCCCTTTCCCGATAAGGCTATCTATTGGGGTCATCTCAATCCCCAGTCTGTTGAAAGCCAGGGCTTTCAAGCTTAGCGCTTTTTCTCCAAGCAGATGGGCAGCGAGTATGGTATCGAAAGAAAGATTCTGCAGTTCGATGCCATGCTCGGCGAGCACTATAATGTCGAATTTACCATTGTGTGCTATCTTGCCTGTCGAATTGTCTTCAAGGGCACCTTTAAGGCCGTCAATGACTAGCGATAGTGGTAGTTGCTTGGTCTGGCTAAAGCCGCGGTGCCCTACAGGTATATAATATGCTTCTGCCGGTCTCAATGATATCGATATGCCAACGAGGTCGGCCGTCATTGCTTCGCTGCTCGAAGTCTCAACATCGAAGGCGAATTCTTTGACTAGAGAAAGTTGCGATAATAGCTCTCCGAGCATGTCCTGCGTTGTCACTATACGGTAATCCCCTCCCACCTGTTCTCTCACTCGGACACGGGTAGGTTCCTCTGCGCCAATTTCCTGTGGTAACCTGGAAAGCAACTGGGCAAAGCCAAGCTCGCGGAATAGTTCTACTACTTTCTGACGGTCGTATGCAGTCACTCGGCAGCTATCCAGGTCAAGATTTACAGGTACCGATGTGACTATTCGAGCCAGCTCCCGATTGCGGAAAACTTGCTCTTTATGCTGCTGAAGCAGCTCCTTTACCTTGTCCGGACTTACTCCATCGATGCGGGCATAGATTTCGTCCAGGCTGCCGAACTGGCGGAGAAGTCTGGCAGCAGTCTTTTCGCCGACACCAGGGATGCCCGGTATATTGTCTGAAGGGTCGCCGGTGAGTGCTTTGAAATCGGCAAGCTGTTTGGGAGATATACCATACTTCTCTTGCACCAGCAGTTCGTCATAAAGCACAGTGTCGCTGAAAGTCCTCCTCGGGGCGAGCACCTTTGTCTTTGGAGAGACCAACTGGAGGACATCATTGTCACCAGTAACGATGATCGTCTCTACGCCACGCTCATTTGCCTGGCGACTCAAGGTGCCCAGAACATCGTCAGCCTCGAATCCATCAACTTCGAACACCGGGATGTGGAATGCCTCTACCAATTGGTGCACTCGTTTTATCTGGCTGACGAGTTCATCCGGCGTTCTCGGGCGCTGGGCTTTGTATTCCTCGAACTTTTCATGGCGAAATGTCGGTGCCGGACGGTCGAAGGCAATCGCCCAATGAGTCGGCTTGATCTCATTAAGCACCTTCAGAAGGGTGCTGGCAAAGCCCTGGACAGCGTTTACCATCTCTCCTGTCCTTGCTACAGTTAGTGGAGGCAGCGCGTGGAAAGCACGGTGCACCAAGGCATTGCCATCAAATAGCAACAGTAGGGGCCTATTCCCTCCCATTATTCCAGCTGAAGCGGCTATGTTATCGCACTTCTGCATTATATACCATTATGGACAGTATGTGGTATACTTAATTTCATTCGTAAACTGCAACCGGCCGAAGATGAAAAGAGATATCCTTTCTGTGGCTGACCTGAGCGCTGGAGAAGTGGAAAAATTGGTCGGCAGCGCTTTGAGGCTGAAGCACAGTAAGACGCCCAAAGTGCTCAGGGACAAGATTTTTGCCCTTATTTTCGAAAAGCCATCATTGCGTACGAGAGCTAGCTTTGAGGTAGCCATACGGCAGATGGGAGGCCAATGTTTTTACCTTTCTCCCGAAGAAGTAGGGTTGGGAAAGCGCGAACCGGTCGCCGATGTTGCCCGTGTGCTCAGTCGGTATGTGCATGGCATAATTGCCAGGACATTTTCCCACCATACACTGGAGATTCTATCCCGTTATGCCACTGTTTCGGTGATCAATGCACTCTCTGACCACGAGCACCCCTGCCAGGCACTCGGTGACCTACTCACAGTGAAAGAAAAGAAGGGAGCGCTAAAGGGCTTGACACTGGCCTTTGTCGGCGACGGGAACAATGTGGCACACAGCTTGCTCCTAGCTTGTGCCCTGAGCGGGGTAAATTTTCGCATAGCCTCGCCCCCTGGGTATGAGGTGCGGGAAGGAGTACTCAAGGTTGCAAGAAATTTTGCCACTGATAGCCGGACCGACATCCTGCTCACCACAGAGCCAGAGGAAGCTGTGAAAGGGGCGGATGTGGTGTACACAGATGTGTGGACTAGTATGGGCCAGGAGTCCGAAGCTGATAAGCGAAGGAAAGACTTCGCACGTTATCAAGTAAACGAAAAATTGCTCTCCTTAGCAAAGCCGGATGCCATAGTGATGCATCCCATGCCCGCCCATCACGGTGAAGAAGTGGCCACTGGCATTCTAGATAGCCCAAGGTCAGTGGTCTTTGACCAGGCCGAGAACAGATTACACATTCAGAAGGCATTGCTTGTTCATCTGTTCGGCAGAAGATAGGTTGGGAAATCTGGCGACGGTGTGGTCAAAACCATGATATGCTAACCATTATCACGGGAGTTACCAATCCAGTGAAGCCAGTCGTTGCTATTGTCGGCAGAGCCAATGTTGGCAAGTCCACGCTATTCAATCGCCTAGCAGGCGGGAGAGTAGCAATTGTCGAAGACTTGCCCGGGACAACGCGTGACCGTATCTTCGCCAACGTTAACTGGCTGGGAAGAGATGTGACCCTCGTTGATACTGGCGGACTTGAGCCAGAACCCGGGTCATCGCTGGCACAAAAGGTCAAGTCCCAGGTCCAGGCTGCTATTGCCGCTGCCGATGTAATAGTCTTTCTTGTAGATATCCGTGAGGGGCTACTGCCTACTGACGAGCAAATAGCTGAATTGCTGCGCGGTTGTGGAAAACCTGTGGTGCTGGCTGCCAATAAGGCGGACAATGCCAGGTTGGACATCCAGACGACAGAGTTCTACCGTTTGGGACTGGGAGAACCACTAGTTATCAGCAGTCAGCATGGTAGAGGCATAAGCCGTCTGATGGAAGCCGTATCAGCACACCTTCCAAAAGAGGCCCGACCAACTTTACCAGAGCCAACTGTACCTAAGCTAGCTATTGTTGGACGCCCCAATGTCGGCAAATCCATGTTACTAAACGCCATTGTGGGCGAGGAGAGGGCTATAGTAGACGAGACGCCAGGAACGACACGGGATGCGCTTGACACAATATACGACCACCAGGGGCAGAAGGTACTACTTATCGACACCGCTGGCATCAGAAGGCGCGGACGCGTTGAAGCCGGGATTGAGTATTACAGCCTGATCAGGGCACTGAATGCCATCGACAGGTGCGATGTGGCCATACTGGTCACCGATGCCACCGAGTTTCTCACCGCCCAGGATCTTCACATCGCCGGCTATGTCAAAGAGGCTTACAAGGGTATGATATTGGTGGTGAACAAGTGGGACCTGGTCTCTGGCAATACCGAAGCCTATTCCGAATGTATCAACGAGCGACTCAAATTTATGCCATATGCGCCGGTGTTGTATGTATCAGCAAAAACAGGGCATAATGTAGACAAAGTCATACCTCAAGCGCTTGAGGTATGGCAAGAAAGGCAGAAAAAGCTACCGGATAAGGTGGTGGACAAGCTTATTAAAGATGCGGCGCTGGCACAGTCGCCGCCTCGAAAGGGCCTGAAACGATTGCGCATTCTGCGTGCTTATCAGTCTGGCGTCAATCCCCCCTGTTTCACCCTGGTTGTCAACGACCCTGAGCTGATGCATTTCTCATATCAGCGCTATCTGGAGAATAGATTGAGACAAACGTTCGGGTTTCGTGGCATAACGCTGAAATTCTTACTGAAGAGCGCAGTGAGCAAGAATCTGGAAAGGACGGGGGTGTGAGCATGATAATGGTCAAGTTCGCTCTGAGTGCTTTAGCAAGTTACCTTATCGGTGCCATTCCATTCGCGCTGATCGTGAGCAAGTGCATGGCTGGTATAGACATTTCCAAATACGGGAGTGGTAACATTGGCGGCACAAATGTGTTGCGTGTGCTGGGTAAAAGGGCAGGGGCGATTGCCATGGCACTGGATGTAATGAAAGGGGTGGCAGCAGTATTCACGGCGCGGGCTATTGTCGGCGATAGTGTGTTAGTAGTTGCCGGTATCCCTATGAATTGGCAGTATGCCCAAGTTATCGCTGCCCTGATGGTGATGGTAGGGCACAACTGGTCGGTTTATATTAAGTTCCGTGGCGGCAAAGGAGTAGCAGCCTATTACGGCAGCTGGATTGCCATTTGGCCACTGGCAGCGATTTTCGGCGGTCTGATATTAATACTCACAGTGCTACGCAGTCGATACATGTCATTGGGGTCCATACTGAGCTGCCTGGGGATTCTATGCCTGTTCATGGTGCTCACGGTGGTACGTAATATCCCCCCGGTGTACCTCGTTTACAGCCTTGTGGCTGCAGCGTTGATCATATATCAACACCGGAAGAACATTGCACGATTGCAAGCAGGTACAGAACTCAGGGTAGACCAACGCGTTAATATCGATTCTTGATAGTCTGGAAGCTGTAGACTGAATGAAGAAAGTAGCCATAATAGGCGCCACCACATGGGGCAGCACACTGGGCCAAATGCTTGCCAAAAAAGGTGTGGAAGTGGCGCTGTGGGCAAGGACTGAGGTCGAAGCCAAGACATTAAGAGGAACGATAGCAAATACACAGCCACCAGCTGAGTTTTCTATTCTCACCAGTTTGGAACAAGTTCTACAGTCAGCGGCCACTGTTATTTATGCCGTACCCGCTCAGCGTTTAAGACAGAATGTGCGTTCAACCGCTCGGTTTCTGGACAATTCCGTGATCCTTGTCAGCGCGGCTAAAGGCCTTGAAGCAGAATCCGGGAAAAGAATGTCAGAGGTAATAGCAGAAGAGGTCCCTTTTGCTGTGGCACAGCGGATATGTGCCTTATCAGGACCCAACCTTTCTAAGGAGATAAACTCCGGTCTGCCAGCCGTATCAGTCGTAGCATGCAACAATTTGGACATAGCGAAACAAGTACGAGAGCTACTCAGTTGTCCTGGATTTTCTGTATATGTCAGCGACGACATCGTCGGTGTGGAGCTATGCGGCGCATTGAAAAATGTCATTGCCATCGGTGCTGGCATACTCGACGGATTGGGGCTTGGGAATAATGCCAAGGCAGCATTTATTACCCTGGGATGGAGTGAAGTAGTCAGATTAGGGGTGGCTTTAGGAGCAAAGGCAAGCACTTTTTACGGGATTGCCGGCCTTGGCGATCTTATCGCTACAGGCAGTAGTCCGCTCAGTCGCAATTACCATGTCGGCTATGAATTGGCGAGGGGAAAGTCGCTCAGTGAAGTGAGGACTTCGATGAAGCAGGTGGCTGAGGGTGTGGACACAGCAATAGCCGCCTACCGATTGGTGGGCAAATTAAGGCTGACAGCACCCATTATCGACCTTATTTATGGCGTATTGTTTGAGTCATTGCCCCCGGCTGAGGTTGCCAAGCGGTTTACCAATGGCATTACACCCGATGCGCTTCTTTAGCCCTCTTTCAGATTCGCGGCGGTATCAACACTTTCTCTATTACCAAATCTAAGGTCTTTTCCCTTCGGAACCTCAGGGGTTGGTAAAGTTTTTGCCAGTTCCTCAAAAAGCTGCCTCTCCCTAGCACTCATTGCTTGCGGTGTGACCACCTTAACCACGACCACTTGATCCCCCCTCCCCCTCTTGTTCAGATGCGGCACCCCTTTTCCTTTGATACGAAACACCGTACCGTGTTGAGTCCCGGCTGGTATCTTCAGCATGGCCTCGCCATCGATTGTAGGGATAGCGATGCTATCGCCAAGCGCCGCCTGAGCGAAATTTATTGGTAACTCATAGACAATATCATAGCCCTTTCGGGTAAAAAGATGGTGCGGCTTGATGGACAAAGCAACAAGTATATCGCCCGGTGGTCCACCATATTCACCTGCGTCCCCTTGGTTGGGTAAGTGGAGCTGATAACCCTCATCTACTCCTGGTGGTATGGTCACGGTGAGCCTGCGCTTGACTTTCTCCCTCCCTGTGCCCTTGCAATGGAGACAGGGGTCGGTAATAACCGAGCCGTCACCATGACAGCGTGGGCAGGCGGTGACATAGGTGAAGCGACCGAAAATGCCTTGCTGTACGCGGCGAACTTCGCCCTTGCCATTACAGTTGGGGCATCTCTCGGGGTTTGTGCCTGGCCTGCTACCGATACCATGACACACGCTGCAGACTTCAATGCGCCACAGTTCGATTTCTTTATTTGCTCCGAACACTGCCTCCTCAAAAGAGATGGTCAGATTAGCATGAAGATTGTTACCCTTCCGTGGTATGCGCTGTCTGGCCGCAGTAGTAGCACCGAAAAAGGCATCGAATATGTCTCCAAGCCCACCAAGGTTAAATTCATCGAAACCAGCCCAGTCCAATGTGCCAGCTCGCCCGTACCGGTCATAGGTGGCTCTCTTTCTGGCGTCGGAAAGCACCTCATAGGCCTCGTTTATTTCTTTGAACTTTTCCGCGGCACTAGGTTCTTTATTATGATCCGGGTGGTACTTGAAGGCTAACCTGCGGAAAGCCCGCTTAATTTCCTCTTCGCTAGCATTTCTGGGGACGCCCAGTATTTCGTAGTAGTCTCTGGAAGTCGCCATTATAAACCCCAACTTACCAGTATAGCCAATCCACTTGCAATGGGCAAATCTCGAACTTGATCGGCGCGCAGGCACAGTTTTGTGTTTCCTCAAGGGATGGGATATATTATTGCTACGCATGAGGGAACGGGTCAGGCAAGTGCTATCACTGCGCCCCAAGAAACGTCTCAGTGGCTATGGGCTAAATGAGGCTGCTGTACTCGTACCGATCTATGACCGGATGGGGGAATATCACCTACTATTTACCAAGCGCAGCCAGCTTGTTCCTTATCACAAGGGCCAAGTCTCTTTTCCTGGGGGAGCACGGAATGAGGCCGATGTAAGCTTGAAGGACACCGCACTCAGAGAGAGCTGGGAAGAGATCGGATTAAGAGCTAAAGACGTAGACATAATAGGCGAGTTGGATGACACACCGACGACCACCTCAAACTTCAGTATCTCACCTTTTGTTGCCTTTATTCCCTACCCTTACCAATTTACGGTGAACAGAGCAGAGATCGATGAGATATTCGGCGTACCTATCTCTTTTCTGTTGTCAGGTGCTGGCAGGAGAGAGGAGAGTTACGAGATCGGTGATCAGCTCGTAACCGGATATATTTATGAGTTTGAGGGCCGCATAATATGGGGCGCCACCGCCCGCATTGTACAGCAATTTCTGGAAGTCTGGCAGCAGGCGAGTGGTGCCCGGTGACTTGGTTTACTGATTCTTAGCCTCCTTCTCCCCCTTGACTTTGACCTTGATCTGCTTGGGTTTCACCTCTTCGGCTTTAGGCAAAGTCAAGGTAAGGATGCCGTTTTCGAAAACTGCCTCAGCCTTGTCAGTCTTGACCTTTACCGGTATGGTCACGGTGCGGCTGAAGGAGCCGAAACGGCACTCCTTGTAAAAATAGTCCTCGTCTCTTATTTCCTTGTCCTCTTTGTGCTCACCCTTGATGGTAAGGGTGTCACCGGTAATGGAGATATCAACTTCTTCTGGCTTCAGACCAGGGATGGCTGCCTTTACCACGACCTCATTGTCGGTCTGGTACATGTCAATAGGCAGCTGCCATTCCTCAAGGCCAGGCCAGAAGCGGGATAGCCGGACAAAGCTATCCTCAAACAGCCTGTCCATGGCATCTCGCAACCTAATGATGTCTCGGAATGGTTCCCATCTTGCTAGAGTTGTCATGCTCTCACCTCCTTTCCTAAATTTCTTGGAATCTACCGGGCCCACTCGCCAATTAAAATTATAGCGGTGTTATACATGTTTTGTCAAGAGTCTTAACAAATGTTTGCTAAGAGCCTTAGAGCACAAGTTGACAATACTCTGAAAGATATCTATAATGATGGCTGAGGTGGTCGCTATGGCGAAGGATTACTACGCAGTTCTTGGTATCAGTCGGGATGCAACTGAGAAGGAGATAAAGCAGGCTTATCGCCGCTTGGCGAGAAAGTACCACCCGGATGTTAACCCTGGCGATAAAACTGCCGAGGCTAAATTCAAGGAGATAAACGAGGCTTATGAGGTACTTTCCGACCCTGCCAAACGGGAGAAATATGACCGTTTCGGTGAACACTGGCAGTATGCCGAGAATCTTGGTGGCACAGGATGGAAAGCAGGGACGGACTCAGGAGGGGTTTTCACCACTATACACTTTGATGACATTGGCAGTGTACTTGACGAGGTGTTGAACAGTATTGCTTTCGGCAGGACTTTTCGCTCGACGAGACGCACGGGTGAGCTGGAATATCCCGTGGAAATAACCCTGGAGGAAGCCTACCACGGAGCAAAACGCGTTATCGAAGTCTGGGACGAATTGCCCTGCCAAGCATGCGGCGGCAGGGGCGCACTCAGGTATGGCACATTGGGACAGCGCTGCCAGACATGTGGGGGCTCAGGGTCGGTGAAAAAGGCTAGAAGGCTGGAGGTCAAGATACCTCCAGGAGTCAGGGATGGCTCTCGTGTTCGGATAGCCGGCCAAGGATATCTGAACCCGGATGGCAGCCGGGGCGACCTCTATCTGCTAGTCCGAATCTTGCCACATCAGCTTTTCCAGAGGAAAGGTGACGACCTCTATGTCGAGGTTGCAGTACCACTGCTCACTGCCGTGCTCGGCGGTGAGGTAGAGGTACCAACACCTAAAGGAAAGGTTATGCTGAAAATCCCACCAGAGACCCAAAATGGCAGGGTTTTCCGGCTTTCGGGCCAGGGTATGCCACACTTGGGCAACTCCTCTTACGGGGACATGTTTGCCAAAGTTAAGGTGGTGCTACCAACCAACCTGTCAGAGCGAGAGAGACAACTTTTCGAACAATTGCGAGCATTGCGCTCTGGATGATCAGGGTATTGCCAATATAGTGTTGAGGTGATAAGATAGGATGACTTCGAGAGATTCGGAACCTAAATATGTAATTAGCATCGCGGCCAGAATTGTTGGCGTTGAGACCCATACCCTCCGCTATTATGAGAGGATGGGCCTTATCCGCCCATACCGCTCGAAAGGGAATATCCGCTACTATTCTGAGAGCGATATTGCCCGTATCCGATACATAAAAACGCTGATGGATGACCTCGGAATTAATCTGGCCGGCGTTGAGGTAGTAATGCGCATGGCTGAAAGAATAGCCGAAATGCAGCAGAGGGTGCGTGAACTGGAAGCAGAGCTGGAACGTCTAAGGCAGTTGACAAAAGGGAGCGGAGAAAACAATGACCGATGATGTCAGGCTCAAACCAGCTGGCTGGCAAGTGACGGCAACTACTGTCAGATGCGAGAAGGTTGACGATTTCGTTACCATAATGGTCAATAAGGACTGGTCAACAAGTTGCGCTTGGTATCACCGGCACAAGGGGCAAGGCAGTCCTGGCAGTAAGGGCAGGTTCAATACCAGGCTGAAGGGGAAGATAGACGCTTGTAATGGGCCAGAGTGCCCCCTCGTAGTGCAGTATAGAGACAGGTTGATCCACGAGGAGTTTGGCAGTTGTTAGTGGCAATTCGAGGTATACAGTTAAACTAGGAAGAGACGATGAGACCAGAAAGATTCACTGAACAGGCACAGGAAGCACTGGCAGGTTCACTTGCGCTGGTACGGCGTTTCCGTCACAGTCAACTAGATGTTGAGCATGTACTCCTAGCCCTGCTAGAACAGGAAAACGGACTAGCGGTACAGCTGCTGGAGCGGCTGGGTGTCAATGTTGGTGCTCTGAAGAGGCGCCTGGAGATGGTTCTAGATTCGGCACCGAAAGTTGCCCATGAGATAATTCAAGTTTTCGAGACACCCCGCTTCCGCCACCTGCTCCAAAATGCCGCCCGCGAGGCCAACCGATTGAAAGACGATTTTATTGGCGTGGAACATCTTTTGGTTGCCATAGCTGGCGAGCCCAGAGGCGATGCCTCCACCATTTTGAAAGAATTCGGGGTAGACCAAGAAAGGATCTATCAAGCGCTCCAGAGTATACGTGGTAGACACCGGGCTGACAGCCCCACTGCCGAGAGCAAATACCGCTCCCTTGAGAAATACGGGCGCGACTTTACCGAGCTGGCACGTCAGGGCAAACTTGACCCAGTGATTGGACGCGACGAGGAGATAAAGCGGGTGATGCAGATTCTGACGCGTCGGACGAAAAATAACCCGGTTATCATCGGCGAAGCGGGTGTGGGCAAAACAGCCATTGCTGAAGGGCTGGCACAGAAGATCGTATCGGGAGATGTGCCTGATTCGTTGAAGAATAAAAGGATAATCGCCCTAGATATGGGAGCATTAGTCGCCGGCAGCAAGTTTAGAGGGGAATTTGAAGAACGGCTCAAGGCAGTGATGGATGAGGTACGCCAATCAAATGGCGAGATAATCCTGTTTATCGACGAAATTCATACAGTGGTCGGGGCCGGCGCGGCCGAAGGTGCCATCGACGCCAGCAATATGTTGAAGCCAGCGCTGTCACGTGGTGAACTTCAGTGTATTGGTGCTACAACCCTGGATGAATATCGGGAACACATTGAAAAGGACAAGGCGCTAGAACGACGCCTGCAACCAGTATTTATCGAAGAGCCCAGCGTGGAGGCAACAATCGAGATGCTCCGTGGTTTGCGCCCACGGTATGAGGCCCATCATAAAGTGAGGATCGATGACTCGGCGCTGGTGGCTGCTGCCAGATTAAGCCACCGCTATATTTCGGGACGCTTTCTACCAGATAAGGCGATCGATTTGATTGACGAAGCAGCCAGCAAACTTCGTATCGATATGGAAAGTAAGCCACCAAACATTAGAGCTCTGGACAACGAAATAAGACACTTGCAAGAAGAAGAGGAGGCAGCTTCCCAGCGTGCCGACTACCAGAGAGCAGCCGAGTTGAAGTCACAAAGGCTGAAACTGGAGCAGGAGCGCCACCGTGCCGAGGAGGAATGGCGCAGAGAGAAGAAGATTGAGAGCGTTGTCGACGAGGAGATAATTGCCGAGCTCGTCTCCAAATGGACCGGCATCCCCGTTGCCCGGATGCTGGAAGGGGAGACAGAAAAACTGTTACACATGGAAGAACGGCTACATCAGAGGATTGTAGACCAAGATGAGGCGGTAGCAGCCGTATGCGAGGCTATCCGACGGGCACGAGCAGGACTAAAAGACCCCAAGAGGCCAATAGGCAGCTTTATCTTCCTTGGCCCCACGGGTGTTGGTAAAACAGAATTAGCAAAGGCTCTGGCAGAGTTCCTGTTCGATGATGAGGATGCCATGATACGGCTAGATATGTCGGAGTTTATGGAGAAGCATACCGTGTCGCGACTGATAGGCGCCCCACCAGGTTATGTGGGCTATGAAGAAGCCGGGCAGCTTACTGAAGCAGTACGCAGGCGTCCGTTCCGCGTTATCCTCTTCGACGAGATCGAGAAAGCACATCCCGATGTTTTTAACATTATGCTTCAGATACTCGAGGACGGGAGGCTGACAGATGGGCATGGCAGGACAGTCGATTTCAAAAACACTGTGGTAATAATGACCAGCAACCTCGGTACTCAGGAGTTCCAGAAGCAGGCTATCGGCTTTTCACGCCAGGAAAAAAGCGAGCAGCAGCGACTGCGGAGCGCCATCGAGAGTGAGTTGAAGCGGACATTCCGCCCCGAGTTCTTGAACAGGATAGATGATGTTATAATTTTCCAGCCCTTAACCGAAGAGCACCTGAAGAAAATAATTGACCTTTTGGTAATGGAGGTGGAAAAGCGGCTGAGCGACCGTGATATACGCCTTGAGCTTACCGATGAGGCGAAGTCCTGGCTGCTCAAGGAGGGTTACGAGCCAGTTTACGGTGCGCGCCCGCTGAGGCGGGCCATCCAGCGCTTCGTGGAAAACCCGCTTTCAAGTCGTATCTTGAGCGGAGAGATAAAGGACGGTGACAGCGTTGTGGTAACAGTTAGCGAGGGGGCGTTGAGTTTCCAAGTCAAGAAAAAGGCAAAGGTGCCTTCATAGGACCGGTAAGATAATGCAGGAAGCGAAAGCAAAAGTCGGCAAGACCCAGTACATCATTGGCGGGCTGGCGATAGCGCTGACAGTTGCTCTCTGTGTGGTCGCGGTTCTTTACTGGGAATATATTCAGAGGGTTTCCCATTATGGCTACCTCGGTGTATTTGTCATAAGTATATTCGCTGGCGCTACTGTGCTTGTGCCCATACCCGGCATTCTGGTCGTGTTCACCATGGGCAGTATTCTTAGGCCAGCTGTTGTTGGAGTAGTCTCCGGCCTGGGTGAAGCTATAGGAAGCATTGGTATCTATCTGAGTGGCTACAGTGGTCAGCGGGCACTACTGGGACTCGATAGTCAAAAATTCCTGGCAAAATTCTCGGACTGGATACGCCGGCGAGGTAGTGTGGCTGTGTTTCTAATGTCAGCCATATTAAACCCTTTGTTCTATCCATTTACCGTAATAGCAGGCATGGTCAGGTTCGGGCTGATGAGGTTCTTTTTTCTCTGCTGGGCTGGTAAGTCGGTGAAAAATATGATGATCGCCTATGCTGGTTTTTTCGGCCTGCGTTCCCTGCTCCACTGGGCAGGAATAATGATGGGGTTATAGCCTAAATGAACCAACCTCCGCAAAGAAAATGGTTAGTTGCCTTTCTTCTCTCCTTGTTCGCAGGCTTTCTGGGCGCTGACCGCTTCTACATTGGCAGAACCCGTTCAGCAATTGCCAAGCTGCTCACTCTAGGCATGTTCGGCATCTGGTGGCTGAGTGACCTTATATTGATTGCCAGCGACTATCGAAAGGACGCCTGGGGGCGTCCTTTGAAACACTAGTCCAGTTGAGTCTGGTCGCTGTTTTTGCTAGACTTTAATTACGGTGGGGCTGTAGCTCAATTGGGAGAGCGTTTGACTGGCAGTCAAAAGGTAGTGGGTTCGAATCCCATCAGCTCCACCAAAGACAATAATATCGTCATCGATTAGCTTCAATTTTTACCTCTGGATTACCTGCTGAGTTTCCTGTCGGTCTGAGCCTAATATTTGGAAGCCCCTATCTCTTCCATTTTGCCCGTCACCACGAAGACCACACGCTCGCAGATGTTGGTAACCCTATCGCCGCTCCTTTCAAGATTATGTGCCACCCAGATGAGGCGAGTCGCCCGCGTGATTGTTCTGGGGTCTTCCAGCATGAAGGTAAGTAGCTCTCTGAAAACCTGGTCATAAAGCTGGTCGATGATGTCGTCTTCGGCAACGATTCTTCGGGCGGCTTCGGCATCGCGGTTGACGAGAGCATCCAGACTGCGGTGGAGCATGTATACCACCTGCTCTGCCATTCTGGGTATGTCGATCAACGGCTTTAATGGTGGTTCGTCACCAATCATGATAGCGATCCTTGCGATACCCTCAGCGTGGTCGCCTATGCGCTCTAGCTCGGTAACGATGTTAAGCACTGCCACAATGATACGAAGGTCACTGGCCATAGGTTGTTGCGTGGCGATAAGTTCAATGCACTTTTCCTCGATTTCAAACCGCCTCTGGTTTATCTTTTTGTCGTCAGACACTATCTGCCTGGCTAGTTCTAGGTCTCTGTTCTTGAGAGCATCAATAGAGCGCAGTGTGGCTTTGCTTACCATGCTACCGAGAGCCAGAACTTCGTCCTGAATTTCCCTTAACTTCTTATGAAAGGCTGCCCTCATTTCCATAGCTACCCCCTTAGGCGTTATCCGAAGCGCCCTGTAATGTAATCTTCGGTGCGTTTATCTTTAGGATTGGTAAAAATCTGCGCCGTTGGCCCGTATTCCACAAGTACCCCTGCCCGGTCTGGTTCCATCATTATGAAGGCTACCATATCGGATACTCTGGCCGCCTGCTGCATGTTGTGGGTAACGATGACGATGGTATATTCCTTAGACAGACTGCGCATCAAGTCTTCAATCTTTAGAGTAGCCAGCGGATCAAGTGCACTACAGGGCTCATCCATCAAAATCACTTCCGGTTCCACCGCCAGCACACGAGCGATGCAGAGCCTTTGCTGCTGGCCTCCGGAGAGTGCCAGAGCTGATTGTCCCAGCTTGTCCTTAACCTCCTCCCACAACGCAGCCTGACGCAGACTCTTTTCCACAATCTCCTCGAGTTCTGCCCGACTCTTGACGCCGTGTCGCCTGGGGCCAAAAGCCACATTTTCAAAAACCGACATCGGGAATGGGTTTGGTTTCTGAAAGACCATACCCACCCTCTTTCTTAAAGCAAACACGTCGATCTTTGTGTTATAGATAGGGAGACCATCGAGTTCCACGTTTCCTTCAACTCTGGCGCCAGGTATAAGGTCGTTCATACGGTTGAAGACACGCAACAATGACGACTTGCCGCAGCCGGAAGGCCCGATGATAGCCGTGATGGCGCACGAAGGGATATCAAGGGTAATGTTCCGGAGAGCCTGAAACGAACCGTAATACAGGTTGACCCTCTCTGCTCTAAGTTTGATGACACATTCCTCACCAAGTTTCTGGGCAGTGTCTAACATATCAAGTTCAATACTCACAGTTAGTGCCTCTTTCTTGTTTTAATTCTGATGGCTGCTGCCAACACATCGAATGAAAGTACCACCACAAGTAAGACAAACGCAACCCCCCATACTGTTTCCTTAGGCATGTTAGGCACATGAGCAGCAACCGTATAAAGATGGTAAGGGAGCGCCATAAACTGGTCAAAAGGCGATTGTGGGAGACGAGGAAGCAGAAAGGCCGCTCCTGTCACCAATATGGGCGCGGTCTCTCCGGCGGCGCGACTTATGGCAAGGACAGCTCCAGTTATGATGCCAGGTAAGGCCTGGGGCAGGACGACATGCCTCACCGTCTGCCATTTAGTCACCCCAATGGCCAGGCTCCCCTCGCGGTATTCTCGTGGCACCGCCAATATAGCTTCTCTTGAGGTAGTGATCACCATTGCCAATGCTTGGGCAGCTAGAGTCAGGCTGGCTGCCAGCAGGGAGAGCCCGAAGTCGAAGGCCAGCACGAACACGCTCAGCCCGAAAAGCCCGAAGACAATGCTGGGCACACCTGCCAAATTTGCGATGGCAAGATTGATAAGCCGTGTCAGCCAGTTATCAGGGGCATATTCGGTAAGATAGATGCCTGCCAGCGCACCGATAGGTTGGGCAAATAGGAGGGTTCCGAGCATGAGATAGAAGGTGCCGACGATCGCGGGCAAAATACCGCCGGCCCGCCCCGCTTGAGAGGGAAATTGCGTCAAAAACTCCCATGTTATCGCCCCACCACCTCTAATGATGGTGTAAACGATGATAAACAGGACAGGGAGTACGGCAATCGCGGTCGCTAGCCCCAGAAAAGTAAAGGCGATGCGTTGAGATATGCGGCGCGAGTCAAAACCTGCTGTGGTCATTACAGTCTACCTCGGGAACTTCCTCTTCTGCCGTTCTAGCACCCTGTCGGCAATAATATTGACCGCCAATGTTAAGACAAATAGCATCAGGCCCACCGCGAACAGAGCTTGGTACTGGAGCCCCCCGCGGACTGCATTACCGATGCCGGAGGCTATGGCAGCTGTCATAGTGGTCATGGGGTCGGTGGGAGAGACTGGTACTGCCAAAGCCCCACCTGCTACCATCAGCACTGTCATCGTCTCACCTATTGCTCGCCCTACCCCAAGCATTATGGCGGCAGCGATTCCGGAGAGGGCAGCAGGAACACAGACATGCCATATCGTTTCCCATTTTGTCGCTCCCAAGGCATAAGATGCCTCTTTGAACTCTCCGGGTACGGCATGCAGTGCGTCCTCGGACACACTTACGATAATCGGTAGGCTCATCAGCGAGAGCATAATAGCGGCAGTAAGACCGCAAAGACCGGTATTCAAATTAAAGGTACTTCGCACCAGAGGGGACAAGAGCGCCAGCCCGATAAATCCCATCACCACCGACGGGATACCGGCGAGTATTTCGATTATAGGCTTTGCTGTCTCAGCCACCTTCCTAGGTGCTATTTCGGAAAGGTAAGCCGCACAAGCAACGCCGATCGGTACCGCTAGCGCCGTGGAAATAAGAGTTATCATTAGAGTGGACACGATGAAAGGGGCGATGCCAAAAGCAGGCGGGTCAGAAACGGGGTACCAGTGGGTGCCGAACAGGAATTCCCACGGACTGACGTGAGCAAAGATTGGCACACCCTCCTTTAGCAGAATAAAGATTATACCCAAAAGGACTACTATCCCCAGCACTCCGGCTAGGAATATGCAACCCTGTATAATTCTTTCCCCAAGCCGCAGCCGGGGCTCTAAGCCCCGGCTAGAGGCTCTAGCAACTGTAGTAGCAGTATCGTGTGGTGTCACTCCCTTATCTTACATTTCGTTACTTCTGTTTAGCCACCGGCACGAATCCCAATTCCAGGACAACCTCCTGACCCTCTTCTGAGAGACAGTAGTCAATAAACGCCTTGATAATGCCAGTTGGGGCGCCGTTAGTGTAGTAAAGAAGAGGGCGGGAGACAGGATAAGTGCCGTCAACAACTGTAGCCACGCTCGGTTTGACGGCGGCGTCAGTAGCTGTTTTCTTCACCGCGACTGCTTTAACGGTCTTGGTGACGTAACCCAAGCCGGCGTAGAAAATGGCGTTAGGGTTCTTCGCCACTTCCGACACTCCTATTTCTGTGGAAGGTACAAACAATACCTTGTCGCCATATTCAAGTTTCTTATCAGCCTTTGGCAGCCCATACATCTGCACAACATGCTCCTTAAAGAAAACATGGGTACCAGAGTTGGTATCCCGTGCCATTGCCACTATCGGTGCATCGGCACCGCCGAGCTCTTTCCAGTTGGTTATCTTACCTGTATATATAGCGGAAAGCTGCTCTATGGTCAGCTCCGAGACGGGATTGGCCGGATTGACGACTACAGCAAGGGCATCGGAGGCTACGTGGATTTCGTATGGATTTACACCCTTAGCCTTTGCCTGTTCTATCTCTTTAGCTGTCATCGGTCGAGAAGCCTGGCATATGTCTGTAGTGCCATCCATAAGGGCGGCTATGCCGACCCCGGTGCCGGGCCCGCTTACGGCAATACTGACCTTCGGATTGGCCTTCATGAAGTTCTCTGCCCAGACGGAGCTTACTGGTGTGACGGTATTCGAGCCGATGATCTTGATTGAGCCAGACAAGGTAGAAGCATCTGCAGCTGGCGAGTTGCTAGTGCACCCGGATAACATGAGGGCAACAGCAAGCATCAAAGGTATTAAGCATTCTTTAAGCGACTTTGTCATACTGTCGTCCTGTTGCTCAATGCTTTTACTCCCTCTCTGAGTAATTCTAGGTGGAGGAGTTTAAAGACAGTTTAAAAGGATGTTAAGAATAAGTTAAAAATTTGTAGGGGGATTACCTGCGGGGGAGACGGAATGTAAAGACGGAACCCTTCCCTTCTTCGCTCTCTGCCCAGATTTCACCGCCATGAGCCTGTACGGTGTGTTTGGCAATGGCTAGTCCTAGTCCGCTGCCGCCACCGGAGCGGGCCTTATCCGCTTTGTAGAAGCGCTCGAAGATATGGGGTAAGTCCTCTCTGGCAATACCAATGCCAGTGTCACTGACACTGACGTAGACAGACTTACTATCATAAGAAGTGGAAATAGTTACTTTCCCTCCCGCTCTATTGAACTTGATGGCGTTATGCACCAGATTGGTGATAGTCTGTCGGATTCTGTCTCTATCTGCCGGTACAGATGGAAGGGCTGGAGACAGGTCTTTGGAGATAACGACTCCTTGCCTTTCCGCAAGAGGCGTCATTTGGATAATGACTTCGCCTACCAGTGCATTAAGGTCAACCAGCTCCGTTTTCAGTTCTGCCTGCCCAGCCTCGATACGGGAAAGTTGGGTCAGTTCGGCAATCATATGAGTGAGGTGGTCAATCTCTCCAACTATCCGGGACAGAAAATCGGATGCTATTTCCCTGTCGGTTATAGCGCCACCCTCAAGGGTTTCTACCATGGCTTTGATACTGGCGAGGGGTGTGCGTAACTCGTGAGAGATGTTGCCTATCAGTTCCCGCCGCATGGTCTGCAGGTTACGAAGTTCCGTTAGGTCCTGAACTAGAATAAGCGCCCCATTCAAACGGCCATGATGTTGGAGAGGCAAAGCAATAGCCCTCAAAAAGCGCCTGGTAAGGCTGGACTCGAACTGAATCTCCTGTTCTTTGGCTGTTTCCAGACACTGCTTTAATACCTTATCTAGCTCGTGGTCATGAACGACTTCAATGAGGCGCTTATTGATTGAGTCAGCTTCTTTGAAACCGAGGAGTTTACCTGCTGCCGCATTGGCCAGAGCCACGTTGCCTTCAACATCTGTCATGATGACACCGTCAGCCATGTTGGCAAGAACGTTGGCAAGTTTATTTTTCTCGCTTGAGACGCTATCCATCGTGATCTTAAGTGCGACAGACATGTCGTTGAAGGCCCGGGCAAGCTGTCCGATTTCGTCTCTCGTCGCTACATCTATCTTCTGCCCCAGTTCTCCAGCGGCAATTTTTTGTGCGCCTTTGGTAAGTTGGCGGACAGGGCGGGTCGCTGTGCAGGCAATAAACCAGGCGGCCACCACTGCCAATACGGCTGTCACGACCGTTGCCAGAATGATTATCCGTGTTACACGCTTGACCGAGTTCTCTACGGTAGTTAAAGGTAATGCCGTCCTGACTACACCTATTAGCTCACCCTGCTTGTAAATGGGCACTGCCAAGTACATCATCTCCTGTCTCAATGTGGTGCTATAACGGGTGCTTTCGCCGATACCGTAGGCCAAGGCGTCTTTTACTTCAGGGCGGGTGGCGTGATTTTCCATTTTCACCGGGTCTTCTACGGAATCGCCCAGCACCGTGCCATCAGCGGCGATAATCGTAACACGGCTATCTATTTCGTTTGCCAGCTTTTTGACAAAGTCATCAGGGGAATAATCCTGATTCTGTAAAGATAGGACAATCCCCTCCGCGATAATCTTCGCTTCTTGCTCGAGGTGCAAACGCAGGTAATCAAGCTGGGAATTTCTCACCGAATTCGTGACGTAGACCCCGAGCACAAGCATGCTGGTGACGATTAGTGTGATAAACGGTATGGCGACACGCCACTGGAAACTGAGCAACCTTAGCCCTCCAATTTGTACCCTGCGCCGCGCACCGTGATAAGATACTTCGGTCGTCCCGGGTCGGGCTCTATCTTTTGTCTGAGCCACCGAATATGGACATCAACCGTACGTGTATCGCCAGCGTAGTCGTACCCCCATACCTTTTCGAGGAGTTGCTCCCGACTAAATACTAGTCCTCTGTTTCTGGCTAGAAAGGCAAGCAGGTCAAACTCTTTCGGTGTCAGTTCCACTATCTTCCCGGAAACGGTGATTCGGTGCCGAGCGATATCAACTTCAATATCACCAACTTTTAGTAACGCACCCTGTGGTTGTGTCTCGACCATCTTTGCCCGGCGCAGCATTGCCCTTACCCTGGCAAGCAGTTCCCTCAGACTGAAGGGCTTGGTCACGTAATCATCAGCGCCAATTTCCAGACCGACTATCTTGTCAGTCTCTTCAGCTTTAGCCGTGAGCATCAATATTGGAACTGTCATTTCTTTGCGCAAGATGCGGCAGACATCAAAGCCGTTTATCTTGGGCAACATTATGTCAAGGATAATAAGGTCAGGTTTCTCCCTGCGAGCCACCTCAAGAGCCTCAGAGCCATCGGTAGCCATAACAACTTCATAGCCCTCTCTACGCAGGTTGTATTTGATAGCGTCTAAAAGGTTGCGGTCATCTTCTACGATCAGTATCTTGTCGTCCGCAGCCATCAGTGTAAGTATAGAATTAACGGGGCGGTCTATCAAATAAGCAGCTGTTGTACCTTGGGAATCAAGCCTTTCTTCTCAAACAAGAGTGCGGGAACCGTCCTTACTGGTTCACCAAGTTTTATTTCCCGGTCCACAGGCTGATTTTTCACACCCGATCCACATTGTACACTACAGCCCGTTAGCCACTTCGCGTAACGATTTTTGAGGCAAGCTTAAATGCGGTTAAGACCCCTATACCAAAGGTTTATCGTCAATCAATAATGCGTTTGAATGAAACGGTGGCGAGGACTGTGAGGACAACGGTCGCCAGTATGAGAACTGCTAGGTCACGGGGGAAGCGGCTGAAATCACCGGTCACCAGCAGCGCACGGAGTGCATCGACTGTGTAGCTGAGCGGGTTGGCGAGCGCCACCACTTTCAGCCAGCTGGGCATCAGTTCCACGGGGTAGATGGCACTGCTGGCAAAGAACAGTGGCATTGTAATCGCCTGCCCGATTCCCATCATGCGCTCCCTGGTCTTGAGCATCGAAGCCAGAAAGATGGACAGGCTGGAAAAACACATGCCGGAGAGGACTATCACCGTAAGGACACCGAGCACGCTCAGAGGGTCTACGCGAAGCTGGACCCCAATGGCCAGGGCCAAGAGAAATATGAGTATTGCCTGCAAGATGGAACGGACACCAGCAGCAAAAGTCTTGCCTAAAATGATGCTGGAATGCGGCACTGGCGTTGAGAGGAGTTTGTTGAGCAGACCGAAGTCCCGTTCCCACACCAGCGTAATACCGTAGAAGACAGCTATGAAGATGACTGATTGTGCCAGCACGCCCGGAGTGAGGAATTGCAAGTAACTGTAGCTGCCAGTAGCTAGCACCCTAAGTTTTCCAAATACTCCACCGAATACCACCAGCCAGAGTAGGGGCTGTATTGCTCTGACGAAGACTTGAGAGCTATCATGAACGACTTTTCTCAATTCAAATTCAGTTATGGTGAGGATACCATTCACCATCCTTAGCGCTGATATCACCGTCTTAATCTCCTTATGGTGCGTCTGGTGAGACGGGCACTTTTCCAGCTTACTTCCCCCTCTTCAATGCGAACCCCGGCATACTTCAGAAAAACGTCGTCTAGAGTTGGCCGCTTGAGGGATACGGACTTAGTAGCGACGCCGTGCTGTCTCAGCCCCTCCAGAATTCGGGGTATCTCCTCTTCGCCATTTTTTACTATCAGCTCGCAGACACCGTCTCTGGAGGAGGACAATAGCTGGTAACCCATGCGTTGCAGGACACCGAAACAGTTGCTAGCTGTGGTGCTGATTGAGATAACATCGCCCCCTAGCTGGGCTTTGAGTTCACGGGGCGAGCCGATAACAGCTATTTTACCCAGGTTCATAATCGCGATCCGGTCACAAAGTTCGTCAGCTTCCAGCATGTCATGGGTAGTGAGCAAAATAGTGGCATTGAAATCGTCTCTGAGGCGGATAATGTAGTCCCAGATCATCCGCTTTGCCGCTGGGTCGAGGCCTATGCTGGGCTCGTCCAAGAACAGCACTTGGGGCTGGTTGACCAGCACCTGAGCTATCTCCAGCCGGCGCATCATCCCGCCGGAATAGGTCTTCACTAGGTGACTTGCCCGCTCAGTGAGCCCCATAAACTCTAGAGCGTCCCGTATTCGCTTCGTACGCGATGCTTTGGGCACCTGGTAGAGCCTAGCATAAAGGAGGAGGTTCTCGTAGCCGGTTAGGTCTCCGTCCACCGATACTTCCTGTGGCACATATCCGCAGATCTGGCGTACCTGCTGCGGATTCTTCAAGGCATCTATGCCCGAGATGTTCACTTCGCCAGAGGTCGGCCTTGTCAGAGTGAGCAGACATCTTATGGTAGTGGTCTTGCCGGCACCGTTGGGGCCAAGCAGCCCGAAGATCTCGCCCTTTTCCACCCGGAAGGAGATGGAGTCCACTGCGGTGAAATGCCCAAAACGCTTGGTGAGGTTGGCTACTTCAATCATTGCTTACCGTGCCTTTCCCTCTGTCAACCTCTTCGGCAGCTTTCACCAGCGACCGTAGCCCCCTGGCTAGGTGATCGAGTTCCTCTTCACTAAGATAGCCAAGTATTTCTTGCATCTTGCTCGTTCTCCTCTCTCTGAGGTTGGCAAGAATGGACTGCCCCTTCTCGGTAAGCTTGAGCGTAAGGGCCCGGCGGTCGCCTGGCTTTCCGTCGCGGTGCACCAGCCCCTGCTCCACTAGGCGGTCAATAATCCCGGTCACATTTGATGGCGTCACGCCCAGGGCTGTTGCCAGCCTGCCAGGACTTGTGTCAGGATGAAGCGCGATGAACAACATGCTCTTTAGCTGCGGTACAGTCACGCTCAGGCCCATCCACGCGTCCAGCGAATACTCTCTCATAAGCTGGTGGGCTCGATGGTCAAGCTCTAGCACTTCGGCTATCAGTTTCGACTTGCCCATGTTTAATGCTATCTTAATTATTTA
>Ga0078972_1004262_pt1 | contig 39920 bp, 40 predicted proteins | sample YelNatPaOPGAMG01_FD_67568 | JGI IMG/M metagenome (GOLD analysis project Ga0078972, IMG submission 67568) | Hot spring thermophilic microbial communities from Obsidian Pool, Yellowstone National Park, USA - OP-RAMG-01 (SPADES assembly) (version 2) | ecosystem: Environmental > Aquatic > Thermal...
TGCTATATAATACAAAAGGACCTGTTCCGGAAGAAGAATATTTAATACCAATAGGAGTTGCAGATATAAAAAAAGAAGGAAAAGATGTAACAATTGTAACTTATTCAAGAATGGTTTTATTTTCACTTGAAGCAGCAGAAATACTTGAAAAGGAAGGGATAAGTGTTGAGGTTATTGATTTAAGAACATTATTGCCAATGGATATTGAGACAGTTGTAAAATCAGTTAAAAAAACAAACAGAGTTGTTATAGTTGAAGAGGATTGTAAAACAGGAGGTGTAGGTGCAGAAGTAGGGATGCAAATAATTGAAAATGCCTTTGACTATCTTGATGCACCAATTGTAAGAGTTGCAGGAGCAGATGTTCCAATGCCAAAAAGCCCGGTCCTTGAAAAACTTGCAATTCCTGATGTAGAAAGAATCTGTAAAGCAGTCAAATCAATATTATCTTAAAACATATTTTTTGTTTACCCTTTTTCCCACCTCGTAGGTGGGCTGGGATTGTTGAAGAAAAATTTGGAAAGATGGGGAAAATTGAAGTAGTATGAAATTTGTTGTAAAATAAAAAAAATTTTACTGGATATTTGTAATGTGATAAAATGAAAGTAGGAGGTTTTTATGATAAGAGAAATTATTATGCCTAAACTTGGTGAAACAATGGAAGAAGGATATCTTGTTTCCTGGAAGAAAAAGGAGGGAGATAAAGTTGAGAAAGGAGAAATTTTATTTGAAGTTATGAGTGATAAAACAAATTTTGAAGTTGAAAGTCAATATTCAGGTTATTTGAGAAAAATTTTATTTCAACCATCAGACCAGCCAATCCCTGTAACAACTGTAATTGCATATTTAACAGATACGCCTGATGAACCTATTGAAATTCAAGAAAAAAAAGAAGAAGTAAAAGTTGAAACAAAAAAAGAAGAAATACCAGTAATTGAGAAAAAAGAAGAAATTAAAGAAGAGAAAGAAGAAAGAATAAAAATAAGTCCAGTTGCAAGAAAATTGGCAGAAGAATATAAAATAGATATAACAAAGATAAAAGGGACCGGACCTGAAGGAAGAATTGAAAAAAAGGATGTTCTTGAATATATTGAAAAAATAAAAGAAGAAAAAGTAGAAGAAAGAACTGAGGGAGAATATGAAGTTATAAAATGGACTCCTTTAAGAAAAATAATAGCACAACGACTTACAGAAAGCAAAACAACAATTCCTCATTATTATTTTGATGGAAAAGTTATAGTTGATGAAATTTTGAAAATAAAAGAAAAAATGGAAAAGGAAGGAATAAAACTTACTATAACAGATTTCTTAATATATTTTTCTTCAAAGGCAATTGAGGAATTTCCACTTATAGGGGCAAGTGTTATAAATGATGAAATAAGAATTTATAAGGATGTTGATATTGGGCTTGCAATAAGTATTCCAGATGGACTTGTTGTTGCTTCAATAAAAAAGGCAAATAAGAAAACAATTTCAGAGATCTCAAAAGAAAGAATTCAACTTGTAGAAAAGGCAAGAAATGGGAAATTAACTCCAGATGATACAAAAGGAACAAATTTTGTAATTTCAAATCTTGGTATGTATGAAGTTGAAAATTTCTATCCAATTATAAATCCACCAGGAGTTGCTATTATGGGTGTTGGAAAAATAGAAAAGGGTGTTTTTGTTGAAAATAATCAGATAGTTATTAAAAATTATATGTGTATTTCATTTTCCTTTGACCACAGAGTTATTGATGGTGCCTATGCAGCAAATTTTTATAAAAGATTAAAGGAGTTTATAGAGAATCCTTCAATTTTATTATTTAAAAATGTTTGAAAGGGTAAAAGAAGATATAAGAGTTGTATTTGAAAGAGACCCAGCAGCGAGAAATGTATTTGAGGTTATAACAAGTTATCCTGGACTTCATGCTATATGGCTACATAGAATTGCACACTTTTTATGGAGAAAAGGAATAAAAACCATTGCAAGAATAATATCTCACATAAATAGATTTTTAACAGGCATTGAAATACATCCAGGAGCAAAGATTGGAAGAAGATTTTTTATTGACCATGGAATGGGAGTTGTAATAGGAGAAACAGCAGAAATAGGAGATGATGTTTTAATGTATCAAGGAGTTGTTCTTGGTGGAACATCTTTAAAAAAAGAAAAAAGACATCCGACAATTGGAAATAATGTTGTTATTGGTGCAGGAGCAATTTTACTTGGTCCAATTAAGGTTGGAGATGGTGCAAAAATTGGTGCTGGAAGTGTAGTAATTAAGGATGTTCCAGAGGGCACTACTGTTGTTGGAGTCCCTGCAAGGGTTGTTGAAAAAAGAGAAAAGAAGATAGACCTTGACCATGATAAACTTCCTGACCCGATTTTAAAAGTGTTACATTTGATAATTGAGGAGATAGATGAGATTAAAAGTAGGATTGAAGAGATTGGAAAATTTGAAGATTTTAAGTTAAAATTTGATAAGTATTTTGAAGAAAAGAAAAAGGAAATTATTGAGATTTTAGAAGGAGGTTCAAGATGAAGTTTAATAAAGTAATCGCAATTTTAATTTTATTTTTAATTTCATATATAGAACCATACACTGTATATCACACTGTTAAAAAAGGTGAAAATCTTTATACAATTGGGAAAAAATATGGAAAAACTCCTGAAGAAATAAAAAAACTTAATAATCTTACATCTTCAAATCTCTATCCAGGGCAAAAACTAATTGTTGGAATAAAAGAGGGAAAAACAGCGAGCGAAAAGAAAGGAAAATATTCAATAAAAGAAGAGAAATTGACAAGTGAAAAAAGTGAGAATTTAATAAAAGAATATTATACAGTGAAAAAGGGAGATACATTAAGCAAGATTTCAAAAAATTTTGGTGTATCAGTTACTCAATTAAAGAAAATGAATGGACTTAAAAATTCAAAATTAAAAATAGGGCAGAAACTTATTGTTAAGATAAAAAAATCGGATGAAATGGAAAATGTAAAAAAAGAAATAAATCCTGAAGAAATAGAACCAATTGCAGATGTTTCAAAAAAGACATATTATAAAGTTTGTGAAGGAGATACAATTGAATCAATATGTGAAAAATTCCAGATTGAGCCAGAAAAATTATTGAGTGCAAATTTATTAAAAAGAGAGGAGTTAAAAGTTGGTCAAATCCTTGTAATACCCCCAAAAGATTTACTTGAAGAAAAAACAGAAAAAGAAACAGAGTTAAAAAAAAGTAGTGATTTGAGAACAAAAATAATAGAAGAAGCATTAAACTTTCTTGGTGTAAGGTATAGATTTGGAGGAGAAAGTAAGTCGGGTCTTGATTGTTCTGCATTAACCCGTCTTGTTTATAGAGTTATAGGACTTGACCTTCCAAATAATTCTTTCTCTCAGTTTGAAAATGGTGTTCCCATTAATAAAGAAGAAGCATTACCAGGAGATTTAGTATTTTTTAAGAGAGGTGGAAGGATAGGACATGTTGGAATTTATCTTGGAAATGACCTGTTTGTTCATGCGAGTTTTACATTAAAAAGAGTGGTTATAAGTTCATTAAGTGAGAGATATTTTAAAGAAAGATTTGCTGGATTCAGGAGATATTTACTTGATGAAGATGAGAAATATTTTGTAAAAGGAGTTGAAAATGTTGATAAGAAATAATGGATGCAGATATATGGAGTTTTTATGGAATGGTTATAAATGCCTTTTTTTAGAGAATGAATTAATCAGAGTAGAAATACTTATTGATAAAGGAACTGACATAGTTGAATTCTTATATAAGCCATTTGATATTGATTGTATGTGGAGAAGTCCAATACCTTTATATCCTCAGTCAAAATTAATTCAGACAGCACCAACAAAAATTGGAAGTTTTATTGATTATTACCCGGGCGGATGGCAGGAAATATTTCCGAATGGGGGTTTAATTTGTGAATATAAAGGAGCAATTATTGGTCTTCATGGAGAGGTTGCTTTATTACCATGGAATTATAAAATAATTGAAGATAATGAGAAGGTTGTTTCAATAAAATTTAGTGTTTATACATATAGAACTCCTTTTTATCTTGAAAAGACGATAACAATTAGAAGTGGTTTGCCTTATATAGAAATTGATGAAGAAGTTTTTAATCTTGCTGGTGAAGAAATTGATTTTATCTGGGGACATCACCCTGCTTTTGGAAAACCATTTATCTCTGAAGATTGTATTATAAAAATTAAAGGTGGAAAAATAAAAGTTGTTCAGGGCGATGGAAAATCATTTACAAATTTAAAACAAATTGAAGGAAAATGGCCATTTGTAGAAGGAATTGACGGAAAATTGGTTGATATTAGTAAAGTGCCTTCTGAAAATGATAATGTTTCTGATGTTATATTTATTTTAGATATTCCTGATGGTTACTATGAAATTATAAATGAAAAATTGAAAATTGGATTTTTTATGGAATTTCCTAAAGAAATCTTTAAATATATATGGTTTTGGAGAATAGCAAAAGGAAGTTATAATTATCCATGGTGGGGAAGAAATTATAATATCGCCCTTGAACCATTCTCAAGTTTACCAAATTTAACTGAAGCAATTAAAAGAAATGACCAGTTAAAATTGAAAGAAAATAGTTCATTGAAATGTAAATTAAAAGCAGGGGTTAAAATTTTATAAAAGGAGAAAGTTTATCAATACCAGAGGGTCTGGGGTTTAATTCAAGAAATACAACTTTTATATCCTCCCCATCTGTTTCAATTAAAATATCCATACCTCCAATTTTAAGTTTCTCTTTCAAGTCCTTATTAAACAAACAAAAAATTTTTTTTACTTCTGAAACAATCTTTTTTTTCTGTCCCTCTTTTAAAAAAAACCTAATAAAATCTTTCCCTTTTTTAAAAAAAAGATTATTTTCAATTTCTTCAAAATTCAAAATTTTCCCCCCTTTTAATGGAGAACTTATAGGAATATCCCAACTTTTACTCAATTCAACAAAACACCAATCAGAATATATTTTCCTATTCCATTCAAATATAAAAAATCTGAAAACAACATCTCTATAACCATATTCTTTTTCTTCTTTTCTAAAATAATAAACATTACCTCTTTTTTCCTTTATAATTACAGGTTGTTCTGGTAAAATTGTATCAATTGTTTCTTTAAAAAATTCAAAATTTTCAATTATTTCTTTTCGTGTAAAAAAATATATTTGTTTTCCTTCTGTATCTGAATTTGCCTGAACATAGAATTCTTCAATATTTTTTTCTTTAATAAATCTCTCAATTTTTTCTTTCACAAATTTTCTTTCTTTAAACCTAATCAAAATTGAATCAGGGACATTTATATTGAGTTTTTTTAATTTTTTGATTGTTTTATATTTATTTGCAGCGAAATTTGAGGGATTAAATGAATTGAGTTGTTTTATTTTCAATTTTTTTAAATACTCTGAAATTCTTTTATGATTTTCTTTTTCAAATAAAGGATTTAAAGATAAAATTATGGAATTGTTAAAAAAACTCAATTTCGGAATATTCTCTTTAAAAATTTTAAAATTTTCATCTATACTTAAAGCATAATTTTCAATTCTGTCTTCAAGCCACTTAGTTGCATAAAAATTTAAAGGAAGGGCTCCTTTTTCAGAGAATAATTTAAAAAAGGAAAGAACCCTTTTTATATAATCACTATCAAATTCATAAATTATTAATAAGTTTTTCAATTTTTTCTTTATAAATTCTACCTCTTTCTGCGAGACAATTGAATATTATAAATACACCCTCCCCTTTTCTTTCAGGTGGTAATCTATCATTATGAGGTCTCCATAATCCTGCGCCTGGATTTGGTTCTATTTTACATATAATTAAACTTGGTATTTCTTTTCCATTTTCATCATATATTTTTCTTGGATTTACATTTTCATCAAAATAAGGAATTAAAACAGGTCTTTTATTTCTGTCAATTCTTGGTATTTCTTTTCCATTTTCATCATATATTTTCACTTTTGTAGGATAACCATTTTTATCGTAAAGAGGTATAAGTTTTCCTTCCTTTTCATCATAAACATATTTTAGATTATCAAATTCATCTACCAAAAATAAAGGCATATAATCACCCATTTCATATGGAATACCAGTTATTGGAAAACCAGTTAGGTCTTCAAATATTTTTTCATATTTTACTCTGTCCTTAAATTCAGGATGTATTTTCAAATATTCTCCAAGAATAAATTTCCAGTTTTTTTCAATATATTTTTGTTGATATTCCAAACTCTTATAAACTGCATTTGTTATTTGTTCTCTTAATGTTTTTCTATATTTTGGATTTATAATATCATCTGTGTATTCATATAAAAGTCCTCCCTGACCTACATTCGCAATCCCTCTTGTGCTTATGACTGTTATATGATGTGAAATTTTATACCCATCTTTACCAAAAACTACAATTTGTCTGAAATAGGAATATAAAGGTGTCTTTGGTTCTTTATCAATTAATACTGGAATCCCAATCTTCGCAAATCTTTCAACAACATCTTCAAGAAATTCTCTTGTATAAAGTTGTCTAACCTTTGAAGGAATTACTTCCTGAATAACTGCATTATCTGTTAGGGAAATTTCATATACAAGTTCTGTCAATTTATCAACATTGTTTTCTATTATTTTGCCATTTTCTCTCACAGGTAGTATCATTGATTTTCTTCCGCCAGATTCTTTTTCACATTTAACTATAATTGTATCGTATTTTCTTGATAACATTAGAATTTTTTCTCTTATTTTATCTTTTGCTTTTTCCTTTAGTTTTTCAGTATCCTCCATATACCAGTTTATTTGTTCAGGAACTTTAACACCGGAACCCTTAAGCATCTTTGGCAATTCACATTTTAAATGCGTTGCTGCTTCCCATATAAGTGGCTGTATTATAGGAATTTTAAAATGGTCTATTTCTGGTCTTAAAGGATGTGTAAAATGGAAGAAAATAGAATGGACTAAAACTGGTTTTTTGAATCTAACAAAGATGAAGTCAGATTTACCTAAAGAAATATTTTTGTATTTTTTCCTTAAATTTTCAAATTCCTCAGGACAAGGATATATCATACCTTCTGTTATTTTTAATAATTTAATTTCACCTATCTCTTCTTTCACTGGAAATGCAGATATAAAAAGATTTATTGAATTTTTCGTAAATTTAGGACCTTGCTGAAGGGCAACTGGGACAGTTGTATTTCCGTATGGATAAACAATAACAACATTCACCCTTTCATTTGCTTTTAAATCTTCAGGTTCAACATCTACAAATATTTCAGGATAACCAAATCCTTCATACTTTAAAACAACAACATCTCTCATTCTTGCATAATGGTACCAGAAAATTTCTTCAGGTGTTTCCCCTCTTATTCCCATACCATTTTTACCTTCAAGAATATTTCCTATATAAAGGTCTTTGTATTCTTCACTGTAATCTTTCAATCCAGTTTTTTCACAGATAAGAAATCTTAAATATCTGTATAAATATTGATGGTATTTATATGAAAGTTTAAATTTGAGGTTTCTTTCAAGTTTTTCAAAATATGGACACCTCTCTTTATAAAAATGGTAAGGTAAATAATCAAATATGTGGCTATTAATTGTTCTGTCAAAGAATTTTGCAATTTGGGAATTATACTCATTTTCATCTGAACAATTTAATGTAAGTTCAATAAGGAAGGAGATATCAAGAAGTTCAAGAATTGAAAATATCCTTTCATAAAATTTCAAATCATTTTCTTTAAAAACTGCAAGATTTGCAATGTTTTTACTTAAATTAATGTAATCTTCTTCTTTGATTTCTCCTGACTCAAAAAATCTATCAATTTGAACTGCGATATCTTCTTTAACTCTTTTACCTATCTCGTCTACAAATTTTTCTATACAAAATCTTGTAATCTTAAGAAATTTACCAAAATTTTCAGGAGTAACTAAATCTTCTGAATTTCCAAGAATTTTTTTCGCTTCCTCATTTATTTTCTCCATTGTTAAATTTTTGAGATAGGAAATATCAAATTTTTTATATTCTTCCAATTTTTTTCTTGAATTTTTAATTTTTTCATATTCTCTTTTTCTTTCCTCCCATCTTCTAAGTGCCTGTGTTTGAACCTCTGCTGCTTTTAATGAACCCGCAAGTCCTGTGCTTATTTCTTCATATTTCTCTTTTATTTCAGGAATAAATAAAGGTCTAAAATATTTTTCTATTATGAAATCAATTTCTTTTTTGTTAAATCCACTTTTACCATATCCTAATTTTTTCAGTTTTTCTTCAAATTTTTTTCTCAAGAAAATCATTTCCTGATTTGTATATTTTCCATTTATTAAAAAGATACCACCAAAAATCAACCATTTACCAAAATCAATGTAGTCAAAATTTTTTTCTTTAGAGAGTGCAACAAATGAAAGTGTATAGTATTTATCTTTTAAACTCCATGTATTAACTCTTTTGGACTGATGTTCTTCTGAAATTGCTTGTTCAACTTTATTTTCTTTTAATATATAATTTCTTATCTCTTTCAAAATATCATTAACACCACTTTTATTACCTTCCAGCAATGAATTTAAAAACTTTTCACTCAAATATCTTTCAACCTCCATCTCCTTTTTCCAACTTTCTATTGTTTCTTCTCCTATTCCAAGGCACCCATATACTGCTCTTTCTTCAATGGCAAAAAGTTCCTTTACTTTCCTTCTGCAGTTTGGATTATTATAAGAAAAAGAAGGTCTCCTTGCACCTGATGTTCCATCTGCAAAAACAAGTGCACTGAAAGGTCTTTCTTTTTTAATTAAATATATGAATTCAGGAAGATTATCTATAAGTTGAAGTAATTCAGGGTCAGGAATCCCAAGGTCAACAAAATCAACTCCCCTCGCTGCAATTCTATATGAAGAAAATGGTCCTCTTTTCTCAATAACAAGTAAATGAATTTTTCCTTTTAAATCATTATAAATTTTCTCAATCTCTTCATAATTCCTTTCCCTTATTCCCACCCATTTTCTTATATCTCCTCCATATACTATACAATTTGTTTTTATTAAATTATCATCAAGTCCTATTTTATAAAGATAATTAAGAACCTGATTTTTAACTTCTTCAAGGCCTGAATTTGGAACATGATTAAGAATATCAGAACCAGTGCATTTTCCAACTATTCTAATATCAGCAGGTGGAACAAAACTTTTAAAAATTTCTTTTATTAAACTTCTACCTTCAGGGTCAATATCAAGTAAAATATGCTTTTCTGCGACCAAACTATATATTTCAAGTTTTCTACATCCGGCACTAAATCTAACATCTGAAACAGGTATCAATCTTCCATCTTCAACTTCACTCTCTTTATAACTTACATCCATAACACCGATCAATTTATCATCTTTAACAACATATTTATTCTTTTTTCTTGCCTTTTTTATAAGGTCATAAATCAATTTCACCTTTCTGAATGGTCCAATTCTATTAATTTCTTCAAGACCCTGTGCTTTTTTATTTACCCAGTATGTTAATTTAAATTCATTTATTCTGTCTTCCTCTCCTTCCGGTATTACAATTCCCATTTTCTCAAGGGTTGTTGCAATCTGTGGTAATCTTGATAGATATGTTGGTTGACCAAAAATTTTAAAGTATTCAGGGTATTTTGAATATAAATAGGACAATGCCTTACCTTCCCAGTCAACTTCAAGTTGATAATCATATCTAAAAGATAGAATTTTTCTCATATCTTCAACAACAGCAGAATGCAATTTTTCAGGGATACCAAATGAATTTAAAATTTTACTTGAAGTTTCTTTATCAACAGCAGAAATTATAATTGCATAAAGTAAACTGAACTCTTTTGGCACACAGAAACCTCCATAAGTTTCTCCAGATGGTAAAACCAATCTATCACCTCTCATATTCCATTGATTTCTAAAAAATTCAAATTCACCAAATCTTAAAGTATTCAAATTTATTCCTGCTGTTAAAGAAAGATAAAAAACACCACCCCTTGAAAAGAAATTTTCTCCAACTTTCAAAAATTCTGCTATTCTTGTAGATGAAACAACAGTTGGACCTGCAATATTATAAAGTGAATAAAGTGATTTACCTTTTAATGCGGAATAACTATCAATACCTCCTACCCATTTTGGAATATCTCTAACTGAATACACTTCTTTTGCACCAAGGTCCACTCTACTTGGGGTGTAAAGAAGATTATATTTTTTATATGCACCTGTTGCCTCATATCTATAAATTGGTTTGTTCAACTCTTCAAGTAATCCTTCTTCAACAACTATTTTTCTCTGGGCATTAATTTTTGAATAAACAGGATGTAAATAACTCTTCATAAATTCATTAACATCTTTATTCAGATTATATTTTTCTATTAATTTCTGTCTTAAACTTTTTAATAATTCCGCCTCTTCTTCACTCAATCTATTTGTGTTTAACTTTTCAACAACTTCAGAATTTAATTCCTTAATAATTTCTTCAGGTTCTTTCACATTAAAGTTTTTTTCATCTACATTTTCTCCTTCTCTCATTAATAAAACTATAAGTTTAGAAACTTCTCTACCTATTTCAGGATATGCGATTAGCAATTTTATGATACCATTTAATATATCTTTTTCGGCATATTTATAAATTTCACTTTCAAGATTATTTTCTTTAATAATTTTTTCTCCTGCTTTAACAATATTTTCCTTCCATATTTTCATCCTTTCTTCAACTTTCTTGAGTAAATTTTTTCTCTTAAGTAAATTGTAAAGTAACATACTTTCTTCAAGCCAGTTTTTGACATTAAATTCTGTCTCGCCTGGACCAAGAGTTGTTAAAACATGAACGGATGGCAAGTCCCTTTTTGGTCTGTCTACATTTTTATAATATTCATCCACCCTTTCTCCAAGTCCATATTTTTTGACAAGTCCTTCAAGAATATTTTTAAAAGATGTTTTTTTATCATATTTTTCAAAAATTTCTCCAATTATATCTTTCTTTTCTTTTATTATTTTCCTTAAGGCATCAAATCTCAAAATGTTTTCCTTCTCACATATTCTACCAATTTCTTCAACAAGATTTTCATATGTTTTTTCTACAAGTGCTGCACTCATAGAAACTTCTTTTTCAAGTTTTCTTCTTTTTATTTTTTCAATTAGATCTTCTTCATCTTTATAATCAATATTTAAAAGTGTTGCTATAATTTCTCTTGCAAGGTGTAAATTTTCGGTTAACATTACATCATTTATATTTTCAGCCCAGTTTTCTGCGTTTATTCTATACATTTCTTCAAGTATATTTCTCTGAACATATGGTTTAAATTTATAAGAACCATTTTCAGGTATAATTTCATAGGATGCATAAGCAGGAAGTGCCTCTATCCAGTCATCACAAATTTTTAACCAATTTTTCATTCCACTTGTTACATAAATATTTTCACCACCTTCACTTAAAAGTTCTTCTACATGAGGGTCCTCTCCAAAAAATGGGTCCATAAGTTCGTTTAAAACACCCATAAAAATTGCATCTATAGGGAAAATTCTCTGGAAGAAAATCATGTAAACAGGACTTTTCCCTTTCTCCTTTTCAACTTTTTCTTTAATTTTAAGGATATTTTTTCTCAAATCATCAATTATTTCTCTATCATTCTTATAAATTTCATCTTTCAATTTCCCTTCATTATATTTTTGAATCAACTTCATTTCGTAATCAATCATATCTTTTTCAAATTTCTTTAGCACACCCATAATCTGTGATTTTGCTATTTCCTTTTCCTCAATTAAATACTCAATTTCGTTGAGTTCAGTGTATAAATAATCCGGTATAAATTTAAGAGAATTTATTTTGTTTTTAATTTTATTCAGAAATGGAAATATTATTTTAGTAGATACAAGTTTTGAATTTGCGAGAAGCAGTGCATCAATATAAAAAGCACGACTGAACCTACCGCAGACAATTCTTCTTTTTTCTTTACTTGCTCTTAAACTTATTTTTTTAGAACATTCTATATCCTGATGGTCATCATATGTTTCGTTTATTACTTCATAAATCCTATTTCTTAATTGCTCAAGGTCCTTTTCTGTCTCTACAATTTTTTTAACTCTTTCTCTATCATAAGAAATACCAAATATTTTTCTTGCAAGAAGCCAACTTGCTCCTTTTTTCTTTTTCAATAAATCCTCTTTTTCATATGAAAGAAATTCAATATACCATTTACCATTTTCTATGTTTATAAGTAAATTTTTTACTTTTTCTTTTTTCTCAATTGAAAATTTTTCATATTCAGATAAAAGTTTTAATAACTCTTCTTTATCTTCTGTTTTTAACAATAAATTCACAAAATTTTTTACTTCCATTTTATTTTCTCCTTTTTAAACAATTTCAACACCATTTACTGATTCACAAACAAAAGATGAAAATGGTAAATTTTTTATTTTATAATATTTTTTTTCAAGAGTTTCAAGAACTTCTTCCACATTTTTTTCTTCAACCACCATAACAACACATCCACCAAGCCCGGCTCCTGTAATTTTCGCTCCTATAACTCCATCTATATTTTTAATCAAATCTACAATATAGTCAACTTCCTCAACACTGCATCTATAAGCACCCGGTTGATAGTAAATTTCTCCTCTTTTATCATTTTCCTCACAAAAATTTATTAACTTTTTAAGATATTCATCTGAAACTCTATAGTTCCATTTTCTTTTTTTTCCATTTTTCAAAAATTTTACAACCCTGTCTCCGTCATGAGAAATATACATGAGTTTACCAAATTCTTTAATCTTGTTTAATTTCAACAAATTCCCACAGATATCAGACCTTCTACATTCACTGATTCCGTAAAGTAAAACATCTCTTATATTGTATCCATTTTCTGGTTCTTTATGAGTTTCAAATAACCTATCAAGGTCTTCTTCAGGTAATAAATCATATATTTGGTTCCTGTTAAGTTTTTCTGGCAAATTCAGCAATATTTCATAAATTTTCCTTGCACTTCCAACATTTTCTTCATTTATATCCCTTATATATTTCAGTCTTTCGCTTAATTTAGGAAACTTCCTTTTTATCAATTTTAAACCTATCTCATAGGTTGCTACTCTTTCATTGAATATATCTTTTGCATTTGCTGATTTCTTTGCTTCTATAAGTGAATTACAACAAATTACTTTATAATTTTCCATAAAAGGAATGTAGTCAACAATAAATGGGAAAAATCTCATATGTGTAATATATCCCTTTTTGCCAAGTATCATTGAAGCATGGTCTCCACTCCCACCTCTTGTTCCAACATACCATTCTGCCTCTCCACACATTTCCGGTAACTCTTCTTTTTTTATCGGTAAATCAAATAATTTAAGAATAGAAAACATAGTAGCAACAACAAGTGCAGAAGAAGAACTTAAACCCGCACCTGTTGGGATATCTCCATAAAAGAAAAAATTTAAGCCGGTATTTATATTTTCAGGGAATTTATTATAAAGATATAAAACCCCTGCCTTTATATAATTTGCCCAATCTCCTGGAACAATTTTTGCCTTTCTTATAAATTCTGTCCAGATTACTCCACATTTTTCCAATTCTTCCTCAATATTAAATATTCTTTCAGGATATTTTTTTTCTTCTAAATCGTAAATATAAAATTTTTTATCCTTTCTTTTCCCTGCAAAACAGTATAAATTTTTGTCAACCGCTATTGTATTTATAAAACCTCCTCTATGTTCAACATGGGTTCCAAGCAAATTTATTCTTGCAGGGACTCTTATCAATATTACTTCTTCATTTCCAATTTTTTCTATATATTTTTTTCCAAGTTCTTTTAATTCCTTTTTTTCTACCCTGTTTATATAATCAGAAACTTTCATTTTAGACGCCTGAATATGCATTAAAACCACCATCAACTGGAATAATAGTTCCTGTTACAAAAGAAGAGGCATCAGATGCAAGGAAAATACATATCCCTATAAGTTCATCCGGTTTCCCAAATCTCCCCATTGGTGTGTGAGATATTATTGATTTCCCTCTTTCTGTTAAATTTCCTTTTTCATCTATTAATAAATACCTATTCTGTTCTGTTAAAAAAAATCCAGGAGCAATTGCATTTACCCTTAGTTTTTTATTGTATTCCATAGCAAAATGAACTGCAAGCCATTGAGTAAAATTACTGACTGCTGCCTTTGCTGCAGAATAACCGGGAATTCTTGTTAATGGTCTGAAAGCATTCATTGAGGAAATATTTATAATTGAGCCACCATTCTCATTTTTAACCATATATTTCCCAAATATCTGACAGGGCAATATTGCTCCTCCAAAAAGATTTAATGCAACCACTTTTTCAAGGGCAGATAATGGGATATCAAAAAAAGGTATTTCTTTTGAGGTTGTTGCTTCTTTTATATTTCCACCTGCTGCATTTACAAGTATATCAATTTTACCATATTTCTTTATTACTTTTTCAGCAACTTCTTCAATTTTATTCCTATCAAAAACATCAAGGTATTCTCCTTCACTTTCTATTCCAATTTGTTTTAACCTATCCGCTACCTCAGTATAATTTTTTATATCTCCTATTACAATCTTACTTCCAGCAAGTCCAAGCCCTTTTGCAATTTCAGAACCAAGAATTCCACTTCCTCCTGTAATGATTGCAACTTTGTCCTTCAAAGAATAAAAATTTTCTAAAAAATTCATCTCACCCTCCTTTTAATTATAAATAACATAATGGGTCCTCTTCAAGATAATCACCAAAAATAGAATAACATAGTGCTCTGCATCCATAACAATTATCAATAATACAATTTTTACACCTACCTTTCAAATTTCCTTTATCCCTTATTTTATTTAAAATCTCTGAATTTTCCCACATTAAGGAAAATTTTTCATTTAAGAGATTTCCTATTGAAACTGGAAATCTTCTACATGGAAAAACATCTCCATTAGGCATAACAGCAACACCATCTCTTCCAACTATACATTCACTTCCATATAAATTCCATTCTCCATTATCAAGTTTTACCATATATCCTCTGTATTCAACAATATCTTTTATTTCAAATTCTATGTTGCAAATTTTATGAAGAAACTCTGTAATCAAAACCCATTTTTCAAAACTTATAACTTCATTTTTTAATCTTTCTCCAATTCCATAAGGAATAAACCTCTCAATAATAACTCCATCAAAATTATATTTTTCAGCAAAATCAAAAACTTTATAAATCTGTTCCCAGTTTTTCTCAAGCAATGTGAACATAAGATACTTTTCTGTTTTTACTTTTTTTAACTCCTCACAAATTTTCAAAAATTTATCAAAATTTTTACCTCTGAAAAATTCATAAACTTCTTTTTCAAAGCCCTCTGCTGATATTTTTAATTTTATCATATTTTTTTCAATTCTGTAAATAATTTCTTCATTCGTGAAAAATCCATTTGTTATAATTCCTATATTTTCAATAATTTCAGAATTTAGAATATATTCAATAAGTTCCCATAAGTTTTTATGTAAAAATGGTTCCCCTCCTGTTATGTCAATAACAAGTTTTCTATTTTCCTGTTTCAGAAAATCAGAAATATTTTCAAAAATATGAGTTAAACTTTTTAATGGAAGGTCATTTTCAGGAGAAAAATTATTCTGGTAACAGTGTTTACATCTTAAATTGCAATTGTCTGTTATATGCCATTGAATGTGAAAAGTATTTTTTATCATTCAAGAGTTTCTAAATTTTATGGATTTTTCTTTGTTAATTCTTTAATAAGTTCAAGGGCAATTATATTTCTTTGAATTTGGTTTGTTCCTTCATATATCTGCGTTATTTTTGCATCTCTGAACATCTTTTCAACTGGATATTCTTTCATATATCCATAACCACCAAAAATCTGAATAGCATCTGTTGTTACTTTCATAGCGACATCAGAGGCAAAAAGTTTACACATTGCTGATTCTTTTGAAAATTCCTTTGCTCCACTATCTATCATTCTTGCTGTCTGATAAATTAAACATCTTGCTGCTTCAATCTGTGTTGCCATATCCGCAAGCATATGACTTACTGCCTGAAAAGAAATTATTGTTTGACCGAATTGTTTTCTTGTGTGTGCATATTTTAATGCTTCCTCAAATGCACCCTGAGCAATTCCGAGTGCCTGTGCTGCAACACCTGGTCTACTTGTATCAAAATTTTTAAGTGTTATAAGAAATCCCATCCCTTCCCTTCCAAGAACATTTTCTTTTGGTACCTTACAATTTTCAAAAATTAATTCTCTTGTTGCACTTGCCCTTATTCCAAGTTTTTTTTCCTTTTTCCCAAAATTAAAACCTTCCATTCCCTTTTCAAGTATAAATGCAGTTGCTCCTCTTGGCCCTTTTGACTTATCAGTTGCTGCAATTACAACATATATCTCTGCCTCTCCTCCATTTGTTATCCATTGTTTTGTTCCATTTAAAATATAGTAATCACCTTCTTTTTTTGCAGTTGTATTTAAATTTGTTATATCACTTCCTGCATCTGGCTCCGTAACAGCAAATGCAGCAAGTTTTTCTCCTTTTGCAATTGGTGGTAAATATTTTTTCTTCTGCTGTTCATTACCAAAAAGTATAATCGGGAAAGCACCTAAAGCAGTTCCAGCATAAGAAAGAGCAATTCCACCACAAACCCTGCTTAATTCTTCAATAACAAGACATAATTCAAAAACACCATAACCAAGACCTCCATATTCAGAAGGAACAAAAACACCAAATAAATCTGCATTTGCAAGTTCCTTGACTATATCCCATGGAAATGTCTCATTTTCATCATATTCTGCTCTTTTTGACTTAATCTTTTCCTCTGCAATTTTTCTTGCAAGTTCTTTAATCATCTTCTGTTCTTCTGTTAAAAAATATTCCATTTTTCACCCCTTTTTAATATAATTAATTCTTTCTTCTAAATTTTCTGCAAGTTTTTTAAAAGGTGTTGTATTTTGTTCTTTGAAAAATTCTAATAAAATCTCTAATGTAGTCCCATCCTTAAAAATTGCTTTCATAACTCCTTCTTTCCATAATTTATCATTTTCCAAAATTTTTTTCCAATGTCTTAACTCCAAATCTTTAATTTCATGAAAACTACTTTCTGGAGTGGTATCAAAGTTTATTTCAGGTAATTCCGGTAAACTCTCCTTCCATTCTTTAAGCCACACAATAATGTTATCCCATATTTCAGGTTTTTTCAAGTATTCAAATAATTCTTTCCCATAAAATAGATGAAGTTCAACACCATAAAAATTTTTTAGCCTTTCAAGTTCTTGAAAATAATAGTTCTTATTTTTAGTAAGATCAGGGTCTATAAAATACATAATTCCAGAATTTTTACAAATAAAACCAAATATATTCCACCTCATTATCTTTTTCAATTTCTTTTATAATCTTTCCTATTTCTAATTTTTCTTCTTCTAAACTTAAAAGTTTTGATTTGAATTCTTCCTTATGTACAATTAAATTTGCACTGTCCTCAACTGAACCATCTAAAATTTTTTGTAATGCTAATAATGTCCTTGAAGTCACTTTTATTAAATAAACTTTTACTAATAAATTATTCATAATATTCCCCTATTGAATTTTTAAAAAATTCCCCTTCTATTTTGTTTTGCCTAATTGAATTTTCATATAATTGATTTACTAAATCATAATCTTTATAATCAAATCTCGCTTTGAATTTTAAATAAGGTTCTCTATTTATTTTATCTAAAAATTTGTCTCTGAAATTTTTAGGGCCTATAATTAAAAATTTTGTTTGAAAATTTAACAACTGTAAGCATCTATTTAAAGCACTAGTAAGTGTAGCAAGAGTATCAACAATTTCAAAAACTCGTTGGGGGAATAGAAAACCTTCTTTGTTAAACCATATAACATCTATTTTTTTTACATTTTCTATTATTTCAGGATAAGTAAAAAGTGGTATATCATTCAAGGTGGAAATCATGCTTAAAGAAATGCGATCTTTAAACAAAGCTGTTTTATCAGGTGTATATACATGAAAACCCTTAAATTTACCTATTTCTAAACAAACCCCTTCCATATATGAATGCATTCTTATTTTTTCTTTTATAGAGGGTTTTGGTTCTTCTTCATAATCTCTAAGAGCATAAATTCCTAAGCCAATACGTTTAAAGTTTTTTCCTTTTTTTATTTCTCTATATAAAACGCCTCTTATCCCTTCTTTCCATGATATACTTACTTTAGCGGATGGATAATATTTTTCAATGTTATTATAAATCTGTTCCCAAGTTGCAACACCATTAAATTCTTCTAAAACCCTTTTTATTGCCTCTACCTTAGTCATTTTTTTCCCCCATTAATTCTTTGTTTGGCAATTGTAAAAAATATGGAGGGTCAATAAACACCATATCAAAAACTTCATTTTCAATTTTAGGAAGAACATTAAAAGCATCTCCATGTATTACTTTATTTTTAATTTCTTGAATTGAATATTTTTTTACTTCTTCCTTGTCCTCTATAATCAAATTTGTTTTCTCATAATTTTCAATTTTTACAAAAATTGAAAGGTTTTCACTTATCTTATTTTTGTTTTTTGTCCCCATTTTTTATAAATTTACTCAAATTTTTTTAAGACAAGACAGACATTATGACCGCCAAAACCAAAAGAATTAGATATTGCAATTTTTACATTTGCTTCTCTTGCTTTATTTGGAACATAATCTAAATCACATTCAGGGTCTGGATATTCATAATTTATGGTTGGTGGTATTATTCTTTCCTTAATTGTAAGACATGTTGAAACAAATTCTACTGCTCCTGCTGCACCAAGTAGATGTCCTATCATTGATTTTATTGAACTTACAGGTGTTTTATATGCCTTTTCTCCAAGTAATTTTTTTATTGCAAGTGTCTCACTTTTATCATTTAAAGGAGTGCTTGTTCCATGAGCATTTATATAGTCAATTTCTTCTGGATTTATTTTTGCATCCTGGAGTGCATATTTCATTGATAGATAGGCGCCATAACCATCAGGGTCAGGAGCAGTTATATGATATGCATCACAACTCATTCCAGCACCAATAAATTCGCAGTAAATTTTTGCTCCTCTTTTTTTAGCATGTTCAAGAGATTCAAGTATAACTATTCCTGCTCCTTCACCCATTACAAAACCATCCCTTTCTTTATCAAATGGTCTTGATGCCTTTTCCGGCTGGTCATTTCTTGTAGAAAGTGCTTTCATTGAACAGAAACCAGCAAGTCCAAGTGGAGTTATACAGGATTCAGTTCCCCCTGCAATTATAACATCCGCAATTCCATTTCTTATCATATTCAATGCAACTGCTAAAGCATGAGCACCTGAAGCACAAGCACTGACTGTGCAGAAATTAACTCCTTTAAAACCATATTGAATACTTATATGTCCTGCTGCAATATCAGGAATTAACATTGGAATTAGAAATGGTGAAACTCTCTCAGGACCATTTTTTAGAAGTATTTCATGCTGCTGTTCTATAACTCTTAAACCACCTATTCCAGCACCAACAATGACACCCACTCTATCCTTCTCTTCTTTGTCAAATTCAATTCCACTATCCTTTATTGCTTCTTCTGTTGCCTTTAAAGCAAACTGAACAAATAAATCCATTTTTCTTTTTTCTTTTGGATGAACATTCTCAAGAGAAAAATTTTTTACTTCAGCAGCAATTTTTGTATCATGCCTTGAAACATCAAAAGAAGTGATTTTACCAATTCCATTTTTTCCATTAATTAAATTATCCCAACTTGTTTTAACATCATTTCCTAAAGGTGTAACAAGTCCAATTCCTGTAACAACTACTCTTTTCATTGTGCCTTCTTTTTTTCTATATAATCAATTGCGTCTTTAAGGGTTTTTATCTTTTCTGCATCTTCGTCAGGAATTTCAATGTCAAATTTTTCTTCAAAAGCCATAACAAGTTCAACTGTATCAAGAGAATCGGCACCAAGGTCTTCAACAAATGCAGATTCTTCAGTTACAGTTTTAGGGTCTACACTTAACTTTTCAACTACAATCTCCTTAACAATCTTTGCGATTTCCTCTCTTGTCATAAAACCCTCCTTTCTTTTACATTACAAGTCCACCATCTATTCTAAAAACTTGTCCTGTTATATAACCTGCTTTTTCTGATGCCAGAAAATAAACAAGTTCTGCCACTTCTTCTGGTTTCCCAAATCTTTCAAGTGGTATTCTTTTGAGCATTTCTTCCTTAACTTTTTCAGGTAAATTTTCTGTCATTTTAGTCATTATATATCCCGGTGCAACTGCATTAACATTTATACCAGCCCTTGCAAATTCTTTAGCACATGTTTTTGTCAATGCAATGAGACCCGCCTTTGATGCCGAATAATTTGCCTGCCCAATATTGCCAACTTCTCCTATTATTGATGCTATATTTATAATTTTCCCACTTTTTTGTTTAAACATAATCTGACCTATAATTTTACTACATAAAAAAGCTCCTTTCAAGTTTACATTTAAAACATCATCCCAGTCATTTTCACTCATTCTGAAAATAAGTTTATCTCTTGTAATACCAGCATTATTTACAAGAACATCCACTCTACCCCACTTTTCTATTATTTCCTTGCTTGCATCTTCAATTTCTTTTTCTTTTGTGATATCTATAATTTTTGAAATCGTTTCTATCCCCTTTTCATTTAATTTTTTTTCAAATTCATCATCAACATAAATATCCCATAAAGCAAGTTTTGCAAAATCTTCACCAAATTTATTTGCAAGTGCTTTACCTATCCCTCCAAAAGCACCTGTTATAAGAACAACTTTATCCTTAAACATTATTTCCTCCTTCTAAAAATTTTAAAAAACTATCAAGTGTCTGTGGATTTTCAACATTAAATGAAGGTATAACAGGAACAATTGATTCTATAAGTTTTTTCAATACATTTTTAGGTCCAATTTCAACAAAACAATCAACCCCATCATTAACCATACTTTCTATTATTTCAACCCATCTCACAGGAGAATAAAGTTGTTTCAAAATATTTTCTTTTATCTCATCTTTATCAATCAATTTTTTTGCAGAAAAATTCATATAAACAGGAATTCTTGCATCTTTAAAATCTATTTTATCAATTTCATTTTTAAAAATTTCAGATGCCTCTTTCATAAATTTTGTATGGAATGGTCCACTTACCTTTAAAAAAATACTTTTTATTTTTCTCTCCTTTAGATAACTGGCAAGTTTTTCAAGTTCTTCTTTTTTACCGCCTACAACTATTTGAGTATATGAATTAATATTTGAAATTTCAACATCAAAATTTTTAATAATTTTTTCAATTTCATTGATATTAACTCCTATTACTGCAATCAAACTTCCGTCAACTTTTTTAGAAATTTCATCCATTATTTCAGCCCTTTTTTTTACAATATAAAACCCTTCTTCTAATGTAAAAACTTCACTTGCACATAAAGCAGTATATTCTCCTAAACTATGACCTGCAAAAGAAAAAGGAACTATTTCTGTTTTTTCTTTAAAATATTCCCAGCAAATTAAACTCACTCCAAAAACTGCTGGTTGGCATATTAATGTTCTTGTCAATTCCTCAATTGGACCATTAAAAATTTTCTCCTTTAATGGTAAACTGGTAATTTTTTCTCCTATCCCAATTATTTCCATATATTTTTTGTTTTCATCTATTATTTCTTTACCCATCCCTACATATTGAGATGCCTGACCGGGAAAAACAATTCCAAAATTCATTTTATCCACCTTATTAAATTTGATGCCCATGTTAAACCTGCACCAAATGCAACAGTTACAATCAAATCTCCTTTTTTTATCCTGCCTTCCTTAACTGCTTCGTCAAGAGCAACAGGAACACATGAAGCAGACATATTTCCATATTTTTCAATATTTATAAAAAATTTTTCAAGTGGAATCCCGAGTTTTTCAGCAACACCTGATATAATTCTTAAATTTGCCTGATGAGGTATAACAATTGATATATCCTCTTTTTTTAAATTATTTCTCTCCAAAATCTTTTCAACTGCTTCTGCCATTGAATATATAGCAATTTTAAAAAGTGTGGAACCTTCCATTTTCATAAAATTTTCTCTTTTTTCAATTGTTTCAAAACTTGATTGACTTAAAGAACCGCCAGCAGGTGTAAACAACAAATTTCCATAATTCCCATTTGAAGAAAGAAATGAATCAATAATTCCATCTTCTTCAGAATAAGAAACAACTGATGCTCCTGCACCATCACCAAGTAAAACACATGTGCTTCTATCAGTATAATCAGTTAATCTACTCATACATTCTGATGCTATCACAAGTCCCTTTTTATAACCACATCCATTTATTAGACCTCTCGCAATTTCAAGACCATATATAAAACCTGAACATGCTGCCTGAAAATCAAAAGAAGGTATATTTTCAAGACCGAGTTTTTTTTGAATTATACAGGCAGTTGAAGGAAAATACATATCCGGTGTTATTGTTGCACATATTATAAATTCAATTTCCTCTTTTTTTATTTTTGCATCTTCTATTGCTTTTAAAGACGCCTCATACCCTAAGTCTGAAGAACCCTTCCCTTTTGGACATATCCTTCTTTCCTTAATCCCTGTTCTTGTAATTATCCATTCATCACTTGTATCCACCATCATTTCCATATCTTTATTTGTCAATCTTAATTCTGGTAAATATGAACCGGTTCCTATTATTGCAACTCCCATTTTATTTCCTTTATTTTCTCAATCAGTTTTGATTTCACAATCTTTTCACCAAGTTTAATTGCACTATAGATTGCCCTTGGAGAACTTCTTCCATGACTTATTATTACATTGCCATTAACTCCAAGAAGAATTCCTCCTCCATATTCAGAATAATCTGCCTTTTTTGAAAAATTTCTCAAATTCTTACTTATTAAAAATGCTCCAATCTTTCCAATTAAATTTTTCCTTATTTCCTGCATTAATATTGTTCTAAATGACCTTGTTATACCTTCAGAAGTTTTTAAAACTACATTTCCTGTAAATCCATCTGTGATAATAACATCTGCCTTCCCTGAAAATATTTCATGTCCTTCTATATTTCCTATAAAATTTATATTCTTTTCCTCTTTCATCAGTTTATATGTTTGTTTTCTTAATTCATCTCCTTTTGTTTCTTCTTCGCCCACATTTAAAAGAGCAACTTTGGGATTATCAATGTTAAAAACAACCTTTGAATATAATGAACCAAGAAGTGCAGATTGAAATAAATGAACTGGTTTAGGACTTATATTTGCACCTGCATCCATAAAAACAGTTATTCCTCCTGTTATATTGGGAAAAAGGACTGCTATTGATGGTCTTTCAATTCCTTCTATCATTCCAAGTTCAGAAATTGCATAGGAGACAAAAGCAGAAGTATTTCCTGCGCTTAAAGAAAAATCAACTTTTTTTTCCTTTAAAAGATTTATTGCAACTTTCATTGATGTATTTCTTTTCAATAAACTTGTTGATACCTTTTCATCCATTGAAACATAATCATCACAATCAACTATTTCAACAAAATTAATCTTTTCTTTCATTAATTTATCTATTCTTTCTTTAATTCCAATTAGAAAAATCTTCAAATTATCTTCTTTTTTTATAAAATAGCAACTTTTTACTGGAGAGACAGGAGCATTATCCCCACCCATCGCATCAATGGCAACTTTTATGGTGCTCATTTTTTACTTTCAATTTTTATAACCTCAACACCTTTATAATATCCACAAACATTACAGGCAAAATGAGGAATTTTTAATGAGCCACAATTTGGACATTTACTTAAAGGAACATTTCTTATTTTTTTTGTTGCTCTTCTTTTTCTACTTCTACTTTTTGAATGTTTTCTTTTAGGATTTGGCATTTTCTCCTCCTTTAAATTTTTCTTTTAACGCAATTTCAACATTTTTGGGAACAAAACAGGATATACTTCCTCCAAGTTTTGCTATTTCCTTTACAATTGAAGAACTTATATAGAAAAATTCCTCCCTCGGCATTAAAAATATTGTTTCTATTTCTTTATTTAATTTTCTATTCACAAGAACCATCTGAAATTCATAGTCAAAATCGCTTATTGCCCTCAAACCTCTAATAACTATACTTAAATTTTTCTTTTTCAAATAATCAACAAGTAATCCATCAAAACTATCAACTTCAACCCTTTCATTATTTTTAAATACCTCTTTAATAAGTTGAATTCTCTCAGAGAGTGAAAATAAAAAATTTTTTCTCGGAAAATTACTAACAGCAACAATAACATTATCAAATATTTTTAAACTCCTTTCAATTACATCTATATGTCCATAAGTAATTGGGTCAAATGTTCCTGGATAAACACCTATTTTTTTCATTTTTTTCTCCTTAAATAAGTTAAACCTGTTTTTCCATATTTTTTCTTCTTAATCACCTCGAGTCCTTCCACAACAGGAACTTCCTTTTTAAATTCATGCTCAATAACTAAAATTCCATTCTTTTTTAAAATGTTTAATTTTACTATTTTTTCAATTATTCTTTCAAGTTTTGAAACAGGAAAATCATAAGGTGGATCACCAATAATTAAGTCGTATTTTAAATTTTCAAGTTTCTCAATTTCATATTCACAATCGCCTTTAATAATTTCACAATTCTTAAGTTTCAAATTTTCAATATTTTCCTTAATAATTTCAATACATCTTTTTTCCTTCTCAATAAATATTGCTTTTTTTGCTCCATGACTTAATGCTTCTATCCCAAGTATTCCAGAACCAGCAAATAAATCAATAACTTTTTTATTAACTATCCATGCCCTTAAAGTATCAAAAATTGCCTCCCTCACAATATCTTTTGTTGGTCTTATATCTTTATCCTTGATGAATTTTAATTTTCTTCCTTTATAGAGTCCGCTTATAATTCTCATATTTTAATTCTTGAAGAACTTCTTTTTAACCAGTCAATAACAATCGCTGAAGCAATATAAACAGAAGAATATGTTCCAAAAATAAAACCAAAAATTAAACAGAATGAAAATGTCTTTAGTGTTTCTCCTCCAAAAAAGAAAATGGTAAGGACAACAAAAAGAGTGGTTAAAACTGTTAAAATTGTTCTGCTCAATGTCTCATTAATACTTTTATTGAATATTGTTATATAATCAGTGCTTCTTGTTTTTCTCAAATTTTCCCTTATTCTATCAAATATTATCACTGTGTCATTTACTGAATAACCTGCAATTGTAAGTAATGCAGCGATAACCATACCATCTATCTGCCTTCCTGTTAAAACCAAAATTGAAATTACTATCAAAATATCATGGAAAATTGCAATTGTTGCACCAACAGCAAATTTAAATTCAAATCTAAAAGTAAGATATATTAAAATTCCTATCAGTCCAATTAAAAATGCCTTTATTGCCTTTTTTCTTAAATTTACACTCATTGAAGGAGAAATAATTGATTTTCCTTTTATTGTAAATGAATTACCAAATTTTTCTCTCAATTTTTCTATTACAATATCACCTGTTTTCTGTGGTAATCTGATTATAAAATTTTTGCCCTCAGTTCCAAGTTCCTGAACTGTAAATGAGCCAATTTTTGCTTCTCCAATAATACTTCTTAAATTAACCACATCTGTTCTTTGAGAAAATTCTATATTAAGTAAATCCCCTCCTACAAAATCAACACCAAAATTTTTTTCTCCTTTTATAAAAAGCATAATTAAACCAGCAATTATTATTAAACTTGAAAAAATATAGCATATCTTTCTTTTCCCCAAAAAATCAAAATTTGGATTTTTTATGATTTCCATTTTATATCCTCAGTTTTTCAATTTTTCTATTTATTATTACCCAGTCAACTATTGCTTTTGTAACATAAACTGCTGTAAATAAATTTGCTATAATTCCTATACTCAATGTTAAACCAAAACCCTTTATAGACCCTTCTCCAAGTAAAAAAAGGACAAGTCCGGTAATTAAAGTTGTTATGTTTGAATCAATTATTGCTGCCCAGGCTCTATGATAACCTGCATCAACACTTGCTTTTGGAGATTTTCCTGCTCTTAACTCCTCCCTTATTCTTTCAAAAATCAAAATATTTGCATCAACAGCCATTCCACATGTTAAGGCAATTCCTGCAATCCCTGGAAGAGTAAATACACCTTTAATTCCAGCCATTATTCCAAGTAAAATTAAAATATTAAGAGCAAGTGCAAAATCAGCAAGAAGACCAAAATAAAGATAGTAAAAAATCATAAATATTACAACTATTATTGCTCCATAGAGTGATGCCTTAAGTCCTTTCTGTATATATTCTTTCCCAAGAGTTGGTCCAATTACTTCCTGATAAATAATATTCATTTTTGCAGGAAGTGCCCCTGACCTTAAAACAATTGCAAGTTCTCTTGCCTCGTCCATTGTAAATTTTCCTGTTATAACTGCCTTACCTTCTGGAATTCTTTCTCTTATCATTGGAGCACTTTTTACCACACCATCAAGAACTATTGCAAGTCGTTTTCCTATATTTTTTCCTGTAACTTCCTCAAAAATTTTTGCTCCTTCCTTATCAAGAACTAAATTTACATCAGGGAAACCAGTTCTATCATAACTAACATAAGCATCAACTATATATTTACCTGTTAATTCAGGTTCTTTTTTTAATAATAATGGCTGTGTTTCTCTATAAATTCCTCTCTCATCTTTTTCCTTTAAATATAATAATTCAAAACCCTCAGGAACATTACCATTCAATGCTTGCTTTAAAAGATTTTCATCATCAATAACAAGTTTAAATTCAAGTAAAGCAGTTTTCCCTATTATCTCAATTGCTTTTTCAGGTTCTTTTACTCCTGGTAAATCAACTATTATTCTATCAGTCCCTTCCTTCTGGATTACTGGCTCTGTTACTCCAAGAGCATCTATTCTATTTCGTATAATTTCAAGTGCTCTATCAGTTAAATCAGAAATTGATTTTTCTTCAACACCTTCTTTTTCTATTTCAAGAACAACATGAACTCCTCCCTGCAAATCAAGACCCTTTTTAAATTTTTTTTCAGGAGGATAAATCAAATAAAGGCATACTCCTATAACAAGAATAATAATTCCAAATTTAACATAAAATTGTGTCCTCATTTATACACCTCTTTTGGTTCAAAAATTTTTTCTTTAAAAATTTTAAATTCACCATTTTCAAATTTTCTAAAAAAACAGGTGTAATATCCTTCATGACATGCTCCACCTTTTTGTTCAACTTTAAAAAGTAATGCATCTCCATCACAATCAATATATATTTCTTTAACAAATTGAAAGTTTCCGGATTCTTCACCTTTTAACCATAATTTTTTTCTGCTTCTACTATAATAATACATTTTACCAGTTTTTAATGTTTTTTCAATTGCTTCTTTATTCATATATGCAACCATCAAAACTTCTCCCTTTTCATCCTGAACAACAGCAACAACAAGCCCTTTTTCGTCAAATTTAATCAATTCAAAAATTTTTTCCATTTTTACAAAAATTTTATAATATTTAATAATGAAAAAACAAAATAAGGATATCATAAAAAAAAATTTATGGCAAATTTTATTGAAAATCCCGATTGGAGAAACGAAAAGTTATTATGAAATAAGTAAAGAAATGGGTATGGAAAAACAGACAAGATATATTGCAAAATTATTAAAAGAAAATCCATATCCAGTATCAATACCATGCCATAGAGTAATTTACAAAAATGGAAAGGTGGGAAATTATATATATGGAAAAGAATTCAAAAAATTCCTTCTTGAATGGGAAAAATCATTTAAATAATTCATCTATAATCTTTAAAGTTTTCTCAACAAGTTCTTTACCACCCTCAGGTCCAACAATACATGAAGGAGCAATTGCTCCGTAACTTCCCCCTTTTACAGACCTTTCTGCTGGAAGATATGTCCCGCTACCTGTAAGTTGAACAACAAATGTCTGTATTGCTTTACTTCTTGCTTTAATTCTCATTCCATAATCAAGATATAATTCAAAAGGATTTGTAGCAAAAACATTATCTCCAATTCTCAAAACATGTATTTCTATTTCTACTTTTGGATTTATTTTTTGAATTTCATATCTATCTTTAACACTTAAAAACCACTGGCTTCTTCTATAATTAAAAGTAATTCCTACATACCATCTATTTTCTTTCTTTTTTTCTGGATTTTCTTCAATTTCTTTTTTCAACCTCTCATATTCTTTATAATATTTTTCTGCTTCTTTTAAACAAAAATCAAGTTCTTCTTCTGAAATTTTATATCTTGTAAGGGAAACTTTTTTACATATATGAGAGAAAACAGGATTATAATTTATTTCCTTTTCTATAACTGGTAAAATTTCCTCTATTCCATTGGCAACTCTAACTGCAATTTCCTGTCTTTGATTTCTTCCAGATAAATTCCACATTCTTTCTTCTGCTTTTTTATTGATAAGTATATGAGGTGACTGGTCTCCTGCTGAACTGCATTGAGCAAGAATGTAAATATTATTCCCAAATCTTTTTCTTAATTCTTCCCTTATCTCATGCCAGAAATCAGCACTTACTGTAAATTCACCTTCACTTACCTGGGATGGACATGCAATATTTACAATCATACCTGTTAAATTTTTATCATTATCATAGGTTGTCATTAAATTTATTGAATGGTCTTCATATCCTTCAACATGACTGAATTTTGGGTCATCTGTTTTGCCATACATTTGAGAATGCCCATCATAATAAGAAATCCTTCTATTATGACCAACAACTGCAAATCCAAGTCCATAACTTATTCCACCTTCTTTTCTTTTTTCCCATGCCTTCTTTATTCCTTCTGCTATTTTTTCTGAAGCAAAATTTATATATTCTATCGGTTCCATAACAGATAATTTTATTCCATAACATCCTTCAATTGTATTTCTATCTTTTCCTCTGAATAAATCTCCTCCTGGTTCAGGTGCTGTATGTGTATGAGTTGCATTCATTATTATTTTATCTTCTACATCAGGTAAAAATTTTTTAACTTTTTCTATAACTCCATTTTTAAAAACAGATGGAATAGCAACCAAATCACAACTTACCATTATTACATATTCAGAATTTTCATTTTCTTTAATGGACTCTAAAACAAGTATGGTAGATTTTATAGGGTCTCTTATACCTTCTGAAACTCTTGCATGAAATTGACCGCATAAACAAACTAACTTCTGGGGAGTTATATCAACTTCTTCCCATCCAATCAATAATTTTCCCATCTTTTCTCCTTTTTTATTTTAATATTTCCTCAACTTTATTTAACCATTTTTCTGCACCTTTTTCTTTAATATCATCAATTACCTTTTTTATCGCAAAACCAACAAGTTCAGCAACTTTTTCATCATTTGGTGCTCTTAATGGTTCTGTCATTCCAAAATGTGTATCACAGTGTTTCTGAGCAACCGGATATTCTTCAGGATTGTATTCAATTTTCCTTCCATAATACTGACAACTCCAAGGGCATCCCTTACCATAAGCATTTTTTGCTTGAAAGACAGTCATTGCTGGAAGAATAAAACTCTGCCATATACCACATTTTACTCCTTCTGCCTGAATTGCTTTTAAAACATAATCTCTGAATTTTCTCACATCTTTCTTTATTCCAAAATATTCCATATCCAATCTGATTGTATAATTATACCAGTTATGCTCACAATTTTCAGGGACATAAGGAAAAATTAAACCATCAACTTCTTTTAAAATATTTGTTAAGACATTTGCATTTTTTTTCTGAATATTAAGATACTGGTCAAGTTTTTTAAGTTGTGCCCTTCCAAAAGCAGAAGTTAAATCATTATTTCTATACATCCATCCTAAAGCATAAGCATGATAATCCCTGTCTTCAAATGGCCTTCTTGTCTCTCCAAAACTCCATAACATCTTTGCCTTCTCATATATTTCTTCATTATCAGTTACAAACATACCTCCTTCACCTGAACACAAACATTTATTCTGATTAAAACTGAAAGCAGAACAATCTCCAAAATTTCCAACTTTTTTACCCTTATATTTTGCTCCATGTGCCTGACAGGAATCCTCAATTACTTTTAAATTATATTTTCTTGCTAAATCCAGAACTTTATCCATCTGGACAGGTAGCCCGTGTAAATGAACAACAATTATCCCTTTTGTCTTTTCTGTTATTTTTTCTTCTATTTTATCCACATCTATATTCATTGTTTTAAATTCAATATCAACAAAAACAGGGATACAATTATGATGTAAAACACATGTTGCTGAAGAACTCCAGGAATAGGCAGGAACAATAATTTCATCTCCACAACCAAAACCACATCCAGCAATTCCCATATGTAAAGCAGCAGTTCCACTATTTGTTGTTATAGCAAACTTATTTCCATTCCATTCAGCAAATTCTTTCTCAAACTCCTTACAATTTGGTCCAAAACTATGAATTTCTCCCCTCAAAGAGGATAAAACATATTCTTCATCTATTTTATCAATTGGAGGCCAATTTTTAATGGTTCCATCAGGTATTAATTTTTCTCCCCCAAAAATTGCAAGTTTTTTATTCATTTTTTCCTCCTGTTATTGATTTTAAAAATTCAAGTCCTTTTTTCATTGCTACATCAGGTTCATATTCATTCCCTTCATATTCAAGATTTATATAACCATCATAATTATATTTTTTCATAACTTCAACCAGTTTTATATAATCAATAATCCCTTCTCCCACAAGAGCAGGTTTATATTTCCTTCCATCTATTCCCACTCTACCATCTTCAGAAATTATCCAGTCCTTAAAATGACAGTGTATTATATATTTCTGATTGTTAATAAAAGCATCTTCAGGTCTTTCTCCTCCAAGAATTACATTGCCAGAATCAAAAGTTACCCTTAATTCAGGGATTTCCTTTATTGCAAAATTTATATCATCAGAAACAAGAAAAGGACCGTTTATATCAGGAAAATGTTCAACAGTGATTTTTATATTGTATTTTTCACCTTCTTTCATTGCTTCTTTTAATCCTTCAATTACATTTCTTCTTGATTCTTCTCTTGTATATTCTTTTTTCCCGGGGATTGGTAGCATTATTTTATCTGTCCCCAAAATTAAAGCAATTTCAAGCCCTTTTTTTATCTCATCAATTCCTTTCTGTCTCAAATTTTTTTCTTTAAAATTTATGTCAGCGAAAAAGGTATAACAGATTGTCTTAAGTCCATAATCATCCATAATTTTTCTTATTTCTTCAGGTTTATTTCCATAAGTTGTCACCCAGTCAATTCCCTCAAGTCCAAGATTTTTTGTAAACTCACATAATTTTTTAATATTAAATTCATCTTTCCATTTGCCTCTGTACATTGTGTAACTCATCATACTTATTTTCATTTATCACCCCTTTTTGGTTCAGTCAAAATATTATAGATTATTTTTTTTCATCTTTACAAAATTTAAAAAATATGTTATAATAAAATTGAATGGCAACAATATATAAAGATAGAATTGAAGGACTTTACTGTAAATGCACAAAGGGAGATATTGCGGTTTTCAAAATTTATGAAAACAGTATAAAATGCATCTACTGTGGAAATGAAATAAAATGCTTACCTCCAATTGATTTTGTCTGGAAAGATAAATGCCCTCATTGTGAAGGAAAAATGTCAACTTTTGTAATAGATTCTACTGGTGTTAAATATTGCTCAAGGTGTGGAAATTCTAAATAAATTTTCTTACAATTAAAAACATGCCAAAAAAAATAAGAAAAATGCAAAAGAAATAAGAAAGTGTTTTTAGATATTTCTCATTAATTACTTTTTTACTTTTAAATACAAAATATGAAACCAGTGAATACCATAAAAAATCAGAAAGAATGTGACCGGTAAAAAACAGAAAAATACCTTTAAATCCATAAGGAAATGCAAAAGAAAGATAAACAAGTCCTATTGTAATCCACCATATACTCCAGTAAGGGTTGCTTAAACTGACAAAAAAACCTTTCAAAATAAAAAAATGATTTTTTTTACAGGGAATACTTTCATACTTTTCATTTTTTATTTTTTTATCAGAAAAAAATATTGAAATTCCTGTATAAATCAAAAAAGAACCTCCAAAAATACTTAAATATCTCTGAATAATCTCCTTTTTCAAAAAGTCACCAAAACCAAAAACTAATAATAAAACCATTAAAAATTCAAGAATTGAATGACCAATTATAATTAATGGTCCTGCTTTAAAATCTTTTCTTATTGTCTCTTCAACAGTAACAGCAAGAAGTGGTCCTGGACTTACAGCACCAGAAAAACCAATTAAAAAAGATGTTAAAAAAATTAAATATAATGGCATTTTTATAAATTCTCCAGTTCATATGTTAAGATAGCAATACTTACAACACTTGCCGTTTCAACTTTTAAAATTCTTTTACCGAGAGAAAGAGTAAAAAAATTATTTTTTTTCGCAAGTTCAATTTCTTCTTCATCAAATCCACCTTCAGGCCCTATAAAAATATTAATTTTTTTATCATTAATTTCTTTGCCTTTAATTTTCTTAATAAAATCTTTTATTGTAAATTCTCTTTCACCTTCCCAGAAAATAACTCCAAAATCTTTTTCTTCATCAAGACATTTCTCAAATTTCACAGGATTTTCAATTTCAGGAACAAAAATTCTTCCTGAAATTTTTGATGCTTCTTCTGCGATTTTTTTCCATCTTTTTACTTTATTTGCCTTTTTTTCTTCTGGAATTTTTACAACTGTCCTTTTGCTTATAACAGGGATTATTTTTTTAACTCCGAGTTGAGTTACTTCTCTTATTATAAAATCAAATTTTTCACCTTTAGGAATACACTGAAAAAGTCGCAAATCAAAAGGAAGTTCAGGATTAAAGACCTCTTTTTCTTCAACAATTTTCCCCATAATTTCATTTTTTTCTATTTTTAAGATTTCTATTTCATATTCTCTTCCGCTACCATCAAAACCAATAAATCTGTCTCCCTCTTTAAATCTCAAAACATTTTTTAAATAATGTAAGGTCTCATCCTTTATTAATACACTATCTTTAATTTTTATACAATCTATGCCTATATATATTCTCCTCATTTAAATTGCTCCAATAATATATTTGAAAATTTCAGTTGATGTTTGATAAATTTTTATATCCGAAATATTTTCAAAATAACTTTTTTCAGGATTGATTTCAACAATCTTTGCTCCACTCTCTTTTGCAATATAAGGCAGGTCAGAAGCAGGTCTAACAATTCCTGAAGTTCCTATAATTATAAATAAATCTGCTTTTTTGCTTTCAACTTCTGCTTTTTTAAATTCTTTTTCCGGTAATAATTCTCCAAAAAATACAATATCAGGTCTTTTCCTGCCGCTACAATCACATTTTATAAAATTCAGGATATATTTGATTAAATTTTTTCTTCCTTTAATATTCTTTAAACTCTCAATAAATCTTTCCAGAACTTCTTTTCCAATAAATTCTTGCTTTTTACATTTTTTGCATCTCCATCTGTAAATATTACCATGTAATTCAATAACATTTTTACTACCCGATTCCTGATGAAGGTTATCAATATTCTGAGTTATAAGAGATTTTAAATATCCCTTTTTCTCAAGTTCAGATAAAGTTATATGAGAAATATTTGGTTTTGCAATTAAAACAGGTGAAATAAAATCATAAATAAAATTAACAACCTTTGATGGCGAAATTAAAAATTTGGAAATAATTCCAGAAAAAGTTCCATAAATTTCAGGGTTATACTTTGTCCATAATCCTTCACTTCCCCTGAATTGAGGTATTCCGCTTTCTACTGATATTCCTGCTCCTGTAAAAGCAACTATATATTTTGATTTTTTTATAAGATTTAAAAATTCATCAATTTCATTCATAGAGTGATTTAAAAACTTTAAAGGCGTCAGCAACAAGTTCCTTAATTAAATCCTCAACTTTATCTGTTTCTCTATTTGATAAATACTTTAAAATCTCATTCCCATCCAATTTTTTAGAAACAATTTCACATGCCTCCCATGATAATATACTCCTTATAACCCTTTCAATTGCTTTTTCCTCATTATCATATGGTCTTGCCTGCATATCATGTCCTTTCCATCTATTAAAACCTGCATCCTGAATTAATTTTGCTATAACTATATTCATCCCATTTATTCTTGCACCATGGTCAATATCAAATTTTCCGGGTCCACCAAGTATTATTCCATCATTATATCCCTGACTGTTTATGTGCATATGAACAAGCATTTTATTATCTATTTCTTCAACTGTATCATATATATGGTCAAGTCCAATCATTTCTGAATGTCCAAATTCCTTATTAACTCCTTTCTTTTCAATTTTAATTCCATATTCTTCTTTTAATCGTTTCCATAATAAAATAGCACTTGCAACTGTTGGAATAAGCATTGCAGGATGACCTTCGTTTGGTTTTGGTTCAATTGCAAAATATAATTTACCTCCTTTTTTCTCCTCATATTTACATAAATTTGCAATACTTTCTTTCAAATTTTCATACATTTTTTTAATAAAAGGATTTGCAATATCATATCCCCATGAACCATTCCACAGAACAAAAGTTGGCTCTTTATCTTTTAAAAATACGCTTTCCATCTTTTCATAAGTTATATCAACTGTTTTAATTCCAAATTCCTCTGCCTTTTTCCTTTCTTCAGGGTCAAGTGAAGCAATTCCACCATAAGCAAAATGAGAATGAGCACCTGGTGTTATTAATCCAAGATAAATATTGTTTTCTTTCATTATATCAACAACTTCATCAACATTTTCTTCATTTATTTCAGTATCATAATGGAATTCAACGCCAAGAATAATATTTTCAGGTAATCTCGGTTTTATTTTTTCTGCAATCAATTTAATAAAATTAACAGAATTAAATCTATCCTGGCTCCATGAAGGTCTTATATCAGATGGAACAAAACCACCTTTACCAGGATTAAATGTCCATCTACAAATTGAATGATAGGAATATTCCATATCTACCTCCTTAATTTTTTATTTTGTAACTTCCTTTTCAGGTCTTCCTTCAACAAGCCATTCAGTATGAAATTCTCTTTCTTTTCCTTCTGGTGTCTTTAAAATTTCAGGATTATTAATCCCTTTTAATTTAAAATATCCGTGAGCACCAAAATAATCTCTCTGTAATGCACTTACAGAAGCAGAAAACATAACAGGACTTGTTATCTGTAAAATATAATCATAAGAATTTGAAAATGCGGGAACTGGAACTCCTGCTTTATGTGCGATTTCAATGAATTTTGCAAGTTTTTTAATATTCTTTTTAATAAATTCTGAGAAATTCTTATCAACAAGTAAATTCGGTAATTCTGGATTTTCTTTATATGCCTTTGTAATCTCATCAAGGAATTGTGCTCTTATAATACAACCTGCGCGCCAGATTTTTGCAATTTCTCCAAGATTTAAGTTCCAGTTATAGAAATTACTTGCTGCTTTTAAAAGAGCAAACCCCTGAGCATAAGAAGAAATTTTTGCTATATATAATGCATCATGAGCAATTTTTATTATTTCATTTTTTGAACCCTCAAATTTCTCTTTAACATCAAGTTTTAAAAGTGAAGAAACTTTCAATCTTATATCCTTATCCTGAGACATTTCTCTTGAAAAAACAGCAGAAGCAATTGTTGGAACTGGAACAAGCAATTCAAGAGCACTCTGAACAGTCCATGTCCCTGTTCCCTTCATCCTTGTAATATCCGCAACTATATCAACAAGATATTCATTTTCATTTAATTTATGTTTTTCCTTCATTAAATCACCTGTAATCTGAATTAAATAACTTCTTAAAATATCACTTTCTCCATTCCACTGGGTCATTATATCCGCAATTTCTCCAGAACTCATTCCAAATCCATTTTTCAAAAACCAGCAACATTCACCAATTAACTGCATATCTCCATATTCAATTCCATTATGAACCATTTTTACATAATGACCTGCACCATCAGGACCAACATAAGTCACACAGGGAGTTCCATCATATGCTTTTGCTGATATTTTTTTAAACATTTCTTCTATAAGTTTATATGCTTCATATTGACCGCCTGGCATAATAGCAGGACCCTTTAAAGCCCCTTCCTCTCCTCCTGAAACACCTGTTCCTATAAATAAAATCCCTTTTTCAGACAATTCTTTATTCCTTCTTATTGTATCCTTAAAAAATGAATTACCTCCATCAATTATAAGGTCTCCTTTATCAAGTAAAGGAGTAAGTTTTGAAATAAAATCATCAACAGGGCTACCTTCCTTTACCATTAACATAATTTTTCTTGGCTTTTCAAGGTTTGCTACAAAATCAGAAATTTCATATGTAGGTATTATGTTTTTTCCCTTTCCCTGTGTTTCTACAAATGCCTTTGTTTTTTCTCCAGTTCTATTAAATACACAAACTGTATAACCATTCCTTTCAAAATTTAATGATAAATTTCTTCCCATAACCTCCATTCCAATTACTCCAATATCTGCCTTTTTCATAATTTCCCCTCCTTCTTTTGATTAAATTATACTTTTAAATTCAAAATAAATCAAAAATCTGAAAAATTTCGCCATAAAAACACCATTGACAGCGGTTATCTATTGAATTAAAATTGAAAATATGGAAAGAGAAAAAATATTAAACATACTGAAAGAAAATCTAAAAAACAAGAATTTAATAAAACATTCTTTAGCAGTTGAAGCAGGAATGAGGGCTCTGGCAGTATATTTTGGAGAAGATGAAGAAAAATGGGCAACTTGTGGCTTATTGCATGATATAGATTATGAGAAAACAAAAGGAGACCCAAATTTACACTCAAAAGTAGGTTATCAAATTTTAAAAGAAATGGGTTTTGAAAACGAAATCTGTGATGCAATTTTAACTCATAATGAAGTTCATGGAATTTTACCATCAACAAAAATGGCAAAGTCACTTTTTTGTTTAGACCCTCTAACTGGTTTGATAATCGCTTCAACACTTGTCTTACCAACAAAAAAATTAAATGACTTAAAAGTAGAGAATGTATTAAATAGATTTAAGGAAAAGTCCTTTGCAAAAGGTGCAAATAGAGAAATAATTAAAAAATGTGAAGAATACCTTGGACTTTCTCTTGAGAAATTTATTGAAATTGTATTAAAATCAATGCAGGAAATTTCAGACCAACTGGGTCTCTGAAAAAAATCATAATCCTCTTCCATCAAAACTACTTTACCTTATTTTCCCCTCTATTTATCCTTTTTTCCTCTCCTCTTCGTTTACCTGGCGACCTGCGTAGACATGGCGGAAGAAGGTTAGGTAGAATTAAATATGAGCAAATAGTAAAAAATCAAGGTAAGCAAAAAATTAATTGTAAATCCTTTTTAAACCCTGTTAAAAAGCAAAAATTTAATGTGGCTCAATAATTAGGTTGTTTTTTATCACCTGTTCTAGTTAATTTGGTAAAAGTTTTTACAGGTTTTTTATTACATTATCATTGGGAATTTATTTTGCAGGGTAAGGTTAAAAAGGTATAATGTAAGCAAATGGGGAAAGAAATAATTTTGGGGTTGAAGAGGATGTAGAGGGGGATATACCTCAAAATCTCAGAGGTACTCAGTTTTTACAAAAGACGAGAATTTAGAAGAGTTTGAAAATAATATACGAGATGCCTTAAGGTGCCATTTTGAAAAAGACTGGGGGCATTATTAAATTTAATATAAAAAGAACTTAAGGAGGTAAAAAATGGCGAAGGATAAGGCAGCAGGAGGAAATTCTGAAGATTGTCTCAATTACTTGGTTTCACGATTTAAAAGAGTTTTAGATGGTAAAAAGGGGATTTTAGAATGTTTTTGTAGATATAGAGTAAAAGTAGAGGGGTGGTTAAAAGGAGAATTTTTGTATTTTTTAGATAATAAAAAAAAGAAGGAAGAATAGATGATTTTGACCGAGAAGTTTCAATTTGTGTAGGAAGGGAGAAAGTGGATTTTAAAGTTAGAATACCAACCAGTTCAGGCGTTTTAGAGGTATGGATTGAATTGAAACATTGGTTGATTGGGAGACAACAGGGGAAAACTTATAATGCACGATTTTACTTCAGAGATAGAAACATGGGGATTAAACCGGATGCTGAAAAATTGTGTTGTATCTCACCGGCAGGAAATTTTTCTTAATTTTAACAACTGCAAAGCCTGGTGTGGAAGATTGGGAAACTGGAGTTGATAAGTTTAACAGAAGGTTTTCTTCTATTAACCTTGAAAGTTTGACTAAACTCGGAAATTTCCCCTGCCATTACTATGTTGGACTTTTAGAGGTAAAAAAGAAGTAATGGATAGAATAGCAACTTTATATTACTACGGATAAAAAATATAATTTCATTTTTCTAAAACTACCTTCGGCAACTTTTCTTATCAGCAAAGTGTTATATGCAATGTAAATTTTTGTTTAACCCAGTGAAAAATTTAAGGTATCTTTCATAGTCAGGTTGTTTTTTATCTCTCCCCCAAATTTATGCGGCAAAGGTTTTTCTATTTGGATTTGGTCTTTTTGGTTATACATCGCTGAAAATATCATGTTAAATATTTTCTTCTCAAGTGTATTCTTAAAATTTTAAAATCTATTGTGTATCAATGGTTTTTACATCTCTTGGCAAATCCTTGAGGAAGTATAATGTATGTATGATATAATATAAAAAATTGAAAAATAAGATTAAGCAGTTATAAAATTTTATGGGATGGGAAAGATGGATGTATTTTTAGATTTCTTATTGGGCTTCTTATTTCTGCTTTTCCTGTTTGGTGTAATTCCTGCATTAATTTTCCGGCAAGTTGATAAATTTAGGTCTTGTGCAACCATAGTTTACCAATCTTTAGAAGAGTATAGACAGACCGGTAGAGTTACTACTGGATTATTTGATTCTTATTTTGAAAAATACCTTGAATTTAAAGAAAAGGATGAATAAGTATGGACCTTATATCTATTATAGGTATAGGAAGTTTAATCATTCTTCTTAGTTTAGTTTTTGGAGTTCCTTTGCTTATGTTATTATTTGGACTATTTGGGGGTACTTATACTTTAATCAACAGAAATCATATTACAGGAGATGAAAAATTTGGAGTTTCACTTGCCGGAAATGTCAGGAAAACGAATGAATATCGTATTTTAATGGATTATAACAAAACCAAAGAAGGTGACCCTTTTGAAGTTCTGGATGCGGCTATTGCAATTAAGAGTGTTCTTGATAAAAGAGGAATAAAAACAGAAGAAGATAAAGTTTTATACCAGATTGCAGTTGAAACAATAAGAGAAGTAAAAAAGCCAGTCATTGAGAAAATAGAGGAGGCTTTAAAATGGCCCTCATCCCAAAAATTGCTTAATTCCTATGGTTTTTATTTAGATAGAACAGGAAAATGGAAAAAAAGAGGTAAACTTGTATATATTGATGAAAGTTATTACGATGAAGATTATGAAGATGACTACAAAGATGATTATGATGGTGATGATTACATAGTTTTATAGATTTTGAGTAGTAAAAATAAAATTTTTTGAACTCTTGAAGGAATTTACTATTAAAAATTTCAGAAAATACTAAAGGCCTGATTTAAAAAGAGAAAAAATGATTAACTGGAAAGAAATAAATGAAGAGATTAAAAAGTGTAAAAAACTGCCCAATCCAGAAGATGTAATAAAATGTCTTTTAAAACTTTATGAAGAAACAGAAGATGGATGGGTCGCTTCTAATATAGGAGAAGAATATGAAAAAATAGGTAATATAGATAATCTTAGAAAAGCATTGGAATATTATGAAAAAGCAGAAGAACTGTTACCTTTACCAAGATATAAAAATTTAGTAAGAGAAAAAATTAACAATATTAGAAACAGGATAAAAATAAAAGAAGAAAAAAGGTTAGAAGAAATTGATATTTCTTCTCTAAATCCATCCGAAACATTATTTATAATTCCCTGCACAAAAACAAAAATATGGGATATAGATA
>Ga0078972_1004263_pt1 | contig 39903 bp, 32 predicted proteins | sample YelNatPaOPGAMG01_FD_67568 | JGI IMG/M metagenome (GOLD analysis project Ga0078972, IMG submission 67568) | Hot spring thermophilic microbial communities from Obsidian Pool, Yellowstone National Park, USA - OP-RAMG-01 (SPADES assembly) (version 2) | ecosystem: Environmental > Aquatic > Thermal...
ACAACCAACCACGCATCACGCACTCCCTCCAGCTCCCCTTTCCCCGTAAGTGGGAGAGGGGTGGCGAAGCCGGGGTGAGGGGAACCACAAGGCTTGGCTAACAACCTCTTCGATCATATTCGATCATACAAAGGCTGGCGGAGCCGGGGTGAGGGCGACTCCTAACCGCCTCTAGCATCATACAAGGGTGGCGAAGCCGACGTGAGGGCGACTCGACACGCGATCGCTTGCGGAAAGGGCACGCAGCCCCCGCGCCGAAAACCGTACCAAGCGCGCTGCTGGCCAGCGGCGCCTCGCTGGAGGGTCTGATGCACCAACGCCGTGGCTTCACGCTCATCGAGTTGCTGGTGGTTATCGCCATCATCGCCATACTGGCGGCCATCCTCTTCCCAGTCTTCGCCGCCGCGCGAGACAGGGCTAGACTGAGCGCGTGCTGCTCCAACCTCCGCCAGCTCCACGGCGGCTTCTTGCTCTACGCAGCCGATTGGGATGAAACCCTGCCAATGTGGACCAGTACGGAGCTCGACCGGTACCGGTTCAAACTTACGTGGGATATGCTCCTTCAGCCGTACCTCCGCAGCCATCAGGTGGTGGTCTGCCCAAGCGATGATCGCTCGAAGGCCGTCTCGCACCCGGTGTACGGCATGCTCCTTCGCTCTTACAGCTACCCGGGGAACCTTGGCGGCGACTACAAGACCTACATCCCAGATGCCAAGCCGCTGGGCGATATCCCGCGCCCTGGAGATACGGTGTTGCTGGCGGAACGAGAGATGAACGAGGCCGCCCCTCCCACCGGCGAGCACTGGGAGTGGTATGCGGTGTTCGATGCGCTTGGTCGCAGCGACCACCAGGCGTACGACCGCGGCGAGGAGGTGGACTTCCGCCGCCACAGTGGCAAGGCGGCCTTCCTGTTCGTCGATGGCCACGTGTCCGTTCGTGCGGGCAGCCCACAGGGCCCGTTCCCCGTTTTCCCTGGCTACTCCGTTAACAAGTACGGCGCCGCCATGTGTTCATACCAGGATCCGCTCCCTCGCTGATGGGTGGGCCGGCTTTTGGGGGAGGTGGTGGCCCGCAAGGTGAACCAACCTATCTGGAGGGTGCTTATGCGTTTGCGTGCGTTCTCGATCGGGTGCGTGCTGGCATTGTCAGCCACTGCACTGTCATATGCCCAGGTGGTAACGGTGGGAGGCTTCACTGCACAGGTTGACCCCCAATCCGGAGCTTTGGCGTTGCTCCGCGCTGGCGCCGGGCCGTTGCTGAACGATCTGGTGGTTACCGCCAGGGCGGGGGGCAGAACCGTCTCTTCGCGCCACGGGCCTTTGAGGATCTCCACCGCTGCGGCAGAAGCGGGAACCACCCATGTGGTCAAACTGGATTTCGGCAACGGCCTTTCGCTTGCGTTGGAGGCTTCGCCAGATGAGGTGACGCTTCGCGCCAACGGCAGGCTGGAAGGCCCCGCCGTCTTGAGGGCGCGCTCGGCCCTCGGCCCAAACGCCATCATGGCGTTCCTCAAGGACGATGCTGCCAACGACCAAAGCGTGCTCACCACAACCCTTGGGCCCGCCGTGGTGCCAGGCGCACGCTCGCTGTTTGACCCAGCGCGTGACCTGGCGCTTACCATAGCCTCCTCAGGTGAGGCCCGGTGGGTCCGCGGCGCCGGGTGGGAGTTGCGCGCCTCCGCCCCATCGGGAGGCGCCCTCCTTACGCTAAGGCCCAAACCCCACTACTACCGCGACACGCTTGGGGTGCGCTACTACAGCCCCATCGTTAGGCCGAAACGTTGGCCCACGGCGCCGGTGGTTGCCATGACTTGGTACGGCATCAGGGCCATGAACGGCCGGCCCGCCCAGACCATGGAGCGCCTACGCCCTCAGATAGATTGGGTGGCCAAGTACCTGCGGCCCTACGCCGGAAGCAACCTGGTGTTCCAGCTGGACGATAACTATCCACAGGACGATGACCAAGCGATGCGGGCGCTCTCGGACTACATACGCCAGAAAGGCTTGGTGCCTGGCATCTGGTTCACGCCCTTCGCGGTGGCGCCCAAGGAGGAGGCGGATAGGCATCCCGATTGGTTCCTCAGGGATGCGCAGGGGAAGCTCATACCCACTTTCGGCGGCATAAGCTACGCAAACGGCACCACGTTGAACGTGGAAAACCAGGACGCCGTGGAGGCGTGGTACCGCATGTGGTGGCGCAAGGCAAGCGAAACCTGGAACTACGACTTCTTCAAAATCGACGGCCAGCCGGACGTGGTGGCTGCGTACAGCCGAGCGGCCAACGCCGGTGGTGTGGAGGCCTATCGGCAAGGCCTGCGCATAGGGCGCGCCACGGTTGGGCCCGGCAAGTTCATCAACGCCTGCTGGGGCACGCCAGTGGAGGCCATCGGCATAGTGAACGGCTCTCGCATCGGCGGCGATACCGGCTACGACGCCCACGCCATCAACGTGCTCCTCCAGTGGAACTTCCTGAACAACATCGCCTGGTACTGCGATCCGGACGCCGCCGCGGACCTCTACCGCGCCACCGTTCAGCGCGCCCGCCTCAACGCACAAGCACGCGCCCTTACCGGCCAGCAGTTCCTTACCGATGACCTGTGGACCCAAGTCACGCCGGAGGTCCGCAGAACTTGGCAGCTCTCCTTTCCATCCCTCAACATCTTCCCGGCCAACCTGTACCCCATAACCGATTGGCGCAACTACGATCTGTTCGACCTGAAAGTGGCGAAGCCTTGGGGAACTTGGGATGTGGTTGGCCTGATGAACTACGACGGCAAGCCGGCAACGAAGACGCTGGACCTGGGCCGCCTGAGGCTGCAGGCCACGGCGGTGCACGTCTACGACTACTGGGGCGGCTCATACCTGGGTCTGTTCCGCAGCGACGCGAAGCTTGCCGTGCCGATGGCCCCATACGAGGGCAGGCTGTTCCGCGTTACCCCCGCCGAGGCGTTCCGCCCAGCTATCGTGTCCACCAGCCGCCACGTAAGCCAGGGCGGGCTTGACCTGGAGCGCGTGCGGTGGGTGAGGCGCGCAACCGGCTGGGCCGTCCGCGCCACGTCCTCCCATTTGGTGGCCGGCGACCCGTACCTGGTGGCGTTTGCGGGCGCGGGATATACGGCCACTGCTGCCAGGTCGTCCGCCGGCCCCGTGAGGATCAGGCGCGCTGGCGGTTGTGCCTACGTGAGCTTCGTCCCACGCCGCGACGGCCTGGCGGTGTGGGAGGTAACCTTTGGAAGGGCCCGCGCCGCTCGGAGCCGGGCCCTGGCACAAGCTACGCTCAAGCCCACCACGTATGCGCTCCGGGCCCAAGACAACCTTGCGCTTTCAGCCACCGCGCGAGCCTCATCCGTATGGAGCCCCGAATACAATGCATCCCGCGCCATAGACGGCGACCCATCCACCCGCTGGAACAGCCGACAGGGCGATGAGAACGGCTGCTGGCTCGAGCTCGAGTGGCCTGCCCCTGTGCGCATCGACCGCGTGGTGGTGGATGAGTGCATCGACTTTGGGCCGCGCATACAGGAGTGGCGTCTGCTTGCCGGCGATGACCTGCAGGAGGTGGCGCGCGGAACTGGGATGGGCGCCGCACACGTCATCAGGCTGCCGCGCGCGCTGGATACGCACAGGCTCCGGCTGGTGATAGACAAGGCCACGGTAACCCCCACAATATGGGAGCTGCAGGTGCCGCGCGCAAGGAGGGAGCGGTGAATCGCCTTTGGACCCGCAGAGAGGTGCTGCAGGTTGGCGGCGGCGCCGCGCTCACGGCTGCCATGCCCTGCACGGCAGCCGGCGCGCCCAAGCCACGGAGGCCACTGCTGGGCGTGTACTGCGGCAACGACCCCGATGCCATCCTCCAGTTTGAGCAGTGGTTGGGGCGTAAGGTGGACGGCATCTTGGGCTACACGGGCGGGGCCAACTGGGACGACTTCGATGGCTCCGTGCCGTGGGCTGTGCGGCTTTGGAGCAACATAGACCGGCGCGTGCTGTGGTCGGTTCCACTGATCCCCAAAGGGGCCTCCCTAGACGCGGCTGCGAAGGGCGATTACGACGAGCACTACCGCCGCGCGGCCCAGCAGTTGGCCAAGTACCGCCCCCGGGAGAGGCAGCTCTACTTGCGCACCGGTTGGGAGTTCAACGGCGACTGGATGCCATGGAGCGCCCAAGGCAAACCCGCGGCGTTCATCGGGGCGTTCCGGCGGTTTGCCTCCGCGTTTCGCGCCGCCTCCAAGCGCTTCGTGATTGAGTGGAACGTCAACATCGGAGACGCTGGCATGAACCCCGAAGACGCCTACCCAGGCGACGACGTGGTGGATATCATCGGCATGGACTTCTACTGGCAAACGCAGTGGGACCCTGCGGATCCCATTAAGGCTTGGGAGAACGCCCTCCACCGCAAATACGGCCTGGAATGGCACCAGGAGTTCGCCAGGCGCCACAAGAAGCCCACGGCATACTCTGAGTGGGGCGTACGCTCGGACAACGCGGCGCCTTACCTCCACAGCGTGAAGGCGTGGTTTGACGGCCACCCGGTGGTGTACCAGACGTACTGGAACTCCAACGCGGACTACCCCGGCAAGCTATCCGATGGTCAGTATCCAGCAACCGGCGCTGCGTACCGAGCGCTTTTTGGAGAGCCGTGAGGCGCACGGAGTGCGGAAGCTTGCCCCCGCTCTTGGGCTGCGACGGCCGTGCCAATGTACCAACGCCGCGGGGAGGCCGTTGGCGGGATGTCTCACCTTGCAGGCTGCGGGGCCAGAGGGGTTGCTGTCTGTGAGCAGGAGTGCCATCCATCGTGGGCGCTTGGCATATCTTGGTGCAAGACCGTGGAACGGCGTAGCACCCCAGGCGTGGAAGGAGCGGAGTAACGCAATGGCTGTAAGGGTAGGCAGTTACAGGAGCTTCATCGTGATGGCGACTCTCCTCAGCTCGTTGCTGAGCCTCTCGTGCCAAGCGGCACCCGCCCCCGCCGTGATCCCGCTTCAGGGGGAGTGGGGCTTTCGCCTCGACCCGGAGAACGTTGGGGTGTCTCAGGGCTGGTTTCGCGCCCCCCTTCCGCAGAGGGCCAAGCTGCCCGGCTCCACCGACGAGAACGGCTACGGCACGCGAAATACCCGCCCTCCCGACCTGAATCACCTTAGCCGCATCTGGGAGTATGCCGGTCCTGCCTGGTACCAGCGCGAGGTGGAGGTGCCGGACGACTGGAATGGCAAGCGGATCACCCTGTTCCTCGAGCGGTGCCACTGGGAGAGCCGCGTTTGGGTGGACGACCGCCCTGCCGGTATGCAAGACAGCCTCTGCGTGCCGCACGTGTATGACCTGACCCACCTGCTATCCCCAGGGAAGCACCGCCTCTCGCTTCGCATAGACAACACCATCAAGTACGACGTGGGCGATAACGCTCACTCGGTTACGGAGCAGACGCAGACCAACTGGAACGGGGTGATAGGACGCATTGAGCTGAGGGCATCCGATCCCGTGTGGATAGAGGACCTGCAGGCCTACCCCAATGTGGATGCCCACGTAGTGCGCGTGCGGATAACGGTGGGCAACCTAACCGGCAACGGCGTATCTGGCCATGTAACGCTTGCTGCGTCCTGGCCGGGAGCGCCAAAGGGCGTAAGTGTGGCCTTCAGCAATGCCGGCGAGCGCGCCATAGCGGAGGCTGAGATCCCGTTTGGCCCTGAAACGCGCCTTTGGAGCGAGTTCTCGCCCGCCCTCTACCAGCTCTCCGCCAGTCTGTCGGCGGGCGGTGGAAGCCGCACTTACCGCGACGAGCGCCTAGTTACCATCGGCATTAGAAAGCTGGGCACCATAAACGGGCGAGAGCTGGCCATCAACGGGCGTAGGGCCTTCATGCGCGGCACGCTTGAGTGCTGCATCTTCCCGCTTACCGGATACCCTCCCACAACCATCGATCCATGGCTCCGGATCTTTCGGATCGCTAGGTCGTACGGTCTGAACCACATGCGCTTCCATTCCTGGTGCCCGCCGGAGGCCGCCTTCGCTGCCGCGGACAAGACGGGCTTTCTGCTCCACGTGGAGGCGCCTCAGTGGGTTGGAAACGTGGGAAGAGATGCCCCGCGAGACCGCTTTGTACAGGCCGAGGTGGAGCGGATACTGGACGCCTACGGCAACCATCCGTCCTTTGGCATGCTGTGTATGGGGAACGAGCTTGGCGGCGACCCATCTTACCTCAGCGGCTTGGTGCGGCTGGGGCAAGCGCGCGATCCCCGCCACCTCTACACATCCTCTACCGCATGGTCGCACGTGCCAGAAAACGACTACAACGTCGTGGTGGTCCGCGGCCTCCACGGGCCCACCACCGACGCCGACTTCCGCACCGCCATCGCCAGCAGCACCGTCCCGACCATCTCCCACGAGGTGGGCCAGTGGACCATCTACCCCAACCTGGAGGAGATCCGCAAATACACCGGCGTGCTGCGGCCCCGCAACTTCGAGCTCATCCGCAGCGACCTGGCTAACAAGCACATGTTGGACCAGGCAGCTGCGTTCACCCGAGCTTCCGGCAAGTTCATGCTTGCACTATATAAGGAAGAGATCGAGGTGCTTCTGCGCACTCCGGGGCACTCGGGCTTCCAGCTCCTGGACCTGCACGACTTCCCAGGGCAGGGCACGGCGTTGGTGGGTACCCTTGATCCGTTCTGGGATAGCAAGGGCCTCATCGCGCCAGCAAGGTTCAGGCGCTTCTGCGGACCCACGGTACCACTGCTCCGCATGAAGAAGCGCACCTTCACTACGGATGAGACGTTCGCCGCCGACGCGGAGGTCTCGCACTTCGGCGCCGCTGCGCTGAGCAGGGCGGTGCCGGAGTGGGTGGTTAAGGACGCCAACGGAAGCGTGCTGGCCCATGGTGCGCTGTCGCCGCGTGACGTGCCCACTGGCGCCCTTACCCCCTTGGGACGCCTGGAGGTGCCCTTGGCCACCATGCCGGCTCCATGCAAGCTTACCGTTACGCTCTCGTTGCGCGGCACGGACGCGGCCAACGACTGGGAGATATGGGTATACCCCGCGCGCGTGGAGACATCCGCTCCAGATGGCGTGGTGGTGAGTAGGGCTTGGGACGATGCTACCAGGGCGGCGCTGGCGGCCGGGAAAAGCGTGCTGCTGCTTGCGTCCGCCGGAACGCTGGTCAGGTCGATACAAGGCAGCTTTACCCCGGTGTTTTGGAGCCCGGTGTGGTTCAGAGGTGGGGCGGGCACCATGAGCATCCTGTGCAACCCGCGCCACCCCGCCCTTGCGGCGTTCCCCACGGACGAGTACACCAACTGGCAATGGTACGACCTGCTTCAGGGCTCAAGGTCGGTTGTTCTGGACAGCACGCCAGCCGGATACCGGCCGATCGTTCAGGTGATAGACAACTTCAGCAGGAACCACAAGCTGGGCAACCTCTTCGAGGCAAAGGTTGGGCCCGGAAGGCTGCTGGTCTGCTCGCTGAACCTCTCCGGCGATCTTCAGCACAGGCCTGCGGCAAGGCAGATGCTCCATAGCTTGCTGGCTTACGTGGGCTCCCGGGCGTTTAGGCCAAGTCAAGAGCTGGATGGCGCCACGCTGTCTGGGCTGTTCCGGAACGGCGTGGCTATGCAGAGGAGTGCCCAGGCGCCAAACCTGCGTGGCAACTTGGTGCTTCACGTGAAGGCCGCCGTGAGGGTGCCCAAGCCAGAGACCCCGGAGCCCTGGCGCCCGGAGGCCGACGAGGTGCTCGTTCGGCAAGATGGGTACGATTACTCGGTGCGAGGCTCTACCTGGCGAGACAGCGTGGGTGCGGCCTGGCACGATTCCAGCGAGCTGGTGGTTCGCATAACCTGCCCCAAGGGCTTCACCGGGAAGCTGTACGCTCACTTCCACGATTGGAACAACCTGAACCGCGTGGCGGAGCTGACGTTCCAGGGCGCGGATGTGGGGACGCTTGATGCGTACAACGGGCCGGGGGCGTGGGTAACGCTGGCGGTAACCGCGCGCGACAGCGCCAACGGCGTTTTGGAGCTTGCTGCCCAGCCCTCCGTGGCAAACGTGATGATTACGGAGGTAGCGCTGGTGGGCGAGTAGGTGTCTTGTAGGCTGGCTGGCTCGGGGGCCAAAGCGTGCCGCCTACACGGATGGAAAGGATCGGAATCCATGTCTGCACGGCCGTTCCTGGTACCGTTTCTCGCTCTGCTTGCCGCCTGGCCGCATCTTGCCGCCTCCGCTCAGAGCGTGTTCGTCACTCCCAACCCATGTCCGCTGGACCAGCCGCTAACCATCCAGGGCACGGGGTTCGCTCCTTACACCCCCATCTTGCTGTGGTGGGATCGGGCAAAGAGCACACAGGACACGCCCGCCGGGAACATGACGGGTGTGCACCCGGTTACGGACGCCACGGGGAGCTTCAGCGTTAAGGTAAGCAGCCTTCAGATGGCGGCATGGCCGGTCTACGCAGGCGACCACGTGCTTAGCGTGGCGTACTACGCCCCGTATTATGGTTTGGTGGGCGGTGATGTGCCCGTAACGCTGCTGCCCAGGCAGGGATACCAGGTTCCGCCGCCCATCCCCCGTGCGGCAGGCGCGCGCGTATCCTCTGGCGTGATCGCTTATCTTGCTTACCCGGCAGATGATGCATCCACGGCGCTTATGGTGACGGATGGGGCCACCGCCGCATTAGTGGGGTCCACCAAGCTTTCCGGCGCATCGCTGGGGCAGCCAGCCTGGTCACCGGACGGAACACGCATTGCATTGTCTGCCGTTCTTGACACGGTTCCCCACATGAACGTCTACGTCCTCGATGGCGCCGGCCGGGTGAGCCAGGTAACCGGCTACGGTGGCAGCCCGCCCAAGCTTACTGGCGGAGGCAACGGCTCCATCCTTGGCAGCTTCACAATGCCAAAGCCCGATGTGCCTCCGCCTACAGGCCCAACGGACGACGTGTTCACTCCACAGCGTTGCCACGACATTCTGGATAACGCGGTTCCACCCAAAGCTGGATGGGCAACCCTTGTTGGCACTGGAATGGTTACGATTGCCACAGGCCCGGAGGTGCAGGCCGGCGAGGAGGGGAGGTACAGCTTCCGCTTTGACAACGTCCCGGAAGGTGACTACTGGCTGCATGCCTGGTGCTCTCGGCAGGTGTGCCAGGTGGATAGCCAGGTGCAGCCCAAGCCCGGTGGCGAACCCGGCGAGACGTGGGTGGTACAGGTCTACCGCATCACGATAGCTACCGCCAACATCAGCGTGCCCGTGCACGTAACCGCTGGCCAAGTGAAAAACATAGGCAACGCCGAGTGCGTCTACTCGTGGGAGTGGGCGGCGGGACCGACCTGGGCGGATCCGCGCCGGATTCTGTACACCCACGTGGCAGCAGCTTACGAAAGGGGAGGGTCCGCCGCCATATCCGAAGCGTGGATGGCCGATACCGCCGGCGGTGCCCCGCCCGTTCAGCTGTCAAGCAGCCTTACAGGGAGCAAGGTGAGCGATCTGAGTGCATCACCAGCCACCGGCCGAGTGGTGGGGTACGTTGAAGGCTGCGCAGGTCTGGCGGTTGCAGATCTGGCCAACTTCTCCGAGGGCAAGGTTCTTACAAGTATGCTCGCCTCCACCATACCAACGGGCCAGGTCTACTCAGACTCCAGCCCAGCCTGGTCTCCCAACGGTGGATACATAGCCTTCACCCGGCGCAACCTGCTGGCGCCGCCGCCCATGCCGCCGTTTCCGGACGACCTTGGGAGCCCGCGCCGTGTGATTCAGATGCTGTGCGCCACCAACCAGGGCAACCTGTGGCTGAAGAACGTGGCTACAGACGAGGAGTGGCAGGTCACACGGTTCAACGTAGCGGGCGGCGAGGGCGTAGTGGGCAAGCCTGCTTGGTCTCCCGACGGGAGTCAGATCGCAATCACCTACACAAAGGACAACTTCGAGACGTTCAACGTGATCGTCATCAACCTGGCGGACGGGGTTAGCTTTGCCCTTACCGATGATGGGCGCAGCGGCTTCCCATCGTGGACCGGGGGGGCCAGGCTGGCGGACCTTCCTCGCAATCTGGCGTTCGACCCAAAGCTGGTGCAACTGGTGCCAGTGGTAGTTCCCGGCGACATTGACGGCGATGGCAAGGTTACCGTGCGAGACGCAGTGTCCATTCTGAGGTTTGCCTTGGGACTGGCACAGCCAGATGCCGCCGCCCGCAAGGCTGCGGACGTGAACGCCGACGGCAGGCTGGACGTTGCGGACGCCACCAAGGCATTGCGCGTGGCCATCGGCCTGGCCACTGCCTGACGCTCTGAACGGACGGCCCGCCCACTGCCTTGGCGCGGGGGGCAGGCCTTGTACGAGCATCGGCGCCACTAGCTATGTCTTGGCTTGGCGGTGGCAGCAAGCGGCACGGGAAGAGAGAGCTACATCGCCGCATCCACAGCGGCCGGCGGGTAGTGTCAGGTAACCTGTGTAAATTCGGTGAGGGGCCTGCGGGCCAGTTACGCTGTAACCCCTCGAAAGGGCCGCAGAGCATGCGGTCGCAGCTTGCTTCGTTGGCGAACGCCCCCATCAGCCTCGTGTGCTTTCTGGCCTCGCTGGAATGGACGGGTGTGCGCGCAGCCTGGTATAATGGCTTAGCGCCGCGCGGCGGTGAGCGTTTGGTGGCCGCTGCGGCGAGGCTTTGCTATGGTGAGCACGCATACTTGCTCTGCGTGCCTCAGCTGATTCCAAGGAGAAGCGATACGGCGGGCCAAGTGCGGCGCGTGTACCACCCGTCCGGGGTTGCCAGTTTGCCCAACCGTCGGGCGGCAACCGCGATCTGCTGCGCGTTTGTCGTTGTGCTGCTGGCGTCATCTTGCGCCAGGCGGCCACAGCCTTCACGGCCAACGTCTGCTGCCCCTCCCACCGCCCGCACGGTGATTCAGAACCCCACCATAGTCTATCGCAACCGCGAAGGGGTGCCGCTGTGGACCGCCAAAGCGCGAAGGTCCACGGCGGATCAGGCCACCATGAGCATACACCTGGATGGCGTGCAGGCCACCCTGTATCAACGTGGGCGTCCCGCGTGGAGCTGCACGGCGCCGGCGCTGGACGCCAGCCGCCCAGCCGAGCGGGTTACGATGTCTGGCGGCGTACGCACAACCTCTGCGGATCGCACCATGGCTTTCTCTTCGCCCACGGTGACGTGGGACATCGCGCGCAACGTTATGCACGGCGCGGGCGGCGTAACGCTTAGGGTGCACAATGTGATCCTAACCGGCAAGCAGCTTGAGGCCAGCACGGAAACCGGCAGTTGGCGGGTGTTTGGGAACGCTGAGGCCAGGCTTCTGCCTTGAGATGGCCGCAAAGGGGTGAACGCATGATCGACTGCAAACAGAGGCTCGTCGCACAAAGCCGTCCTTGGCTGGCCCTGCTTCTGGTGATATCGGTGTTCGCGGCGGTGAGGCCCATTGCGGCGGCCCAGAAGCAGGTGGCCCGCTACAGAGATTTCACCGTCAAAGCGGACGAGATCCGGGGGAAGCGCGGCAAAGCTGGTGCCATGTCGATGGAGGCGATCGGCAGCCCCGAGATGATCAGCGGAGACTCGTACCTGACGGCGACGAAGCTGGCGTTTGAGGTTGGGCCAAACGGCATCACCTCCGCAACCGCAGACGGCAACGTCTCCATCCGCTCCCGCACGCCGGCCCGCAAACTGCCAGATGGGAGCACGCAGCCCGGTTCAGTGTTGACGGCAACCGGCAGCCGTCTTGCCATGGATGAGCAGACCGGAGTCGTTCAGCTCACCGGCGGCGTGAAGATCAGGTCGGAGACGGAGGGCGAGGAGCCCATAACGGCATCCGCGAGGACCGCCACCATATACCGCAACCGCGACGAACTGGTGCTGGAGGGCGACGTGGTGGCATCCGGTCTGCTCCCCGGATCGACGACGGAGGGGCCGGCCACCATCCGCGGCGGCATGCTCACCGTGAACCTGCGCACCCACGAATGGTCGCTCAAACGGAGCTCCCAGGCTCCCACGCAGCTGGATGTGCGCGTCCGGGAGAGCGGAGGCAATTCCGGTAGTGGAACTAGCAACCGATAACCTGGTTAAGACCTACCGTGGCCGCAACGTGGTTGACGGCGTCTCTTTGGACGTGCGGCAGGGAGAGATCGTTGGGCTGCTGGGTCCCAATGGCGCCGGCAAAACCACCACTTTTTACATGGTGGTTGGCTTGGTGAAGCCTCGGAGCGGCCGCGTGCTGCTTGACGGCAGGGATATCACCACCTACCCGATGTACAAGAGGGCCCGGCTGGGGATCGGCTATCTGGCGCAAGAGCCATCGGTGTTCCGCAGGCTAACCGTGGCGCAAAACGTCCTCTTGGTGCTGGAGATGCTAGGCGTGCCAGAAGCCAGCCGGGAGGAGAAACTGAACCATCTGCTCGCCGAGCTCGATATAGCACACCTCAAGCACCAACTGGGCCAATCCCTGTCCGGCGGCGAGCGCAGGCGGGTTGAGATCGCGCGCACCCTCGCCACCGATCCCGCCTTCGTCTTGCTTGACGAGCCGTTCACGGGCGTGGACCCGATCGCGGTTCACGACATCCAGGACCTTGTGCTCCAGCTGAAGCAGCGAAACATCGGGGTCCTCATAACGGACCACAATGTGCGGGAAACGTTGGCCATCACGGACCGCGCGTACATAATGTACTCCGGCAAGATCCTGACGTCCGGCGTCTCCATGGAGCTGGTGAACGATCCGGTGGCGCGAGAGCGGTACCTGGGCGAGCGATTCGAGCTCTAGGCCAGCAGCGCCACCAGGTTCCAGAAGTGAAGCTTGCAGACCGATACCTAGGCAGAGAACTGATCTTGCCCTTCCTCTGGGGAGTGGGCGCTTTCACCGTGCTCCTCATGGGCACCCAGGCGCTCTACGAGCTCGCCAAGCTTGCCGTTCAGGGCGCTTCGCTCGTGGCCATCGTCAAGCTCTTCTTCCTCGGCCTGCCATCCATCATGGTGCTCACGTTCCCTATGGCGATGCTCCTCGCCACCCTCCTCGGATTCCAGCGCCTCTCGAACGACAACGAAGTGGTGGCGCTCTTCGCCGCGGGCATCAGCTTCTATCGCGTGCTAGCTCCGGTGCTGGTGGTGGCGGCTTTGGTGGCCGTTGTCACCTTCGGCTTCAACGAGAAGGTGGTGCCTTGGACTACCAACGCAGAGGAGGCGCTCAGAAGCCAGCTGATTGGAACCGCTAGGCCGAGACGTCCGATTGTCCTGCCGGAGTATACCAGCGAGGGCCTCGCCCGCCTGCTAGTGGCGCGCGGCTACGACCGCAACCGCCGCGCAATGGAGGATGTGCACTTCTTCGACTTCAGCAAGGAGCGCTTGGCGGGCTACGTGGAGGCCCGCGAGGCCCAGTACGACGGCGAAGGCAAATGGGTTTTCATCGATGGCACCACCATCCGACCCGAGGCCGGCGGCAGCGTCTCCATCCATTTCGATCGGCAGGTGATCACCCTCAACCGCAGCCCAGACCAGGTGGCAGCAAACGCTTCCCGCCCAGACGCCCTTACCTTCCAGGAGTTGCGCCGCTACATCGCCGCCCAGGAGTCCATGGGGCTAGACACCAGCGAGCTTCAGGTGCAGCTCCAAGACAAGTTAGCATTGCCGTTTGCTTGCTTCGTCTTTGCCCTTATCGGCGCCCCGCTGGGCATACGGCCTCAGAGGGGCAGCTCCGCCCTGGGCCTGGGAGTGAGCATCATCATCATCTTCGGGTTCTACGTAGTGGGCCACTACATGCATATTCTGGGTGCTGGTGGCAGCGTTTCCCCCGTGGTGGCCTCTTGGCTTCCAAACGTGCTGGGGCTTGTGGCTGGCTGCGTGCTGGCGGTGAGGGCGCCCAAGTAAGCGCTTCTCCCTCAAGCCTTCCGCGTCCATGAGATACACCTCGCTTCTTATCGGGGTTTGGATTCTGGGCAGCGGCTTGGTGGCCTACATCGGCGACCGCATAGGCCGCCGCATGGGCAAACGCCGCCTAACCATGCTGGGCTTGCGGCCGCGCCACACCGCGATGGTGTTCACCGTCCTCACCGGAATGCTCATCGCCGCCCTCACCCTCAGCGCCATGTTCTTCATCAACCGCAGGGTGGCGGTGGCAATGCTGGAGGTTGAAGACCTTTTGGCGCGCAAAGCCGCCCTGGAGTCCGGACAACGCGCCCTCCTCACCAAGTACCAGTACGCGGAGGCCGCCTTTCAGGCCAGCCATCGCCGTGAGCTGCAGGCGGAAAGAGACCGTCGCGCAGCCGAGAGTGGGCTCGCACAGGCGTTGCGTAGGGTGGCAGAGCTGGGCGATCAGGTGAAAGCCCGCTTGGCGCAGTTGCATCACTTGTCCGCCGAGATTGCCGGCCTTAAAACCGAGCTTGGCGATACCAGGCTTAGGCTGACGGCTGTGCGCGAGGAGCTTCGCGGAGCCAAGACCAACCTGCGCGAGGCTCAAGAGCAGGTTCGCCTAACCGGCGCGAGGCTGAAGAGCACCCAAGATAGGCTCCAGCTGGCGCTGGCACAGGCCCAGGACGCCGATAGACGGTTGCGCGAGGCGGAGAAGCTTCAGAAAGACGCCGAGGCGCGCGTTGCCGACCTAACCCAGCAGATATCTGCGCGCTCCGCCGAGCTTGAGGACGCCAGAAAGCGCCTGGCCGATACGCAGGCGGACTTCCGGTTGGCGCAGACTAGGTTGGTCAGCACCCGCGCGGAGCTGGACCGCGTGCAGAGCGACCTGGATCAGGCGACGGAGCTGTTCGACCTTGTGCGCGAGCGGATGGATGTTGTCCGCAAGGAGCCGATCATCTTCCAGGCGCAGGAGGAACTAGCCAGGCGCGTGGTGTACAAGCCCGAATCTGCCGAAAGCGTTATGCGCGACCTGGCACATCTGCTTGCTGTGGCCGACGCAACTGCTACGGCGCGAGGCGCGGCGCCCCTGGCCGAGGGAAGGACCGTTAGGCTCGTCACCATCAGCTCACCGGAGGGAAACCAGGTCCTTACCGAGGAGGATCAGGTGCAGCTTCTTGCCTCGCACCTCGCCCAAGCGCACGAGGACGTGGTGCTTCGCGTTGTGGCGGCGATCAACACCGTGCGGGGAGAGCCCGTTAGCGGCAGGCTTCAGGTGGTGCCCAACAGGCGGGTGTTCAAGCGCGGCGACCTGATTGCGGAGATGCGGATTCCCCCGCGCGCCACCCAGACCCAGGTCATCGAGGCCGTGCTTAGGCTGCTGCAGGTCCACGTGCGCGCCACCGCTCTTGAGAAGGGCATGTTGCCACCTCCCTCCGGCACGTTGGGTGAGGCCGGGTGGGATCAGGTGCTGGCCGCCGTGCGGAAGGCCACCGGCCGCCGCGTGCAGTCTGACGTGCAGGTGCTGGCGGCGGCGGATGCATGGACCGCCGACCCGCTGATGGTGCGCATCGTGGTGAAGTGATGCCGCTCTTGCGTGTTGGCCTCGTTAGTGAACCCAAGCCGCCCATGCTGCCATCTATATAACGAGTAGGTGGCGGAAACGCCAGTGGACGGCCGCTGCCTCTGCGGGAGAGCGCTGCTCATGGTTTCGGGCCTGCTACACCTAATTGGGTGGCTTATGACGTTGCCGTTCAGGCTGCTCGGCGGCTTACTGCATGCCCTGCTCCTGCCGGTGAAGGTTGCCGCCGGCCTGCTTGGTGTCGCCCTCTTTCTGCTGGAGGTTGGCTTCTGGGTCGCGTTGGCGGTCTGGATTGGCACTAGGCTGCGGCTGAATCCCGCCCTGTGCGCCGTCTTGGGCCTGTTCCGCCTTCCGGGCGTTGTGGTTATCCTCGTGGTGGGCATGGTGATGTCCGCCCGGCGCTCCTATTAGGCGGACGGATTCGCGGTCTGCCCAGCTTGCCACCTCATAGCGCAGCCCCCAGCGAGGCCAACCCTGTGTCTCGCCTCTGCAGCCCCACCGATCATCTGTGCGCACCAACCATCAGCCCTCCAGAAATCTGCAGCTGATTCTCGGCTCCAGCGCGTAACTTTTGACTACAGCCGTCGTCACACCTAGTGGGGTGGGCGCAGCAGCGTCCGCGCCCACTGGGAGGGCCGAGATGGAACGAGCTCCTTTGGGAGATCAGGAGCTGGAACTGCTTAGGTACGTGGCGGAACACTCTCCGGCCTCTGTGAGGGACGTGCTGGATGGTTACGGAGCGCCGCGAGGCCTTGCGCGCACCACGGTGCTTACCGTGATGGAGAGGCTGCGCCGAAAGGGGTATCTCACCCGCAGCAGCCACGCGGGCGTGTACAAGTACTCCCCCAAGGTGTCCTCCACCGAGGTGATGAGATCCGTGATCCGCCGGTTCGTTGAGAAAACGCTGGGCGGCTCGGTTTCACCCATGGTGGCGTATCTGGCTCAGGAGTCGCAGCTGAGCGACGAGGACGTTGAGGAGCTGATGCGCGTGGTTGAGGAGCTGAAGTCGCGGCGTTCGGAGGGCCCTCGATGAGCGCGCCCGCTGTGCAGCTCTGGATGGAGGCCATGTGGCGGGCCTGTTGGCAGGGCGGCATCGCCATTTGCGTTGTGTGGGCCGTGTGCCGAGTGTGGAGAGGCCAACCCCCGCACATTCGATGCTGGCTGTGGCGTTTGGCATACGCCAAGCTGCTGTTGGCGCTTCTCTGGGCCGCGCCTGTGGACCTGCCTGTGTTGTCACCGCGCCAGCCGCGCGCGGGCGTAACGTCTGCGCCCCAGGCCCCGCTTGGGGCGTTCGTTTTGCCCCTGCCGTCTGTATCTGCCGCCGGGGGAAGGGATGCTGGTTCAGACGCCGCCCGTTTGCCCGCGGCCGCTGCCACTGCGGTAGCCCTCGCGTGGCTCTTGGGTTTCGCCTGCGTGCATCTTCGACTGGCTGCAGAGTGGCGCGCGGTCAGCGAGCTGCGTCGTTCCTCTCGCCCGCTTGCCGAGGAGAGCGCCGCCGAGTTGGTGCGGCGGCTGTGCGTCCAGATGGGGCTTTCGCGGCCCCCGTTGGTCCTGCTGTCGGACGTGGCCCGCTCCCCCATGCTGATCGGCTGGCTCAGCCCCGCCGTGGTGTTGCCGCGGCGCGTGCTGAACGGCTGCACCGACGACGAGCTTAGGCTGATCTTAGCCCACGAGCTGGCGCACATGCGACAGCGCCACCTCATCTGGGGGTGGCTGGCCACCGCTGTGCACAGCCTTTTCTTCTTCCACCCGCTGCTCTGGCTGGCCAACCGCGAGTGGCGGCTTGCTCACGAATTGGCTTGCGACGAGGCATGCATCAGGGCCACCAACGCTGAGGTGGCCGAGTACGGCAGAGCATTGGTGAAAGTGGCATCGGGTTGCAATGCGCGGGCGCAGCTGGGACTGGCAGCAGGCGCCGATGAGTCCCTGCAGGCGCTCCGAAGGAGGTTGGTTGCGATGAAGTGGGTTATGCGGAAGCCCAGCAGAGGGCTGCGTACAGGAAGCGCAGCGGTGGTGGTGGCGGTTGCCCTGGCGATGGTGCCGTGGCGCGTGGTGGCGCAGACTACCAGCGCCAATCCGCCTAAGAAGGCGCCCGCGGTGTCACCGCAGAGCGCCGTGCCCGCCAAGCTGGGGCTGACGGAAGCCCAGGCGGCGCAGGTGAAGCAGATCGCGCAAACGCTGCAAGATGCGCTGCGGCAGGTGAAGACCGACACCACGCTGGCTGACCAAGACAAAGCTGCGAGAGCCAAGGCCGCGTATCAGAGCGCGGAGCAGGCGCTGGCGGGCGTGCTTGCCCCAGACCAGATGGCTAAGCTGCTGGCCATCGGTGGGGCCAAGGCGATCCTCGATGGCGGCAACGCCGAGCTTGCTGGGGCGGACAATGTGCTGGCCAAGCTGCGGGCTACGGATGCCCAGGCCGCCGCGATTCGCCAGGTGGTTGCAGGCCTTAGGGAGCAGCTGGCAGCCGTTTCAAGCCAGCCCGGCGCTGATAAGCAGGACGCCCAGCAAGCTGCCATGGCGCTGATGCAGGCCGCGGAGGCGCAGGTGGCCGCCGTTCTGGACGATCGGCAACGGAAGGCGTTGGCGGATATGGGCGGGGTGAAGGCGCTGTTGGCAGACGCCCCGCAGGAGACGCCGGTATCGCCGGGCCTGCTGGCCAAGCTGGGCTTGGACAATGGGCAGACTCAGCAGGTGGTGGACGTCCTCGCTTCGCTGAAGAGCAGAATCGCTGCTCTCTCGCCGTCCGGGGACGCTGGCGCTTTCGTCGCTGCGTACGAGGCGAACCTGACCGACGCGGATGCAACCATTGCGGCGCTGCTGGGCGACCAGCAGAAGGCCCGGTTCATCAAGATCGGTGGCGTTCGCGGGCTGCTGGTCGGCAGCACACTGATCAGCCCGGAGACAGCCCTCGCCGCGCTCAACTTGGGCGAGGCACAGGTGGCTAGCATCAAACAAGTGCTGGCCGATATCAACCAGGCGTTGGCCACGCTCAAGCAGCAGGCAATCCCTTCTGGTGAGGATCAGAAGCTGCGTCTCACCGCAATCCTGAACGACGCGGACGCGCGCATCAACGCCGTTCTGTCGGAGGAGCAGGCAACGATGCTTGCCAAACTGGGTGGCACCCCCGTGCTGCTGGGGATGGGCCTGCGGGCGCCCCGCGCGCCGGAGCCTACCAGGCCGGCTATCTCCAAGAAGAAGCAGTAAGAAGCAAGCGGAAAGGCACTCCGGGTGCAGGCTCCGTCGTACATGCGGCGGGGCCTGCGCGGTCAGTGGAGGTGGCCCAGGGTGCGGAGCAGGTGCGCCTTCGCTCTGCCAGCTACGCGCCTGGGCCAGATGGGCGCATCCCACAGCTGCATGGCTCGCACGTGCGCCCGCCGGGCAACAGATGGCCCTCCCATCGCAATCGCCTCTTGGTAGAGGGCAACCTCCTGCGCGTCCACAACCTCCAGCGCAAACGGCTTGGCTGCCTCAACGGCCCCGCGGCTTAGCCTGTCGCGATAGCCTCGGTCCTCACACACCCGCTCGATCGCGGCCGCAAGGGCAACGGGGTTCTGGTACTCCCTCACAAGGCATGCGCTCTCGTCGTGACGCAGGAACTCGTTCATCGCGCCCACGTCCGAGGTGACGATGGCCGCTCCGCACGCCGCCGCCTCGATGAAAACTATGCCGAACCCCTCCCACAGGCTTGGCGTGCACATGCAGTCGCTCATGCTGTACCACACCGGAAGCTCGCGGTTGGGAACCGCCGTGATCCACACGCACCTGCTCGCCACCCCTGCGGCCTTCGCAAGCGAGACGTACGGCGCCGCGTCGCCACCCCCCACGAAGATGGCGACGTACTCCTTCGGCAGGTGTGCAAGCGCTTTCACAACCGTTTCGATGTTCTTCTCCTTGCTCTTCCTGCCAACGTGCAGTATCAGCTTGCCACCCGGAAACCGCTCCCTGACCGCCCTCAGCTTCTCCTCATCCCTCACCGGTTGGAATATGCTCAAATCTACCCGGTTCGGCAGAACCCTCGTCCTGGATGCGCTCACTCCCATCGAGAGCACCCGCCGCCTAACCGCTTCCGAGGTGCATATCACCATGTCCGCGTACCGCACCGATGGGTGAACCGCCTCCGGGCTGGGATCGTGCACGCTGACAACCACCGGCACATCCTTAAGCCTGTGCTTGCACACAAGGTCGCAGGGCCAGTGGCCGCCGTAGGCCCGCACCACCTGTGGGCGGATCTCCCGGAGTGCGCTGGTGAACCGCTCCGCAGGCACGCGGCGTATGGTCATGCCGTAGGCGCGGCGAGTGCCGTGCTCGCGCGGGCTAAGTGCGAACACCTCCCTGAAGAAGCCTGCCGGGTTGTAGTACCGCTCTAGGAAGGTGTGCCCAGCGCGCTCGTAGGCGTCAATCGGATCGGTGGGGACCACCACGAGGGTTTCGCCCCGCACGTGCGCCGCTTTCGTTGATGGGCGGTTGGTGAGCGAGCTAGTCATTGGTGGAAGCTGACTGCGAGACCAACTCGCGGCCGGAGGCGTACAATGGGGATGCGTCCTCCAGCACGCGCCAGATGGACCGCTGTGCCAAGGGTCCCTGGCCCTTGAGAAGCTTGTGGCCGGTGCCGAAATAGTCGCCCGCCTCCACGTGGAAGCGCATGGCATCCTCAACGTAGTCCACGTTGGCGATCGGCCGCCTGGTTCCAATCGCCACCATAAGGCTGTACTCGCCTTCGGCCAGGGGGAGGGCTGGGACGTGGCACTCCAGAATGCCGCGGCCGCGTATCGTCTGGCTGAACCCCTGCGATAGGTGGGTGCCCACGCTGCAGATGCGGTCCCCCAACGCAGAGCAGATGCCGATCATGGCGTAGCCCAGCTCGCGGTCGCCGCAGTCGTAGCCTATCTCGAAGGTGACGTCCTCCCCGGTGCGGAACGACGTTCGATACGGGGTGCCGTCCTCGGAACGGAGGGCCACCGAGGTGAGGATGGGCTGCATGCCCTTATAACGCCCCGGGTGGCAACTCAGGTCGGAGAAGCCGTAGCTCTTGTTGCCGGTGGAGTTCAGGTAAGCTTCCACCGCCTCCGGAGCGGTTCCGGAGAAGGCGATGCAGCCGTTGCTTATCACAATGCCGGTTTTGCACAGGTTCTGCACGGCCGCCATGTTGTGGCTCACGAAGAGGACGGTGCGTCCCTGCCTGGCGACGTCGCTCATCTTGCCCAGGCACTTGCGCTGGAACCCGGCGTCGCCCACGGCGAGGACCTCGTCCACAAGCAAGATCTCGGGCTCGAGGTGCGCCGCCACCGCGAAGGCCAGCCGCACGTACATGCCGCTCGAGTAACGCTTAACGGGCGTGTCGATGAACGGGCCCACTTCGGAGAAGTCCACTATGTCATCGAACCTGCGCTGAATCTCGGCTTTGCGCATGCCAAGGATGGCGCCGTTAAGGTAGACGTTCTCGCGGCCGGTGAGCTCCGGGTGGAATCCGGTGCCAACCTCCAGCAGCGACGCAACCCGCCCCGATATACGGATGTGCCCGTCGGTTGGCTCCGTGATGCGGGAGAGGATCTTCAACAGGGTGCTCTTGCCAGCGCCGTTCCTGCCGATCACGGCAACCGCATCGCCCTGATTCACATCGAACGAGACGTCCTTCAGAGCCCAGATGGCTGCATCTGGCGTGGTTGGCCCGCTGCCGCGCAGCGTGCGGAACCGGCGGACGGGGGCTGCCACGAGGTCGGTTAGCGTCTCCCTCAGCGTGCGGTCTCCTTTCTGCCGCGCGCCGATGCGATAAAGCTTGGAGATCCCCTCAACCTGGATAGCTTTCTCGGCCATGGGGTGTAAGCAGCTCCTCCCGGCGGCGCTTGGGCCACCTATACCACATCCGCGAAGGTTCGCTCGGTACGCTTGAAGTAAGCCAGCCCACCAACCAGCAGCAGTAGAACCATCGCCGTACTGACTGCGAGGGCGCGCAGATCCGGCGGGTGCTTGCCGGCCAGGGCCCACCGGAACCCCTCGATGACGCCGGTCATGGGGTTCAGGCTGTACAGCATGCGCCACCGCTGCGGCACCTCGTTGAGGGGGTACACCACCGGCGATGCGTACATCCAGATCTGCACCACAAACGGCACGGCGTTGGCCACGTCTCGGTACTTCACGTTCAGGGCAGACAGCCACAAGCTGATGGCAAGGGCGGTGAGCATGGCCAGCAGCAGGAAGGCGGGCACCAGCAGGACCCCCACAGTGGGCGCTGTGTGATAGTACGCCATTATGCCGGCCAGCACCAGAAACGCAAGCGCCAGGTCCACCACCGGCGCGGCCACGGCCGCCAGCGGGATGATGAGCCGGGGGAAGTAAACCTTGCTGATCAGGCTTGCGCTTCCCACGAGGCTAACGCCGCTCTTGTTCACCGCCTGAGCGAAATAGCCCCAAGGCAGTAGGGCAGTGAAGTAGAACACCGGCCTGGGCAAGCCATCCGACGAGATGTTCGCGATCTTGCCGAACACGATGGTCATCATCAGCATCGTAATGAGCGGCTGAATGACCACCCATGCGGCCCCGATGACGGTCTGCTTGTAGCGCACCTTCACGTCGCGCCACACCAAGAAGTACAGAAGCTCCCGGTAACGCCACACCTCCGACAGTCGAAGGGCGGCCCAGCCACGCGTTGGCTGTATATGGGTGACAAGAAGTGGCCCCTGTGGACCAGATGCCGAGGTACTGCCGTCTTGAGCGGCGGATGGCGAGGTGACGAGGTTCATGATATGGCTAGGCGAAAGGGTGATTCCTGTTGTGCGGCGGGCGTGCCGCTTGTTCAGTGAGGCGCAGGCCGCGATGCGGATCGAGCGCCGCCGAAGTACAGGGAAGCAAGATTCAAGCCAGTATGTGGGTCGTTGCCGGCAACTGATCAACCGCTGTCCATCATTGGCAACCTAGCTATCGTCGGTTGGTCGTTCATTGCTTCGCTCGCTCCCTCTTTCCCCCATGCCGTGCCCTGTCGCCTACGAGGGCCAACCCGGCCCAGTTCCCTTTTCACTTCACGGCGAACCCATGTGGGAGGAAAGCTGAAGGGGAATGGCCGTCCGTGTGGAAGCACAATAGCAGGATCGAGTAACACGCCGCTGGCAGGTGTGGTGCACTTGCGGCGGCACTGTCCGCGGGCCGGCCATGCAATCGCCTCATAGCCGCTCGCACGCAGAAGGAGTCAGCAGAGTGAGGAAGGCATTCTGGTTCCTTGCCCTAATCGCGGTGTTGGCCCTCGCCACCGCGCTGAGCGCGTACGCACAAGCGCTCAACCCCACCCCGAACAGGGAGAGCAAGCTCCTCTTCAGCTTTGAGGACGACAAGCTGGACGGCTGGATCAGCGATCCCAACAACACCGGCTCGAACGAGCTGGCATCGCTGAACACCGATCCCCAGTTTGTGTCCGACGGCAAAGGCTCCCTCAAACTGAACCTAACCGACATTGGAGGTTGGAAGGAGCCCGTACTCGCCGTTGACCTCGCGGAGCCGCTGGACCTGAAGGACTGGGGCGCCATCAGCATGGATGTGTACGTCCCAGCCGAGTCCCTTTACCCTGATCAGCCTGGCGGATGGTTCCAGCTCGATCCGCGCATGGCCACAGCCAACGGAACCGCCTATTATGGCAACCGAGACTGCCACGCCGGATGGAACCACTGGACCTGGAACCTGGCGGCCGGCAAGAACGAGGGGATTACCCGCATCTTTTTCGCCGCCAACACGGACGGCGCGCGCCCGTGGACCGGCCCCATCTACATCGACAACATCCGAGCGTGGAAGTCGCTGGTAGGGCTTCAGCCGGACGAGAAGCTGGTCCTCGGCTTCGATAAGGCCGACGACGCCAGCATCTTCACCCCCGATAGCTCCACTGTCGTCAAGTTCAACTCCGACAAGCAGTACATCATCCAGGGCGATGGCTCTGTGATGGTGGATTTCACTGGTGCCACCGGTTGGAGCAACGCGTTCTGCAGAGGCACCCTGCCTCAGGGCGTGGACCTAACCAAGGCCACCGCCATCATGTTCGATGTGTTCGTGCCCGCAGATAGCGGCGCCACCGACTGGTGGCAGGTGGGCGCGGAGATCACTGGCGACAACTTGTACATCCAGATCCCCGGCATGACGACCAACGCCGGCGAGTGGGATACGGTGAACTATGCCCTAAGCCCCGCCGAGGCGGCCAACATGACTAACGTCACCGGCTTCAACCTCATCCGCAACTCCGGCGCTGAGTGGCGCGGACCCATCTACATCGATAACCTCCGTGTCGTCATCCCAACTCCGGTTGTGACTGTGGTGAAGGGCGACCTTAGCGGCGATGGCAAGCTCGCCATCAACGACGTAACCCTCGCCCTCCAGATCGCCGTTGGCCTCAGGACCGCTACCGCGGATCAGCTGAAGGCTGGCGACCTAGACGGCAACGGCAAGATCGACATCGCCGAGGTCACCAGGATCCTCAAGGCCGCCGTGGGGCTGGGCACCCTCTAAGGCCCGTCCCCCGTGTTGAGCATGGCTGGGGCGCCGTCCAGGCAGGACGGCGCCCTGCCGCGCGTCTCCCAGGTGCGCCAAGATCGGGTTGGCAAGCCCTCACTCCCGCCCTCTCTGCCCGAGCGATCCAACGAAGCAACGGATGGAGCATGCTTCAGAGCTCACAAACGGTGAGAAGCCTTGCGGGGAACTGGCCATTTCCCTGCCAGCATGGCCGCTAGATGGGGATGGCGCCCTTGCCCTCAAAGTGTTGGTGAGAAGCGGTGCAGATAGGGAGCTGAAGAGCGGCGCCGTGCCGGAGCATTCCTTTCCCGTCTTCCTCGAAGGGTCCGGCGACAGGGGGCCTGCGTGGAGGCACGGCTTCTTATTCTGGAATGGGTGGGTATGTAGCGCGCCGGCGCGTCCGGTTCGGCAGAGTCACCGTCCGCACTGGCTGGTGGCGCGCTTGTCCTCGTACATGGCGGCGTCGGCGTCTCGTAGCAGCCGCTCGTAGTCCGCGTCGGTGGTAGCCACGCCCACGCTCACCGTTAGCGGCATTTGGAGGCCAGCCTCCTCGCCAGCGTTTCTCACCACGGCCTTCAGGCGCTCAACAACGGCCAGTGCCGCTTCGTGGGTGGTGCGGGGCATCACAATCACGAACTCGTCTCCCCCGTACCGGGCAGCGATGTCGTAAGAGCGCACCTGCCTAAGCGCGCGGCCTATCGCCGCCAGCGCCCTGTCGCCCTCTACGTGGCCCAATGTGTCGTTTATGGCCTTGAACCCGTTCACGTCCAACATGGCCACGGACAGCGGCTCACGGTACCGCCGAGCGCGCTCAACCTCACGGCGATACAGATGCTCAAACTGCTGGCGGTTGGCGAGTCCCGTCAGGGCGTCTGTGATGGCGAGGTGAACCAGGTTGGCGTGGTCAAGCGCGCTCTCAACCGCGGCGCCGATCTGATCGGCCGTGGCGCGCAGAGCTCGGATGCTGTGGCCGGAAACGCGCTGGCGCTTGCCAAACACGGCGAGCACACGGCCCACTACGCGGTCGCCGGCCCTTACGGGAATGGTTACCAACGTCTCCGCCTGGTCCGGCCGTTGCAGCAAGCCAGGCAGGCTTGGGTCTGCGCTGAGGCTGGCAACTGAGACGGCGCGGTCTGGGGGGGCTAGCGGCAGGCTCAGATCGGGCGCATCCCCGGCGAAACCCCTGGATGCGCGAATGGGGCCATCTCCGACGCCGTCGCACTGAACGGAGATGGCCACGGCGCACAGCCGCAGCGCCTCCATCAGGTGGTCTGCTGCTTCTGAGAGGGCGGCGTCCAGACTCGCTCCCGCTGAGGCGCTTCTGGAGATGTGATAGAGGGCAGACAACTCTTTGTTGCGGCGCTGCAGGTCCACAACCCGCTGGCGAGCCTGCACGGCGGACAGGGCGCCGCAACCTGCCGCGGTAACGCCGATGATGGCCAGCACTCGCACCTCCGCGGACGCCGGCCAGGCGGCAACTGCGCAAACCACCTTGGCGAGGCCGGCCAGCGCGAGTGGCACAAGCAGCACGGCGAGAACCGGCTGTGCCCAGCGGCGCACACCCGGCCTTATCCTGCGCCAGCGCAACCGGAGCGCCCTGCGAACCGGCGCGCGTGTGTGGCCCAGCTCCGCCAACGACTCCACGCTGGTTCCCGTCCTTCCCGCGATCGCGTCCCGTTCACGTACAACCTGCATTTTCCACCACCTTCTTATTCCTGGGACTGACTCGAATTTGCAGTCTGCCCCGCCGATCTGGCGGGCAGTTGAGCGTGGGGGATGGGGGGCAAGACAACGGAGGCTAGGCCGGGGGCAGAACCTGCAACCAAGGCGCCGTGTCGTCGCGTACGCGGCAGCTTGGGTCAGCGTGCTTGGCCTGTCCCAACGTGCATACACAATGGTGACACCAAGCCGCGGTCGCTCATCTGTCCGCTGCGCCTACCACCTTTCGGCCCTCGTTTCGCATCTCTCGTCTCTTAGCCTAGCCCCCACATCCCATGCAGGGCGCACGCACGCCAACCGGGAATCTATCCGCGTGTAACTGTGTCGCCTGGCACCTCGCGGCTGGGTGGCTCGCTTTGATGGGCAGGAGTTGTGCAGATGTCCCACTCGGAAACCGCCATGCCGTTGCAGAGCTTGGGAACGGATGGGCCGCGCGTCGGCCGCATCGCCCTGGGCTGTATGGGCCTCTCTGGCACCTGGAACCCCGCGGAGGTTGGCCCAGACAACGTCAGACGCGCCATCGCCGCCTTTGAGGCCGCATTGGACGCTGGCATCACGCTGTTCGACCACGCCGATATCTACGGCGGCGGCTCTTGTGAATCGGTGTTCAGGGAATGCCTTAGGGCGGTGCCAGGGGCGCGCGAGCGCATCTACATCGCCACCAAATGCGGCATCCGCAGCGGCTTTTACAACCTGAGCTATCAGTACATCCACGAGGCGCTTCAGAGATCGCTGGACCGTTTGGGGGTTGAATATGTGGACCTGTATCAGATGCACCGGCCAGATCCGATCACTCACCCGGCGGACACCGCAAGAGCCCTGAACGAACTGCTGAAGCAGGGCCGCATCCGCGCTGTGGGCGTGAGCAACTACTACCCGGAGCAGGTGCGCGCCCTCCAGCGCTACCTCGATGCGCCCATACGCAGCAACCAGATCTCCATTAGCCTTACGCGTTTGGAGCCCATTTACGAGGGGTGGGACCTGGGCGGCATGGGCGTCGGCGATGGCACGCTGGACCAGTGCATGGCCATGGGCATGACCCCGCTGGCGTACAGCCCCCTTGGCGCGGGCGTTCTGGCGCGCCCAGCCCAGGAGAACGAGAGCCCCAAGCTCCAAGCCATTCGCTCCGAGCTGCAGGCACAGGCCGAGAAGTACTCCGCAACGCCCACTCAGGTGGCGCTGGCGTGGCTTCTTGCCCACCCGGCAGGCATCATCCCGCTGGTGGGCAGCGCCAACCCCGACCACATCCGGGAGGCCGCTGGCGCCGCCAAGATCCAGATGGACCGCGAGGATTGGTACAAGCTGTTCAGCGCCGCCTGGGGTCGCCGGGTGCCCTAGCGCGAGAACGGGGGGCGCATCATGACTGCCGTTCGCGTGTCTGTGGCCGGATGCGGCAGCGTATCTGGCCCCTACCTGAGCGACCTAAGCCGCAGCCCGTACGTGCAGCTGGTCAGCCTTTGTGACCCAGTTGCGGAGCGGCGGGACCGACGGTCCGAGGAGTACGGCGTGGCCGAAACGTTCGGAAGCGTCGAGGAGATGCTCGGCGGGCCGCACTTCGATCTGTTGGTGAACCTTACGCCGATGCAGGAGCATTGCGCGGTGAACAAGGCAGCGCTTCAGGCTGGCCGCCACGTGTACTGCGAGAAGCCCATAGCCACCGCCGTGGACGAGGGGCGCGAGCTGCTGGCCATCGCGAGGGAGCGCGGCGTGGGGTTGTGGGGCGCGCCCAACGCCGTCATCAGCCCGCAGTTCGCCTGCATCTCACGGGCGCTGGCGTCCGGAGAGCTTGGTCGGGTGTGCGCCGCTCACGGCAGGTACGGGCACACCGGCCCATCTTGGGGTCCCTGGTTCTATCGCAGGGGCGGTGGCTGTCTGTTCGACCTCGGCGTGTACAACATCACCACCCTAACCGGCTTGCTGGGGCCCGTGAAGTCGGTTACCGCGCTGGCGGGCACGGCGATCCCGGAGAGGGTGGTTGACGACGAAACCGTGCAAGTGGAAGCCGAGGACAACGTGGCGATATTGATGGACCACGGGGACGCCGTCTTCTCCTGCGTGCAGACCGGCTTCGTGTACGGCGCCTTCAGCGATCGCCACACGGTGGAGGTGATCGGCACCGGGGGCGCGGCCAACCTGCTGGGGTACGACTGGGCCCCTCGCGGCGTGGAGGTGAGGGTTGCCGGCTCGCCGGATTGGCAGAAGCGCTGCCTGGATTCGAACGGGTACAGCTGGGAAACGGGGGCCAGCTACATCGCCCGCTGCTTGGCAATCGGTGAGGCCCCGCTGATGACCGGCGAGCACGCTCTGCACGTGCTTGAGGTGATGGTCGGTGCGCTTCAGTCCGCTGCCAGCGGGCGGCGGGTTGATGTGAGCACCACGTTCCCATGGCCCATCGTTGGCCCCTAGCCTCGATCTAACGAGGGCCTTCCGGTCTCGTCGGGGGAATTGCGGTCGCTGTGTCGAAGCGTGAGTATAGCGCCCGCCGAGCGGACGCGGCGACCGCGCGACTGACGCCGAACCGGCGGCGCTGGCAAGGAGGACTACATGGCAAAGATCCCGATCGCTCTTCAGCTGTACTCGATCCGAGAGGACGCCGCAAAAGACACAGCGGGCGTCATCGCCGCGGTGGCCAAAATGGGCTACGACGGCGTGGAGTTCGCTGGCTACTACAGCCACTCCGCCCAAGAGCTGCGCAAGATGCTGGACGACAACGGCCTCAAGGCAGCTGGCACGCACATCGGCATTGATACGCTGCTCGGCGACGAGTTCCAGCGCACCGTGGAGTTCAACCAGACCCTCGGCAACAAGTTCCTCATCGTTCCAGGCCTGCCGCACGAGCGCACCAGCTCTCCAGACGCGTGGAAGCAGACGGCGGAGCTGTTCAACGAGATAGCCGCAAAGCTGAAGCCGCTGGGCATGTACACCGGCTACCACAACCACCACACGGAGTTCGCCCCAATGGACGGGCAGCTTCCGTGGGACATCTTCTTCGGGAACACCGTGAAAGACGTGGTGATGCAGTTCGACGTTGGCAACGCGCTGCACGGCGGCGGCAAGGCGGCCCACTTCCTTAAGGCATATCCGGGCCGCGCCCTCACCGTACACGTGAAGGAGTACTCCGCCACCAACGACAAAGCCCTTATCGGCGAGGGCGACGTGGATTGGAAGGAGATCTTCGACCTGTGCGAGAGCATCGGCGGAACGCAGTGGTACATCGTGGAGCAAGAGAGCTATGCGTATCCGCCCATGGAGTGCGTGAAGCGGTGCTTGGATAACCTGCGAGCCATGGGGAAATAACGCCGCGCCCGTTGGACTGGCTTCTCAGGCTGCCCGCGCAATCCGGCTTCGGGCTGTGCGGGCAGCCTTGCTGTTTGTGTAGTCCGGCTTCAGGGCTTCAGCAATCGCTGTGCGCCCTGAAACCGGCGCTTCCCGAGAAGGTGTTCGGTGGCTAGGCGCCGAAAAGAGCGCGCAAGATAACCTAGCGGCCCTGGAACCATTGATTTTGGCTGTCTCTTCTTCGCTATAATCCATAGCGTAACGCTTGCCCGGTGCTGCCACAGTGGGCAGGATGGCCATCCGCCGGCGCGGGCCTGCCCTGAAGCGGCCTTGTGGGGGCAATCCAGGAGGGGACATTGGGGGCGCGGTACCGAATCAGCCTAACCCGTAGGAAGTGGCTGGCGGGTGTTGGTGGAGGGTTTGCAGGCGTAGCTCTCACCCAGGGCTTCGGCCAGCTTGTCCCGTTTGTGGCTCCTCCAGAAGAGATAGTGGTGGGGGAGTCCACCTGGTTCGCCACCACATGCCGAGAGTGCCCCGCTGGCTGCGGCATGATAGTGCGCAACAGGGAGGGGCGCGCCGTCAAGTGCGAGGGGAACCCTCTGCACCCGCTCAACCAGGGCCGGCTGTGCGCCTTGGGCCAGGCGTCGTTGCAAGGCCTGTACGACCCAGACCGTGTGCAAGCACCTCAGCGCCGCGAGGCCAACGGCAAGCTAACCGAGGTTGGGTGGCCGGTTGCCCTGAGGGAAGTTGGGGCCCTTCTGGCTGCCAAGCCGCGCCTAGCCATCATCACAGACCTGCATACTGGCTCCATCGCCAACCTCCTCACGCGATGGGCGTCCGCCGTCGGAACCACCCCCCGCATCCTCACCTACGAGCCGCTGAACTACGAGTCCATCCGTGCGGCCAACGGCGCAGTTTTCGGCCGGCAGGTTGTGCCTGCGCTTCGCCTGGACCGGTGCGACTTCGTGTTGAGCCTTGGTGCGGACTTCCGCGAATCGTGGAGCCCCTCGCACGTGGAGACGGCAATCCAGTTTGCGGCTATCAGGGAGCCCCGCAACGGCAAGATGGCCGGGTTCGTTTACGTGGGCCCGCGGGTTTCCACCACCGCAGCCGCCGCCGATGAGCGCATACTGGTGCCCCCCGGGGGCGAGGCGGTGTTCGGCCAGGCGTTGCTCGCCGAGCTAGGCGTGGCGGGCACCATCACCCCCCAGGCGGCCGCCCAACAGATCGGCGTTTCCGCGGATCTAGTCGCTCACGTTGCCAGGGCCCTCAAGGCCGCCAAGGCGCCCGTGGTTCTCGGCGGATCGGCGCTGCCAACTGGCCCCAACGGCGCGCAGACGGCGCTGGTGGCCGCAAGGCTGAACCAGGTGCTCCGCAGCCCCGGCTTGGACTTCGAGCGCCCGCTGCCCGTGAGCACAACGGCCACCACCAGCGACCTTCGTGCCTTCCTAGACGCCCTCCGCAGCCGAGAGGCGGACCTGCTGCTGGTGATGGGCGCCAACCCCGCCTTCTCCGTGCCGCCGGAGCTGGATTTCGCTGGCGCCATCAAAGGCGTGAAAACCGTCGTAAGCCTCTCCAGCTACGCCGACGAAACCGCCGCGATGGCCCACTGGCTGCTGCCCGCCAGCCACCCGTTGGAATCGTGGGGCGACTACGAAAGCCAGCCCGGCGTCCTCGGCATCCAGCAGCCCACCATGGGCTTGGTGTACAACACCTACCAGCTCGGCGACATCCTGTACGGCTTGGCGGCGGCAGCAGGGGTAGACCCGGTGGCTGCGTTCGGCGCTCCATCGTTTCACGCATTCCTGAGGAAGCGCTGGGCTGGCATTCTGGGAAGCGCCTCCAACGAGGTTTGGATGCAGGCGGTCCGCAACGGCGGCAACTGGCCCGGCCTGCCCGCTGGCGCGCCTCCGCCCTCGTCTACCACCGGAGCGCTGGCGTCCACCACTTCCACCGGAACTCCGCCACCGCGCCCAATGCCGGAATCCACCGCCGAGCTTCCTGCCGCGCCAGTTGCCAGCGCAGCACCATCCCAACCGGAGGGCCTGCCTGCTGCACCCAAGGGGGGAGAGCTGGCCCTCTGGCTCTATCCGCATCCACACCTGCACGACGGCCGCGGCGCCAACAAGATGTGGCTGCAGGAGCTTCCAGAGACCATCACCCAGGTTACCTGGACCTCTTGGGTTGAGATGCATCCAGAAACGGCCCGGGAGCTTGGCATTCGCTCTGGCGACACCGTGCGGGTGACTGGCGCCAAGGGCTCGATGGAGAGCCCCGTGCTGGTGTGGACCGGCGTGGCACCCAACACCGTGGCGATTCCGGTTGGCCAGGGGCACACCGCCTATGGCCGATACGCGAAGGGCAGGGGGGGCAACGCGTACGTCCTGCTGGGGGCGTTTGGCTCTCCGCCAGCGGCTGGGCCAGCGCTGCGCGTCACCACGGGCTCCACCTCCATGCTGCTCGCTAGGCGGCAGATCCACGACCAGCAGCACGATCGGGAGCTTGCCCGCAGCGTGCCCATCGAGCGGGCGGCGGATATCGGCCAGCGAGAGGAGATCGCCTGGCCGCTGCCACAAGGCTACCAGCGCGCTCGCGGCGACGTGTATGCGCCCCATTCCCACAGGGGGCACCGGTGGGCCATGGCCGTGGATATGCACAAGTGCGACGGATGCGGCGCGTGTGTGGTGGCGTGCTACGCCGAGAACAACGTGGGTGTGGTGGGCGCGGAGCAGGTGGCCAGGGGCCGCATAATGAGTTGGCTCCGCATAGATCGCTATTTCGATGGCGACCCCGCGACGGGCCTAGTGGTCTTCCAGCCAATGCTGTGCCAGCATTGCGACGCCGCTCCGTGCGAGCCGGTCTGTCCGGTCTTCGCCGCGGTCCACGCGGAAGACGGCCTGAACGCCCAGATCTACAACCGCTGCGTTGGCACCCGGTACTGCAACAACAACTGCCCTTGGAAGGTTAGGCGCTTCAACTGGTTCGATTATAGGTGGCCCGCGCCGCTCAACTGGCAGCTGAACCCGGACGTCACGGTGAGGGGCCGGGGCGTGATGGAGAAGTGCACCTTCTGCGTGCAGCGGTTGCGCAGGGGCGTGTACAGAGCTAGGATCGAGGGGCGGCCGCTGCGGGAATCGGACGTTGTGCCCGCGTGCGTGCAAACCTGCGCAGCCGGCGCCCTCGTCTTCGGCGACCTGATGGATCCGAACTCGCGCATCTACCGCTTGTTTGAGCAAGAGCCCAGGGCGTACCAGATGCTGCCGGAGCTGAACACCAAGCCGGCAATCGTTTACCTGAAGCGCGTAACGCAGACCGTGTAAGAGGAGCGCAGGAAAGTGGCTCAACTCTCTTACCAAGAGGTTAACGAGGAGGTTCTCAAGACCCTATCGCCGCCGTCGCCGCAGTACTGGCTGCTGATAGCCGGGCTGCTGGCTGTGATCGGCGCCGGCGCCCTTGCGTTCCTCTACCAAACGCTCAGGGGAATGGGTGTGGCCGGGCTCAACAGCCCCGTTGCTTGGGCCACGTACATCACCAACTTCGTGTTCTGGGTTGGTATCGCCCACTCCGGCACGCTCATATCGGCCATTTTGTACCTGTTTAGGGTGGACTGGCGCACCTCCATCTACAGAAGCTCGGAGGCCATGACGATCTTCGCCATCATGACCGCCGGTCTCTTCCCCCTTATCCACCTGGGCCGCGTGTGGGTGTTCTACTACATACTGCCTTACTTCAACTATCGCCACCTGTGGCCCAACTTCAAGTCGCCGCTGGTGTGGGACGTGGTGGCGGTGAGCACCTACTTCACCGTTAGCGTGCTGTTCTTCTACCTGGGGATGGTGCCGGACATAGCCGCCGCACGGGACCGCATGACCGGCTGGCGACGCATTATGTACCGCATTCTGGCGCTTGGCTGGCTCAACAAGCACGAGCAGTGGCGGCATTACGCCAGGGCGTACGTGGCGCTAGCAGCGTTGGCCACCCCCTTGGTTATCTCGGTGCACAGCGTGGTGTCTTGGGACTTCGCAATGTCGCTCTTGCCGGGGTGGCACACCACCATCTTTGCGCCGTACTTCGTGGCGGGCGCCATCCACTCGGGGCTGGCCATGGTGACCATCATCCTAATCCCGCTCAGAAGGTGGCTCAGGCTGGAGCGTCTGCTGACGATGCGCCACTTCGAAGCGATGGCCCAGCTCCTCATCCTGATGGGGCTCATCATCGGCTACTCGTACGCCATCGAGGTGTTCTACGCCTGGTACAGCGCAGACGTGTTCGAGCGGCAGTACGCGCAGTATCGCCTCTTCGGCCACTACGCGGTGATCTACTGGGGCATGATCGCCTTCAACGTGCTGGCACCAATGGCGTTCTTCTGGCGAAGAGTGCGCACCAGTTACAAAGGGCTCATCATCGTCTGCTCGCTCATACTCATAGGCATGTGGATAGAGCGGTACGACATAATCGTGACGTCTCTGTCCCACGACTTCCTGCCGTCCGCGTGGCGTTTCTACCATCCCACGTGGGTTGAGGTGACGATAACCATCGCGTCGTTCGCGTGGTTTGGAATGCTCTTCCTGCTGTTCACCAAGTTCCTGCCGTCCTTCTCCATCAGCGAGGTGAAGGAGGAGAAGCTTCCGCACGAGCTGGAGGTGCCAGGATGAACGGCGAGGTGCCAATAAGCGCCACATTCACGGACCCGCTGAAGCTTAGGCAGGCGCTTGAGGGTCTGCGCGGCGCCGGCATAACCGACTACGAGGTCTTCTCGCCAATGAGCCTGGTTGCCATGGAGCCGCTGATGGCCAAGCGCGGGAGCGTAGTCAGATACTGGTCGCTCATCGGCGGATTCACGGGCGCGGTGCTCGGCTTTGCGGTCTGCGTAGTATCGGCGGGCTTGTACAAGCTGATAGTTGGCGGCAAGCAGCCAGGGGCGCTGGTGCCGTACGTCATCGTTGGCTTCGAGTTCACAGTGCTGACGTCGGCCATTGTAACTGTCATCGCGCTGTTGGTGAGCGCGAGGATGGTCCCCAAACGTCCTCCAGACGAGTATAACCCGCAGTACAGCGTGGCCAGCTTTGCAGTTCGCCTGTCGTGCCCACGGGAGCGGCTGGAGGAGATCTCTGGCATGTTCGCTCAGGCCGGAGCAACCGAGGTCAATGCTAACCCATAGTGCGCAACCCGAAAACACGGCACCAAGGGCGGCGCAGCCAGTGCCGACATGGCTGCAAGCAGTGTCGGCGGTGGCGGCCGTTGTTGGCATAGCGGCAGCGGCGTTGGGCGTGCAGCAGCGCCCTCTCAGCACCTGGCTTTATCTGGTGGCCAACTTCCTATACTTCATGGGGTTGGCGCAGGGCATCGTCACGTGGGCCGTGATATTCCGCGTGGCGCAGGCAAGGTGGACGCCGGCGTTCAGCCGCTTCGGGCGGGCCGGACTGGCGTTTGCGCCCGTCTCTATGCTCCTCTTCATCCCCCTGTGCATGGGGCGCGAGACGTACCTAGTCTGGATTCGCCACCCGCTTCCGGAGAAGTTACCTTGGCTTTCGGCCGGCTTCTTCTTCGCGCGCAACGCCATTGGGTTGGCGCTGTTGTTCCTCATCAGCTGGTACGTGCTTCGAATCCATCAGCAGGGGCAGCGGCGGTGGGGCTCGGAGACGCCCAGGTGGGGCCAAGCGGACCAGCAGCTGGAGCAGATCAGCTACCGGCTGACCGCCGTCGGCATCGCCTATCTCATCCTGTTCGCCTTCGTCTTCACGGTTGTGGCCATGGACTTCGTCCAGTCTCTTATGCCCACTTGGTACAGCACGCTGATTGGCGGCTACTTCTTCATAGGGGATTTGTACCTCAGCATTGCCACGCTCATCTTCATGGCGGCATTGCTTAGGCGCAGGATGGGGCTGGATCGGCTTCTTGGGCCGGAGGAGTTTCAGAACGCCGGCAACCTACTGCTGGGCTTTGGCGTGTTCACCACCGGCCTGTTCTGGGCGCAGTTCCTCACCATATGGTATGAGAACAAGCCAGTGGAGACGCAGTATCTCATTCCTCGCTTCTACAGCACGCCGTGGCACCCGGTGAGCTGGGCCATTTTGGTGGTGGCGTTGGCCATCCCGTTCCTCCTGTTGCAAAGCAGGGAGCTGAAGCGGACGCCGTCTGCTGTGGCCGTGCCAGCGGCGTTCGTCATCGTTGGCATGTGGATGGAGCGCGTGTTTCTCGTGGTGCCGTCGCTGCTGCCAGGCGAGCTTGGGTTCGGCGCCGCCCCGGCGTTGATGACCGTCGGCTTTGTCGGCGCGCTGATACTGGCGCTTAGCGTTGGCCTCAAGTGGACGCCCCCCGCGTCTCCGCTGGACTTGGCCCTTAAGGACGTGCCCAAGCTGGAGCTATGACCAACGGAGTTCGCAGAATGAGGGGAGCGCATCGCGGGGCCGCCGGCAGGGCGAGCATCATCAGCTTGGTTGGCGTGGCGGCGCTGGGCTTGGCGTTGGTGCTGGCACTTGTGCGAATCTCCGCCGGCCTGGCGGCGGGACCCAAGCAGCCCATCCCGTTCAGCCATAGGGTGCACGCCGGCGATAAGCGGATCAGCTGCTTCTTCTGTCACAACACGGCTTCGTACTCCGAAAACGCCGGTCTGCCCCCGGTGCAGAAGTGCCTCCTCTGCCACAACGTGATCATCCCCAACTTCCCGCCCATCCAGCTTCTGCACGCTTACTACAGAGGCCCTCAGCGGCTTCAGTGGGTGAGGATCTACCGACTGCCGGACTTCGTGTTCTTCAACCACTCCGTGCACATAAACCGCCAGATCGATTGCGGCGCGTGCCACGGCGACGTGAAGGTGATGGACAGGCTGGAGGCCCGGCAGGTGTTCACCATGGGCTTCTGCGTGGACTGCCATCGCAAGTACGGAGCTACCATTGACTGCTACACTTGCCATAGATAGGACGGGCACCATGGGTCCCAGCAATGGGGCCACGTCTCCGGGAGGCATGCAGCTATGTTGAGGCTGCTGAGGCGGATGTTCAGCGATGAGGTCCATAGCACTGCAAGGGGCTTCATCGTTTCCGGCGCCGTGTGGATGCTGGTGGGCACGCTGGAGGGGCTTGCTTCGGCCGTGCACCTGGTGGCACCGGATACCTTCACTGGCATCTCGTTTCTTGAGTTCGGCCGCATAAGGCCCGGCCATACAAACACGGTGCTATTCGGCTTCGTCACTTCACAGCTCATCGGTGCATCGCTGTACGTGCTTACAGTGGTGCTCAGGCGCGAGCTGTGGAGCGAACGGCTGGGCAAGGTCTCGCTGTGGGTGTGGAACCTGGCGCTGGCGTCCGGCACCGTCGCCCTGCTGATGGGCTACACGCAGGGGCGCGAGTACGCCGAGCTTATCTGGCCGGTTGACGTGTTAGTGCTCATCGCGTTCGCCACGCTGTTCATCAACGTGACGATGACGATCATCAACCGGCGCGAGAACCTGCTGTACGTGTCTGTGTGGTACATCGGCGCCACCTTCTTCTGGATGACGATCATCTACCCCCAGGGGAACGTGATGTGGCACCCGTACACCGGCGCCATGAGCGGAATGGTTGACGCGGTGTGGCTTTGGTTCTACGGCCACAACATCTTCGGGTTTCTGGTAACCCCCCTTGCCACCGCCATCCTCTATTACATGATTCCGCGCTTGGTGAGGCAGCCGCTGTACAGCCACGTGCTCTCCCTGGTGGGGTTCTGGGGCTTGGTGACGTTCTATTCCCACATAGGAACCCACCACCTGATGCAGGCGCCGGCCCCGCTGTGGCTCAAGGCTGTGTCCGCCATCGATAGCTTCGCGATGATGCTTCCGGTGGCCACCGTGCTCATCAACTTCTGGTACACGGCGCGGGGCAAGTTCGGTGTTCTGCTCAGCTCGGTTTCCGGCAAGCTGGCGTTCATGTCCACCATCTGGTACCTCATCACGTGCATCCAGGGGCCGATCCAGAGCCTGCCGTCGATCCAGCGGGTTACGCACTTCACCAACTGGGTTGTGGGCCACGCGCACATTGCGGTACTCGGGTTCACGGGCTTCGCTGCGCTGGCGGGCCAGTTCTACGTGCTGCCTTTGGTGAGCCGCAGGCGGCTGTACAGCACCGCCATGGCCAACATGGAGTTCTGGCTGGTGATGACCGGGCTTACCGGCTTCTTCGCGGTGCTCACGGCCGCAGGACTGGTTCAGGGCGAGGCGTGGCGCAACGGGGAGACCGTCTACCGCGTGCTTCCCGAGATAGCCGACTACATGGCCATGCGCGCTATGTTCGGCATCACCATCATAGCTGGCGCCGCCATTGGGTTGTACAACGTGATCATGACTATGTATCGCGGCGAACCCCTGGCGCCGGGAGAGTATAGCGTACCATGAGGATGACCCCCGCGTTGGTGCTGGTCGGCAGCATGCTGGTGGTGTGGGCGGCCATCATCGCGGTTGTGGTGGTGCCCACCTACACGATACCCGATCGCCCATCAGAGATATGGCGTCCCCTCACCCCACTCGAGGAGCGGGGACAGAAGCTGTTCATCGCAAACGGGTGCACCTATTGCCACTCGCAGTACATCCGCCCCATGGATTGGGATATCGGATCGGAGCGAATCGCCAAGAGCGAGGACTACTACCGTATGACCCCGCACCTGCTGGGATCGGAGCGGACGGGGCCGGATCTCTCCCAGGAGGGCGGCGAGCACAGCGATGACTGGCAGATAGCCCACTTCATCAACCCACGGTTCACCAGGCCGGAGTCGTTGATGCCGTCGTTTGCCTTCCTGGAGCGGGGCGGAGCCGCGGCGCTTCAGCGGTACGTGCAGGGCTCCGCCGCCAAGCCACGGCCGAGCGCCAGAACCCAGCCCGGCGACCTGGACGCGCTCGTGGCGTACGTGCAGAGCCGCGGCTGGCGAGATGCGGACTACCGAACGGCCCGCCAGCGGTATTGGCAGAGCAAGGCGGTGGCCGCTTTCATGGCCGGCCCAGATGCCAACATCGAGTGGCTGCACAGCATGGTGCCCGCGGGCTGGCGCAACATCCCGAATCCGTATCCGGCGGACAGCGCCTCCATCTCACGCGGGCAAAAGATATACCAGCAGTTCTGCATCGGGTGCCATGGGCCGGTGGGCGATGGGCAGGGGCCGGCCGCGCCGTATCTGCTCCCCAGACCTCTCAACTTCACCACGCTGAAACGCCACCTTGTGGGGGGTAAGTACATTGGGGGAATCCTGTACTACCAGATAATGAACGGCATCACCGGCACCGCCATGCCCTACCACAAGAAGGACTTGGAGTCGGAGAAGATCTGGGACGTCAGCAACTTCATTGCGGCTAACTTCATCGGTTACACGGATTCCAACGTTGAGCCCAAGGGCATCGACGCCAGCTACGAGACGCCCGAGACCCGCGGGAAGGCGCCCGTGTTTGTGCCGCCAACCACCGGGAGGCCCACGCGATGAGCCCACTTCTTGCCAACTGGATTCTGTACATGGTGGTCGCGGTCACCGTGATGGTCATCGCGTTTGTGTGGGCGGTGCGCTCCGGCCAGTTTGGCGATCAGGACCGCGCCCGGTACATCCCGCTGGCAGACGCAACCATTCAACCCAGCCCGGATCGCGAGCACATGCAGCGCGAACGGGTGAGCATATGGGCTATCGCATTTGTGGTTTTTGGGGCGGCGCTGCTGGCGTGGATGGTTCACCTGGCGGCGGAGTAGGGGAGGGCATATGCTTTCCTTCGATGCAGCGCGCGCACACTGGGCGTTGGCTATGTTGTTTGGCGGCTTGTTCCTCACCTTGGGCCTTTACATCGGCTTCTACGGCGCCAGGAAGAGAGAGGTGCATCAGGGCGAGGGCGCGCCCGATGTGCAACACACCGGGGATACGGTGCCGCCGTTCCTGGTCATCTTCTACGTGATGACGGCCACCGCGCTTGTTGGCTATCTGGTGTGGATGGTCACCAGCGGTACCAGCTACTGAGAGAGACGGACTCGCATGGACGAGAAGAGGCAGCAGACTGTGCGCTTTGAGGAAGACGCCGAGCTGGAGTACGTGAAGCCCCATTCAGGCGGCTCCGCCGTTCGGACATGGGTGGTGGTAATAGCCATCGCCCTCGGGATGATCGCGTGGACCAGTGCATTCCACTTCCTCGTTGGTGACAGGCCGCGCACATGGCAGCACGACGCCCTGCCCTACATACCGGCCGAATCGCCGCTCTCCACGGGCCAGACGCCCCCCACTGGTGCGACGCCAAGCCAAGTGGTGCTGCCGCCCAAGCCAAGCCCCGGAGGTACACGTTGAGGCCCACGATCCTGTTGCTGCTGGCCAGCGTCGTTCTAGCGGCCGGTGGGTGTGGTCCGCACATGCAGAACCAGGCATCCATTAGGTCGTTCAAGCAGCAGATGCCGCGGTCACCGGCGGGGCAAGTGGCGTTTGCAGTGCCGCAAGCGCCGGAGGGGGGGCCCGCAATTGGCGGCCCCGCGATTCTGGCCACACAGTCCGTCCCCGTTGTTCCGAACTCGCCTCATGCGGTGGCGGTGGGCCGGGTCTTTTACGGATACTACTGCCTGATGTGCCACGGCGACAACGGCCACGGCCGGGGACCGGTGGGCGAGAGCTACGTGCCCGTGCCAACCGACCTGACGCTGCCGCGCATACACAACGCGAACCCCGCGCAGCTGGCACGGATGATGGTGTCCGGGGTGGGTCACGCGCCGGTGTTGGAGGACACGGTGCCACCGGTGAGGCGGCTTTACATCGCGTGGTTTGTCAAATCGCTGAAGGCCGTGCCCACGCCGCGGCCGATTGGTGCGGGTCCCAAGGCGCCAGGTGTGCCACCCACGGGGCTGGAGCCTACCACTGGGCCGGTGCAGTAGGGGCTGTTACCGTTGCTGGCGGGGGGGCGGGGGGGCGGGGGGGCGGGGCCGGGGCGGCGCCTTTTTTCCCCCGCCGGTGCACGATCCTGGCCAGGCGTTTGGTACATCCCAGCGGTGGCCGTATACCGCATCGCCAGAACCTTGATGATCCTCTTA
>Ga0078972_1004264_pt1 | contig 39901 bp, 56 predicted proteins | sample YelNatPaOPGAMG01_FD_67568 | JGI IMG/M metagenome (GOLD analysis project Ga0078972, IMG submission 67568) | Hot spring thermophilic microbial communities from Obsidian Pool, Yellowstone National Park, USA - OP-RAMG-01 (SPADES assembly) (version 2) | ecosystem: Environmental > Aquatic > Thermal...
AGGGACCGGAAAGATTGTTGGTAGAGGAAGAGGAGAAGGTGCCGTTATAATTGTCAGAGTTATTGTAGGAAATGTTGTTTTTGAGAATAACGTTTGTGGTGGAAGAGCTTGAAGTAATACCAAAAGTATGACCTACGCAGGTGTTGTTGTAAATGTAAGCATTCCGAGTTATGCCGGAACTATTACCAACGTCTATACCATATGAATTTGCATATCTTGTTCCATCAAAGTAGACGATATTGTTCCAAATAGACATATTTTGATTATATGATGATGTTCCATTAATTCCATAAGTCGCCCCACTGGTCTTCGACGAACTTTGAGCTAATCTGATTAGGCAATTTGAGATATAGGTCATAGATGAGGAATTGTTATAATAAATATTAATTGCGTTTGGATACGATCCATTTGCTTGGTCATAGAGGTATATTTGAATTCCATCTATGTAAACATATTGCACTCGTATGATAAAAGCTCCTACCCAACTTGTAGTGGTGTATTCGATTCTAAATTTGCTGGGGTCATATACTCCACTATGTCTATACCCATCGCTTCGATCAGCATATATCTGGATGTAATGCGTTGGGTCTGTAGTGAAGGTGTCAATATCTGTTGACGATGTAAGCGCTGCGCCGGTAGTGCATTTACATCGTGCCACCAGATAGACATCAGCAGACACCAGATTTGGGTAGCTGGTGTTCATCGCCGACTCCCAGGCGGCCAACGAAGTATAGTCCCCAGAGCCTCCGGTATCTACAATTTTTTCGACCTTCACAAGCATTACGCAAAATCCCCCGCAGTCTCGCCGGTCTTAAGATTCCGCAAGTAATTCTTCAGGGCCGTCCAACTAACATCTTGCCCTACGACAATCTCACCTTTTTGCGTCGCCGCAGTCTTGAGCGCATTGGGCACATTGTCATAGGTCAATTTCCACAACCTGCGGGCTACCATTTTCATAATAGGTAGTCCACCCGTGTCGTATAGGCCGGTATCTTCGATATACTCTTCGATGAACTTGAGCGCTTTTTCTTTGGGAACGCCAGGAATTTTAAGGACAAAGAACTGAGGCGGCCTTTCTTCTCTGCCCCAAGGATGGCCGTCGTCCATCACCACGACCGGCATCCCAGTCTTCCAGCATCGTTTGTCCACTTCTGGATCGGGATCGGTGCGTTGGCTGAGTTTGATCAAGATTTCGCACATAGGCAAAATGATTTCTGGGGGGGCAAGATGCCCCCCGCAAATTGAGGGTTTACTTGTCGCTTTCCGAATCCATTCCGATCCAGGCATTGACCGTTCCGGCGGTCATGTCGGCGGTCCCGACCGTATAGACCAGTTTCAAATACCGGTTCAAATTGACGGGCAAAGGAACACTCAGAATGTTATACCCGGCCACCAAAGAAGCCTTTCCGATGGCTGGCGTCGCAATATTGGCCTGGGTATAGGTTCCGCCCGCTGTAGCACAGTGTTGGAGTGCAACGGTAAGGGTGGCCGATCCGGCGGAAGCAAATGCCGTTCCGACCCTAACATTCAGCCACAGAGGTTTGGCCGCCTGTCCGGGATTGGCAGAAGCGGCGCTTCCAAAGGCATCGTATCCGGCCCCAAGATCAACAGTGTTGGTGCTGTTGGCGCTCCCGACAGTGGTCAGGGCCTGGTCTTCACTGAAAATAAGTTTGGAATCCATAATAGCCATATCATTCACCTCCCTACGAGACCTGAGATTCGGTATCGAGGATAGCATCCACTTTCCGAACCGGGCAGCCCCGAACACTGGTCACAGGAACGCCAAAGGCGTCCTTGACGGGGTAAATCACGTTACTTTTATCATTAGCCAGCTTATCCAAATAGCTCTTCATTGTGGCGTTGGCATACAGGATGCAGCCCTTCCCTGACATGGGCATGCGGTTCAAGGCCTCGATGATCAGGTCCACGTCAATGATGTTGGTGGTCCCGCTCGTCTCACAGTTGGCAATCCGGAAGATGCAGCGCTCGTCTTTGACCACCAGCCCACACTTGACCTGAAAATGATCACGATAAACCTGCCACATATAGCCACTGCTATCCACTTTGGTCACTTCACCCAGATCGGTATGGGTAATCCCTCCGGACTTAGAGCCCTTAGGATAAACCATAAAAACACGATTTTCGCCCCATTGCACCCCATACAGGGACGTCAAATCGCTTCCTGTTCCACCAGCTCCATAAACATTGGTCTGGGACAAGGCGTCCAGCCTGGGGGCTAAACCGGTAAATTTTTCGGGATCAACCATCGCATTGCCATAGATCACGGTGGAGGCCAGGGTCTGAGATAGACCCTCCAAAAAGGCCACCGCCTCAGAGTTGCGGAAGGCCCTGGGATCGGGAGCGGCCAGAACCAGATCCTTATCGGCCTCGGAATAGGTCTCAAGCATCCCGATCGTTTCGGTTACCGGCTTGGTTTGCGAGGCCTCGGCCGCCACACCGGAGTTCAACTTCCGCCACGACCCGGAGGGTAAGGATAGACGCTGAACGATCCGATGGGCAAAAGTATCATTCGCTTCGAGCCAAGGCGCATCCTGAAGGATTTCGTTATCCCGCGAGAGTACCTCGGCGATAATCGCCATATTCCCTTTCGGATCCATGCGATTGGCAAGTTCCAAAAGGGTGAGTTGACTGTATGTATTCAAGGTTGCCATGTATACCTCCTATTAGCTATCCCGTCTTTTCCATCGACGGGAAGGTCAAAAGCGGTTCTCCGCCAAGTGTTCGCCTGATTGTTTCCGGTTTTCGCTTCCCCAAAACCAAGGAATCCTCCGATATTGCGTCACCTATGGCCGTGAACGCCTTGACCAGAAGAGGATTGTCCCCCAGGCCGGTCTGGTCCAGGAAGGCAACCAACTCTTCACTGCCGAAGGTCTTCAGGGCCTTTCTGGCCGTCTCCAGTTTTTTTTCGAAATCCCCCTTCCATTCATCTTTCAGGGATTTGCGCATCTTTTCCCGGAGTTCGTCCTGTTGTTCCTTGATCCGCTTCACGCCGTCGTTCCACCATTCGGCCAATGATTTGGCCTGTTCGGCCGTCAGCTTTGCCTGGTGGGCGGCGGCCTTGAATTCGGATATGAATTTCTCGTCTTTCGGCAGATCCGCCGGTAGAGGGATATCATATTCTTCAGGCTTCTCCGGAATTTTGGGCATCCCCTTGATCAGCTCTATATAGCGGGCTGCTAAAGTGCCCACATCCGGAATATCCTTGAAACCCTCATGTCCCCTTAGATCTTCCGGTAAAGATTCGATGAACGCATTACCTTGGTCATCTTGGTTGTTTTCGCCTCCGTTCCCCTGTCCTTCGGTGGCAGCCTGAGAACCGGCCCCTTCGGCAAAATTTTCTTCTGACATAGACACCTCCCATTATTTTCCTTTATATCCGTGAGCATAAGCGGCCCGGCCTTGCTTCTCGGCCTTCTTCTTGGCCCCCTTGCCGTGATAGATTTTTCCGTGTTTGCCCCATTGCCAACCGCCCTTGACTCGATGCACAGGCATTTTGCACCTCCATTATTCATTGATTTCTTTTTTCAACCGCTCCAGGCCTTCCGCCGTAGCCATTTCTCTCATGGCCAAGAGATAGAGGCCGATGTTTCTTTCCCCTTCGAGAAAAAAAGTTTTCGAATTGCCAGTAAAGGTCGTACTGAAAACATGGCACCGCTCCAAGAGATGCCGATAAATTCTTTTTCCGCTCTCCGTCGAAAAGGTTTTCTCAAAATCGTGCAGGAGATTCTTGAACTCCAGGTCCTTTTTTTTCGCCTCATCCTGAACCTGCTGGACTTCTTCGTGCAAAATATCCGATTCCATATCACATCCCCAACCCGCTCAAGAGATCGCCCAAAACATTCCCTTCTTCCGTTCGGGTCTCCGACAGGGTCTTGGCTGCCCCTATTTCGTTCATCGCCGCTTCGGCCTGCTTCTGCTCTTCCATCATCTTCTGCCTGGCCGCCCTCATCTCCTGGACCCGATCATCCGGCAATATGACCTTTGCCGGCACCCCAACCATCTCCGCAAATTGATCCACCGCCTCATCGGCATTAAATTTGTCCAGGACCTCGGGTTTGAACTGGGCAAGGCCGGCAACGAAATCTGCGGCCGCCCTGATCGACTGCGTCCCGATCATCCTCTGGGCCTGGGCCAAGATTGAGACGTAATCCACCTTCAGGTCTTGACCTATAATCTCTTGCGGTGGTGGTGGAACCATGCCCCGACGAACCATGATGCCGAAGGTTCTGTCAATGACCCGATCATGAAATTCGGTGGAATGCCGGTCAATGAACGGTCCCAATATCAGTTTCTCCTCGTGCCGCTCCATGACCTCACGGGCCGTCATTTGCGGGTTATCACTTTGGGTGAGCATCAGAAAAATGTCGTTGAAAAAGGCCCGCCGGATCGATAATTCGATCCTGGCGATCCTCTGCTCTACGCCGCCGAAATCCGTATTGACCTGATATAATGGCTCGGCCCTCCCCATGGTTTGGGTGTCGATATAATTGATCGCACCTGGTAGTAGAGACACTACCCCCTTGAAGCCAGAAGGGACCGACATGGGCGGATCTACATGCTTGTGCAACGCCTTCAGGGTGGTCTTTTCTATTTCATTCAGCATCTTGACATTGGACAAGACCTTCATGGCTTGGGACCGGCCATACACGTCCGGGCCAGATGTATTCCAGCGTGGCACGAAATAGGGGAATTCTTCGTATCCGCCCACCCAGAGAGGTTTATCCAGGTTGCCCATTTCCAGATAGACCGATTCATAGGGCATGTTCAACCGATCCAGCTTGCCGCTGTCTCTCTCTCTGCGGGGTTGGACGACGTGGAGGATCTCCATCCATTCGTGGGGAGACCTGTCCACCTGATTGCGTCTCGTCTCGGAGAGGTTCTCGATCCCAAAAGATGCAGCCGCATTCTTGACCGTCATCCAATAACGGCGGTATAAGGTGTCCACTAAGCCATTGTGTCCCTCTGCGATACAGTATTCGCCGACGGCGCAGGGACGGAACCAGATGGTTGTGGTTGGGGATTCTTCTTCATACATACATGAAATGCCAAAACCAAGAATATCTGCATAAAGAGACATTACGGCTGCATAAAAATTGGATTTGGTGAACAGTCGATACATGAGCTGCTCGACATAATCCAGCCATTCCCTCACCGGGCCATATCTGGCCAGTTCGGCATCGGCTAAGGTCAGGCGAAACCAGGGGCGGGAGGGGGAAGTCAACCCCATCTGCATCCCGGCGGCCCCTCTATCCAGGGCTTCCTCGGCCACACCATTAATGATCTTGGACCGTCTCTTTTCGCCCCGGTTGGGTTGCTGCCCCTCCCGCGAGAAAAATCCGCTGTCGGGCAAAATATATTCCTGGATTTCTTTCCAGTACGCCTCCCAAGGAGACCGCTCTTCTTCTAATTCGGCCAGGCGATCAAAATATTCTTGTATCTGTTCTCGCTCCATTGCTATTCACCCAAAAGGGTTTTTCGTTTTGTGGGTGCAGGGGAGGTTGCGCCGGTCCCGCCGGTCATCATGGTTGACTTTCTTCCGGCGGCGCCGGAGGCCAGACGACGACGCAGATTCTCGGTATAGGCCTGCTCCTGGGCCTCTGATTCGGCCTTTGCCTTGGCCAGGCGCTCCTGCTCCCTCATATAGGCGTCATACTGCATGGCCAACATGTCGGATTGGAGGTTGTAATATTCCCCCATCATCTGAGCATATTGCTGGTTCTGCTCCTCGATTGCTGCGTTATGCCTGGCTAGTTCGGCTCGGGCCGCCGCCGCATCTTCTTCAGCTTTTCTCTTGTCCGCCTCTTCCTGTTCTTTTTCTCGCTTAACGTCTGCCTCAGCCTCTCCCCAAGTCTCCACGACATCTTTGATGCCATAGGCCGAGGCAATGCCCGGATCAAAAGAGAGACCCAAATACTTCCAGGGATCGTTTTCAATTCTCTGCCATCCCTTACTGGCACCCCGCATAAACAAATCAAAAAAATCTCCCTTATTGCCGCCCATCTTTCCCCCCCATCGAATAATCCAAAACATCATATTCAATCTTCGCCTGCTGCCGGGCCCGCTCTCTGCCTCGCCATCCCTCTTTTCTGACAGGCCGTGCGAAGGAGAGGGCCAAGGCATCGGCCCGGTTCGGCGAGGGCAATCCCCGCTTTTTCATGTCGTCCTTCGATTCCAGGAGTAGCTTCCCGGCATTTTTCCCCGTGGCAATCACATGGGCCTCCGGTCCTATCAGGTCGTCGCACAACACACGATCATCTGGGATAGCCCCCCCATCCCGCAACCATTGCTTCATCTGCGCCCACATATACATCCGTAGGTTGGCATATTGGGGATCCGGAGATGCCTCCCCGAAGGGGACAAGGATCCAGTCCCGTCCCAATTGCTTGCCCGCCGAATAGACCCCGGTCCCATAGCCAAAATCGATAAACACGGCATCTGCCTGGTGCTCATCCTCCAGCCTGGCCAGATGACCCGCAATGACCATGTCGTTGTCGTTCTTCTGAAAAGTAGCCAAGATCGAAAAGACCAGGCCCTGCCTCATCCCGATCACCGTTTCATCGCTCCCTGTCCAGGCGTTGTCGAGGGTAATGATCTTGGGTGCCCACTGATATTTGGTGATATGATACTGCCTGGCCCTCGCCTCCTCGACATACTCGCGGGGGATGAATTGATGATCCGAGGCAGAGGGGAATTGCCCGAGAATGCGGACCTTAACAAAGTCGGAATCCAGCCCATAATCCTCAATCCATTGATTGATCTGGTCCTTGTTTGTCCGGGTGACCGAGCGGCTATCTATTTGCCGGGTGATCCAGCGTGTGCGGAACCGGTGGAAGCAATCAAAGAATCGCCCCTGATTGCGTGTTGGGTTGCCGAAGGCCAACCAGAAGGCTCCCCTCTCGGTCATGGCCCCCTCGGTTACCTCCCAGATCACATCATCGATCAGTGAGGCTTCGTCATAAATGATCAGGACATTTTCCTCATGCGTGCCGGCAAAGGCTTCTGACCGTTCTCTGGTCCATGGGATCGCTGAGGCGAACCAGGTCTCCGGATGTGGGACGAAGTAGAACTTTGTGGCCGTCCATTCAAACCAATGGGCATGTATGGCCAAACGATGCCACTTGGCCAATTCACGCCATGTTTTGGTTGTGAGTTGGGTTTGGGTATTGGCCGTGACGACGATCTGGGGGTGGGCGCGGGTTGAGATGAACCAGAGGATGATCCAGGAGACCAGGGCTGTCTTGCCGATGCCATGTCCAGAGGCTACCGCCACCCGCACAGACTCCCGTGACGTCAGGGTGGCCTTCCCGACCTCCGCCAGGATGTCTGCCTGCCAGGCCTCCGGACCGTCCTCACTGGCAAGCGGCCCCTCGCCCCAAGGAAAAATGTAATGAACGAAGCCAAGAGGGTCGTCGTAGAACTGGGCGACGTGATCCATCAGGGTCTCATCACGTCTATTGGCCGTCATCACCGCCATGCGCTTTTCTTTTGGCCGCTCTGAGTCGCTCCTCCAGATTGGCGATCGTTACGTCTTCGAGTTCGACACGCTCCGCCCACAGGCGGAGATATTTGGCGAGCTTTTCCAAGGCCGCGGGCTTGTCCCAGAGTTTGATCTTGCTGATTTTGGCCCCGTCTCTGCCATCGATGACGTCCAGGCTGGCAATGGATGCGGCCGTGGCGTCATCCCACTCCGATGGTCTCTTGATGGTGCCGTCCTCATTGAGGATTTTGCGCAGATCGGCCATCGCCAAATAGGCGAGTTGCTTGAGGACATTATTTTTGGTGACGCCAGATCTTTTCAAGATATCTTCTTCGTATAGCCGCACCGCCGCCTGGACCTGTTCGCACCCGCGGCGGCTGCTCAGGATGGTAGAGGCGAGAGAGTCGGCCGATCTCGGCGAGTATCCGGCGGCTATGGCCGAGGCCCTGGCGTTGTGAGTGATGGCGTAATGGTAAGCAAATATCCGTTGCCTGTAGGTTAGTCCGAGCTCACGGATACCCGGGATGTCAAGATTGGCTTCAGTTTTTTTTCTGCCCATACCATGGCAGATAACATTTTTATTTGTGCTGTCAAACCGACGCTAAGGGCGACACCAAGGTAGCGAAACATAGATATGTTCTTCAAGGTTACGAAAAAGCCACAATATATTGTGGTTTGAATATTTTTAGACGCTATATCTTGTAGCCTGCAAATATTCTTCTCTGGCAATGTGATCCATTTCCCATTTTCGTCTTCCGTTTTTTCTGGCACACTTCTTGCTTCCAAGCCCCAAGACACAATATCTTGCGGTCACTTCTCAGCCCACCACAACATATCGTATCTAAAAATTTTTAATTTTTTTGCATTTTTTTCTTGACAACAAGCTAATCATGATATATATTATGATCAAAAAATAAAGGAGGAATGATCATAAACAAAACGCATCTGGACCTGTATGGGATTACCCGCTCAATGAGTGGAGTGGTGATCTATGGCCGAGAGGCCCTAGTCTGTAATTGGGCCTCTATTGATGGCCTACCCCGCCTGGACCCTATGGGCGTCCGGGTTATCGGCCTCGGGGAGGAGATCCCCGAGGTGGAGGGCCGGGACGCAACCGGCCCAGAAATAGCCGCCATCCTCGGCGGCGTCCGGATAATATATTCGGACGCCCCAGCAGGGGACATTGATGACCTATTCCGTGGCCGGTGCCCCGGGAAGGTCTATAGCTTCCCGGAATTCGGGGCGATCGTAATCGCCCCGTGCGGCTGGAATTGAGTCGGAGAGGAAGGCCATGAACCTGGAAACCCGCCTCCGGGAGGCGGGGTATATCCCCCGCCGACCGGAGCTATTAGCGCTCCTGGGGGTCCTGTCCCGGACCAACGGATCGGTCCGGGCCCTCCTATTGGAAGGTCCCCCGGGTGCGGGTAAAACAGCCCTCGCCGAAGCGACGGCGAGGGTCCTCGGAGGAGGGTATATCTATGCCCTCCTACACTCTTGGTCAGATGACCAAGAGTTGTTCGTCGGAGTTGACGTCGCCGCTGCGGTGGCGGGCGACGCCGACCACGTCCGTCAGCCGGGCATCCTCGCCCGGGCGGCGGAATTGTCTCTGTCCGCCTCGCCGGGCAGACCGGTAGTGGTCTGTCTGGACGAGGTGGATAAGGTCCAGGAGCGGACCGAATATCTGCTCCTGGATTTTTTACAGACCGGGAGGGTCCCGGTCCGGCCTGGTGTCCAGCTCCAGGCCATAACACAAAATCTGCTGGTCTTCATGACCAGTAATGCCACCCGATCCTTCTCCGGCGCTCTGTTGCGTCGGGTCCGGAGGGTGTGGGTGGCCCCTCTACCAGTTGACCTGGTAGAGGATATCTTGTCTCAGAAGACCAGTCTCCCTCACGGCCTGGTGAGGGTCACCAGGAAGGTGGCCTATGCCGTGGCAAAGGAGGGAGGCCGTCAGGTCTCTCTCCAGGAGCTGGAGCATCTGCTCCTGGAGCTCTCGTCCGTGGCAGAGAGCATTGAAGACGTCCGCTACATCGTTAGTGGTTGGACGTCAGATGGAAGAACTCTGCCTGCACGGGACCTGTGTGCCCCTGTGTGGGCAGAGTTGATAAAGTCCAGGAGGGCCAAATAATGCCCTACTGGGCTAAATATTGGACCCTCAGGGACCTCCGGCGCTATGCCGGCAGGCATGGGGTCCAGAAGGCCGTCCAGAAGGCCAGGGCCTTGACTCAGAAGGATTCTAAGATCCTTCTGGCGGCCGGCTGGGTCCCCGCATATGAGAATGGTGGAGAATACACCATTCATAAGGGGCCCATAAAGCCCTATATGGACATCCTAAAATGGTGGGGTCTCATCCCACCAGACCTGGCGGCCATTGACCGGGCCATCACTCTGCTTGGCCCGGATTATGAGTTCCGGTCGCTACTGACGTGTCCGTGGCGGCCCGACAGGGAAGAGCAGAAGGAAGACAAGAAGGAGGAGGTGATCGAGCCCTCCTCTGGTGGAACTCCACAAGAGGAGTCCACAGAGGAGGGAAACAAAGAAGGGGATGACGGTCAGCCCCGTTGCGGGGAAGATGCCGGAGAAGGCTCGAAAGAGGCCTCCGGGTCTGGCCCCACACTCGGAGAAATCCAGCGGGAGGGTGCGCCCGACGGGGGTGGCCGAATGGAGTCGAGCCCTAATGAGAAGGGTGAGATGACCGAGGGGAATAGCACGCCCCGGGCGGACACCATAGGTGCCGTCTCCGACACTACCCAGTGCGATGCTGGGTCTGCGGCTGGGGAGATGGACGCCAATGGTGAATCCCCTAACTTGGCCGAGAAATTTGGGGGCGGGGAGGCCGCATCAACCGCTCCTACCGGATACGCCTTTGGTGGCGTGTTCGCTAAAATTAAAGATGAGAAAAGCCGCTTGAAGACCCGTGCGTCTGCTGAGGTTGCACGAGCATTGAAGCGGCTTTTTTCTTTGTGGCTCGGCGGCCTGGAGGAATCCCCTCGCATCGACGGACGCCGCTTGGTGAGGGAGCTCATCTCTAAACGTTACCAGATTAGCCGGGCCAAACGCCGGGAACTGGAGACCGGCACCATCTTGCTGATGGCCGATGTCTCTGGATCATGCTCTGCGGCCGCCCCCCAGACGATTGCCGCCTGTCAACAGGTAGCCCTGGAGTTGGATAGAGTTATTTTGATCGTCCACTCTAATGGGTGCCCTGTTGAGGTCATGACCAGAGACGGCATCTTCGGCATTAACATAGATATAACCAGGTGGAAGAGGGCAGAGGTATTGAACTGGTGGCGACGTGAGATGTTCCAAAAATATCATCTCGTCGGTGCCATCAACTTCGGAGACTGGGACGCAGGAGACGTCTTAGAGCTAATCTCCGCTCAGTGCCCTCTGGTATGGTTGGACAGCTATGCGGCCATAGCTGGCCCAAAACCTGTCCATCGGCATAGCGCCCTCAGAGACCAGATGACCTGGGCTACCCCACCTATCGTCTGGTGGCAGGGGGTCATTGATATTGGCTCTGCAGCTATAGCCCTTAGAGCTGCAGTAAGGGCTATAACCAAAAAATGAAAGGGGGTGAAACGACATGAAACTCGCTTGCGGCAAAGATCCAGTGGCTGAGGGAATTGAGCGTCAGCCAGGGGTATGGGACATGCGTGTCTTTGACCGGCACGTAGAGTCATGTCCAGAGTGCACGGCGCTGGTCCGTAAGATCCGCCGGCGCTTGGAGGACGCCCTACGTAAGGGCGCTCCATCTACAATCATTGTAACAGCCAAAGACCTGGGCATCAAGGCTTAGGCCAACGGACGGGCCCGGGGACAACACGGGCCAAACCAAGGGCCGACTATCCCAATGAGGGATGGTCGGCTTTTTTATTTCGACCGGTTTTGGCCAGAGAAAAGAGAGCTTTTTGCCGGCACAGGGGCGGCCTTTTTCACTGATTTTTGAACCTAAATTATGCGGTTTTTCCAATAAAGCTTACAACGGAAAATTTTTTGGGAATTGGAGGGACAACATGAAAGAAGCAAGCAAAAACATGTTCCTACGCAACATTCCCCAGTCTGTCCATCGGGCGCTGAAGGCCCGTGCGGCCCTGGAGGGCAAGTCTATGCAGGGACTGATCCTGGACCTGATCTGGGAATACATCAACAGCCCACTTCCGGGCGTGGGAAAGAAAAAATTAGACACTAAGCATGGCGATAACAAACAATAAAGTAGCGCCTTAAGTTTGCCTTACAAGTTCTTGATTGTAGGGTATTTTATTGTTCCACATAGAACACCCTCTGCATCCAGCGGGTGAAGTATGGTTCCACAACCTTGACCCGGGGGCCTCGTCGAGTCGGTATCTTGATGAGCGCCCCCTCCTTGAACGCGCTCTTGGCGTAGGTCCTCTGGAGCGTCCGGATCGACAGCAATGGTCTGTCGTTGTCGTAGTCCCAAAAATACTTCCGCTGGATCGCCCGCCAGCCGACAACCCCGCCGAAGCCATCTATCACCATGTTGTTACCCCCCTCTGTAGATAGCGTTTTTCTGGCATTTCCCGAACGATCTCCAAAAACCCATAGGAAGATACCAGCCAAAAAAGTTTTCTTTTTTATCGTCAATACAGAAGCGCTTCTACGACATAGAACGGCGTTTTATTGACCGAGCTGTGACCAGATTTTTGGGATTGCGCTCCGTCCTCACCCGATTCGGGTTATAGGGCATGTATGGATAGAGCGGGCATGTGTGATCTTTGCAGTCCTTGTCTGCTGTGAGTCCATCATAAAAACCCAAGCAATCATAGCACTTGGCATAGATTGCCTGTTTCGGTGTTAGTCTACTTCCGTCATAGTGCATCAACAATTCTCTTTTTCCCCTGGCAGTCTTGCCGTATTTTTCAACTAATTCAACCTGCTCCGAATGTTCTGTGATCATCGTCGTTCCTCCTCTCCCTGGGTTAACCCGCCCAATATCGCTGCTATCGGTTCCGGTTCATCCTTTGGTTGCGGCGACCCGCCACGCATGGATGCTATGAAGGACCTTATCTTTTCTCTCAAGGCGGGGTTCGCTGAAATAGGACGCTCCTCTGGATCGTGTCTCGGGATTGCCCTGTTGGGCAGGGAGCGGTAGATCGAGATTACTTTCAGCGGAAAATTCCGGGGCCACATCTCTTGAAGCTTCATACGGTCCCAGACTTCATCCCAACGATCCTCTGGTATCTGCCTGATGATCTCGTCGATCCACATGATCAGAGTTTCTCGTTCTGGTTCGTGCCGCTCAAAATACCTGCAACATTTTGCTATCAGACCACCGACAGCCCGTCTTCGTGCTTCGCTTTCGCTTCTTCCTCCTCCAGCCATTCCTCAATCACCCCCTTCTTGCGCTTCTCCCGATAGCCACCCTCTGAGATTTTCTCCCACCTTCGCATCGCAAAGTCTATATTTGCTACCCAGCCCCTGTCGTTTCGGCCGAGGAGGAATGGGCAGTCATGTAGAGACTCGAATAGATCACCCCACCACTCCAGGGGATGATGTTTTAGGGCGGACCTAATAGCCCGTTCCCGCGCCGGCGATACAGGTAGCCTAACCCTTGGTAGCTCCCTCGGCGCTTTTTCGTTCCACAAGTTCACAAGTTTTTTAACCAGAGAGACAGGGGTGGGTCTATCCGACCCGACAGGGTCGGTGGACTCATGGACTATACCTTGTCTTTTTTCTTTTTCTGTTTCTGTTTCTGTTACTGTTTCTGTTACTGTTTCTGTTTCTGTTTCTGTTACTGTTTCTGGTTTCGAATGGGTTTCGAAAGGGATTCGAAACCGTTTCGAAAGGGTTTCCAAATGGTTATAAACTGGTAATAATATCTTGGACTTAGGAAGGCCGTAAAATAATATCACTAAATTCTTACATTGGTTGGGATTTCCTGGTGGGTTATGCTTCAAGAATTTATCGACAACAACCACAGAGGTAGTTTCATCATAGGTTACGAAACCCTTTCGAAACAGTTCCGAAAGGGTTTGCGAAACCTTTGCCGTTGACCATTTCAGGTCCTCGGCTATATATCCTTTCTTTAGGACATAGGCCCCCAGGGCGTTTGAGTGAGGGCAGGTCAATATGTATAGGAATAGCAGCTTCCCATCTGGAGACAATGAGATAAATTTTTCATCATGCCAAATCTTGACCTCAATATTTTGGTAACGCCCCTTCTTGTTCATATTAGCCCCCCCACCCCAACAGATTGTCGAACAATGCTATAAGTCTCTCGGCGTAACCTCGGCCCCATTCTCGTCATTCCAAATTACAGATGCTTCGCAACACCTGGACAAGACGGCCAGGTAAGTGTCACTATACCTATGCCCCCAGGCCTCATATCCGCCTATCCCGACATCGGCAACAAACATCCCATCACGATCGAAGGTCCTCCCACATAGCGTACAACGATAGAGATGGCCATCATCGTGCGTTAGTCTAATTGATCCTCCTTCTTGCCTGTATTCTCCCCTCGCCATGGTGCTACCCTGACGACTATCCTCGGATTCTTCCCGTCATAGATCAGCCTTGACCCATCCCAGGACTCTATCTGTCCGTCGTTCTCCCATAGGATGCCTTCGAAGCAATCTCCTATAGACTCCAGCGCCCCGGATAGGTCCGGTCGGTTCCCCTTGTAGTAGATGATGGCCCTCACAGCCAACGGCCCAGACAATGGCTTAACGCCGGCCATTATCTTCCTTACTTCCTTCTCCCACGCCCTATAAGCGGTGGAGGGGAGGGCGACATATTTCGCCGCCGACCCCTTCCCAACTCGGGTAATGATCTTGGAGTTTTTTTTGGAGTAGACCCTCCCCGGAATGACATAGGTGTGTTCTGTCATCTATAACCCCCACGCACTGCTATCCTCTACAGATCATCTAATAGGATGACCCTACGGTCATCATCGTTCGTCAATACCATTGTCTCGCAACATAGCGACATGACGGCCAAGCAAATATCTTGCCCCCTGCTCCCCCATGCCTCGTATGACCCGATACCGACATCGCCTACAAATAGACCACGACGGTCAAAGGTCCGGCCGCAACAGCTGCACATATAGGGATAGTCCAGTGCGTCTATGTATGGTTGTTTGCCCATAGATTCCCCTCCTTTTTCGACCATCTCTACCTCCTGGCCCCTCCCAAGCTTGACTGGGGGAAAACCTCAACCCCCGGTATTCTTGTCTTCCCTTTATCTGCCCTGATCACGGCCCCGATCTTGGTCAAATTCGGCATCATGTATTCCCTCGGGATCAGAGATTCATTGACAACCCGAAATGTCCAGGTCGTCCTCTCAGCCAGACCAGATATTTTTGGGGTTCGTGGCTGGACCGTGACCACCGGGACTTCTATCGGCTCTTCAAGAATGGCCTGGGCCGCCTTTAGGTCTCCTTCCCTCTCGGCCTGTATGGCCTCGGCCAGACGAATCTCCTCTTCCCTCCGCCGGGCTTCCTCCATGATCCTCCGGGCCTTTTCTTCGGCCTTCCTTTCTTCCTCCCTCTTCCAGGCGATCATGGCCGGCGCAACCAAGGCCTCGGCCTCTTCCAGCGGTTTCAGAGCCTCCTTCTCTTTTTTAACAAGCGCCTTGTGGGCCTGATCCGCCTTTTCCTTGAGTGGACGGAACCAATCCTGTATGGCCTTCCGCTGGTCCTTCAATCTTCTAAGGAACTCGCCAGCAAACTGATAGTCTTCAGCCGTTTTCACAAGGATTGATCTCGCCTGTTCATACAGAGTCAGGGCTGTTTCCATCGGTTCCTGATTTTCTATTTCGGCCATTAAACTCATTTTTTATTCCTCCTTCTCCAGTGTGTGATGGTTAAACATGCCAACGCCACCTTCCTATCCTCCCGGTCCCGATATTCCTTCCATTCATACTTCCCATCCTCGAATAGCCGAACAGCAATTCGTCTCCGAGGACCGGGCGATAATAATTCGGACTGTAGTTGGAGTTGGATGGCTACCGACGGTAGGAGTTCTCCACTCTTGATCTCTACGATAGCCGGTGTATCCTCCCAAAAGCCGTTCCTGTCTATGATCCCTGCCAGTTGAAGGGGGATAGAATATACGATTTGTTCAATCCCTCCCTCAACCCACCGGCAATCATGCTCCCGGCAACACCTGTCCCAGGCCTCCAGGTATCCCGCCTGGGGACCATCCAGGTATTCGGCATCCAGGACCCCCAGGTCAAAATATGCGGTCGCAAGGTGGACGGCAGACCCTCTTTCCCTGGCATACTCGTTGAACCAGGTAGTATCAATCAGGCCAGCGGAAAGGAGGGCCTGTGTAATGGATGGGATGGGCCTGCCATCCAATCGAAATAGATGGCGGTCCCGATCGAATTCAAGGTGGTCGTCTATTCGTTCAAAGGCCATGGGACATTATTCCCTTATCTCCTCAATCACCTTCCGGATGCGCCCCAGGGTTGCCTCGGCCCATTTTTCGGATCTTAATAGGTCGTCCAAATTCGAGACCGAGTGTTCCTCACCCTTTTTATCGACGAACCGGGAATAACCCTGGATAAGTTCCGATTCAGTCCCTCCGATCAACCCTACGAGTTCCTTCAGGGCCGATTCCAGTTTTTCCCTCAATGATAATCCCTCTGGGGTTTTTTCTTCCTGGGAATCGTTGGTTTTGCCGGCCATCTTTGGCTGCGAAATTGGGGGCTTCCCCTTTTCCCTGTATTCGATTCCCCTTATGTCCTCCCTTTTGATCCCGGCATACTCAAGGAGGTCTTCATAAGTCAGGTTCCTGATTCCCAGGATCCGGGTAATCCCGTTCCCTAAAAGGTTGGTCAGTGCCGCCATCTTGAGGTCACGGCGGTCCAGGGGCTTTTCCCCCACCTTCTTGCCACCCTCCCAGATATATTTCCGGAAAAACTCATCCCGGCTTGATCGGGAGCCCTCGGCCTCGATGGACCTCCCGGCCAAAGAAAACCTGCCCCTGTAAGTATATGTGATCGTTCCATCCTCCTCCTGTTCCATGGTTGGTTCATCAATTTGCCAACTGATATTGAACAGATTGGCGATCTTCTCGGCCCCAGAGGCCATTAGATACGGTCTCCCATTCTGATCAACCCAGTCATTGGCATTGGTGACCTTCAAGGCCACCCTCTTGATCTTCATCACCGCATCAATCCTCTTTTCTGCCCTTTCGGCGATGGCGATTAAGTGGTCATCGCCGAAGACCTCCCCCGTTACCTTTTCGATCTGATACTCTTCCATGCTTTTCCTCCTTTTTTTCATTCACCAAAGTGACCATTCCACCATCCGCAGAAGCCAAGATTAACGAAGCCAAGAACCTTCTGCCGTGCAGAGGCCCAACGCTCTTTTCTGGCCTGTTTGGTCTTGGCCTTCTCCTCGGCCAATTTCATCATGCGGATCAAGACGAAGGATGGAATGAATCCATCACGCCTGATCTCCGCCCTGGACACGGCCACTGACGGCTGCCGAGGTGGATCAATAACCCGGATGTAATTCCGGAGCCTGAGAACTTCATCGGCAACAGCCCGGGACTTAGGACTCATGTTTCGTATCGCCACTAATCTCTGGTCCATGTTCATTTTCTCCCCCTTTCTTACATTCCAGGTATTCGATTCTGGCTTGGAGCTCAAAAATTTTCCTTCCGGCCATCAGGGCACAGCAAAAGAACCCCATGATCGCCCCACCAATTAGAAGCAGCAAATAGATGATCAAGAATTTCAATTTCCCATCCTCCCTCGCTCAATAATCTTCCATCCGCCCCAATCGTGCCTGGATGCATAGTCCAGGCATTGCTCGTAATGCTCGCACCCGCCGTAGTATGGGTGATAGAGATGACACCCCTCCGGTCTCCCCGTGACAGCCTGTCGAATTAGGCACGATGCGGGCTGTCCAGCCTCCTTCTGCATGTGCCTATTTCCCGCCTGGCCACCAGCGCCATTTCGCCGCAGCTCTCTATCCATCGGAATGCCCCTCACTGCCCGGTAATAGGCCGTCGTGTAGCTGAGGCCATATACCTTCATCCCGCCCCATATCTCCGGGTATCGAATCTTCGGCATGGTTCCTCCTTATGACCGAGTTAGAGCCCCCGGTCCCGGCATTCGGGGATGGTCAAAGCGCCGACTTCTCCCACCGCCCAGAAAGGGTTCACTGCGCTAACTCCAACTTCTTGACTTCCTTGAATTTTTTTTCGAAGAAGTCAATTAGCCCTTCTCTTACTTCTTGTCTGATTTCTGGCCCCATGTTATCCAGGGCTACCTTAAAATAAATGGAAAGTTCGGGCAGGATCGCCCAGGTCTCATCGGCCAGCCAGACGGCGGGACAGGAACGGGAGGAAGGGGAATTAGCCATTAAGACCCCCCTGTATAAATTTGTTGGCAAATTATTTTGTTGTTCTATAATTGTTGATATTGGTCGTGCCATATTTCCTGGGGGTCAACCCCGAGGATACGGCATAGTTCTTTCCTGACCTCTGGGAGAACCAGGGAACCTCTGAAGATGTGATTGATTGTGGAGCGATGGATTTTTCGCCCCAATCTCTCGGAGAGGATTTCGGCGAGTTTGGCCTGTGACAGGCCCTTCTCTATGGTTAGGATTTTTAATTTTCGATGGACAGGATTTAGTTCATACATTGACCATACCTCCTTTAGGTAAAATTATGCAGTCGAGATACAACAATTGTTGGAACATGTCAAGCCAAAAATACAACAATTATTTAAATTAAGTTAAATGGCTGAAAAATCTCCAGAATTTAGCGCAAGACTAAACTCCCTATTTAAAGAAAAGGGGCTAAATCCAAACAGGTTTGCCAATGTTCTGGGGATAAAGACGCAAAACATCTATAACTATTTGAAAGAAGGACGAATTCCGGAAGCGCCCATCCTGTATAAGATCGCCCAAGCCCTGGGCGTCTCTATGGAATGGCTCCTAACCGGTAATGGCGAATAAAAACAGGGGGATAGGACTGGCAGGCTTACCCGTTTCGACGACTATCTTTTGCAAAAAGACCCGGCATACAAAAAGGCAAAGGACGACCTGTATCGTATATTTGCTTCGAAAAGATCCGACATCAAAAAGGTGGTGGCAAATACCCTGGCGGTCTGCGCCGAGACCGTTGATGATCATGAGAGACATCTGCTTACGACCGGGACTTCGCCTGGAAAATAGCTCGGGGCCGTGGTCATGTATCGCCGACCAACGGCCCCGAAGACCAGAGGCGGAAAGTAATTTTCGTAAAATTTTGAACCGTATTTCAAATTGACGGCCACAATGAAATGTTCTATATTGGAGTTTGCCGACTCCTCCCACCGCCCATCTTGGAGGCAAGATGGGCGTTCTTTCCCCTCCATTAACCATGCGATGTAAATGGTATCGGAAGGGGCCGAATTCCTACCAGGTATATCTTCACTGGCAAGGTAGGGCCTATTATCGCTCTCATTATGACCATCGCTTCAAGCTGATCAACGAAGAGATGGCCCGTCGTCTGGCCGATGCCATAAATCAGGACATAGACCTGAAGGGTCCAGGCTTCGATCCTAGGCAATGGTTTGAGACCAAAGGCTTCTTATTCAAAGAGTATGCCAATAGGTGGCTGGCCGAAAACCAAGACAGATACGCACCATCGGTGGTGAGAGATGTGGTTCGTATGGTGTCGTCTTTCGTCGCCTATTTCGGCGAGATGGACATCAGGTCTATTAGGGCCGGCAACATCGCTGACTATCTCAAAACTCTATCCCGCCTGTCGCCCAAGACACAAAAGAATTATTTGATTCAGCTCCATAAGATTTTTTCCGATGCCCTAAAGCGTGAAGACATTGCCCGGATTCCGGGATTCCCGTCCATTATTGTTCCAGAGCCGGAAACCAGGTGGCTATCCGAAGCAGAGCAGGATAGGGTATTCGAGAAAATTCCGGAGGAACACCGCCCCATCTTTTGGTTTCTCCGGATCTATGCCTGCCGTCCAGCAGAGGCCAGGGCCCTAATGTGGGACATGGTGTCATTTGAAAAAGGAATCATTGTCGTTAGGCGGTCCTTCTCCGGGGGCCAATTAAGAGAGCACACCAAGGCCAGGGAGATTAGGTATCTGCCCATGATTGAGCCCATAACCTCCATCCTCAGAGAGATCAGAGGGATCAGCGGTTTTGTTTTCCGCCGGCCAAATGGAAGGCCCTATGGCGCTGATATGGGCAAGATCTGGAATAGGGCCTGTGAGGCGGCCGGCGTCGAAAGGATATGTCTCTACCAGGGAACCAGGCACAGCCGGGCCACCCAGCTGGCGAGAGACGGCAAAAGTCTGAGGGGCATACGAGATCTCCTCGGACATGCCAGCCAGAGGACGACCGACCGCTATGAGAAGGCGGCAGCCGAAGGGATCAGAAAGCTGCTGGAATGAGAAACCTTGCAGAACCTTGCCGACCCACCCATATCTAATCGATAATATTACAGAACATTCGGGTTCGAACCCCGTTGGGACCACCAGATTTTCATAATATTTCCAATATATTGCCAACTTGATGGACCTTGCGAAACCTTGCAGGATGGGATTGCCGGCAATGATTGAAATTGCAACCTTGCATTATTTACAAATTGTGAGTAGGCGTGATATAAGATGGGTCTGGAACGGTCATCGCCCGTTGTGATCGTTCGACCCCTGATCAGAAGGGTATATAGACGGGAAGGGGGCAGGCCCCAAATGCCCTGAATGAAGGGCGGGGAACCTGCCCCCTTTTTATTCGATAGGACTACCAGATTTGACCTCTCCTCTGAGTTCCTCCCCCAAAGTTGTTATAGGGATCGCCCGGAGTGATGATTCCCTTGTTGGGGTTGTAATTTCCGGGATAATTGTAATTGTCGGTCCGGGTCCCGTTAGGATAGGTCCTCTGATAGGGCTGGACCCAGGTATCCTTTACCCCATCCCGGTCGGTGTCCCGCCAGTATCCATGCACCCAGGCCCCGAAAGACACCGATGCAAAAACCAAGACCATTGCCAAGGCCAAAAATACGATTTTTTTCATAGGCACCTCCCCAAAAAATAATTTTACACCATGTTTATTTTACGGAGGTAACCTGCCAATGTCAACAAATTTTTATTGGTTATCCAGGCCAAGGATTTCTTCAATTTTTTTGACTCGAGCGAGAACATCCTTGAGGTCGAGACGGTCTTCCTGCCCAGCCTGTTCTGCTCTTAAGGCCGCTAATCCCGATCTTGCCTGTTCCCGCAAGATCTGTTTAGTCTTAGCCTGATTGATTCTATTGGTAGCCTCTTCGTCAACGATCCACTTATCACCGGGGACGCCGTTTCGCTTATAGACCTTGCCGTCGTCCGGAGGATCATCCAGAATAACGGATGCCGGAAATTCTTTGTCAATGTCCTCAGCGCCAAGTATATTACCATTTTTGTCTAAGAAATATCGCTTAGCCATTTCATCCCTCATGTCTTAATGATGAAGTTCACACCCATTACAGGTTGGATGTTATTATGAGCACTGCCGCCGCCAGTGTTTTGGATAGTTATTCCTGTTGTAGATGAGTCAACACTCTGATAGCCAAGAGTTCTATTCCCGTCACCAATACAGTATTTATCAACTATATTTGCTGATCCACCAACCTGGATAGAATGAGAATGCCCCGAATCATTGACTCCGTGATTATGAGACGGTATTTCAGATGTAGTTAGAGCGTGAGTCTCGGCACCTTTCCATGTTCCAAGTGATATTGCAGTCAGAGACGAGCCGCCGGTTGGTAGACCAGTTCCGGATGAGCCTCCTCCAGTTCCAGTCCCTGCACCTATTGGGACTCTACCCCTGAGATCAGGAACATTGAAATGAGAAGAGTCAGCTGCACCGTAAGTGGTTCCTATTACATTGAATAGGTCAGGATAGTTAGATCGTAGGTAAGAAGCTCCATCACATAGTAACCAACCATCTGGAGCAGTGGCACCACCATACATCTTAATCACGCCAGGCAGGTCTGAAATGGCTGCGAGCTCATTAACATTTGCGCATTGTAACAGGGACGCCCCAAAGGATGTAATGACGATGCCAAGCAGATCTATTACCGCTTGGGCATCAGCAGCCGCCACCAGTTCAGCACCAAACTCGGAGACCAAGGTCTCGCCGATAGAGGTTTTGTTCTCGAGTCCAGAACCATCAGATTTCCAGCCGATTACGGCATCTGCTTGTGGTTCGGGCATCTCCTGCGACGCCCCACCGGAATACGATATTGGATAGGTGAACGACCTGTCGGTTACCTCTTTGATCTGCTGGACCATCATGGTCAATTTGTCCAGGGCATCCTCGTGGGCCTCCGCCGGGAATGGATCATTGGGCGGATAATCCGTCTCCTGAAGGAAGTCCAGCGACCTCACGATCACCAAGGTTTCTCCGGTGGCCGGAGCAGTGATCATCTCCACATTTCCACCATCATCATCACCGGCTCCACTCACCGTATAATCCGTATTGAGCACTTGGGTGGTTTCTTTCCCATTCGTATCCCGCAAGATCACGAGTAGGTCAGAATCATTAAAAATCTTGAAGGTATACGGAAACGTTGTAGTGGTCCCGTTGCCAGAATAGGATACTTTGTTCGTAGAAGATGATACGGTCATTTTCCCCTCTCCTTCTTGGGCGGCCTAAAAAATAGATCTGCCGGACTCGTGTCTTTTCCCTCCCATAGATCCAAGAGGGCCTTCATAGTGATTACAGCCTGGGCCGTGGGCAGGCCAAAGGTATAACCGGTTAACATCAATGAGTGTTTGATGATGTTCCAGGCCTTTGGATCCTTGGCCTTAATGGCCTTTTGCAAATCATGTAATTCATAGAATATGCCGAAGGCAGCGCTGGGCTTGGGATCATAATCGGTCAGAATGGCATTGACCGCATCCCGCAAGAGCGGGAACCCGGCGGCCAAATACTGCGCAATGTTTGTCGCATATTCCTTGGGACCAATGAACCTTTGCTGTCTGAAGGATTCCTCCAGATAGACAGGAACAAGAACCAGCCAGGTAAAGGCCTGAAACAACCCAAAGACGCCTATGTTCCCCAGTTTAAAGTCATACCATCGTTCAATCAATCTGTTGAGGAGGGCGTTAAAAAAAGTCTGGAACATAGTGAATATGGACATGGGGCCTTCCTTGCCCACCTGAAGCAATTTAGGCAAATCCTTTGTTGCTCCTGATCCTTGGGTCAACCTCACCACCTGATCGGCATACTCAATAGCCCTTCCTTCACTCCATCCAAACTTGTTCAAGCCATGGAAATAGGCGGTTAACCAAGTGGGATATGTTACAGAGGCATCCATAGTGTTCATGAAGAAAAAAAAGGATTTTTGCACAAGCTCCTTGTACCCGTCCCCTTTAGGATTGAACTGCTTCGAGAATTGGGCAATCTCCCGATCCAAGGTTTCTTGGCTATATCGGGTAGCCATCATGGCCGATCGTGCCTTTACGAATTCAGCCCAATAGCCCGGATGGGCATAGAATGTTTTCAGCCCGCCCATAAATGGGATGAGACCAAGCATATCGATTGCCTGCGTTGCAGCAAGAGGTTGAACGGCGGCAGTGATAAACTTCCAGCCCATGATCACAATACTGGCCTTCTTCCGAAGAGAACCGAACATGCGCTCCCAGGTGGTGATGGGCTGTAACCTGGGTCTGGCGATGGCCTGTAGCCAAGGTCCGAACTGTTTATAGGCTTCAGGCCACAACGCCTGTTCGATAGCTGCCCGCAGGTCAGGATGATAGATGAGCTTTTGGACGTCCCGGATTTCTCTCGCATGGGTCACGAAATGAATCACATCGTTGATATGCTTGGTGATGACGGAGAAATCCAGCAGCGGGAACATCTTTCCGCCCTTGCGCTCAATAGTAAAACCTTTTTCGGGGGTCGGCCTGGCATAATAATTGGCGAACATATCCTTTTCGGCCATGGCCAACATGTACTGTTCCGCTCTCTTACTCTGCTTGGGGTCGAACACTAACGGAAAATACATTCCCTCTACTTCGCCATAGGGTGTCTGGACCGTAATGCCCTCAACCTTTTTCAGCGGCACGCCGGTCATTTCCCTATGGACCTCATTGAGCGGTTCATACAGTTCGTTGATCAAAGCCCATATATCCTTGACCAGCTCCCATTCCTGCCTGCTTAATTTGTTGGTAATGGCCTGGATGGTATCATCGGTCCATTTCATATCTGGGTTCGGCCCCGATCCCTCTTTTAATGCCAACCGATTGCCGGGGTTGCCGCTATTTAGGGCCACCATGATCATCTGCATCTTGGTCAGATATTTTTCCGGAAGGCCCTCTATGGCTATTTTTTTATCCAGCCAGGTCCTACGCTCTTCGGCCGGTATCTTTTCGAAAATAGCTTGGAGGCGCTTCATGACATCCTGGCCCATCTTGATTTCTTTGTCTTCGGCGGCCTTGATTTTGCCGAAGATGTTCTCATAGACTGGACCAAACGGTTTCAGCCCATCGAGCATTCGAACAATAACTTCGGGCTTGATCAGTTCGGTGGCCCCTTCCTTGCTCAATTCCAGCATCTTTTTGAATATGTTCTTGGCCTCTTCGAACTCCAGATGACCGGATGGGGGTTTCATCTTCGGCCCATATATGGCATTGACCTTCACTACCATATCCTCCACGGCCTCTTGGATGTCCCTCTTTTTTTGCTCGGCCAAAAATTTGCTCCGATTCCGGCCCAGGTATTCAAGCTGCCGGACGGCACTATATAGATCCATCAGCTCATCGTAGGTGTGCCCCAGGGCATCGCCTCTGTAATTGCGATCCAGAATGTCGTCACTGATGTCTACCAGCTCGCCTTCGGACCGTAAAGACTCTACAAATTGACGCAGGCTCGGCATCCCCTCGCGAGGGAAATCTTGCCGTGCAATAATGCCGTGGTCGGCCAAGAGGTCCAAAATCTGACTCTTGAAATCCCAATCGATGGTTTTGGATTTGGCCACCTTATCAAAATATTTCCTCGCCCTTTCGATTTCTCGCTGTGCCCTGTATTGCTCCTTCAACCGAATGATAATTTCTCTTTTTCGTTGTAACTGTCTTAAGGCTTCCTCTAATTCAGCCGATCGCGAAAGGTCTTTAATGTCTTTGGCGGTTAGGGCCTCTCGCGCGGCTCGGGTAGCCTTCTCGAGGCCGGCCTTTAGGGCATCATCGGAAACAAGCAGTTCGGAGACCCTGGCTCTTTCTATTTCGTCCCTGGTTCGCCTGATTAGGTCTTGCGTCTTGGTGATCTTGATATTTTTTTTCAACATCTGTTTGGACAATAGCTCGACTTCAGTCTCCAGCATAGACAGATATTCATCGGTAATGGCCGATTCTTCTATTTTATGCTCCGCATCAAACTCTTGCATCTTTTCCTGGACATATCGTTTGACGAATTCCTCCTTGGGTTCGGCCTGCATGAGCAGATCAACCAATTGATCGGTGGATATATCGCCATGACCAAACGCCACCATAGTGTGAGATAGTTTGCCGTTTTCTTGGACCAGCCCAGGGTGGCGCTGGGATAAAGCATTCACCGTGGCCTCATCAAACTCTGTCAAAAGACTTTTTCGATTGAGGCCGCCGTTTTCAATGATCCATTTCACCGGGGCGTGACCATCGTCTTCTTTCCATAATTTCTCGGCCTCTTTCTGCCATTCCGATTTCGCTTGATCCAACTCGGTGACTCTACGGTTCTCTATGGCCTCGCTTGTGGCCTGAGCGGCCTTCTCGACGGCATCGTTGTATTTCTGCCATACCTCCGGCGCTATGCCCTCCGGTGGTGATTCCTTGGGCCACAAAGGTTGTATCTTCAATAAGGGCTCCTCTGCGGTTTGAACTGCTTGAGTGGATTCAGCGGTCCCTGCTTCTCCCTTGATTTGGCCGGGGGTCTCCGTGGCCTGGAGAATATTAGCCTGTTCTACAGGAGGGGAGGAAGGGGTTTCTGGTTCCGGCGAAAAGGAGGAAACACCGGGTTGGGCTCCAGGAACCCCTTCCTCTATCGGGGAGGGCAAAAGGCCGGATGGTCTGGGCCGGCCAGCAAGGGGAGATTGACGAATTGATCTAACCTCTTCATAGGGCGACAGAGAAAATATCTTGGTTTTGTTCAGGTCCTCCTTCAGCCGTCTGAACCAGGGCTTGTCTGTGATGGTGATAATCTTCTCTGCCGGTACTTCAATATCAATGCCCATGCGCAGGGCCTGCCGCCATTGTTCTCCATTGAGATCAAGGTCTTTGATCATATCAGCTTCCGGGTCTTCAGCACCCAACTGGAGGGCCCGGACTCGTTCAGGAGAAATATAGATTTTCTTCGGCATTTGATACTCGGTGATAACATCGCGAAACAGATTTTCGACGATGGCATCACGCACCTCCGGCATCAGCCGGTTCCAGCCCTTGATCAAACCACCGGTGGCCAAAGCCGAGCCGAAAAATTCGGCCATATTGACCAGGGCCTTCAAGGACTCACTGGCATCCGGCGGCAAAAAGGCCTCTGAAGTCTCCATGCCGTAATGATATTTTTTGCCGGTGGCCAAGGCCCCGACCGCCTTGGCCCCTTCCGATATTCCCGTAAAGGCCCCCACGGCGGACGCAGTTGTTAGAGGAGCGGTAACTAAGCCGGCACCGATCAATGCCGGAAAGGCCAACTTAGCCAACCCATCGGCCAACTCATAGGCGCGGGTTACCGGGCCTGATTGCTCCCGTCCCGGCCCTGAAAAGTTCATTCCCGTTATCTCGGAATCCCGCACGATCTTGTCATAGTGCTGATAGACCAACGACGGCGGAACATTCAGCTTATTGGCAATGGCTACTGAATTCATCGATTTGGCTTGGACCACTCCCGGATCATCATCCAAAAACAAATGTTTGATTCCCGTCCATGTGGTGGCCGGGTTGCTTAGGATAGACAACTTATCCCATAGACTTAATTCCTCCCACTTCGGCGGACCGCTATATGCGCTGATCATCTGCTGCTTGCCGGAGGGTTGGACTCCGGATCCGGCATCTGGTATCATAGACAGGTCGAGTTTGGATTTCTTTGCCGCCACAGGCTGCGGCCTAAGGACGACCCCGCCCTGTTGGGCTTCGGGCTGTTCGGCATCCGGGATCATTGAAAGATCTAATGGCATATCAATCCTCGAAAACCTTATTCCCGTACAGGTCCCATACCTTCTGGATGGTTTGTTCGTCGGTCATCTTGCCGGCCTCTTTCAATTTCTTAACGATGACCGCCCGGGCCTGCGCAGGAACGGTGCCGGCCGGAACTATTTTCTCGATAGGCACGCCCTCCCGTATGGCAGTCAATGCCCTGAGTTTTGTTCCGGGAGTTACGGGCATCTTTTTTTCTTTCAGGGTCTCGAACACCCTTCTTATTTCTTCCGGCTTAGCTGTAGGCATATCTGAATCATAGAACCGGCCCATGTCGTAATTTTGTCCGGTAACCCACGGCCTCTTCTCGCCCAGATACTGGAACAATGGAGCCGTCGCATCGAACCAGAATCTTCTCGCCTGTGTAACGACGGGTTTCATCAGTCGATCGGCCAATTCATCCACCCTTGGATCGTTCGGTGTCAGTTTTTCTTTTGTCATCCACCAGTGGAGGGATTTAACAAAATCTTCCTTCATTTTTTTGGTGTCGGCATCAATATCCTTATCGTCCTTGAAATATTTTCGGACGGCCGAATCGAAGTAATTGAATTGCTCCTTGAGACCCTGCTTGGAAACATTTTCAATCTCATGTAGGGCCTGGGCGAACTTGTCGCCACGAACACCATTCTTTAGGAGATCGATGGGGTTCGTGATGGTGCCGTTGTATATTCCGATCAATGTTTTCACCCAATCGCCTTCGGCGGTCTTGGGCGTTTTTTCTCCGCCGGTTTCGGTCAGCATCTTCCTGGCCTTGAACAAATCCTCTTGCTCAATCAGTCCGGCATCGGCCGCTTGTTGCATCAGTCTAAGTGCCTTGCTCGGCTGACCATTATTGACCAAGCCGTAAAAGTCATTGACCACCTTCTTCTGATTTTCTGCCTGAATACGGGCTATTTCGCTGTCGTTATATCGTTGCTGTGCCTTGAAAAGATCGGAGAGCTTCTCGGCCTGGGCCACATCTAAGCCCAGGGATTGATATTGCTTTGGGTCTTGCAGGAAGCGTATAGCTCCATCCGGATTGTCTTTGAATTGACCGTATAGGGCCTCATAGGCTGTATTGACCTTGGCCGCTTCTTTTTCTTTTTCCAGTTTTTCCTGGGCAGACTGTATCTGTGCCTGATAGTAGATGCGCCGCATGGGGTCCAGGTCAACCAACTCGGCCGGATTCGATAAGATCTTATCCGCGGCGTCGGGGGCCATATTCCCGTTTCGAACCGACATCACTATTCGCTTGGCATCGGCCTCGGCCAACCTCCCCAAGAGGCCCTTAGAGAGTTTATAGGCATCGGTCTTGCCGATTACCCCGGTCTGCTCCAGACCATAGAGATCTTTAAGAAAGCCTTCTTTTAGCTGTCTGGCGTTATCTGGGTTATCCTCGGCGGCAATCTGCCTCTCCACCAAATCGGCCTTTTCGTGCAGAGCTGCCACACTATCATCTATCGCCAAGGATCGGGCACGCTTCAAAACCTGGGGATATTCGGCAATGGCACGAGCATCATAGCGCGACACAAACTCATCCAGGTATGGGCCTTGCAGTTTGGTTTCTTGGAGAAATTTTTGCTTTTGGGATTCGGTGAAATCACGCCAATCTTGATCAAAGTTCTGGTAGTCTGTTCTATTGTCCAGCTCGGCCAATTTCTCCATGAGGGCTTTATTGATGGCGTTTTCGGCCCTGATCAACTCAGCCCGCTGCTGGATATGATAGAATTTCTCGCCGATGCCGGTGATCTTATTCCCCAGGTCTTGGATGGCATTATATTTTTCCTCGAGTCCCTGGGTCATGAAACGTGAGGCCTGTAGGCCGGATGTGGCCGCTTCCGGATTGATCATCGGACCAGGCTGAATATCAGGCGCCCGCATAGGGACCGGTGCCGGTCTGGCAATCGGGGCCTCTACGGTACGGTCATAGGTAGGTATACTGGGCATTACCTTCTCCTAATAGATCTGTTTCTGCTGCGGGTAATTGTATGTATTAGTGGCAGTGTTCGGCCTGAACTGACTGTAGATATTGGCCGCATTGGTCAGGAGCGTCCCTTGGTTTCGAAGGCCGATACCCTGTGCCTCGTAGCCATAGCCCAAGGCCCTATAGGACCCGCCTATGCCGGCCTGGTAGCCGTATATCCTGGCGATTCTGGATTGTGACAGTAGGGCATTCTGTTCGACCTGCCCCTCTATGCCGGCCATCCGACCTTCCAGGCGATAGCCCATGGCTTTCATCAGTGCCTGGTGTTCCGCATAATCGCCCGAGGCGAATATATTGGCCACGTCTGTCTCAATATTTGAGGCCGATTCCTGCATGACCAGAAGTGGTGTCCCCTCCATCTCCACACCGGCCTTGGCATACCTGGCCTGTTGGCTTCCCATGATCCGGGAACCGGCTTGCCTGGTCCTGTTGACGGCATCCAGGGTACTGATCTTGATGGACAGGGCTTCGGTTTCGGCCCCCATGGCATTGATCTCGGCGTCCCGCATCAAGATCGCGCTCTTTTCTGCCGCAAGCCCCGCCTGCTGTTCATAGTCCCGGGCATTGGCAAAGTATAGATCCTGCTGGACACCGGCGATCAATCGTTCATAATCGGCTTGATCCCGGGCCGCTTGGGCCGATTCCTGCCCGGCCCGATACTGCATATAGGCTCCGATTCCCTGAATGATATAGGGTATGGCTGCTCCCATTAGGCGAACCTCACATAGCGATAATAGGTTTCTTGATTGGGCCCATATTTCTCCATCTTACTTTCCAGTAAAAACCCCAAGAGACGCACCCAGGCCAACGACCTCTTGTGGTATTCGACAACATTCAACTGCACCCGATGTAGTTTTTCATCTCTTATGACCGCATTCAAAAATCCACGAACACATTTTGTGAATATGATCGGATAGCGTTCGACCAGGCTGCTGGTTCCGACCCAGGCCTCCCCTACGCCGGGCCAGAGAATCATCACTCCGCCAATCGCCATAATCTCATCATCTACCATCATGGTCATGAACGGTCCTAAATGGGCTATCTGCCTGATCATCTCTGAAGGCTCTTGAGGAGCAATAGACCGACGATCTATTTCACGCAGCTTCAATCTGTCTGCATGTTCATCCCGAAAAGGCACAAGGATAATCATTGATCGTTCACCACCAGTTGCGGCATTATGGCCAAGACAGACATGGGTAACGGCTGTTCTTGCGTCACCCAAATCTTTCCCTCTCGATTGTATCCGCCCGGCATCTTGATGACCTTATCTCCGCTGAATAATGGAACCGGTTCATCCATCGGATCTCCGGTAGAGCGAAAGGGGATCATATCCAGGGCGGTATCGTCCACCCCGATGCTACCCCCCACTGTCCTGAAAAATCGTATGGCCGCCGAATGAATCCTCTGCTTTTTGGCCTGGGCCGTTCCGTCCGAGGATCCTGCCTCAAGGCGGACGGTCTGCAATCTCGAATTATACCCGAGACCCACATGTATTTTTGATCCATACCATTGCAGGGTAATGGATCCGGAAGCAACGGTCATGTCCGGATGAACCGCTCCATCTACCAGCACCTGAACCTTCTCACCCTCAAGATGGTCCAGACCGCTAATGGTATTGACCACCTTGCGAGCATATCCGCCGCCCGTATAAGAAGAATAAGAAGAGGAATTAACGCCGGAAAGTTGGAAGCTGACACCGGATACTACACCGGTCACCGTATAAGCTTCTCCTTTTCCGATATTGATCTCGGTCATGCCCTCCACGGCCCAGATACGGACTTTGTCTCCATCTTCGAAAGTATGCCCAGGGGCAGAGACTACTGCCGGATTGGCCTTGGTAATGCCCGTTATTTCTACAGCATCGCCGCCATCATAGGATAAGCCGGAATCCACATAGAAGGCATCTTCAATATTCTCTCCGAAATCTCCTTCTATCATCTCGATATAGCGCTTGATATTGCCGCCAATCGTCCTTTGGACGATCAGCCAAACTTCATCATGCCCATAGAGGCCGGGGATAACCGCCACAGACTCTACCAGACCATCACCTCCGAGGATATGTTTGTGCCAAGAAATGACCTCCTCCGCGGGATAAAAAGTGCACCCCAATAGAACCCCATCATTACGGACTATCCAGATGATAGAGTCGGGGTCCTGTTGATAATCGAAACCGGCAATTCCTTCTTCGACCAAATGTCCCGATAGCAAGCTTAGGTCCTGACCCCGAAAAGAATCATTGGCATAATCATAGGTCAGGTGTCTTAATGGATAGCCGTGCTTGCCCACGAAGATCAGGCTGGTATTGATCAACTTCCCTTGGATATTGGCGCTCCCAAAGGTATTTTCGCGCTCAAACCTGACATTGGTCGGGGTAATGGGGTCCAGGGAGCTGGAGGCCCCGGCGCTCCATTCACTGCCAAGAGTCCCGATGAGCAGCCGCCGATAGGGCTCGATCCATCTGATCTTGTCGACCCTATTCGAAGCAATGGTATAGACCAATGCACTATCATCGGCGGTTCCGGTGGTCATGTCGTAATATGAGCCCGATACCGATCCCCATAGGGTTTGAGGTTGGGAAGGCGTAGCCCCCCACCATAGCCGCTGCTCAAAAAAGCCCACCACTCCGGGGTAATTAGTTCCGGTCCATTGTGCGGGCATCGAAATAAAAGAAATGGCACTCAATTCCCAATGATCATGATCATACCGGACCAGTTTGTAGGGCTGTACATTGGGATGGGCAATGTGCAGAACATCGGCGCTCTGGGCGAATCTCAGATAGGCGAGCTGGCTTTCCGTATAGGGAGAGCTGATTTTCAATGCCCCTATTTTCTGGACCGAAACGTCGTCAATTTTCCCGGTAAAATCGGCATCGGCCCGAAAAGTTATTTTTCCGTCCGATCCGGCGACGATCGTTTCCCGGTAAGTGCCATTGGCAGAAACAGCGGTTCCGGCTGTTCCCCCGACCATGGGCGTAACCGTTCCGGCTGTACGATCGGAAACGGCATAAACGACCTTGTAAGATTCTCCGGGGGTCAGGGTAATGGATTGATACAGGTCGGAAGTAGAGGTCTGGGAACCGTCACAATTAGCCTTACCACCGCTGATAGTCCAGCCCGTTCCTTTCGTCCAGGAGGTGTCACTGGTAAACGAACCGTTGGTCACCAACTCAGTGCCATCCGGACCCTCCAGATAGCCCTGGTCATAGAAAAAGCGCATATATTGATCGCCGATCTCAATGATATAAGCCTGCTCTTCCGACCAGATGAATGGTATTATGATACATTGTTTTGACGAGTCCACGGTTTCCAAGATGAATCGTGTCCCCGGTCTCCTGGTGGCCCCACCTTGAGGATGAACGATGAAATTCTCCAGGACGGAACATCCATTGAAATAACGACTGATGTCCACCCGGCCCATCAGTCGGGGCGACAGTTCCCCCGAAGTGAAGTTTGTGAATATCGGCGATACTCTGGGCATAGGCAGTGAACCTCAGTCGTTCGTGTCCATATAAATTAAATCATTGTCGGAAGATTCGCCTCGTGCAGTAATCCAAGACGAGGTTTGGTCTATTATTTCTCTTCCCTCCAGGGCATCCATCTGCTTGGCCTCGGCCAGCTTCCCGGTGTATAACTGCCACATGGTTTCCCGCATGGCGGCATTGGCAGTCAATCGGTATGCTATTTCAGCGGCCAGACGGGCCGAAACGGCATTTGCCAGAAGTGGGGACAAGGCATTAAGATCCGTCACCCTTTTGATATACTCGATCGTCGCCGTGGCGGAATCGGTCTCCAAGGTTCTGCCGACGATTTTCCATTTATATCCATAGGCCTCTTCTTCGTAAAGTTTGACCACCCTTAGACAATAGGGATTAATCGGTAGTGCATAGGAGTAGGCATAGCCAAAAAGCGGTGTCGTGGTGTTCTGCGCCAGGCTGGCCTTCTCCAGGGCACAACCCCAGACATGAGAAGCCAGGACTTCATCCAAGACCATATCGAAAGCGGCATTGCAGACCCTGGCTTCCTCGGTGTTCTGCGAGATGGACATGATGACATTGGCTCCAAGAGCGATCAGGGCAGCGTTGCAAATCTGGACCTTGTTCATGCCTTTTTCTCCTTGGTCGATCCACCACCCTTAATCGTCAGTTCTACGGGATCGGGCGATGATGCCTTTGTTTTTTCGAGTGATCCTACTGGCCGGAAATGATGAGAGGGCGGATATCCGTCAAAGGCATAGATTTTTCCAGCAGAAAAATAACGACCCTTGCAATATGAATCTTTGGTGGCGATGAATTCTGCCATCTTCAACCTCCTTAAGCGTAGAAAATATGATTACCAATGGTAATCAGTTCCGTTTTCTCTTTGGCCCATTTTGGCCTGATTGATTGCTCATGATAATACATAGCCACGGTATTCCGCTTGATTTCTCCGGATAGCAGGCCTCTGGCGATACGGAGACATTCAGCCAGAGATTTGCCGGTCTTGGGATCATGCAAGGCACTTTGAAAGTCCTTGGCTATCTCTACGGCCCCAAGATAGTTAGGATCAAGCGGATTCTCGATAGTCCAGGAGAATTGGGCCGGTGCCAGAATGACGGATTTGATTGAATTGCCATAAAGCCTCCCCCACCCCGGAAATCTCTGCCCCCAGGCAACTCTATTCAGTATCACCGACCCCACAGCAATCTTGCCATCTTCAGGCTCGCCCCGAGCCTCCCGGTCAATGCAGAGGGCAAGGAGTTCTTCATCTGATAACTTATTGAAAATACTATTAGACTTCATTTGTCTGGTCAAATAACCTGATAGGTGGAAAGGTAATAGGATCAATGGTGATCCGTTTTCCTACGTGGATGATTGCCCCGCCGATCTTCGGGTAGTGGATAAAGTAGCCCTTAGCCCCATAGGCCCGAATAGGGGACCATATCTTCCAGCAGGGGAGGTATGCCGCTCGGGTTGCCCCTGTGCAAATCTCGAAATACTTGTGGCCATGAGCGCCGAGGATCAAGTCAGCCTTCCCCAATTGATCGGATAACGCATCGCTATACAACCTTGCCCGATCCAGGGCGGTACCCTTATACATGGTCATCCCCAGATCATGAGCGGCGAAGATGGTCTTGCCCGTGCCCTTCACTTTCCACCACAACACCAACCCATAGCACTTTCCATTCGGCAATGTTGCAGCAATCTGGTGCTCGATTGAGGTATCCAGACTGCCGTGGTAAGGGGAACCGGTGACGCTGAGATAAGGCCTGTCCCCAACAAAGTCTTTGAGTATCTCGCTGGCGACGGATACTTGGACATTGAGGTCGGTCATGAGGATGTCGGCACCGAACTCCTTTCGATTGACACCATCGACGGTATCCCCAAGATTGAGCACATAATCGCAGTTGCGGGCTTCGTGTTTGAACTCCTCCCAATATTCGTACAGTTTTAACTGGGCCCTGTTCGCTTTGATGACATTGCCACTCGGAAGCTCGTAGCTTCTGAGCATCAACCCAGCTGGATGACCGACATGGAGGTCCGCAAAGGCGGCGATAGATTTAACCGTCATAATTCTACCTGGTCGGTCCCCAGGAGGGCGTTGAGTAGGTCGTAATTGATACTACGGATTTGCTTGATAGGCAGCCCCAGCGCACCCAATTTGCATCGAATACTATCCTCGCTGCGATTCAGCACAGCTGTCATATCCTTCAATGACAACCCCTTGTCATACATCTGTTTCAGGATTCGTGTTTCCTCGTCGGTCCACAGCATCATTCTTTGCCCTCCGCCTTCGAAATAGGGATAGTAATCTTGGGTTATCGGCTAAGAGCTGTTGTAAGGCGCAGGCCAAGCTCTGGATAGTCGAATGTTCCAGGTTCAGATCCAGGCTGGCATTGACGATCTCCACGGCTTCATGGAGGATAACTTCTCGAATTTGCGACAGGGAGTAATCTGGATCATATCGGATTTCATTCTGAGAAATAAGCGCCAGCCCTCCAGCTTCAAATTGCTCGTTCAGGTTGGGGTCGGCGATAACCCGATATTCATGCCCCAGAACACGCAATTTGTGGATTACCGGACCTTCACCCATGTCCGCTCCAGTTCCCCCTGATCGAAGTCATGCCAATCAATGCCCCAGGTTTCTTTGATCGCCTCAAGATCGGCCTCTATCTGGCGAATATCGTCCATGTGCCGTATTCGTTCTTTCTCCAAAAACCAGGCCAGGGCCTTAGCCTCTGATTTGTTCCCTACCAATCTGACGAAAATGTCATTCGACGCCATGCTTCACCATCAGTTTCGCCACCTCATCGCAATCTATTCCCAACTTCTGACACAGGATGATATTGGTATAAAGCAGGGTCCCAAGGATCAGCCGAATCTGCTTGATGTCTTCGTGAATCTCTTTGAATCGGGCATCGTCTGCAGCAAGTTTGGAGTTTTGAGCTTCTACCAAAGCCATTATCCGATTCAAACACGCTTCCCGCTCTTTTGTGCACATGGCCGCCGTCACCCTCGATGATTCAGCGAAATACCGGTCCCAGGCCCACTTTCCCAACAACGCTAAGATAGCGGAAATGATAATGTAGACTACTTGCTCCCAAGTCATGGATTGAATATGACCCTTCCTATGTTTTCGGTTTAACTCTCGCCCAATATCCGGGCATCTGATTGTATGACAGATACGCTCTTAATTCCGACTTGGTCGTAATCTCATTATTCTGGTCATCCCATTTCCATCCGACATACTCGCCATTGGCGTCGAAATAGTTTTTGGGCCTGACTATCTTGACTAAATCCCCATCCACCCCGATCACCTTGAGAATGGGAGTAAACATCTCATGCCAGACATCACCAACTTCAGGATGACACAAATGTTTTTCTTCCAAATTATTATTCGTCATGGATTGAATATGACCCCCATATTGATCTGTCCTGGCCTCGCTCCCAATTCAAGCAGCCGATCCCTTATGGCCGGCCCAAGGCGGAATCCGCAACGATCAGGTCCATCATTAGCAATAATGGTTACCGACTTTGCCCTATCCACAATCAGCTTCCCAGCGGCATCCCTCACAATCTTGTCGAACCATTGATGGATGGATGCCCGAAGTCCATGATCAGCATTGAAGCCGGCAAGGGAGCCTGCCCCATCGTCCGGCATCGTATGATCAGGACCAAAGGCATAGATGAAGGCCAGGGCATAATAGAGCGCATTGTCGTTTGGATGTTGGAATCCTGCGGCCCTCATCATATCAGGTATCCTATCCAGGTCAGCAATAACAAAAGAATCGGAAGTAGATGGTTGCGGGAATTCGACTGCTGGGGCCGTATATTCTGGTTTCTGCCCCTTGGCGAAGAACTCCTTCAACGCCTCCAAGCACGCCTCTTTCATCGCTGCCTTGAGATCGGGCAGGTATTTTGGGATCAACGGCTCGGCCTGTCTCACAATCTCCTTGGCTATATTTTCCCAAACTCCCATTCATCCACCTCCTTATCTCTTCTTCTTCTTTCCCGTCACAATCGGTTGATCCTTCTGCTTTTTCGGCTTCTTCCCTTTCGGCTTCTTCTTCGCCATTGCCATCACCTCCCTCACGAATTCGTGGTTGTTATGCGAAGCATCCTCTATTACCCTCAACACCACCTCTTCGATCATGTCAGAGGCCTGCAATACAGTAAAATCCCACCAAGGCCGTAGCTCCATCACCACCTCTACCCCAATACCATTCAGGACCATCCACCTATCACTGTCCATTTGGGCTGACCTCTATCCGCAACCGGATCGGGACGGTCACGGTAGAAAAGTCAAAGATATATGAGCACTCATTGCTCGGCCCGCTTTCGAATCCACTTGTGGCGACGGCAGTAGCAACGAAGTAGAGCGTTGTCTTTTGTCCGCTGGGGACGGTCAGGACCGTAGTTGCGGTATAGGTGGGTTTGGCTTGGCCATCATAGGGAACCACAACGAATGTCTCATACGGCCCGCCAGGGGTGGGGGATTTCTTGATGCGCCATTCTTTCAGCACGGGCAGGTCTGTTGCATCCTGTTCCCAGGCGAAGGTGACGGATTTGTCCGCTGAGAAGCCGATATTGACCCACCAGAACAACAGACACAAAATACCAATGATTATTGGCCAAAGTATCCTTCTCATAGGCCCTCCTGCACTATGGATTCATAGACATCTCTCGTCAAAATGCCTTCGAATATAATGATCATATCCTTATCAATTCGCCACCTGTCGGCCAAGTCATCAGGCGTCAAACCATAGACAATATTGTGGAAGCAAGCTCCGTCCATAAACTTGGCAGTCAGCTCTGAGCAGACCCCTGGCCCAAAAGCAAAGAACTTGGAAATGCGCAGCAGGTGGAGGGGCAATCTCCATACCGGATACAGTTTCCCGATCATGGGCTTGATGGCCCGATATCCCAGTAAGAACCTTGGCGTGGTCATATCTTTATGGCGAACGACCATAGTCTGCTTTCCGATGATATCCCGAAGGTGGTATCTACTGATCCGCCATTTGGCCTCTATTGTAGTCCCAAGTCTGGAGACGATCACCCCAGCATGGTTATAGGTGCTCTCATTGTCTGTAGACCAAAACCACTGCACTACCCTGATGACCCATGGGATGAAGCCGCTGGTTTTAACGACGAAGAGGTCACCTTGCTTGATTTTCTCCACTACCATTTCGTCTTGCCCCTCCCCCAAAAATCGGATTTCTTCGTGGAGTAATACACAATACAAGACCCGCCACTAATTTCCAGATAGATACCATTGGGGCAATGGATCGGAGCGGAATGAAGCACCCCGTCAGTCGGCTTGTTTCCGTCGGCCACAAATTGTTCCACAAGGCTACCGGAGTTATCCTGCCCGTTATAAATCTTGATGGTCCTGTTTGACCCCCCCGTAACCGCCACCACTCCGCAATAGACACAATCTCCGGTATAGATGATACTGTTTGCCGTCTTTTCGCCTGAAGAATATTTGATCATGTCTTCCCCTACCCTAATATCGTGCTGAATGAAGTAGCCAGAATACTGACCCATCGGACCAGGGATGGGCTCATACTGGGGAGCACATCCATAACGCCCCAGGAGGCGAAGCGATTTGCCCGCCGCTGAGCACTGGAGGCCCCGTAAAATCCCCATCCCACGAAGGGTAAATAATTCATAGTTTACCTGTCAGGGCCATCCAGGCCTTCTTGAAACGTCCGCCCTCGACCCTCTTGGTCAGGAGTTGATCCATTAAGAGTTTGCCTTCTTCCAGATGTAACCTTTCGGCATTCCGCAACAGTTCCACATCCAACTCGTGGCCATCCGGGAAGGTCTCCCCCTTTTCCAGCCGATCATAGACCGCTTCCATGGCATTGGCTATCACAACAGGTGAGAACCCCTTTTTTCGCAGCCACGAGATTTGCCCCTCCGGCGTTCGTAGGCCGCCATCAGCGTAAGGCTCAATCAATCTCTGGTAATCCATTATTCCAACCTCTTTCTCGTCGTCTTAACAGAGTCGTCGGTGAGGCAATTGGCAACCGAGAACTTGACAGTCGTCGAATTATCCTCATATAGCGTCACCGTTCCAGTCGAGTCCGTAACCTCAATCCTATTCCGCACAATGTCTTCGATCAGGTCAACGACGCTATCAACCGTGTCTATTGCAGATTTGATTGCCGAATTGCCGTAGGTTCCGTTCGTTGCCACAGCATACACATCTCCGCTCTGGGGCTGATGCGTCCCAGCGGCCAGCGTCCCGACAACACGGCTAAGAAGGGTCTGCATATCGGTATGCAACGCAACAGCTCCCCCGCCTAAGTTGTCCAAATACCCAGCTCTCGTTGCCGTCAGCCTGCTCTCCAAATCGTCCACAAACCCCTTGATCTGCTCGTTCCCGTAGGCGGCATTGGTAACCACAGCATAAGCATCCCCACTCTGAGGCTGGTGGGTGCCGGCGGCCAGCGTTCCAATAATCCTCGTCAACAAGGTCTGGACATCGGCGTTGAGTGCGACTGCGCCGCCGCTCAAATTGTCCAGGTATCCGGCCCTGGCAGCTGTCCAGGTAGTATTCGATAGGGCAGTAGCCGCCGCCGCTCTGGAGCTAATGGTTGCATCGAGATTGTCTAACTTGGCGGCCCTGGCAGAAGTATAGTCGCTTCCATTGGCCCTGGAACTCACGGTCGTATCCAAGTTCGTCTTCAGTTTCATCCCAATCGAGCTTGCCGTAGCAATAGCGCTTTCCAGCACATCCCAAACCGCCACGGCCAACGAAGTCGAGAAGGCAGAAAGCGTCCTTGTCGAATAACTCCAGATGTCGGCAATCAATGTCCCAAAACTGCTCAAGGTCCTGGTGGTATAGGACCAGACATCCGCAGCTGTCAGGGTTGACCTGGAGCTGATTGCTGCATCCAGATAGCCTGCCTTGGTATCGGTCCAAGTAGTGTTGGACAGGGCCGTCGAGGCGGGTGCCCTGGAACTAATCGTTGCATCCAATTGAGCACCTAAATCTCTGGCAGTTTGTGCTGTTCCAGCAACATTGACCACATTGACGCCTAATTGAGCGGTGGTGGTAGAGACTGCTGAGCCTGAAATTTGTCGCACATCAACCTGGGCGTAAGAGGACCCATAGAACGCATCGAATTCTTGAGCCGAAATAACTTCGAATTCGTGCCAAACAGGAAGGGCACCAGTCATGTTGACGGTGATGACTAACCGCCCAAGGGTGTCGGTGTCGGTTGCATCAAGGGTGCAGTAGTAATAGCCGTTGGCGATATGAGTGGCCCCGCCAGAATTCTTATTAGAAAAACTTATGGCGTTGTTCTTAGCCAGTTTGATGTCGGTGTTGGCTATGGTCAATGCGGTCTCCGCAGTCTTCCCATCGGTATCATCAAGAAATGGGCCAATGATAATTGTCTGTGAAGCTGTGCTGTATCTTATAGGAAGTGCCATTATACCATTCTCCTACGACGATAATAATCCATGAAGATAGGAAGAGAACTTCCGCCGCCAGCGGCCACGTATTGATCCGCCCCGATGTCCCAGGTAGACCCACGGGATTCGCCGTCTATGTCATCCGAGAACGCAAGATAAGAATCGCCCGATAAGTTCGCCCCATAACCCTTTGCCCCAGTGTCGGTTGAGGCAAGATGATAGTTTTTGTTAGTCTCGTTAACAAAAGTAACCGTTACTGCGTTGCGTGGGTTAGATCCTGGGGCGTCGGTTTGAGAGGGACCGGAAAGATTGTTGGTAGAGGAAGAGGAGAAGGTGCCGTTATAATTGTCAGAGTTATTGTAGGAAATGTTGTTTTTGAGAATAACGTTTGTGGTGGAAGAGCTTGAAGTAATACC